>Ga0233425_10004201_pt1 | contig 24563 bp, 34 predicted proteins | sample Watercolumn_Towu_2_FD_181712 | JGI IMG/M metagenome (GOLD analysis project Ga0233425, IMG submission 181712) | Freshwater microbial communities from Lake Towuti, South Sulawesi, Indonesia - Watercolumn_Towuti2014_140_MG | ecosystem: Environmental > Aquatic > Freshwater > Lake | place... | reverse complement strand
GAATAGCACAATTTCGAGATGGTGATTTTGATAAACTTCACCGAACCATAGAAACATTGCTTGAATAAAATACTTCAAATTTCTTCCCGCCCTTTTTATTTTAAGACAAATCCTCAATTGCATTTAACAGTATATAACCTAAAATGCCCGAATTTTTGGGTTATAATAGTCAAATGCCCTGAATTTCAATGCCCATAAGTCGTTTTTCTGTATCTATTGTGGAGTCAAAAAATCAGTTCATCAATTATTTTCAATATTACAAACAACCACTGGACACTGGACATCTTCATATGAATTATTTAAACCTTGAATGCTTCATGGTTTTATTTGATTGAAATGGACGTATCAGAATTAATCAGGAAGGAGGGGCTGAGAAGAGGATTAAGCCACAAAACAATAAAGACTTACAGACATTGCGTCAGGAAATTTTTCAATTGGTGCAGAAAAGAGCCTCATGAAATTAAAAAAGACGACATTAAATCCTATCTTGACAAAATGATTGAGAGAGGCGCATGCGGCAACACTATAAATGTCAATTTGAATGCCCTGAAGTTTTTTTGTGGCGGTATCTTAAACAAGAGGCTGATGATTAATATAAGGTATTCAAAAACTCCAAAATCGCTTCCGCTAGTTTTAACCAAAGAAGAAGTCGCCAAGCTAATCAATTCAATAAAGAATCCAAAGCATAATCTTATGGCAAAGCTGATGTATTCTGCTGGGTTAAGGGTAAGCGAACTTGTTCATCTCAAAGCGGAAAATCTTGATATTGAAAACGGCTATGGATGGGTGAGGCACGGCAAAGGAAACAAGGACAGAATGTTCATCATAGCAGACAGCATCAAGGATGAATTGGCTTATTACACATCAAAAGAATGCGAATCTCCAAGTTCTTATATTTTTAGAGGCTATAATGGGCATCTCACCACAGCGACATTAAGGTCCGTAATAAAAAAAGCAGTTAAAAATGCCGGACTAACAAAGCACGCTCACCCGCACACATTAAGGCACAGCTTTTCAACGCATCTTATAGAGAATGGAAGAAGCGTGGCAGAAGTCCAGTCATTGCTCGGTCACAGCAGCGCAGAAACGACAATGATTTACCTACACATTGCATCTCCAAAGATGATTAGCGCAAAAAGCCCGATTGACAGCATATCTATTAATTAATCCAAGAACTCAATTCCAAGGTGCTGCTCTATCTCTTTTTTCTTCTTCTCGGCTGTTTTCTTGCCCGAGCCGAATATCTGAGATGATTTAACTCCTGTGACTATGAGCATCGTCCTTATGGTCTTTTCCATGTCCTTGTATATTTGAGCCCCCCAAATTACTCTTGCATCCTCGTCAAGCTTTTCAGTTATTGTCTCGACCACTTTTCTTGCTTCATCCAGAGTCATGTCCTCTCCGCCGATTACGTTGATCAAGGCGCCGTTTGCGCCTGAAATGTCAACATCAAGCAACGGGTTGTTTATCGCTTTTTCAACAGCCTCGACAGCGCGGTTTTCAGTATCGCTCTCTCCAACTCCAATCAGCGCAACTCCTCCGCCTTTCATGACGGCCCTTATATCTGCAAAATCCAGATTGACCAATCCGGCTTTTGTCACAAGCTCTGCAATTCCCTTGACAGCATTTGTCAGTATTTCATCGGCAACCTTGAAAGCCGTGTGCAGCGGCAATTCCGGAGCCAATTCAAGCAGCTTGTCGTTTGGAATCACAATCAAAGTGTCGGCAACCTGCTCCATTTTCTCCAATCCGACAACCGCATTCTCGTATCTTCGGTGGCCTTCCATAGCAAAAGGCATCGTAACAACTCCAACGGTCAATGCCCCCAGTTTTTTTGCAATTTCCGCGACAACAGGAGCAGAACCCGTTCCTGTTCCTCCTCCAAGCCCGCAGGTGATGAAAATCATGTCGCAGTTTTGAAGGGCTTTCTTGATGTCAGCCTCATTTTCCCTGGCTGCCTCCTCGCCCAGCCTTGGCTCAGAGCCTGCTCCAAGACCTTTTGTCAGTTCCCTCCCTATCAGAATTTTTTTATTGGCAGTTGTGTAAAGCAGGTCCTGGGCATCTGTGTTTATGGCTATGGTGTCCACACCCACAATCCCAACCTCAGTCATCCTGTTGATGGTGTTGTTTCCTCCTCCTCCGCAGCCAACCACTTTTATAGTGGCCCTTTGCCTTGCAAGAAGCTGCTCAAGCTCTGCGTCTATGCTTGCAGCGTCCTTGTCCTGGTGAACCTGCTTTCGGTCTACAGAAAGAAGCTTGGGATTGTCATTTGCTGCAGCTTCCATTGCCTGCTCTATGATAGTTGTTGACACAATTACACCTGTTTTGCTATTCAAAAATGGTTATAAGCACTTACACTACTATTTAAAGTTATTTGTTCTGCTCTTCAGAAATCTCAAAAGCCACACCCCTAACTGCGGGAACGGTTCTCTCAACAATCTTTTTGAATTCTTCCTGGGCCTCTTTTGGAATCTTTTGCTTCAGCTTTATGCCGGCATTTTCGCCGTTGACGCTGACTTCCGCATCATGAGCGTGCAGGTGGATGTCCAGCAGCGATTTGATTTTTTCCTTTGAATCCTGAACAATCCTGTTTATCTTCACATCATAAACAATGTCCTTGCCTGCAAGCGGATGGTTAAAGTCAACAAGAACCCTCCCTCCGCTGACTGTCTTGATTAGGCCAAATACCCCATCTATGTTTAGCTGCAGGCCGGGCATCGGCTGGATATTCTGCTTCCTGAACTTGCTGAGGGGGATCATCTGTATGAGCTTCATGTCCTTTTTGCCAAATGCCTTTTCCGCTTCAATCTCAAACTGGTATTCTCTGCCCGTTTCCTTCCCAACCATCTGCTCTTCAAGGCTCTTCAGGACATAATTTTCCCCTATGCAAACCACAGCAGGATGGTAATGCATATTTTTGTCATAAACCCCCTTTTCCTTTGCAACCTTCTCTTGAGTCGTGTCGAATATGGAGCCGTCTTCCTTTACAGTTCCAGTGTACTCTATTTCCACGAAATCATGATTTTTTACAATGGCCATAGAACTGAATTAGAGGCAACGTGCCGCTTATTTAAAAGTTTCGCTGATTTGAGATTTGTCCGAATAGTGTCCAAAAACTATGACTTATCGGACATTTCATGCCTTGGCTTTAGAAATTTCACTATGCTGCCAACCACTTCATTTGGGCTAAGCTTTGTCGTGTCAACCACAAGATTATACAGCCTCTTGTCCAGATAGTTGATGCCGTAGTATTTTTGGTACCTTTTCTTTTCGCTTTCCTCCCTTTTGCTGATTTTTGACATCACCTCTTTCATATTTCCTTTTTCCTGGTGCCTTTTGTCATTCATTATCCTTTGGGCCCTTACCTTGTCATCTGTTTTGAGAAAGATTTTTGCGTCTGCATTTGGTATGAAATAAGAAGCAAGCCTGCCATCAACAATGAAATTATCTTTCTTTTTGCCGAGCTCCCTCAGCTTGTTGTCAAGCTCCAAATCTATGGATTTGTCCTTTTCAGCCCGACTGTTGAGCTGTAGAAGCGTGATGCCCTTTTCAGCGGCCATTGCCCGCATCAAGTCGCCTATGGAATAATGCCTAAGCCCGAGCTTTTTGGACAGTAATTTTGCAACAGTGCTTTTTCCCGAGCCTGCCTTTCCGGATATTGCTATTCTCATGCACTTATGGCGGGGCAATTGGTATATATATTTTGTTTTTTGCCCGAAGATTAAAAAGATTTTTAAATGGCAATATTGTGTCTTTTCCATATGAAGCAGACATTGCTCGACAGGGCCGGCATCTTTTTGCTGAGAAAGGGATTCACGCTGAAAAACCTGACGAGGACATGCTTTGACATACTGGCAAGAAAGGACGGCCAGATTCTTCTCATAAAAGTCCTGGAAGACGCAAATTCAGCAAGCAGGGAATACACGCAGGAGATGGTTTCGGTTGCATCATACATAGGCGCATCGCCGCTGATTCTGGCTGAAAAGGCAGGAAGCAAATTGGAAGACAATATTGTCTATTCAAGGTTTGACATATGCACTTTGAACCTTAACACTTTCACAAACTCAATCCACAACAAATTCCCATTCATCAGGAGAAGCAAGGCAGGCTTGACAGCTTCTGTAAGCGGCAAAAAGCTGAGGGAAAAGAGGGAAGAGCTCGGATTTTCTTTGAACGCATTGTCAAAAAAGATCGGAGTTACAAGCAGAATGATGATAAAATATGAGAATGAAAATTCAGAAATAACAATAAACAGGGCGATGAAGCTTTACGACTTGTTGGGACATGACGTGTTCAACGAAGTCAATGTATTCGTGAATTCCATGCAGCCGCAGAGCAAATTCGAGACAGAAGTCTCAAGGAAATATGTGGAACTGGGATTTGACGCAACTGAAACCAGAAAAACCCCCTTTGACATCATAGCCAGGAAGGACAAGGAGATTATACTGACTGAGGTGAGCGACAAGGTCAATCCGCAGATGCAGTCGCTTTCAAAGCTGCTTGAAGCAGACAATCTCGTAATTTTCCGCAAGAAAAAGCCGAAAAATTTGCCTTCAATGACTAAAAAGGAGTTTATGGACTTTGACAAGGCGAATGAATTGGTCAAGTTTTTGAGGGAGTTTTGATTAAAGCGGCCTTCCTAATTCGAATTCCGCCATTTCGCGCCTTGCAAAATCTTCATTTAGTCCCAGTTTGTTTTTATAAAATGGGTTTTCAGGATCTTGCGCAAGCAAAGCCCTGTACTGCTCTGCGGCCTTTTGAAATTCATGTCTTTTGTCATACACAAGTGCCAGCCTCTCCCTTACAATCCTATTATCTGGCTGCCGAGCCAAGATACTTGTCAAAGAATCAACTTCAGGATCTGAAGGCCGAGGGACAATTGGCATTTCTATTGGTTCCATTAGTGCTGAGTGTTCTGCTATATTTTTAAATCTTTCTATCTTCACCTTTAAATAGTAATAACATTTCTATATTGTACCATTCCCAGCTTTAAACTTTTAAACAAAACCTTTAAATATAGGCATTTGATTATTTGAGCAGATGGCACAGGGCAATAAATTGATTCAGGCAATTTCTCTGATTTTGCTAGTGCTGATTATCGTGGTGCTGTAAAGCTCACCTTTTGATTTTATTAAAAATTCTATAAAAAGTTGAAGGTGCGAAAAAAATGGTTACTACAACGGGCTATGAAATTGGCCTTAAACTTGGTGAAAAATACCAAGAAAAGAAAGAAAGAATACCTGTATTGCATACAAATGGACATGCTCATAGCTCACCTGATGCGCTTGAATCAGAAGTTGCTAATCCAAATTCCCTGAGATTTATCGGCTTTATAAACATACCAACAGAAGCATCGGCGGATGTCAGATTTGGGCAAGATTTCTATAAGGCCAGACTCCCTTCTCCTAGCCAAGGCAACAATTTATATGTCAAACTTATAGAAAGGGATGGAAAGCCTTTATCTGCTATTCTTTACGAGGGGCCTAAAATAAAGGATGTTCCAAAATTTCACGTGGTATCTAAAACCCGCTTATACGATATACTGTATAGGCTTAAGGCAAAAGCTAAAAATCTCTATGTGATAAAATGAACCCAAAAATCATTTTCCAAGTTCCATATTTAACATTCATTGTTTCAATTATTATTTCCTAAAAGGCCGATTTTTCTGGCCTTGAGTAAAAAGAATGAGATAAAACTATAAAAATGCTAAGTACAATAGTGGCGGCTTCAAGCGAAGCCCAAGGGCTAAAAGTAAGACTACTTCCTTTTAAGGAATTGACCTCAGGAAGAGAAGCTGGTACTTTGGAAGGTGAAGTTATTTTGGGAGCCAAAGTTTTAGTGAAAGGAAGTACATCTGACAAGCTTGGAGTAGTGCAATATGAGGTAATTAATGGTTTTGTTGACGAAACAAAATTGCCTAAATCGGCATATTTGCTTAAAGGAGAAACTATACGTGTAATATTTCCTTTTTCCTACGCACTTAAAGGCGGAGAATTTGTTAAGATTTTTGAGGAACCTGAATTTAGATAAAATGAAAATTAGATGAATCAATAACCTTTAATTATCTGATGAAAATCAAGCGAAAATGATTGAATACTTTCATCATACAGGAAAAATGCAGGGAGGTATCCTTATCCAGAGGGACCAAATCATTCCTTTTAATGGGAGACAATTGTTAGTTGTGCAATGTTATGATGGTGAAACTCCTTATTCTAGAGTTGGCTTTACAGATAGGGCTAGATACTCTAGTCTATTAGGGATTCCAGTTTCTTCCAATCCAATCTCACTGAATGAAACAAACGGATTTTATCGTCCCGATTTGGAGCAAGCAGTTAGAAAAGAAGGATTTAAAGGCGTGATTTTGACATTCGCATCCGAAAAAGATTTGGAGCATTCCTGAAATCCAAAATCTTTATATACTCCTATTTTTCTTTTGTTATTTTGCAAAAGCAGCCCTATGCGGGGCACCCAATATTGTTAGCATCGCATGGGTCGCTGATTGTTAAATTTTTATATCAATATTAAATAATAAAAAAAGAGGCTGGTGGAAATGGAAGAAGAGCTGTACAAGGATATTTCTGACATTAGGAAAGGATTGGAGGGCATGAAGGGGAAGAAAGACATCTCCAACAAAGAACTTTATGACACCGTGCAGAAGCTGAATGCTACAATAAGCGACATGCTTGAAGTATTCGGTGCTGCTGCCGAGCAGATGAAGCTGGAAGAGCAGGGATACGAGGCAAACGCAAAAAAGCATGAGATGGTTATCTCCAAGCTTGACAAGATAATTGACCAGAACAAAACCATAGCGGAAGGGATGGTTGCGATTGTGGACATGGTGAAGGAGAAGGTAATCGCGCCTGCAAAGGAAGAGATGGCAAGGCAAAGGCCGGAGCCCAGGACGGAGCCAAGGCCTCTGTTCAGGCCGCAGCAGGAATGGCAGCCAAGGCCGGAGCCTGCGCAGAGGACACAGCCAATAATGCCGCAGCAATTGACTCCTCAAATGCCTCAGATGGCGCCTCCAATTCCAGCGCAGGAGTTTGGGATGCCGCCGATGCAGCCCGGAGGGGATTTGGATTTTCCGGAGCTTGATTTAGGGGAGGAAGAGCCAAAGAAGAAAGGGCTTTTCGCTATGTTCAAAAAGTAAAATGCAGAATTCTGTCTCATTAAGGCATTTCGCAAGGCACCTTTTTATTGTTAGCAATGCTTATGCCGGAAGGAAAAAATCAAGGGAAGATGTTGACGTGCATCTCCATAATATGAGAAAAGCCATCATAAGAATGAGTTTGAGTTACAATGACATTGACAGGCTGAAGCAGAAAATTGAGAATCTTGTGGACTGGGAAAGGAGGTATGCCAAGCTCTTCAAGCTTTCCGATAAGGAGACAGACGAGCTGAAAAGACAGATTTCAATGCTTGAGGATGAACTGGGGAATGAAAGGGAGGAGAAGTCAAAAATAATAAGCGAGAACGATGAAAGGGTGAATCAGCTTACAGCGTCCTTGTCCAATATCAAAAATCAGATGAGGCATCTGCATCTTGAAAAGGCTAAGAGGCAGCACAGGCTTAATGCTTTAGAGAGCAAGATAAGGGAGAAAGTTGATGTGCGCAGGTATTACAGCTCATAAATCCCTTGCCATTATTGTGTTTCTTGAATTCTGCCTTGCCCTTCTGCACGCATTTTCGATGTCTTTCCTTACCTTTTCTTCCAATGCTTTGTAGAACTCATCTGCAACGCTTAATGGCTTGCTGTCAATTTTCGCCAATTCCTTGACTTGCGATTTAACGATGACTGATTTTGTCATTTTTTACCCATGCGTATACCAAAACATCAATTTATCTGCTTTCTTGCTGTCCAGCTTGCAGAATCCAAACCTTGTGAACTGCACAATGTCGCCAATCTTTAAATTTTTGGCCATTGGCTCTGCCAATCCTTTTGCAATCTTTTTGTCGGGCATAAGAACTTCAACTTTTACCAAATCCTTCTGCACAGGCAGCCAATGTATTATTTTGTCGCCTTTCTGCCTGTATTTTTCATAGTCCTTTGAGTCAAATACAAACTTGCTTTTTTTCTTTACAAAATTCAGGCAGTCCATCAATCTGGCCAGTTTGCCGTCCTTGAATTCCCTGTAATCTTTTACTGCGACATAAAACCTGTCTTTTGCCTTTAATTTTCTGGAGCCTTTTTCCCTGATGTCAGGATGAAATTTCAGTTCGCAAATTTGCTCAGGAGCATTCTCTATCTTGACTTCTTTTGGAGCTTCAACAAAAAAATATCGGCTGCATTTTGCATCCAAAAGCCTTCTGTTGTGGACTATCAGGTCATCCCATGTCAGCACAGCTTCTGTTTTTGTCAATCCAGTCGAAAGCACAAACTCTTTAATTGCTTCAGGCAAAAACCCTCTTCTCCTTAAGGCAACTATTGTCGTCAATGAAGGGTCATCCCATCCGATAAGCAGCTTCTTCTGCACCTTTTCCCTTATTATCCTGCCGGAGCTTTCAACCCCTTCCAAATTGAACCTTGCAAACTCGTAAATCTGCGTTTCCCTGAAGCCTGCCATTGTCTGTATAAGCCTTTGCAGCTCATTCCGCAGCTCAAATTCCTTGCTTCTCAATCTGTGGGTTATTCCCTCAATCCCGTCCATTATGGCGCTTTCAAAGTCATAGTTTGGCCATACCCTGTACTTTTTCTTCTTTCTAGGATGGCTTTCATCAATAATCCTGAATATGACAGGATCCCTTAAAACGGAGTTTGGGCTCTGCATATGGCCTTTTAGCCTTAATACATATTTTCCGGCTTTTGCCTTGGGCATCTCATTCCAAAGCTCGAGGTTTTTTGCCAATTGCTGGTACCTATGCTCGCATTCAGTTCCTTTTTGCCTGTTTTCCTTGATTGCTTCCTGCTTGCAGCTGCAAACATAGGCGTGGTTTTCGTTGATGAGCTTCTCAGCGTATTTGTAAAATTCCTCCATGAAATCAGATGCATAGTCTGTCTTGTCAGGCCTTATGCCAAGCCAATTGTAGTTGTCCATGTGTATTTTGTAGAATTCCTCATCCGCAAGCTCAGGATTCGTGTCCTCAAACCTCAAGTAGAATGTGCCATTGTGCCTTTTGGCAAGCTCGTAATTTACAATTATGGCCTTTGCATGGCCTATATGCGGATATTTGCTGGGCTCCGGAGGAAATGCTGTCACAACCTTTTGGCCTTCCCTTATGCCAAGAAACCCGAAAATGTCTTTTTCAACAGCCTCTTTCTTTTCAAGAAGCTCGGGAGCCGTTTCCTGCAGCTTCTTTTCCTGCCTCTCCAAAGACAGCTTGTTGATTTCCTTTACAATCTTTAGAGCTTCATTGCTTATTTCCTTCGCCTCTTGCCTCAATTCGGGATTTTCAGCCAGTACTTTGCCTATGACTGCTCCAGGGTTGGCCTTGCCCCTGTACTTTACAGCATTCTGCAAAGCGTACTTCCTTATTGCTGTTTTCAGGCTTTCATCCATAAAATACAAAAATCGAAAGTTATTTAAATAACTTATGCTGGGTCTTATGGATACACAAAGGCTAAGGGGGTTCTTTTGATTTTTCTCCCTTAATTTTTCAAGGGGATTTTATGGTAAGGAAAATTTCTACTATACCCAAAGCGTCAGTTGCGAGGATTCTGGTGAAGGCAGGCGCCAAAAGGGTTTCCCAGGATGGGGTTGATTCATTTGCTAATGTGCTGACGGACATTGCCTTGAAGATATCCAAGAGAGCAGCAGAGAATTCAAAGCATGCGGGAAGGAAGACAATACATGAAGAGGATGTAAAGCTCGCTGCAAAAAATTGAGTTGACAAGTTTGTTAAAATTCTAATCTTTCAATCCGTTCGCAGTGAGATGCGAGGTTCGCGAGAAGCTCGCTCACCAACTCACTGCTCACAACAATCACTGCTTGCTTCTCGCTTCCCTGCCAATCGCTCGAAGCTCGCCCTTACATTGTATTCAAACATTAAAAGCGGGTCACCTTCCTCCCTTATGCTTCTAAAGGTCGCTCTCGTGATTGAAATTTTGTTTTCATATATCGTTTTTTAAGAAAATCTTTTAAAGAATATGCTTTCCTATCAAATTTGATGGGCCGGTAGTTAAACCTGGTATAATGCGCCCATGGCATATGCTAAATCGCATCCAGGCTGGGTGAGGCTCCGGGAAATTGTAAGCACACTTATGATTCGGAAATTCAAATCCCGGCCGGTCCATTTTTTTAAGATGAAACTATACTCTAAGACAAAAGTTATTAGACAATTGTTGCCTTCTCGTAATAAGCAAATGACATTTCTATGTCCAAAATATGCAATATTGGCGATCGACCTATAGCTTTAAATAACCATTTCTAATTTTTCCATTTATGGACTCGCAAACAAAGCAAAACTACATCAAAGCCGGCAAAATATCCGCCGAAGTTCTGGAATATGGAAAGTCATTGATAAAAAAAGGAAACTCCATGCTTGATGCCACGGAAAAAATCGAGAAGAAAATCTTTGAGCTTGGCGGAAAGCCGGCTTTTCCCGTCCAGTTTTCGTGCAACGAGATTGCGGCGCATTTCTGCGCAGAAGAGGACGACAAGACTGTTTTTGAAGATCAGGTTGTAAGCCTTGATTTAGGTGTCCATGTAGATGGGGCAATCGGTGACAATGCCTACACAATTGACTTGTCGGGAAAATACAGCGATTTGGTAAGGGCTGCCCAAAAAGCGCTTGAAGAAGCGATAAAAATTATAAGTGTTGGAACTGAGCTGAGGGAAATCGGGAAAGTGATAAATGACACAATCAAAAGCTATGGCTACGCCCCTATCAGGAATTTATCAGGCCATGGGCTGAGCCTTTACAATATCCATGACAAGCCCACAATTCCAAACATTGATGACGGCAATAAAACGAAACTGCAGAAAGGAATGGCTTTTGCTGTCGAGCCATTTGCAACAACAGGCTCAGGAGTGGTTGGAGAGAAGGGATTGCCGACTGTTTTCATGCTTGAGAATCCAAGGAATGTAAGAAGCCCCATCACGAGGGAAATATTAAAAGAAATTATAAATTACGAAGGGCTGCCTTTTGCAAAAAGATGGCTGGCAAGGAAATTCGGTGCAAAAGCGAATTTTGCAATCAGGGAATTAACGCATCTTGGAATCATCCATCAGTTTCCCCCTTTGGTTGAAGCAAGCAGGGGAATTGTTTCGCAGGCAGAGCATTCTGTTTTGATTGATGATGAAGAGGAAGCTGTTGTGCTGACGAAATTATGATTGTTGCGCTGCCTGAGAATTTAATTTTTTGATGACTTCGTTTAAATTTAACATTTCTTCCTTGCCGCTCTTCATATCCCTCAATTTAACCTTGTTCTCTTCCATTTCCTTTTTACCCACAAAAACAACGTAAGGAATTCCAAGAGAGTTCGCATATTCAAGATTCTTGCTCGGGCCTCTTTCCATTGAGTCTGCATCAGTGTTAATTCCTGCATCCCTTAGCTGCTGCACAATTTTCATGCTCTCGTTCAGGGCTTTAATTGGAATGACATAGATTTTGGTGTTTGTCTTGTTTGTTTCCTGCTTTTCAGCAATCGCATCATAAATCCTGTCAACTCCGAAGCTTATGCCTACGGCAGGACAGGAGCCTTTTCCCAAAAAAGCCCCAATCATTTTATCGTATCTGCCCCCTCCGCATACAGAGCTTTTCACATTGCTGTTTTTCAGCAGCCCTTCAAAAACAGTGCCTGTGTAGTAGGCAAGCCCCCTTGCCATTGAAGCGTCAAAATTTATCGCAAAGCCGATGTTTTCGGCGTAAGAGAGCAATTCCTCGATTTCTTTCAGTCCTTCGGAATTTTTAAGGAATTTTTTCAGCTGGGACAGCTTTTCCCAATTGCCCCCCCTTATTTTTATCATGTCCATCATGGTATTTATTTTTTTGTCGTCAATATTCTGCTCCTTAAGCTCATTTTTCACAGCCTCAGTTCCGAATTTTTCCAGTTTGTCTATGGAAAGTATCGCAGGCTCCTGCTTTTCTTTCTGTATTCCGCAGTAATCCAGAATATCGTTCAGCAGCTTCCTGTTGTTCACTTTCACCACAACATCCAGATTTAGCTTTGAAAAAGCAGCATAAACCAAAGCAACTATTTCAGCGTCAACAGACATTGAGGATGAGCCGACAACATCAACATCGCATTGGGTAAACTGCCTGTACCTTGCTGTTGCAACGGGACCATCCCGGAAAACTTCCCCTATCTGGTATCTCTTGAAGGGCATCTTGATTGAGGGGTTCATGGCAATGTACCTGCACATCGGGACCGTCAAGTCATACCTTAACCCTAATTCCCTTTTTCCCTGGTCTTTGAGCCTGAAAGTTTCCTTCAGTATTTCAGCCCCTCCTGCATATTTTGACGAGAGTATGTCAAACCTTTCCAGTATGGGGGTGTCTAAAGGGGCATAGCCATAAAGCTCAAAGACCTCCTTTAGAGTATTGACTATCTTATCTTTTGCAATTTTCTCTTCAGGCGAAACATCCCTTGTACCTTTTGGTATTTGAAGCTCCATTTTAAGTTCTATTTGGATTTTGGTTTAAAAAGCTTGTTATAGAACCAAGTTTATTCATCCTATAATTCCCTTTTATTTTATATCCGATTGTGATGCAGCCTGCCCTCCTGCCTGCAATCATGTCATTCTTTGTATCGCCAATGAGGATTGTGTCTTTTGGCCTGACTTTCAGGACTTTGCAGGCTTTCAGCACCATGTCCGGCGCAGGCTTCCTTCTTTTTACATCATCCATAGTAACTATGACATGAAAATAATTTTTTAACCTGAAATGACGAAGTATCATTGAAACTATAAACCTTGTGGAATTGGTTATCAGCCCGACTTTTATTCTGTATCTTTCCAGTTTTTTTAGGACAGCTGCAGATTCGGGAAATAACCTTAGCTGCTTAATGCTTTGCTTGAATTTTAAGTTATAGGCACGCTCCACTTCCTTTACAGTTTTTCCCTTAAAATATTTTTTGACATCATGCTCGATTGGGGCGCCAAAGTCTTTTATGAATTCCTTTCTGGGTATTGTTTTTAGGCCAAAATGCTTCAGGGCGCCGTTGAAAGTGGAGCACCAGGCATCCAGAGAATCCACCAATACCCCATCCATGTCAAAAAGGACTGCCTTAACTGCCTTTCCGTGCACGGTATCTTCCTCTTTTTTCAACAGCTTCAAGCCTCTTTAATGTCTCTTTGCTTTTCCTGGCTTCTTTTTTATATGAATCCAAAGCCGATTTGAAGCAGCTTTCCCAAATCCTAAAGTGCTTTGACTCAAGCCCTTCTTTCAATAAATGCAAATCAACTGCCCTGTCCTCCGCCTTGTCTGAGAAAAACGAGAGCCCAAAATCAATAAAATATGTTTGCTTGTTAAAAATCATGTTGGAAGTTGTCAGGTCTCCGTGGATTATCGAGTTGTTGTGCAATATTGCGATTTTTTTTCCGATTTCCGCGCATAATTTCCTGTAGTCTGATTTCTCCAGAATATCTTTTATCAATCTTCCATCAATCTTTTCAATAACCAGATTTTCTTTTTCATCATTTTTTAGAATTTTCGGCACTGGGAATCCCAATGCTTCCAGCTTGCCCAATACTTTCGCTTCCCTTCTTGTCCTAACACCCCTTAGCTTTTCATCTATCCCTTTTATCCTGTAGGATTTAGGGAACCTATTTTTGATAATTTTATTGTTTTCCAGAAACAATTTTGCTTCTGCCCCTTGGGCGATAAGTTTTTGCGGCATCGGGAAGAAAAAAGACAGCCTGTTTAAAAAATTAATGGATTATGCTGAATTATGGGTCATACTTTACACACAATGCAAAATAAAACCCTTTTATAGATCGGAATCTTTGAAGAGCCGGATTTGATTCAACAATTGCTTTAGCTTCTTTTTCCCTCTGCACATAAGGAAGGGTGTAATTATTAAAAGCCTCCCTTAATGCCAAAAGCCTCATCATTTCAAATTCTTCAGAAATTATGTCCCTTATTCTCCTGGATTTTATTTGTCCAGATTGCAATGCTTTTTGGCCTGCTTCCTTCAAATATTCTGCTATTTCAACCATTAGATTCCCATAATCTGAAGCATTTGCAGGTTGGGTGCCCCTTACTCCACCGGACTTAAGTGGCGTTATATCCTGGCCATAAATCTCATCAAAGAAATCATAAGCATCTTTCACAATAGTGTCAAGCTCATTAATAGCCATGACATCCCGCTTATCTATCATGCGGGCTAAATCCTTCATTCTCTGCTTAGGATAAAATTGAAGAAGATGCTCCAATCGCTGTTGCCTGTCCATAAAAACCAAAATATCGTGATGTATTTAAATATATTCTCCAAAAATGGGGGTTTATTCCAAATAATCCATATATAAATTATTTTATTCTACAAATCCATTAAGCAATTTTATTGAAAAATATGGAAAGAGACCTATAAAAATTTATAAAACACATAGGATACTTTTTTCAGCAATTCTTATATCATCAATAATCTTTGCCTTTTGCTTTGAATTTAGCAAAAATCCCTTTTTCTGTTAAGAATCTAAATTTTACCTTATCTTCTTCTGCCACTTGTAGCTTCTCAGCCTTTTGCTTTTCCCGAATCCGCATGAGGCGCATTTGCCTTTGCCGAAGTTAAATGTTCTTTTCCCGCATCGCCTGCAGTATATCATGTTCTTCTTGCCGGACTTCCTGCCCATCGATGGAGTTCCTTTCATTTAAATCACTCAGAAATAATTATTCGGTCGATATGACTGTTATTGTGTCTCCCCTTATGAAGACTGTGTTGAATTTCCTTGAGACTTCCCCATTGACCCTTTCTTCCACGTCGTCAAGGACAACATTGATGTGGATGTCAAATGACTTCAGCTTGCCTATGAACTGCTTATTGTTCTTCAGCTCCACTATTATCCTTTTGTCTCTTGACTTGTTCAATGCGTCCAACGGCCTTGCCGGTTCCATGCTCTAAAACACCAAGAATTTGAAAACCAGTCTTGTTTATAAACCTTTGCTCAGTCCTTATAAGGAATCCTGTATTCATGCCATGCTACTTTCCTGTTTTCAATTGATTTCTTCAATGATTTTTGCACTTCGTTCAGCACGCTTTTTCCGCTTTTCACTTCAACAAATACTATCTCATGGATATCCTTTGCATCCATCCCCTTGAATACTATGAAGTCTATGGGCTTTCCCAAGAACCTTGCTTCAGTCGGCTTATACGGGAAATCCGGAAGATAAGGCGCGATTTGCTCTGAAAACTGTCCGCTTAAGACTGCCCTTGACTGCTTGACAGCCTCCTCCCTTATATCCGGTATTTTTTCTTCCACCTGCTTTTTTGAAACAAATTTTCCCATCCTGTATCCTATGTAAAGCATCGCAGTTACTAAAATAAAAATTCCGATTATCTCAATGAATTCCATAAAGCCTGATTTTGCCAGCTCCAATAAATAACTATCGATGCACAGAAACCTATTTAAACCAAGCAAAACTACTTTTCATTATGGCAATATCGCAGACAAGGCCCAGGAGAAAGGCGACTGGCGGAAGGTACATAGATTACAGGAAAAAAAGGCAGTATGAGCTTGGCAGGGAGCCTTCATTTACAAAGCTTGGCAATAAAAGGGTTCGGGTGATAAGGGTGATGGGCGCCAACAGGAAAATGAGGCTGCTGAGCACAGACACCGCAAATTTATTTGACCCAAAGACCAAGGCATTCAGGCAGGCCAAGATTAAGACAATAACTGACAATCCGGCTAACAGGCATTTCATCAGAAGAAACATAATGACAAAAGGCTCTGTCATTGACACAGAGCTCGGCAAGGCAAGAATCACATCAAGGCCCGGGCAGGATGGAATTGTTAATGCTGTTCTGATTTCTTAATATTTTTAACTATTAAGTAGTGAAAAATAGAAAGGTTTATAAATAAAACTAATAATTAATTTTAATTTATGGTACAAACACAATCAGACCAGACAATTGATGATTTATTTTGGACTTATTACCTTGCCCTTGGTGATTGCCAAGGAATGGTAAGAATTGAAGCTAAAAGAGTCGGAGACTATACACAATACACTGTATTTGAGGGAAATGGGCATTGTGGAGATATTTCATTAAAACCGTCTGACCCGACAGAAGTTTTAAATCAGCTTAGGACTAGTACACCTTCAAAATATCAAAGTCGTATTACCGGAGGTGCAGGTGAGAAACTATTTCTAACCGCGACTCCAATAAGAAAGCAATGATTAAATAAAGAATAAATTCTACAATTTTATGCTTGATAAAATATTCACTAAATTAGAACTCCATTTCGGCCCTCAGCATTGGTGGCCTGTAACTCAGGAAGGCAAACTGACTCCAGAGTATTCAGGAGGCCCAAAGAATGAAAGGCAGCAGCTGGAAGTATGCTTCGGCTCAATTCTCGCCCAGAACACAAGCTGGAAAAATGCTGAGAAGGCGATAGCTGAATTGAACAAAAACGACTTGATTGATGTTAAAAAAATAAACAAAATAAACGCCAAAAAGCTTGCCAAAATAATCAAGTCATCCGGCTACCATAACCAGAAGGCAAAAAAGCTGAAGAATTTCTGCAAATTTTTGTCAGGAGATTATTATGGCAGATTGGATTTATTGTTCAAAAATAACATTGCAGAATTAAAAGCGCAATTGCTGTCTGTCAATGGAATCGGGCCGGAAACAGCCGACTCAATAATTTTATATTCAGCCAAAAAGCCGATATTTGTCATTGATGCCTATGCAAAAAGAATAGCCAACAGGCTTGGCTACAAGGAACAGTCTTATGAAGAGCTTCAAAATTTGTTCATGCAGGCCCTGCCAAATAGCGAAAAGTTATTTAATGAGTACCATGCATTGATGGTTGAACTGGGCAAGAATATCTGCAAAAAAGAGCCGTTATGCGGCAAATGCCCAATAAACGAGCATTGCGGTTATTGCAAAAGCAAATAAGATGCCACTTCCAATATTTTCTATAATCGTTGGAGCAGTAATAGCTTACCTGGTTGTAATGGTAATCATTCACAAATTCCTGGAAAAATTCTTCATGATGCTGTTCTTCACAATATCTGCTTTGTTCGTCATTGCAGCCCTGTATTTCATGCTGAAGGGCTTTTGATACCAAATATTTATATATTAATTGTCCAAAATGATTGGCAAAGAGGTGAATAGATGGCTTTCTTCGACAAGCTTGCATTCTGGAAGAAAAAAGATGACTTGGGAGATTTGGGCAGAGACTTAGGTTTAGACAAAGATTTTGGAATGGATACTGGGCCTTCTCCTGACCTGGGAATGGGGCTTGAAACACCGCCACAACAGCAGCCATTTCAAAAATATCCTTCTTTCCAGCAGAACAACTTTCAAGCAGGTTTGCAGCAACAGCCCTCTTTCCAGCCTCAGCCGCCTTTTCAGCAGCCTTCTCTCCAAGGCGACAGCTACATCAATTCAAAAAATCTTGAGGTAATCTCAAGCAAGCTGGATGCATTAAGGGCTTCTTTAGAGAGCATCAGCCAAAGGCTCGCAAACATAGAGGCGATTGCAAGGGGCGAGCAGGAAGAAACAAGGAGAAAAAGATATTACTAAAGCTTTTTATACTCTGATTTTTAATTTTCTTTAAATGAATAAAAAAAACACTGTTGTCTTTTCTGCTGCATTATTTGTTGTTATTTTGGACCAGCTGACTAAACTCCTAGTAAGGCAAAACTTTCAATTAGGCCAGTCAGTCCCGATAATAAAAAATATTTTTCATTTGACCTATATAACCAACACAGGCTCTGCTTTCGGATTGTTCAAGGGAATCAACCCTTTTTTCATTTTATTTTCAACCACAGTCATTGCCGTCATTTTGCATGCTATAAAAAAGATAAGAAAAAATGAAAAGGCACTGCAATTTGCCGTTGGACTGCTGCTTGGCGGCACAATCGGCAACCTTATTGACAGGCTTTTTTATGGCGCTGTAACAGATTTCATTGATTTCAGGATATGGCCTGTTTTTAATGTGGCGGACAGCGCTGTGACAATAAGCGTGATATTTTTGATAATACTTCTCTGGAAAAAATGATTTATACAGTCACAAGGGATTTTGAATTTCCGCAGTAGAAATAGCTTCTTGTGTTTTCCAGCTTTAGATATTTTTTCAGCCTGCTCAACTGTTTTTTTGCCTTCAAAATCCTGTAAGAGCACTTGACTTCATACAAGTCAAACCTGTTGCCTTTCTTGGCTATTATGTCAATTTCCCCCAGAGAGCGCTTGGAATGCTTTAAAGGGACATTTGTGGATATAGAATCATAGTTGCCTTTTATCCTGTCCTTCAGCTCAAGGACATACCTGTCATGCTTGGATAGCCTGATGTTTTCACCCATCCTTAGCCAATTATAATTTTTTGGATTAGTGCTTTATATATTTTTCGCTTCCGCGGCGCAGCCGCCTTGGCAATCCTGCTGTACTTATCAAACGCTTAATTTTGCTTATCAGCCTTTTTCTTTTACCATGAGGGGGTACACTTCCCACCCCAGCAGCCTAACGGCTGCTTTGGTTAAGCATTTTTGGGATTTGAACGCTGCCAAATTTTAGAGAAAGACAAAAGTATTGATTTAAATTGTTTTGTCTTTCTAAAATTAGTAGCTGAATATGATGAGCAATTACTTTTGTCAGCTACTATTCTATCAAAAGCTTTAAAAACGGCCAAGGTAACTTCCAATTATGGAATTTGCATCTATAAAAAACAGCATTTCAGAAGAGCTTTACGGAATTCTTGGTAAGGACATATCAAAATTGAGGCCTGCGCAGGAAAAATCAGTAAAGAAAGGGCTTTTGGAGGGAAAGAGCCTTCTTGTCTGCACCCCAACAGCATCCGGAAAAACCTTGATAGCGGAACTGGCTGCCATGAAGTCAATTGTTGAAGGCAAGGGTAAAGCTGTTTACGTTGTGCCGTTAAAGGCCCTGGCTGCTGAAAAATACAAGGATTTCAAGAAAAGATACGGCAGCATTGCAAAAATCGCATTGTCCATTGGCGAGGTTGACAGCGCTGATCCCTATCTTGCAGAGTATGACCTGATTGTCACAACATCTGAAAAGATGGATTCTTTGATAAGGCATAATTCCCCATGGATTTCAGGCATCAAGACAATCATCGTGGATGAGATACATCTGCTGAATGATGCGGAAAGGGGGCCTACTCTGGAGATACTGCTGACAATTTTAAAGCAACTTTTGAAGAATGCCCAGATAATTGGATTGAGCGCCACTATAGGGAATGCAGAAGAGCTTGCAGAATGGCTTAATGCGGACTTGGTGGTTGACGAGTGGAGGCCCGTGAAGCTGCACAAGGGAATTTACCTGGACGGGAAGATTGAGTTTGATTGAATCATTAAGATAGGAAGGTCATAAAAATAAAAAAATCTTCTCAAAAAATCAAGAAACACTTCTTAGCGGATTATTTCGATACAGATGGGGATTTAGAGGAAATACTGCAGGGTTTACAGCTGCAAGTAAGAATCTTTGCAAAGGTACAAGCAAATTACTTGATGAATTTCAATTTCGACATTCAAACGAAAAGCGGCTTAACAAAAGATATAATAAAGAGTTTTAAGGTATGAATATAAATAAATTGCAAATAGATAGATTTTTAAGCATCTTGCCTCTACAAAATAAAGAAAAGCTTGGAAGAATCTATCTCAAACTTAAATGCGGAGGTGCCGGAGCGGTCAAACGGGATAGCAGGTATCAATAATTCTTTATTATACCTATCTAAGCTTAGGTTGACCATGGCAGTAAAAGGTGTAATGAGCCTATTGGCTGTGATTAAATGACACCTATTGGCTTAGTGCCTACGCAGGTTCGAATCCTGTCCTCCGCACTCTTTAATTTTATACGCTGATTATTCTTTTAGGAATAATAGTTTCAAGAAATATTAATAAAAGGCGTTAAAACAACCATAAGCCAAACATGGCTTGCATAAGGGAACTGCTAAAAAACAGAATACTCCTGCTAGACGGGGCTATGGGCACGTCCATACACGCCTTTAACCTCACTGAAAATGACTTCGGAGGGGAAAAATATGCGGGCTGCAATGAATACCTCGTTATAACAAGGCCTGATGTGATTTCGAGAATACATGAAGGCTATCTAGAGGCTGGCTCTGATATAATTGAAACAAACACTTTTGCAGGCTCTTCTATAACTCTTGAGGAGTTCGGCTTAGCGGAAATATCCTATGAGATAAACAGAGCGGCTGCCAATCTGGCAAAAAAATGCGCCTTGAAATTTTCCACGGAAGAAAAGCCAAGATTTGTTGCAGGCGCAATCGGCCCAACCAATAAGACAATATCAGTCACGGGCAACATTACATTCGAGGAGCTTGAAAAATCCTATTATAGCCAAGCAAAGGCGCTGATGGACGGGCAAGTGGACATTTTTCTTGTCGAAACGGTTTTTGACACGCTGAATGCAAAGGCTGCGCTTAGCGCAATCCAAAGGTTATTTGAGGACCTTGGAAAAACGATTCCGATAATTATAAGCGCGACGATCGAGCAGAGCGGCACGATGCTTGCAGGCCAGGACATAGAGTCATTCTACACGTCAATAGAGCATATAAAGCCTCTTGCAGTCGGAATAAACTGCGCAGTGGGCCCGGATTTGATAAAAGACCATCTGAGAACTTTGGCGGGCATCGCAAAAACAAACACCTTCTGCTACCCTAATGCAGGCTTGCCGTTGGAAGACGGAACCTTTCCGCTGAAGCCAAAGGAGTTTGCAGAGCTGATGAAGGAATTCATCCAGCATGGATGGGTGAATATGATAGGAGGGTGCTGCGGAACAGCACAGGAGCACATATCTGAATTAAGCAAGATAATTACCAGCGGAAAAACAAGGCAGATTCCAAATGTCTCAAGGACGGCCTGCTCCGGAACAGAGACGCTTGTCGCCAATGACGACACAAGGCCAGTGATAGTGGGGGAAAGAATGAATGTCATAGGCAGCAGGAAATTCAAGCAAATGATATGCGATGAGCAGTTTGAGATTGCAGCGGAAATTGGAAGGTCGCAGGTGAAAGGAGGGGCTCAGGCTCTGGATGTCTGCCTTGCAAACCCCGACAGGGATGAGCTGGATGATACAATAAAATTTTTTGACATCGTGACAAAAAAAATAAGGGCTCCTTTGATGATTGACTCAACAGACCACAAGGTCATAGAGGCTGCCCTGAAGAGAACCCAGGGGAAATGCCTGATAAACTCCGTAAACTTTGAGGATGGGCTGGAGAGATGCGAGCATGTAATTCCGCTGGTGAAAAAATACGGCGCTTCAGTCATTTTCGGCACAATTGACGAGGACAGGCAGCAGGCTATGGCAACAACTGTCGAGAAAAAAACAGAGATTGCAAAGAGAGCCTACAAATACCTGACAGAAGAGTGGGGCATTGCGGCTGAAGATATAATATTTGACACGCTGGTTTTTCCGGTTGCAACAGGCGATGCCAAGTACGCTGACAGCGCAAAGGTGACAATTGAGTCAATAAGAAAAATAAAGGAGGAAATGCCAAAGGCAAGGACAATATTGGGAATAAGCAATGTCTCATTTGGATTGCCCGGCCACGGAAGGGAAGTTTTGAATTCGGTTTATCTTTATCACGCAACAAAAGCAGGCTTGGATTTTGCAATCGTCAATTCCGAAAAGCTGATGAGGTATCCATCCATTTCAGAGGAAGAAAAAAGGCTGGCAGAGGATATCCTGTTCAATAAGGTGAAGGACCCGATTACGCCTTTTGTGGAATTCTACAGGGGCAAAAAAATCCGTGTGTCTGATATAAAAAAGCTTCCATTGAATGAAAGGCTTCCAAACTTTATAATAGAGGGAAGGAAAGAAGGACTGATAGAGGACCTTGATGAGGCGCTCAAAACAAGCAAGCCGCTGGAAATAATAAACGGGCCTTTAATGGCGGGAATGGATGCTGTCGGAAAGCTGTTCAATGACAACAAGCTCATTGTTTCAGAGGTTTTGCAGAGCGCAGAGTCAATGAAGGCGGCTGTAAGCCACCTGGAAAAGTTTATGGAAAAAAATGCAGGCAAAAAGAAAGGCAAAGTTGTCCTTGCAACCGTGAAAGGCGATGTGCATGACATAGGCAAGAACCTTCTGGAGATTATTTTAAGCAATAACGGATATGAGGTCATAAATCTTGGAATAAAAGTTGCTCCCGAGGCATTGATAGAGGCGTGCCGCAAATACAAGCCCGATGCCATAGGGCTCAGCGGCCTGCTTGTCAAGTCAGCGTTGATGATGGCGGACACTGCGGAAGATTTCAAATCAGCGGGATTAAAAATCCCGGTTCTGGTCGGGGGGGCTGCTTTAAGCGAAAAATTCACTGCAATGAAAATAGCAGCCTCTTATGACGGAGTTGTTGCTTATTCAAAAGACGCAATGAGCGGGCTGTCGCTTGTCAACCAAATCACTTCAAATCTCCAGGGCTTTGAAAAGAAAATCCTTGAAAGGCAGGAGCAATTAAGGGATGAAAAGCCGATTTTGCAGAAGGAAGCGGGGCATGGGGGAAGTGAAAGAAGTAGGCAGATAGGGCATGCAAAGATGCTAAAGCCAAAAGATTTTGAGGAGCATATATTTGAGGGCTATGATTTAAATGAAATTTTCAGTTTTATTGATAAACAAACCCTTTACTGCACGCACCTGGGGCTGAAGGGCAACTATCAAGAACTGCTGAAAAACAAGGATGAAAAAGCCCTAAAATTGACCTGGCAGGTTGAAGAAATCAAAGATTGCATCATAAAAGACAGCATAATAAAGCCAAGGGCGATTTACAGGTTTTTTGAATGCAATTCAGAAAAAAATGATGTTATTATATATGAAAATGGCAATGCCTCAGAGAAGCTGGAGTTTCAAAGGCAGGATGGAAAAGACTCATTGTGCGCTGCAGACTTTATAGCCCCGATTGACAAAGGAAAAGACGCAATAGGATTTTTTGCCGCATCATGCGGCAGCGGAATAGTTGGAAAATCAAGGGAGTTAAGGGAAAATGGAGAATATTTAAAATCCCATCTTATCCAGGTTATTGCAATCGAGTCAGCAGGGGCCTTTGCAGCGATAATATGCGGCAAGATGAAGCAGGATTTGGGAATAGGGAATAAGGAGGGGATAATGCTGCAGTACGGCTATCCTGAATGCCCGGATTTAGAGGGGCAAAAAAAATTATTCAGGCTGCTGAAGCCGGAAAAAATAGGTGTTAGCCTGACAGAATCGCTTATGATGGAGCCTGAAGCAAGCGTTTCAGGGATTGTTTTTTACCATCCGCAGGCAAGACATTTCACGCTATGAATGAAAAAATAATGTATGAGGTTGTGCCGCCTTCAAAGAGGTCATCTGAGCAATACAGGGAAAGGGCAATCAACAGCATTGCTGACTCGCTGTCAAGAATGAAGCCTGTAGGAATCTTGGATATACCTGAAATTGTAGAGGAGAATTACTGCGGCAGGCCATATTACAGGAACCTTGACAACAGGGAATTTGCATCCGTGCTGAAGAAAAGAATAAGCAAGGATATTGTTATAAACAAGGTGGTGCCTTACTTCAATCCAAAGCAAAAGTTTGAGGAGTGGCTGGACGAAACGGCAAAAAACCACAAAATCGACAAATTTGTCTTTGTCGGGGGAACTTTCAAGATGGATTACCCCGGCCCAACTGTAATTGAGGCAAACAGGCTTGCCCGCTCAAAAGGCCTGACATTCGGCAATATTGCAATTCCCACAAGGCCGAATGAAGCTGCAAATCTTGCAGGCAAGACCTCTGCCGGATGCAATTTTTTTACAACACAGATATTGCTTGATTCTGAAAACATATCAAACGTGATAATTGATTATGCTGAAGAGTGCAGAAAGCGAAATTTAAAGCCCTCCAGATTTTATCTGAGCTTTTCGCCCATTTCAGACATCCAGGATATAGAATTCTTTGAATGGCTCGGGGTGCACATTGATGAAGCCACAAAATTAAGGCTGATGCGCGCGGCCAATGCCGGAGACGAGTCTGTAAAAATAGCGCAGGATGTCTATTCAAAAATAATATCCAAAACTGACGGGATTGTGCCAATCGGGGTCAATATAGAGCAAGTTGCCCTGCACAACCTCCAATTAAGCGAGAAGCTTGTCGATTGGTTCAGCGATAAAGGATAGATTCCGCATGATTTAAATATAAGTTTTTAAAACCAGTTACTATGGGAAGAAAAAAAGACAAGGCCAAGAAAATAAGCGCCAAAAGAGAAAGGTACATGAAATTCAGGAAGGAAAAGCCTGCTTCAATGACAGTTGCCATGCCTGACCTGACAGAAGAGCAGGTGCAGCAGAAAAGGGCTGACCAGCAAAAGATAGACGTGTTCTGGCGGTACAACAAAAGGAGTCCTGAAAGGTATGTTAATGAAAGAAAGGCAAGAAGCAAGAGATAGGCTTCTTTTCTATATTTAAAGAAAATAATACCCCAGTATACTAATTTCTATGCAATAAATCAAAAGCTTTTTAAATTTAGAAGT
>Ga0233425_10004200_pt1 | contig 24565 bp, 25 predicted proteins | sample Watercolumn_Towu_2_FD_181712 | JGI IMG/M metagenome (GOLD analysis project Ga0233425, IMG submission 181712) | Freshwater microbial communities from Lake Towuti, South Sulawesi, Indonesia - Watercolumn_Towuti2014_140_MG | ecosystem: Environmental > Aquatic > Freshwater > Lake | place... | reverse complement strand
GCTTGGTTGCCCGACTAGGATTTGAACCTAGACAAACAGATCCAGAGTCTGTTGTGCTACCGTTACACCATCGGGCAGACGGCCGGAAACGGCAAAGCGGGAAGGATAGCGCCGGGCCGGACGGTTGACAAGCCTCAAGCCGGTGTAGCTGCGCTGCAGAGCGGCGGCGCGGTCGCCGCGGACCTCTCGCGGCCGGTCAACACCTGCGACCGGCTCACACGTCTTCTTCTTCTGAGCCCCGGCTACTTGACGCTCTGGAGCAGGCCGCGCAGCCGGTCGGCCCACGCCATGGCGGCGGCCGGATCCCGCGCGGCCCAGGTCGAGGCGATGGACTGGTACGCCTGCGAACGCTGGCGGGCCGACGTCAACTGCGCGGCCTTGGCGGCGGCTTCCGCCGGGTCGCGGCCCGACCACGCCTGGAAGACGGCGTACAGGCCCCAGTTGTGGGAGCCGCCCGCGGGATTGGCCTGCGCGAGCGCGAAGGCCGCCTGCGGATCGTCGGCCGCCAGGGCCGCGATCACCTGGCTCAGCAGCCGGTTGCGCACCAAACCGGCCGGCAACTGCTGCACCCACGCCGCCGCCGCCTGCGGGTCGCTGCCCGACCAGCCGGCGACGCGGCACCGGGGGAAGGCGCGGGGATCGCGGCGACGGCGCCCGGCGCCGCGCCGATCGCCTCGACGGCCGCACGCAGGTCGCGCAGGCGGCCGTGCTGCCAGGCGGCCACCACCCCCAGCGAGACGGCGGCCAGCCCCAGAACCGCCAGAACGACGTTCTTCCGCATCTTGGCGCTCAGCCGACGCGCAGCGGCATCAGCACATACAGGAACGGAATGCCGCACTTGATCAGCGCCGGACTGTGGCCGTCGTTCATCTCGAACGTCACCTCGTCGCTGTCCAGGTTGCGCAGCGGGTCCATGACGTACTCGGGATTGAACGTGACCGTGATCTCCTTGCCGGCGTACTTCACCGGCAGCGTTTCGCGCGCCTCGCCGACGTCGGGCGTGTTGGTGATGATCGTGAGCTGGTTGGCGGAGAAGGTCAGCCGCGTGGAGTTGGACTTCTCGGTCGTCACCAGCGAGACGCGCCGCAACGCCGTCAGGAGTTGCTCGCGCTCGATCACCACGCGCTCGTCGCAGGAGGGCGGAATGACCTGCCGGTAGTTCGGGTAGACTCCGTCAATGAGCTTGCTGCTCATGACGATGTTCCCGAACTCGAACACCGCCTGGTTCTTGTGGGCGTAGATCTTCAGGTCGCCCTCCTCGCCCAGGATGTGCAGCAACTCGTTGACGGCCTTGGTCGGCAGGATCATCTCGGCTTCCGCCTCGTCGGGAAACTCGACCTCGTGTTCGACCAGGGCCAGCCGCCGGCCGTCGGTCGCCACCATCGTGAGCTTGCCCTCCTTGAACGCCATCAACACGCCGTTCAGCACCCGCCGCGTCTCGTCCAGTGAGGCCGCATAGGCGGTCTTGCGCAGCATTTCGCGGAAAGCGCCCTGGTCCATGCGGTAGCAGAACTTGCCCTCGGCCACCGGCACCGGCGGAAAATCGCGCATCGGCAGCCCGATGATGCGGAAGAACGAGGCGCCGCAGCGCAGCTCGGCCGTGTCGTCGTCGCCGACTTCCAACTCGATCTTGCCCTCCGGCAACTCGCGCACGATGCCAGCCAGTCGACGGATCGGCAGCGTCGTCGTTCCCGGTTCGTCCGTCTCGCACGCCACGGTGCACTTGACGGTGATATCTAGATCGGTCGTGGTCAGGTGAAGGCCGTCCTTCTCGGCTTTGAGCAGCGCGTTGGACAGGATCTGCAGCGTGCTCTTGGCGGCCACCACGTTCTGCACCGCCTGCAGACCGTCCAGCAGCTTCGCCCGGATGATCGAGAACTTCATCTCACGTCCCCCGTCGTTACGCGGTTGCGTGGCATGGTACAACAGGTGTTTTATTCAAGTCAACAGCAGCACCAGTAGAGGAACCTCAACTGACGACAATCTTGGCGGAAGGCTGTGCGGCAGCGGGTTGCATCGCAAAGGAACTGTGAACGGACTGTCGATTGGCGGCGCGAAAACGTGAAAGAGACGGAGTCGGCCGGAAGGGCTTGTGGACAACGGGCGTCTTTTCGACAGGAGATCGTCATGCGGCCAACCGGTTATGAACGGAATGCTGTGAATAAATGGGAGGCTAGAGCTGGAAGGAGACCGGGTCGCGGCCGAGCTTGCGGGCGACGGTGCGGACGGAGTCGCGCAGGTCGTTTTCCACGTCGAGGCGGTTGTGGATGGCGCGGCAGGCGTGAAGCACCGTCGCGTGCGTCTTGCCGAAGGCGTTGGCGATTTCCGGCAGCGAGGCGCGCGTCAGGCGGCGGCAGAGGTACATGGCCACCTGGCGCGGCAGGGCGACCGACCGCGGGCGCCGCTTGCTCGACATGTCGGTCAGGCGCAGGTCGAAGTGCTCGGCCACGGCGCGCTGGATGTCGTCGAAGGTGAGATCCTCCTGCTTTTCCTTGTCGAGCAGGTCCTTCAGCAGGTAGCGCAGCGATTCCATGGTCAGCGGCTGGCTGTTCAGCGACGCATAGGAGAGCGCGCGCAGCAGCGCGCCCTCGAGACTGCGGACGTTGGACTTCACGTTCTCGGCGACGAACGTGAGCAGCTCGTCGGCGAGCTGCACCTTGGCGTGCGTCTGCTTGTAGCGCAGGATCGCGAGACGCGTCTCGAAATCCGGCCGCTCCAGTTCGGTGACGAGTCCCCACTCGAAGCGCGAAACGAGGCGCTGCTCGAGGCCGGCGATTTCGCTGGCGGGGCGGTCGCTGGTCATGATGATCTGCTTGCGGGCGTCGTAGAGGGCGTTGAAGGTGTGGAAGAACTCCTCCTGCATGCGCTCCTTGCCGGCGAGGAAGTGGATGTCGTCCACGAGCAGCACGTCCACGCCGCGGTAGCGGTTGCGGAACTCGGCGATGGTGTTGTTCTTGATGCTCTCGACGTACTCGTTGAGCAGCGTCTCGGACGTGACATAGGCGACCGAGGTGCTCTCGGTCTGCAGACCGCGGTGGCCGATGGCCTGCATGAGGTGGGTCTTGCCGAGCCCGGTCTGCCCGTAGATGAAGAGGGGGTTGTAGGCGCGGCCGGGCGACTGCGCCACGGCCAGGGCGGCGGCGTGCGCGAAGCTGTTGGACGGGCCGATCACGAACTCCTCGAAGGTGAACTTGGGATTGAGCTTCGTGTTGACGGCGGCGGCGGCGGCGCGTTGCCGCCGCAGGCGGAGGCGCGGGGCGGCGCGGTCGGCCGGCGCGGCGTCGCCCGCAGGCGGGTCGGCGGGCGCGGCCGCGTCCATGGCCTGCACTTTGAAGCGGATGGACAGGCTTTCGTGGGCGCCGGCCGATCGCAGCGCGCTGACGATGAGCTGGAGGTAGTTGTCCTCGAGCCACGTCTGGTAGTAGTCGTTGTCCACGCGCAGCACGAGCGTGTCGCCCTCGATCGCCTGCGGGTGAATGATGGCGATCCAGCGGGTGAACACGTCGGGATGCAGGACGGCCTTGAGGTGGTCGCAGGCCTGGTTCCAGAGAGTTTGCGTTTCCATGGCGGTAGGATTCCAATCCGCGGTGCGGCTCGACAATCGCACCCCCGGGATGCCGCGAACAAGGGAAAAGAGTATTAAAACCGCCGACAGGTTATCAACACCCGCCTCCTGCCGCCGTATTGGTTCCTTTCCCTTGAAATCGGGGGTGGTTCAAGTTCCGGGACGCGAGCATCGGCGCGGCGGTCCGTGCAAGGATATCAACAGGGCGCGGCGGATGCCGCGCGCAGCGCTTCCCAGGCCGCGGGCAGAGGGAGCCAGAAGACAGAGCGCGCGCAAACCATTGCAGTCGTGTGAATAACGAATAGACAGCGAAAAACGCCAAGAATCTGCAGGAAATTCGGGTGCGGAGACGGCCGGCACGTTCCTAACAGGATGTATTCCAGCGATTCCTGCACAATAGACGCGGCCCGTGCGGCGTTTTCTGCGTGTCGGCTCCAGGCGCGCGACAGCGCCGGGAGCAGGAGGATGCGACGATGAAGTCTGCGATCTGCAGGATGGCGCTCTTGTCGGCCCTGGCGGCCGGATGCTGGCCGCCCGCACGGGCGGACATGGAGATTCTGCCGGCGAAGAACCCGGCCGCCGCACGTCCCGAGCGGGAGAAGCGCTGGCCGCCGCCGGGCGTCGACCGCCCGGCCATGGAGCGCGGCGCGTGGGTCGAGCGGAACGAGGGCGAACGCATCATCGAGCGCCTGCTCGCCAACCAGGAGATCATCACCCGGCTGGGCCTGGCCGAGGAGCAGGTCAACCGGATGCGCGCCGAGATCAAGGACGTGCAGACGCGCTCCATCGACCTCGACGCCGCCATCCGCAAGCTCGCCCTCGACCAGGCCGAGCGGATGTCGGCGTTCCTGCAGTCGCCGGACGCCGACACGAGCGCGCTGATGAAGGCGGCCGACGAGCTCGGACGCGCGCGCACCGAGCAGGCCAAGCTGACGATCCAGCGCATGGTCGTGATCCGCAAGTACCTGACTCCGGAGCAGATCGCCCGCGCGCACGCGATCATGCGCGAGCACATCCAGCGCGAGCGCGGCGCCGAGGGCGGCGAGCTCCGGCCGAACAAGGGCGAGCGCCGCGAACTGAGGGGCGACCGTCCGCTCGAGAAACCCCGGACGCCGGACGCGCCGGCTCCCAAGCCGCCGGAAGGCTGGTGACCGGCCATGAACGTGTACGACGCCATCCGCGCTCGCAAGAGCGTGCGCGCCTTCGCCGAGCGCGACGTTCCCGAGGACACGCTCGGCCGGCTGCTCGAGGCCGCCCGGCTCGCGCCCTCGGCCAGCAACCGGCAGGAGTGGCGCTTCATCGTCGTCCGCGACCCCGCGGTCCGCCGGCAGCTCGCCGTCGCCGCCCGCAACCAGAAGTTCGTGGGCGAGGCGCCCGTGGTGCTGGCGTGCTGCGCCGAGACCGACAACCACGTCATGAGCTGCGGCCAGCCGTGCTATCCGATCGACCTGGCCATCGCCATCGATCACATCGCGCTGTGCGCCGTGGCCGAAGGGCTGGGCACCTGCTGGATCGGCGCGTTCGACGAGGTGCAGGTGCGCGCAATTCTCGGCGTGCCCGCAACGGTGCGCGTCGTGGAGCTGCTGCCCGTCGGCTATCCGCGCGACCCTGCGCCCGTCGCCAAGTCCCGCCTGCCGATCGAGAAGATCGTCAGGCGCGAGCGCTGGAGTTGACAACCTCGGCCTCGCGGCTGAACAAGCCTTCTCTCAGGTGCCGGCTGACCAGTCGCACGCGCACGTCGTAGCGCCGCGACCGTCCCGGGTCTTCGGCCGCGAACGCGCCTTCGACCTCATCCTCGTTCCACCGCCCGGGCGGCACGCCGCACCAGCACAGGAGCCAGCCGAAGAAAAAGGGCAGCAGGTCGCCGTCCACGTCGTCGAGCCGCCGCGACAGCAGCGGCCGGTGCCGGCCGGGCTGCAGCAGCCGCACGCGCACCGGCGGGGGCGGGCCCGTGATCGCCAGCACGGCCAGCGTGTCGCGCATCGCGCGGCGGATGTCGCCGCGTCCGGCGCGCGACAGTTCGCGCCGCAGGGCGATGGCGGGATCGAGCGCGTCCGGCGCGAGCAGGCCGTCGGTGGCGCCGGAGAGCGCGAGCGCCGTGGCCGGGGGGTAGTCGGCCGCGACCTCGTCCAGCAGCGCGGACCAGAACTTGGCCGCGGTGTTGTCGTGCCGCTCTCCGGCCACGCTCCACCACCGGCAGCCGCACCCGCCGGGCGGTTCGTCTCGATCGGGATGGAGCATCCTGGCCATCGGAGGAAGTCTGCGGATCGTCGCGCTTCCCTCTTACGGCGGCCAAGGCGGTGCCTGCCGCGCCCGCTCGTAGGCGGCGAGCGCCGCGGGGAACGGCGCCAGCACGCGCCCCAGCACGCCCTGCGTCAGCGCGATGCAGAGGCCGTAGTTCGTGATCGGCACGCCGGCCGCCAGGCACTGCTGGATGCGGCCGAGCACTTCGCGGCGGTTGACCATGCACCCGCCGCACTGCACCGCCAGCCGGTAGCGCGCCAGGTCGGCCGGGAAATCGCGGCCGGCCGCGGTTTCGAACTGCAGGTTTGCGCCGGTGTACTGGCGCAGCCAGCGCGGGATCTTCACGCGGCCGATGTCGTCCTCCATCGCGTGATGGCTGCACGCCTCGGCGATCAGCACCGGGTCGCCGCCGCGCAGCCGCTCCACGGCGGCCGCACCCGCGGCCAGGCGCTGCAGGTCGCCCTGGCAGCGTGCGAACAGGATCGAGAAGGTCGTGCACGGCACGGAGGGAGGCGTGTCCGCCACGACCTTCTGCACGGCCTGCGAGTCGCAGATCACCACGTCGGGCGGACCGTCCAGCCGCCGCAGCAGCGGGGCCAGCTCGCGCTCCTTGACCACCAGCGCCGCGGCGTCGGCGTCCAGCGCGTCGCGGATCGTCTGCACCTGCGGCAGGATCAGCCGGCCCTTCGGCGCCTGCAGGTCGATCGGCACGACCAGCACGGCCACGCCGCCCGGCCGCACGAGGTCCGCCACCAGCGGCGGCGGGCGGAGGAAGTCGTCCGGGCAGACGGCCAGCAGCGCCTGCCGCAGGCCGGCCAGAAACGCCTCGCGGCCGGCCGGTTCGGTCGCGCTGGCGGTCAGCACGTGCGGCGTGTGCCGCCGCACGGCGCCGAGCCAGGGTTCCGACGGCCTGGCGGCATCGCACTTGTTGACCACCGCGATCACCTGGCGCCTCGCCTCGCGGCAGCGGCGGAGGAGCTCCTCCTCGGCGGCGTCGAGGCGGCCGGCCTCGAGCACCAGCAGCGCCACGTCGGCGCGCGCCAGCGCACGGCCCGTGCGTTCGACACGCCTGGCGCCGAGCGCGGAGGCATCGTCGAGGCCGGCCGTGTCCAGGAACAGGACCGGCCCGAGCGGCGCGAACTCCATGGGCTTCTCGACCACGTCCGTGGTCGTGCCCGGCTGCGGCGCGGCAATCGCCACGTCCTGGCCGGCGATGTGGTTCAACAGGCTCGACTTGCCGGTGTTGACGCGCCCCAGGATCGCGATCGTCAGGCGCAGGGATTTGGGCGTGGAGAGCATCAGAGTGGCGGGTGGCGCACAGGCGAGGCGGGGATCACGGTCGAGACGTACCGGCAGGTGCGCCCCGGAATTCGTGCCAGGCGTCGGACAAGGCGGCGGGCAGATCGCGGCCACGGTTGCAGCCGCGATCCGCGATCAGGCGCGCCGCCACCTGGTGCAGGACAGTTTCCAGCGCACTCACAGTCGTTTCCTTCGCACGCGGAAGTCGCCCGCTGCGTCGCCCGGCAGGTCGGCGGCCGCCGCGGCGTTCGCGGCAGGTGTGGCAGTCCGATTCACAGGCCCCATTCTATCAGAGAAGAAGCTCCATGAACACGACGTCGAGCCAGCGGCCGGTAGTCGGTTGGCGCCACAGTTTCTCTGTCCCTTGTGGCCTCTTCCCTTGTGGCCTTCTTGTGGCCTTTCACCATGCGCCTGTTCGTCAAGGGTCTGACGGCGGGCGCGGTGAAAGGGTGAGGCTGGGAGGCCGGCGCGCCTACTATGATGGGGGTGGCGTTGTCGCGGGCCACCGGGCCAGATCCACCAGGTACAGATCATCGGGAACGCTGGCTCGCAGGCTTTCCGTGAAGCCCGCGCGGGAGAACAGCACGAAGCGCTTGTTCAAGCAGCGGAGGGACTCTACGGAGTCGGCCTGTGCATGCAGTCTTCGCGCGACATCCGGTCCGATCGGTCGCGCGGTCCATTTGACCTCGGCAATCACCGCGTTTCCACCGTCGCGGTCCAGTGCGACGAGGTCCAGTTCCGCATTGCGATCCCAGTATTTTCCGATGGTCACCGGCTCGAAACCAAGCCACGTCCGGATGGGGTCGTGTCGCAGCAAGTCGCCCAGGAAACGTTCGCACCGCTGCGCCATGTAGCCGGGGAGATCCGGCTCGATGCGCCGATCCCAAACCTCATCCACGCGGTCCATTTCCAGCGCAGCCAGGTTGGGCCACACATACCGCAGCCAGAAGTCCGTGAAGGGATCCTCGATCGCATAGAGTCCCTTGCGCGACTTGCCGGGATCCGGTTCGGTGATGGGAACGTCCCTCCGGACAAAATGCAGGTCCTGAAGCGTCGCCAGATACTTCCCGAGATTGGCCTTGTCGAATCCGGTCTTGCTGGAAATCTCGCCGAATTTGCGGCTGCCGGCTGCCATCGCGGCCAGAATCGGGAAGTAGGATCTCGGCTCACGGACCTCCTCGCGGAGGAGAAAGGGGACTTCCTCGAACAGGACCGCTCCCTTGGACAGAATATGCCGCTTGACGTTTTGACCCAGAGATGCCCGGGAGTCGAATTGCAGGGCGTGGAACGGAACGCCACCTACGACGGTGTAGATCTCAATGATATCGGTAAGCGGGCGATCCGGGAAGAACTCCCGGAACTGAAGCAGGCCGAGGGGCTCGATCCGCCACTGCCCCGTCCGGCGTCCGTAGAGTGGCGACTTGGACCCGAGAACATGCTGTTCCATCATCGCCAGGCTGGATCCGTTCAGAAGCAGCATCACGTTTGGGTTTTTCACCAGTTGCTCATCCCATCCGAACTGAAAGCGCGAGGGAATGGCTGGATCCGCTTCGACGAGGTACGGAAATTCGTCCACAGCCAGAATGGTCCGAGACTGGGCGTTTCTGGCCAGATAGCCGAAGGCGTCCTCCCATGATGGCAGTGCGGTCCGCTCCAGAAGTGGGTCTCCGAAGAACTCGGCAAACGCAGTGCTTAACCGTTGAAGCTGTTCATGAGCCGGCGCCCGCGTGGCAAGGAAGTAGATTGCGGGATGGGCTTCGCAAAGCGCCTTCAGCAGCGTAGTCTTGCCCAGACGCCGGCGCCCCCACATTACTACCAGTTCAGCGCGCCCGCTGTCGGCTCTTTCCTTGAGAAAAGCCAGCTCTTTCTCGCGGTTGATCATGCCGCACCTCCTCTGAAAGGCAGATACGCTTATGGTGCGCTAAGTAAGATACTGTGTATACCATAAGAGGCGATGCGGCACAAGCACGAAAACAAGTGTTCTTCACGGGTTCGGATGGGACGACCTGGACCCAACGTGGGCGCATCCAGGCTGGAAAACAGTTGTCCGAGAGGTCCCTGATGGTCGATGTGACTGAAATTGCCAAAGGACGCACCCGTTGATCTCTTGCAAACGCGATGCAAACGCGATTGACATACGGCCTGAAACCATGCATGATTCGTGTATGGCAACGAAGACCATAACTCTTGAACTTGATGCCTACGAGGAACTGCGGAGACGAAAAGGCCCCGGCGATTCGTTCACGACGGTCGTCCGCCGCATGGCGAGTGGAACCGAAACCCTGACAGCCGCTCAGCTCCTCGGGCGATATCGGGCGGAGGGCGCACATCTCACGGAAGAGGACTGTGATGCCATCGACGCTCTGAATGCCAACGACAAACCGCCGGCGATACCGTGATCCTCGACAGCACGTTTCTGGTGGACTTGGAGCGCGAGGAGCGGCGCAAGGTCGCCGGCGGCGCCACGGCATTCCTCGAGAGCCGTCCTGCCGAGCGCCTGGCCATCACGTTCACCATCGCCGGCGAACTGGCTGCTGGCGCGACGTTGGGCGCGAATCGCGACGCGTGGCGGCAATTCCTCCAAGGCTTCCGGTCTTACGGCTACACCGAAGAAGTTGGTTGGCGTTTCGGGGCGGTATATCGAACGCTGCGCGACGGCGGTTGTCTGATCGGGGCGAACGATATGTGGATCGCGGCCACCGCCTTGGCATGGGACGAGGCGCTTGTCACCCGCAACGTCGCGGAGTTTCGACGGGTGTCCGGACTTCGCGTCTTCGGATACTGACCGTGTTTCAGAAGGTCTTGTTCCTGTACCCCAGCGCCAGCAGGGCTTCCGGCCGGAGCACCGCGGCGACTTTCTCCGCGCCGAGTTCGCGTTCGAGGAACGCGCGCCAGTCGGTGACGCCGCCGGCGGCGGTGCCGCGTTGGACCAGCGCCGTGGCCGCCTCGTAGCCGATCAGCGGCACGAAGGCGGTGACGATGCCGGGACTGGCTGCCAGATTCCGGTGGCAGGTGTCGGCGTCGGCTTCGACGCCGTCCACGTGTCCGGCCAGTTGCCGGCCGGCCGCCGCAGCCAGAGCGATCGAACCCAGCAGCGCCTGGCCGAGCAGCGGCAGAAACTCGCAGATCTGGAGCGTGGCCTGGCTCGCGCACGTCGCCACTACGCCGTGCTCGACCTGCACGCGCAGGCCGGCCTGGATCACGCTCTCGACGATCACCGGATTGACCTTTCCCGGCATGATCGAAGACCCCGCCTGCACGGCCGGCAGGCGGAGTTCGCCGAACATGTGCAGCAGCCGCAGGTCGCGGCCGATCTTGACGAGATTGACCGCCGCGGCCGAGAGAATGCCGGAGACCTCGACAAACACGTCGGCGTTGGCCGTGTCGCCCGGCACGTTCTCCGCGCGGCTCAACCCCAGGCCGGTCACCTGCCGCAGCTTTTCGATGACGAGGAAGATGTAGTCGCGCGGCGCGGCCAGGCCGTTGCCGACCGCCGTGCCGCCCAGGTTCACGACCCGCAGCCGCTCCTCGCACTTGAACGTGCGCCAGCGGTCGCGCGATGCAGCCTCGGCCCAGGCGCCGAAGATCTGGCCCAGCGTCATCGGCACGGCCGGCATGCCCTCCGTGCGCCCGATGGCGGCAATGGCGGCGAACGCCTGCTCGCGGCGCTGCAGCGCGCCCTGGAGCGCCTGGAACGCGGCGCTGGCGTCGCGCAGGGCCAGGATGGCGGCGACCTTCAGCGCGGTGGGGTAGGTGTCGTTGGTGGACTGATGCAGGTTGACGTGGTCGAGCGGGTGCACCACCTGCCACGCGCCGCGCGGTCTTCCGAGGCGGTCGAGCGCCAGATTGGCGAGCACCTCGTTCAGATTCATGTTCGTCGAGGTGCCGGCGCCGCCCTGGAGCGCATCGAGCGGAAAGGCCTCGGCCTGACGGCCGGCGGCGATTTCGTCGCACGCCGCCGCCAGCGCGGCGGCGACATCCTGCGGCAGGTGTCCGAGTTCGGCATTGGCCAGGCAGCAGGCCTTCTTGACGAGCGCATAGGCGCGGATCAGCCGCTCCGGCACCGGCCCGCCGCCCAGCGCAAAATTGCGCCGGGCGCGCTCGGTATGGATGCCCCAAGGGCAGTCCGCCGGCAACGCCAGCTCGCCGATCAGGTCGTGTTCGATGCGCTCGCACATGGTTGAATCGGGCGAGAGGGACGATACGCCCGCCGGCACGGGGCGTCAACCTCCGGCTGCGACACCTCCGGCCGACGCACGACGCGCGCTTGTCAGCGGCGCCCCGTCCGCGTACCCTCTCTCCATCCAACCCTGAACCCTCTCAACCTCCCCAACCTCTCCAACCTCCCCACTCCCATGTCCCGCTTCATCATCCGCGGCGGCAGGCCGCTGAACGGCACGCACCGCGCCGCCGGCAACAAGAACGCCGCGCTGCCCATGCTGGCCGCGTGCCTGCTGACCGACGAGCCGGTCACAATCGCGAACCTGCCCCTGATCGCCGACGTGCGCACGATGCTCGAGCAGCTCGCACAGCTCGGCGTGGACGTGCAGCTCGACGAGGCCGGCCGGCGCGTCCGCCTGCACGCCCGCCGCCTGCGCACCGCGCGCCTGGACCGCGCCCTGTGCGGCCGCGTGCGCGCCTCGATCCTCTTCGCCGGCCCGCTGCTGGCGCGCGCCGGACGCGCCACGATCTTCCCGCCCGGCGGCGACGTGATCGGCCGCCGCCGCGTGGACACCCACTTCGGCGGCCTGCGTCAGCTCGGGGCCGACATCCGCGCCGACGGCGCCTACCGCTGCCGCACCGCCGGCCTGGCCGGCGGGCGCGTGCTGCTGGACGAGGCCAGCGTCACGGCCACCGAGAACCTGCTGATGGCGGCCGTGCTCGCCAAGGGCCGCACGGTGCTGTACAACGCGGCGTGCGAGCCGCACGTGCAGGATCTCGGCCGCATGCTCGCCGCCATGGGCGCGCAGATCCAGGGACTCGGCACCAACCTCGTGACCGTTGACGGCGTGGAGAAACTGCGCGGCGTCGAGGCGCGCGTCGGTCCGGATTTCGTCGACGCCGGCAGCTACCTCGCGGCGGCGCTGGTCACCGGCGGCAGCCTGACGATCGACGGCGTGCGGGCGGAGGACTTCGAGGTCCTGGCGCGGCCCTTCGCGCGGTTCGGCGCGCGCTGGGCCCTGGCCGACGGCCACCTGCAGGTTGGCGGCCGCCAGCGGCTGAAGACGGCCTACGATCTGGGCGACGCCATTCCGAAGATCGAGGACGGCCCTTGGCCGGCGTTTCCGTCCGACCTGATGAGCGTGCTGATCGTGCTGGCGACGCAGACGCGCGGCACGACGCTCTTCTTCGAGAAGATGTACGAAAGCCGGATGTACTTCGTCGATCACCTGATCGGCATGGGCGCGCGCATCGTGCAGTGCGATCCGCACCGCGTGGTCGTCACGGGTCCCACCGCGCTGCACGGCACGCGCGTGGTCAGCCCGGACATCCGCGCCGGCATGGCGTTGCTGGTGGCGGCGCTGTGCGCGAAGCGCGAGACCGTGATCCTCAACGCCGAGAGCATCGACCGCGGCTACGAGCGCGTCGAGGAGGAACTCGGCCGCCTGGGCGCCGCGATCGAGCGCAAGACGGAGTAGCGGACCATCGCGCCGCCCCGCGGCGCGATTTCTCAGTTCCGTTCCAGTTCCCGGATGCGCTGTGCGCCGCGCACCATGGCAAGGTAGTTCTCGACCGGCACGTAGTCGGGAATGGAGTTGCCCGAGCCGAGCGCGTAGCCGCGCGCCGCGGCGCGGAAACGCCGGCCGTCCTCGATCACGCGCGCCTCGATCTCGTCCGGCTTCTTCTGGCAGAGGAAGTCCATGTCGAACCCGCCGAGCAGGCCGATGCGTCGGCCGTACAACTCGATCCAGCGGTCGAACGGCGCGATGGCGTCCTCGTTGGAGTGCTTCGCATCGATCCCGGCGGCCAGGATGTCCTCCATGACCTCGAAGATGCAGCCGCAGGAGTGGTAGAGGTGGGGCTTGCCGGCGGCGTGGATCGCGGCGATCACGCGGCGGTACTGCGGCACGATGTGCTCGCGCACGGTGACGGGGTTGGTGAGCAGCGACGATTTGAAGCCCAGGTCGTCGCCGAAGCGGCAGACGCAGAAGGCGCCGCCGTGGCGCGGAAGGAAGTCGCTCCAGATCGCGACCATCAGGTCGCCGATGCGCACGAACAGGTCACGATAGAGGTCCGGATCGTCAACCTGCATGAGCGGCAGGTACTCGAGGCCGACCAGGTCTTCGGCGATCTCGAAGAGGCCGTTGCCCACGCCGCCCACGGCCTTCATGCCGGGGGGGAGAGCGGCGGTAAGCGCCTCGAAGCGCGGCTGGGAGAGTTCGCGGAACCGGCGCGGCAGGTCGGCCCACGGGTAGCGCTCGAACGCGGCGCGGTCCTGGAGCGGGCCGGGCCGGCCGCCCAGGATCGCGCCGCCGCCGGGCAGGATGCCGCAGATGCCGACCTCGAAGGAGACGACGTCGTAGGTCATGCGCCGGAAGAACTCCGTGAAGTGGCGGAAGAACTCGGCCAGGTCGGCCGGTTTGCCGCTGCGGCCGAGGTCCGCGAACTTGCGGCCAAGGACGCGTTCCATCACGGCCGGCACGACGATGTGCTCGTACAGCGGCAGCCGCGCCGGCCGGCGGTTGCGCATCACGGCTTCGAAATGGCGGTAATCGGGCTGAAAGGCGGTCACAGACGGCTCCCTTCCGCCACCAGCCGATACCCGATGCCGGGTTCGGTGCGGATCAGCTTCTGACCCGCAGGGGCCTCGAGTTTGTGGCGCAGGTGGGTCATGTAGACGCGCAGGTAGTGCGTGCGGTCCTCGGCGGCCGGGACCGCCGGCGGGGCCAGCAGGTCGGTGTGGTACGCGTCGCTGGTGCCGGAAGCCTTCACAGGGTTACGGATTGAACAACCGGCTGGAGCACCTGGAGCGAGACGCCCGCCACCATGTCCCTGGTGGCTTCCTTGTAGCGCAGCATGTGGGGCAGGCCGCTCAGGTGCACGCGAAGGTGGTCGAGGCTGTCCCAGGCTTCGACGATCGTGATCGTGTCCGGCCGCAGCGGAATCTGCGGCGGCAGACCGGAGGCGAGATCGGCCATGGGCGCGTACTCGCGGCAGCCGGATTCGGCCAGAACGTTGGGGACATTGGCGCGCAGCGCGGCCAGAAACGCCTCGCGCCGGCCGGGCATCAGGTTGATCGTGGCAATGACGCGGATCATGCGGTTTTCTCCTTGGCGGAGACGATGTCGGATGCGGTCAGGATGGCGCCGCGTTGGCGCAGGTCGGCCTGCAGGGCCGGCAGGTCCACGCGCCGCGGCGGCCCGCCGCCGGCGACGCACACGTCCACCTCGCGGCACAACGGCAGATGTCCGGCCTCCCGCTTCGCGATCACGGTGTCTCCTCCGGCTTCGTGCGCGGGGAGTATAGCACAGCCGCGCTCCGTCACCTTGACTCTCCGCCGCGGCGCGGCATAATCGCGTCCTCTCATGTCGCTGGTCGAATCCATGCCGTCCGGACTGCGCGCCGCCCTCGGGTTGAAGGAGGGCGGCGACGCCGGCGTGCGGATCGCCCTGGCGGCCGACCTGGCGCCGGACGGCCGCTTCGGCGTCGCGTGGCTGGTGGTGGCGGGGGACGCGCTGCAGGTCTACGATCCGCCCGTCGCGGCCGCGGCCGGGCGCAACGGGAAGAACGGAAGCACGGAAGGGAGATGGGAGCCGCGGATCGTGCTCGATCTCAGGGCGCTGACGGCGGCCCGCACCGACTCGCTGGTCGGCGGCGGCGCGCTGGTGGTCACAACCGGCGACCGCGCGATCGAACTGGTGCGCTACACGAACGCGCGCCAGCGCGTCTTCAGCCGCGCCGGGAAATTCCTGGCCGACGCCGCGGCGTACTACGTCGCCCTGCGGGAGAAGAAGGAACCGCTGCCGCCGCCGCCCGTCGTGCAGGGCTCGGCCGAGGAGCCGCGCCGCTGCGACGTTTGCGGCCTGATCCTGCCCGAGGGCTCGCGCGTCTGCCCGGCGTGCGTGGACAAGGGCCAGGTGCTGTGGCGCATCCTGGGCTACCTGCGGCCGTACCGCCGCCAGACGCTGCTGGTCTCGCTGCTGATGCTGTCCACGACTCTGCTCAGCCTCGTTTCGCCCTACCTGACGCGGCCGCTCATGGACAGAGTGTTGGCACCCGAGGGCACGCCGGCGCCGGTCGAGGTGCGGCTGCGCTGGCTGGCCCTGCTCGTGCTCGGCATGCTCGCGGCGCAGGTGTTGTCCCAGACCGTCGGCATCCTGCGCGGCCGCATGGTTGTCTGGCTCGGCACGAACCTTGGCAACGACCTGCGCTCGCGCCTCTATGAGCACCTGCAACGGCTGTCGCTGCGTTTTTTCGACAAGCGGCCGACCGGCACCCTGATCGCGCGCGTCACGCGCGACACGGAGTCGCTCGAAAACGTGATCATGGAAGGCGCACAGTTCTTCGTCGCCAACATCCTGCTGCTGGTGGGCATCGGCATCGTGCTCTTCACGATGAACTGGCGCCTGACGCTGCTGATCCTGATCCCCGTGCCCGTGGTGGCCTTTCTCTCGCGCTGGTTCTGGGAGCGCATCCACCGCGTCTGGGACCGCTACTGGCACGCGCGGCAGCAGATCACCGCCGTGCTGAACGACAGCCTCGCCGGCATCCGCGTCGTGCGCGCCTTCGCCCAGGAGCCGCAGGAGGTGCAGCGCTTCGCCGGGCAGAGCCGCAATCTGTTCACCACGGAACTGCGCGCCGAGCGCACCTGGGCCACCTTCTTTCCCGTGATGTGGTTTCTGATCAGCACCGGCACGCTGATCGTGTGGTACGTCGGCGGGCGGCAGATGGTGGCCGGCACGGACATGACCATCGGCAAGCTCACGGCGTTCGTCGCCTACCTGGGCATGTTCTACGGCCCGCTGCAGTTCCTGAGCCGGCTGGCGGACTACCTGGCGCGCTCGCTGGCAGCGGCGCAGCGCGTGTTCGAGATTCTTGACCACGCGCCCGACGTGCCCGACGCCGCCGACGCCGCGCCGCTGCCGCGCATCGAGGGGCGCGTCGAGTTCCGCCAGGTGACCTTCGGCTACGACGCCCACAAGCCCGTGCTCCAGCAGTTCGCCCTGGACGTGCGCGCCGGCGAGATGATCGGCCTGGTCGGCCACAGCGGCGCGGGCAAGAGCACCACGATCAACCTGCTCTGCCGCTTCTACGACCCGCAGGAGGGCGAGGTGCGGATCGACGGCGTGGACGTGCGGCGCATCGCGCAGCACGACCTGCGCTCGCAGATCGGCGTCGTGCTCCAGGACACCTTCCTCTTCAACGGCACGATCGCCGAGAACATCGGCTACGCCAAGCCCGGCGCCACGCGCGAGGAGGTCATGGCCGCGGCCAAGACCGCCAACGCGCACGACTTCATCGTGCAGAAGCCCGACGGGTACGACACCGCCGTGGGAGAACGGGGTCAGGCGCTTTCCGCCGGCGAACGGCAGCGTGTAGCCATCGCCCGCGCCGTGCTCCACAACCCGCGCATCCTGATCCTGGACGAGGCCACCTCCTCGGTCGACACCGACACCGAGCGCCAGATCCAGGAGGCCATCGCGCGCCTGACGCGCGGCCGCACGACCTTCGCCATCGCCCACCGCCTCAGCACGCTGCGCAACGCCGACCGCCTCGTGGTGCTCAAGAGCGGGACGATCGAGGAGATCGGCACGCACGACGAGCTGATGGCCAGGAAGGGCGAGTTCCACCGCCTCGTGCAGATGCAGATGGACATGTCCCGCATCCAGGCGGTCGCGCGGTGAGGACGGCGCTCCGCGCCGTCCGTTGGCAATCAAGCGTGGCAGGTGTTGGCCGCGAGAGGACGTACACGTTCACAGCGAAGCGGTTCACGTTCGCGTACACGAGGCGCCGACGGGGAAACCAGGTTCGTGAAGGGGATGTCGTGTACGGGTACGTGAACGGGAACGGGAACGAGAAGGAACCGGGCCAACCAGCCGCGGGACCGAACGCGCAATAGCGCGTTGGTCCGCCACCCCGTTCGTCGCCGCCGGTATTCGCCCCGCGCCGGCGATGGTCCCTCTTGGCGTTCGCTTCCCGAACGCGCTATGCTGGCGACATGACGCAAGTCTCCACCGCCAAACGCCTGCCGTTTACCTGGGCCGACTACCGCGCGTGGCCGGACGACGAGCGCTGGGAGATCATCGGCGGCGAGGCGTACGCCATGTCGCCCGCCCCGACGGTCCGGCACCAGCAAATCGTCGGGGCTCTGTTCCATGCTTTGATGACGCACTTCGCCGGCAAGAAGTGCAAGCCGTTCGTCGCGCCGATCGACGTCAAGCTGGACGACCTGAACGTGGTGCAACCCGACCTGATTGTCGTCTGCCGCAAGGAGCAGATCCAGCGCACGCACGTCGAAGGCGTGCCGACGCTCGCGATCGAGGTGCTCTCGCCGGCGACGGCGCTCCACGACCGCGCCGTCAAACTGCCGCTCTATGCCCGGCACGGCGTGGCCGAGGTGTGGCTGGTCACGCCCTTCCCGCAGACGGTCGAGGTCTTCGTGCTGGACGGCAAGGAGTACCGGCTGGCCGGCGTCTGGCGTAAGGAGGAGGCGCTGCGCAGTCGGACCTTTCCCAATCTCTCCGTTGGCCTTGCGCCCGTCTTCGACTTCCCGCTCGAACCCGGCGAGGAGCCGCCGGTCGTGCGCGAGCCGCCGGGCCACTACGGAAAACGCCGTGCCTGAAACACCCGCCACCGAACACTCGACACCCGTCGCCGCGACCGTCACCGAGGCGGCGGGGCTGAAGTATCTCGACCCGCAGGCCGTGCGCCTGACGCGCGCCGGCGCGCGGATCGACGCCGTCGTCGAGGGCGGCGCGCCGCAGACCGGCGTGCAGCTATACCGCGCGTTCCCGCTCTCCGAGCCGGAGCGCTACGTGAGCCTGCGCAACGAGAAGAACGAGGAACTCGGCCTGCTCGTCGAGCCGTCGCGGCTCGATCCCGTCAGCCGCGCGATCGTCGAGGAGGAACTGCGGCGGCGCTACGTCCTGCCGGTGGTGCAGCGGGTGGTGGCGATCCGCGAGCGCTTCGAGGTGATCGAGTGCCGCGTGGAGACCGACCGCGGCCCGTGCCAGTTCAGCGTGCGCAACCTGCGCGAGAACGTCCTGCGGCCCGCTCCCAGCCGGTTCATCCTGACCGACGTCGACGGCAACCGCTACGACATTCCCGACCTGCGCGCACTGCCGCCCGCGAGCCAGGCGCAGATCCTCGCGCATCTATAGCCCCACCAGCACCACCGCCGCCACACCCGCCGCCAGCATGCCGAACCAGAGCGGCGTGACCCGCTCGCGCAGGAACAGCACGGAGACCACGCTCGCGCCCAGCAGCGACGCCACCGAGTTCGCGGGGAAGACCACGGCCGCCGGCGCGGCGGCCGCATGCCGCAGCAGCGCGAAGCCGCCGATCGAGCCGGCCGCCGCCACGAGGCCCGCGAGCCACTGCGCGCGGCGGCTGGCGGCCGGCGGCGGCCGCAGGAGCGTTTCCGCCAGCATGCACAGGCCGAACACGCCGTACGAGGCCGCCAGCAGCACCAGGCCGTGGGCGTCCATCCACGTGCGGCCGTCGGCCAGCAGGCGGGAGCTGAAGTCCTTGATCCCGACCACCAGCGAACTGCCGTTGACCACGACCGCCACGAGCAGCAGCCCGTACAGCAGGGTGGCGCGGCCGCTCCGCGGCCGCTTCCCCGGACCCGGCGTCCCCTGGCCCTGCAGGGAGGCCAGCACCACGCAGACGCAGGCCAGGACCACGCCCGCCAGCCGGAGGCCGCCGACCTTTTCGCCCAGCGCCAGGCGCGCGTAGGCGAGCACGGGCAGGAAGACCATCGCCGCCGCGCACCAGGCCGGCGAGAGCGGTCCGCGCCGCAGCGCCGCCCCCAGCGCGACCAGGCCGGCGTACTGCGTCAGGCCCACGGCCAGGCCGGCCAGCCAGACGGCGGGCGGCGCGGCCCGCAGCACGGCGGGGCCCGCCAAGGCGCCGAAGACCGCCGCGCCGGCCAGCCCCATGAAGACCGCGATGTGCGGCGGTCGCAGGCCGTGGCGGCCGCCAAAGCCGAAGGCCACGCCGATCAGCGACATCAGCAGGCCGGAGGCGATGGCAAGCAGCAGGGCGGACACGACGTGCAGTGTAGCAGACCGGCTGCCGATCCGCGACACGACATGCGCCCGAGCTTGACGGGCCGCCGCGCATGAACCACAGTAGCGGGCATCGGAAAGAGAGCCCATGAAGACACTGCACCTCGCACTCGGCCTCGCCGCCGGCCTCGCCGTGACGGCAACGGCCGCGGTGGTCAACCCGAAGATCACGACCGACCGCACCGTGGACACCTCCTCGCCGGAAACGATCCTCCGGGACGTGCTCAAGGGCAAGACGACGCCGCAGGAGAAGGCCATCGCGCTGTTCGAGTTCCAGCGCCGCATGGTCTACCACGTGAATGCCGACTGCTTCGGCGACCACCGCGACTTCATGAAGTCCTACAACGTCTACGGCTGCAACCTCTGCGGTTCGCAGGCGACGACGGCCACCGAACTTGCGCGCCGCGCCGGCTGCTTCGAGGACCAGCGCGTCGTCAGCGTGCCCGGCCACACGATCTACGAGCTGAAGTACGACGGCAAGTGGCACACGTTCGACACGATGATGAACTTCTACGCCTTCACCGACGCCGCGAAGAAGGACGTCGCCGATCTCGACCAGATGAAGGCCAGGCCCGACATCGCGCTGAAGGCGGTCGAGGAGGGCCGCGCCTGCCCCGGCTACCTGCACTGCGGCGACGCCCCGACCACGTTCACGGGCGGCCGGACCAAGGTCAACAACTACACGTACAGGCCGACCGACAATCTGATGCAGTACGCGTTGCACCGCGGCGAAAGCTGGACGCGCCACTTTGAGCCGCAGTTCGACGCGCCGGCGTGGTGCCAGCCACTCAAGGGCGGCGTCGGTCCCTACCACGGCTGCGGCGGTCGCGACGACAAGGACAGCGTCAACTTCGCCCTCTGGGAGCCCTACCTGATCAAGAAGTACGGCAGGGTGTCGCGCTCGTACCGGCACTGGGCGACGGGATTCTGGGAGTACGCGCCGGACCTGACAACCGACGCTGCGGTGAAGGACGTGCAGGCCGCGGGCGTGGCGGTCGCGGGCGGCATGCTGCGGCCCGCCGCGTCCGGCGCCGCCGGCGAGTTCGTCTACAACCTCGCGCACTGTCCGTGGCTGATCGTGAACGGCCGGCTGACGGCCCGGGTCGCCAAGGGCAGTCCGGCCGACGTCGTGCGCATCAGCGCCGGGCCGGATGCGAAGAACCTGAAGGAAGTCTGGTCCTCGAAGGAGGCAGGCGAGGCCGCGGTGGACGTCGACCTCTTCGCCTCCGCCTTCCAGAAGCGCGCCTGGAACGGCGTCGTGAAGATCGATCTCCAGGCCGCCGATCCGGCCAAGACCGGCGTCGCCGACCTGCACGTGAAGTTCGGTTTCATCCACAACTACCCGTCCGCGCCCGTGCTGCTGCCCGGCCCGAACCGGGTGAAGGTCGAGTGCCAGCCGGAGGGGCTGAAGGACGCGAAGCTGGCCCTGACGTACTCGTGGTTCAACGTCCAGGCCGACAAGGACGGCCCCACGTACGTGGACAAGGCCGCCAGCTCGACGAAGATCATCACGGCCGTGCCCGTGGAGGAGACCATCACGCTGCCGGAGACGAAGAAGTTCCCGAAGATGGACTTCATCCGGCTCGAGTGCAAGTAGGGGGATCGCGCCGCCGGGGCGGCGCTCCCACATCCTCGTTCGCGGAGCGGCGGAATCGGAAAGGCGGGAGCGCCGGACCCGGCGCGAGATGACCTGCGATCTGCTGATCGTCGGCGCAGGGCCGGCCGGACTGAGCGCCGCGATCGCCGCGGCGCAGGGCGGCCGGCGCGTTCTCGTCTGCGAACACCTGTCCGCCCCCGGCCGCAAGCTGCTGGTCACCGGCGGCGGCCGCTGCAACCTGACGAATACGGCGCCGCCCGACGCGCTGCTCGCCGCCTTCGGCCGTCACGGCCGCTTCGCGGAGCCGGCCCTGTCCGCGTTCCCGCCCGCGGCCATCCGCCGATGGTTCGCGGACGCCGGCGTGCCGACCGTGGCGCAGGAGGACGGCTGCGTGTTTCCGCAGTCGCAGCGGGCCGGGGACGTGCTGGACGCGCTGCTGGCGGCGGCCTCGTCCGCCGGCGCGCGCCTCCGCTGCGGCGTGAACGTGCGGCGGCTGGTCGTGCGCGACCGCGCCGTGGCGGGTGTCGAGACCGACGCCGGCCTGCTGGAGACGCCCCGCGTGCTGCTGGCGGCCGGCGGCTGTTCGTACCCGGCCCTCGGGTCGGACGGCTCGGGATTCCGAATCGCGGCCGAGGCGGGACTGGCCGTCGCACCGCCCGTGCCGGCGCTGGTGCCGCTGGTGACGGTGGACGACTGGCCGCGGCAGCTTGCCGGTCTGGTGGCCGAGCGCGCGGCCGTGCGGGTCGAGGCGAAGGGCAGGGGCCCTGCGCCGGCCATCGGTCCGCTGCTGTTCACCCACCGCGGCGTCAGCGGCCCGCCGGTGCTGGATCTATCCGGCGAAGTCTCCGGTCGTCTTTCCGTTCCTTCGTCACGGGCGCCACGTGTGGCACCCGTGCTCCGCATCGCCTGGCGTGCCGATCGCGACGCGGCCGCCTGGCGGCAGATTTTCGCGCAGTGGCGCGACCGCCGCGGCGGCCGCAGCCTGCACAACCTCCTGGCCGGCGAGCTGCCGGCACGGCTGGCGGAGGCCCTGTGCCGCCAGGCCGGCGCGCACGGCGTCGCCGTGGCGCGCGCGCGGCGCGAGACGCTGGAGAGTCTGGCGGAATGGTGCGGCGACGCGCCGCTGGCGATCGAGGCGACCGAGGGATGGGACCGCGCCATGGTCGCGCGCGGCGGCGTCGCGCGCGACGAAGTGGACCCCCGCACGCTCGCCAGCCGGCGCACGAAGGGCCTCTTCCTCGCCGGCGAGATTCTCGATCTCGACGGTCCCTGCGGCGGCTACAATCTCACCTGGGCGCTGGCCAGCGGCCGGCTGGCGGGAGGCAAGACGTTCGCATGATCCGTCCCTGCACAGACCGCGACTTCGAGGCGATCCACGCGATCGTGAACGACGCCGCCATGGCGTACAAAGGGGTGATCCCGGCCGACCGCTGGCACGAGCCGTACATGACGCGCGCGGACCTGCCGGCGGCGATGGACGGCATGCTGGAGTTCCTCGGCACGCGCGAGGGCCACAGCGAGTAACCGGGCCGATTCCGGCAAGACCCCGGCTCGTGCCGGCCGGCCGTCTACGGTGTTGCTTTCATCGTCCCGCTTGTGGTTGTATTCGCGCCGGAGGGAAGGAGCCATGCCGTGAAGATGCCGCCGCTTGTCCCGCTCGGACTGCTCCTGTTGCTCGCCGCCCCGGCCGCGGCGGCGAAGAAGGCGGCGGACGCGCCGCAGACGCTCAAGGACGTGCTGGCCGCGGCCAAGGCCGAGGGCAAGCTCGCCTTCGTCCAATACGGGCGCGAGGCCTGCGGCAACTGCCAGGCGCTGCGCGGCTACATCGCGCAGGGCCAGGTCTCGCTGCCGAAGAACCGGTTCGTCTACGCCGACCTGAATTGCGACGATCCCGCCACGAGCCAGGCCTTCAGCCGCGCCTTCCGGGTCGAGGGCAACATGCTGCCGTTCGTCGTCATCGCCGGCTCCGACGGCAAGCAGCTCGCCAGCCGCACCGGCTTCGGCACGCCCGACCAATACGCCAAGTTCATCCACGACGCCGAGAAGCTCGCCCCCAGGGACGAGAAACCCGTGGCCAGGACGCCGCCGCGGAAGGCGGCGGTCCCGGCGGTCGTGCCGCACGACGACACCCGCGAGGTGCGCACCTGGACCGCCGCGCTGAGCGGCCAGCAGATCAAGGCCGCGCTGGTGGAGGAGTACGCCGGCGCGGTGGTTCTGCGGAAGGAGGACGGCTCCAAGGTCGCCATCGAGCCTGCCCGGCTGACCAGGACCGACCAGGATTACATCGAGCAGATCCGCAGGGCCGCCGCCGAAAAGGCCGCCGCGCCGGCGCCAACCGCGCCCGCGGCGCCGTAGGCGGCGCGGGCACGACGGCGATCAGCGGCAGGAGGAAGGGCGACATGGCGGGACGTCACAGCACCTGGTTCAGCCTCGTCTCCAGGGCCTGCAGACGCGCCTGAAGCTCGGCGACGCTCTTCTCCAGCGCGGCGAGCCGCGCGGCTTCCTGGGTCACGCGCACCGGCTCGGCCGACGGCGCGGCCTGCGGCCCGGCGGCGGCCGCGGCGACCGGCCCGCACAGCAGGTGGGCATAGCGCGATTCGCGCCGGCCGGGCTCGCGCGAAAGCCGGGCGACGAAGGGGCCCTCGGCGTGCGCGGCGAGCCGGCCGAGCAGGTCCTCGACGCCGGCGACGTCCGGGTACGCGTGCAGGCGCTCGGCGCGGCTGCGCAGTTCGGCCGCCGTCTGCGCGCCGCGCAGCAGCAGTTCGCACAGCAGCGCCACGGCGTCGATCGGCACGCGATAGACGTCGAGGAAGGCATGGCGGTACTTGGGCACGCGGTTGCCGGCCAGGAACACCTGCCACGCGAGCTTCTTCTCGCGCAGCGTGTCGGTTGCGGCCAGCGCGGTGGTGTCGTCCACCTGCATCACGGGGTCGCGGTTGTTCTTCTGGTTGCAGGCCGCCACGAGGGCGTTGAGCGTCAGCGGGTAGTAGTCGGGCGTCGTGAGTTCCTTCTCGATCAGCACGCCCAGCACGCGCGCCTCGACCGGCGAGAGAACGGGCCAGGAAGGGGACTGGGGGGATGGGGGAAGGGGGTCGCTCATCGAACGCCTCTCCTCGCCGCCGCCTCGTGCACCTGCCGCGGCAGGACCCCGGCTTGGCGCGCGAGGCGGGCGCACTCCTCGAACTCCGGCGTGCGCACGAGGTCGCGGCCGTCGCGGCTGCCGACCTTGACGCGCACGGCGCCAAAGCGCGTCCGCACGGTCTCGAAGCGGCGGTCGAGGATTTCGCGCGTCACGGCGTGCGAACGGATGCCGAACGTGGTGGTGGCGCGGAAGATCAGGTCGCACACGGCCGGAGCGGCGGTGGCGGGTGTCAGGGCGGCGAGCACCAGGCCCGGGCGGCCCTTCTTCATCGTGGCCGGCACGGCCCAGGCGTCGAGCGCGCCGGCGGCGAGCAGGCGCGGGATCAGGTCGCCGATCCACTGCGGGCTGCAGTCGTCGAGGTTGGTTTCGAGAAGGAGGAGGTCGGACGGGTCGGATGCATCCGACCCGCACAGCGCACCCGCCTTCTCCAGCAGCGTGGCGCGGAGCGCGTTGGGGCGGCCGTGAAGGGTACGGCGACCGAATCCGAA
>Ga0233425_10004199_pt1 | contig 24572 bp, 19 predicted proteins | sample Watercolumn_Towu_2_FD_181712 | JGI IMG/M metagenome (GOLD analysis project Ga0233425, IMG submission 181712) | Freshwater microbial communities from Lake Towuti, South Sulawesi, Indonesia - Watercolumn_Towuti2014_140_MG | ecosystem: Environmental > Aquatic > Freshwater > Lake | place... | reverse complement strand
ATGAAATTTGTGTGCTCGGCCCTGACTACCGAAAAAAGCTGGGTCGTGAAGCGCATCGACGATGGAAAAGCAGCTGCCGTTCAGAAGGCGAAGCCGGCCAGGGAAGCCATACAGGCACCGGCAGCCTCCGAAAAGAAAGACGATCATTTATTGCTGCGGTCGGAGATCACCATCTTTTACCTGGGCCGCATCAGCGCCATGAAAATAGAACGGATCGAAGATACCGTGAAAGCCGTGCAGGCGCACTTTATAGACGAGGACAGAGCCCTCATCAAAACTCTGCTGCTGGAGATCATTGCCCTGCTTGCCAAACAACGGCACATCGTCATCGAGAACGAAAAAACCTATCTGCCGCTGAAGAGGAATTAGGACAACGCATTTTCGTCATGGCGGGCGCAGCGGGAATCCTTAAATCTCAACATTACCTGTCTTAATTTTTCCGGCCCGCTTGTAGCTGGCAATGATCACGCCCTTGGAGGTTACCACATGATCCGTTAAGCTGAACGCTGCGGGAACAGCTCCGTTGCCAAACAACTTTTTGCCTTTGCCTAAGGTTAAAGGGTAGATTTTGAGCCTGAGCTCATCCACAAGATCGTGCTTAAGCAGAAGCTGAACAAGCTCCCCGCTGCCCCACACCTGGATGTCGCGGCCTTTGGACTGTTTGAGCTTTTTGAGATCCGCCACGGTTTTTATGACGGCCGAATGTTTCCAGCCGGTCACCATCGGATCGGATTTCTTCAGGTTTTTGGAAAACACATATTTCGCGCCCTCATTAATGGCCGGCCAGAAATCGCCGTGCTCAGGCCAGTACCCTGCAAAGATCTTAAATGTTTTTCTGCCAAGGAGATAGTCTGCCGGCTTCAGCTCCTCCATCATGGCCTTGCCGAATGCCTCGTCGGAATAGGCTGCCGTCCAGCCGCCGTATTTGAACCCGCCGGATGTATCTTCCCTGGGCCCGCCTGGTGCCTGCATTACTCCGTCTAAGGAGATCATGGATAAAACGGTTATTTTTCTCATGGTATTGGTGTTTTAAATGGTTTGTGAATTGATTTTGCTGTGGTACAAATTTCGTGAATGCACAGGCAATCGCCGTATTGTAAATACGACAATATGAGCCGCTGAATCCGACAGCAAAATAAAACAGCTGAAACAAAGAAAAGGTGGCTGGGCGTAGCCGAAGCTACAACAAGCTGCTATCCATTAATAAACACGGGCCGCACCATATTCTCGAAGGTGTAGATCTCGTCCCACTTTTCCTGCGTGATGCATTGGCGTTCCACCACGGCGATCGTGTGCACCGACTTGCCGGTCTGCTCGGCCTCTTTGGCGATAGAGGCGGAGGTCTCGTATCCCAGGATCGGGTTGAGCGCCGTCACAATGCCGATGCTGTTCATCACATAGTGTGTGCATACCGCTTCGTTGGCGGTGATGCCGTCCACGCATTTAACGACAAGCGCATGCACCGCATTCTTCATGTATTCCAGGGAGGTGAACAGGCTGAAGCTGATCACCGGCTCCATCACGTTCAGCTGTAGCTGCCCGGCTTCGGCGGCCAGCGTAATGGTGGTGTCGGCGCCGATTACATAAAAAGCGGTCTGGTTTACCGCTTCCGGGATCACGGGGTTCACCTTGCCCGGCATGATGGAAGAGCCCGGCTGCATTTTCGGCAGGTTGATCTCGTTGAGGCCCGCACGCGGTCCGGAGGAGAGCAGGCGCAGGTCGTTGCAAATCTTGGAAAGCTTGATCACACTGCGTTTCAGCACACCCGAAAACTGCACATAGTCGCCGGTGTCGGAGCTGGCATCGATCAGGTCGTCGGCAAGCCTTACCGGGACGCCTGAAATATCTGCGAGGTATTTGGTCACCAATTCCGGGTAACCTCTCGGCGTGTTGATCTTGGTGCCAATGGCGGTGCCGCCCATGTTGCAATCCGCGAACAGCTCGCGTGCATCCACCACGCGCTTCACGTCCTCGCCGATAGAGCTGGCAAAGCTATGGAACTCATCGCCCAGCAGCATCGGCACCGCATCCTGCAGCTGCGTTCTGCCCATTTTCATAATATGGCTGAACTCCTGCCCCTTGCGGGTAAAAGCCTGCCGCAGCAGGTCGATCTCCGCCAGGTACTGATCGGTTTTTTTATACAGCGCCAGCTTCAACGCCGTAGGATAGGCGTCGTTGGTGGATTGTGAGCAGTTCACATGGTTGTTGGGATGCAGGTACTGGTACTCGCCTTTCTGATGGCCTAAATATTCCAGGCCGATATTGGCGATCACTTCATTCGCATTCATGTTGATGGAAGTGCCTGCACCGCCCTGGATGAGGTCGGTCACAAACTGGTCCTGGTATTTTCCGGCGATCAGCTCGTCGCAGGCAAACACAATAGCCTCCGTAATCTTCGGATCGAGGATGCCGCAGTCGCGGTTGGCAAGCGCGGCGGCTTTCTTCACATAGCCGAACGCCTGGATGAACAAAGGCTCGCGGGAAATAGGAATGCCGGTGATGTTAAAGTTTTCAAGTGCCCTCAGCGTTTGCACGCCGTAATATAAGTCGTTGGAAATCTCACGTTCGCCCAGGAAGTCGTGTTCGATGCGGCTGTTGGCTTTAGGTTCCATAGATAGGTCGCTTTTTTAAAAATGAATCAGCACTATGAAAGTAAGCATTTTCCTTAAACTTAAGGTGTAAAAATCGAGCACTGATGGCACGGACCAGGCAGGTCAGAAAAAGGATTAGAACAGGATTTTGTTTTTGGCACCTGAGTAACACTCCATGAGTTCTTTTCATTCCCTTTGTCTTCTATGTTTCTATGCGCTTAATGAAATCTGATCAGCCTTCTATAGCTAGAATCACTCAATCCTCCTTAGGTTAAATACCTTCGGCTGGCTGATCACCATCGGGAACTTCTCGATCTTCACCGAGCTGCTATCCAGGCCAAACGCTTTGGCTTCGCTCAGGCTGAAGCGTTTTAAGAAGAAATAGATGTTCAGGATGATCTTCTCGAAGAGCGGCAGATCGTTCTCATACGACAGGAATTTTTCGATGACCACAAATTTGAAATCGCCGATCACATTGTTTTTATTCAGGGATTCGTAGCGGCTGGTAATGTCCACCTCGCCGGCGCGCACCAGGTCTTCCACTACCTTACGGAACATAAGGTTGATCTTAGGCGCCACCCGGAAGCCCAGCCGGAAATCGATGCGGATGATATCGTTGCCCGCCACATGCGTTACCTTGTACTCCATGCGGTAAGGCTCGTTCATCACGTCCACATGCACAAACCAGTACACATCCGCTTTTTTCGGGCGTTTCTGCAGGATGGAGTAAATGATCTTCGCCTCGATCTCTTCGGGGTTGTTGGCGCTCGTCATATATACCAGGTGTGTGGCATATTTGCTCATCGATTCGTCGTTGCTGAGGTCGATCAGCTTGCCTTTGTGATCGTCGAGCCTTACCATGTCCACGTAGCGCTGCCTGATCTTTTTGGAGAGGAACCATACCGTCATCACGCCCATCAGGATAAAGGCAATGAGCAGGGTGATCCAGCCGCCATGCGAGAATTTGCTGAGGTTTGCCGCCAGGAACGACAGCTCTATCACGAGGTACATGGTAATGATGCCGTAGATGAACCACTTGTTATAGCGCTTCATATGCATGTAAAAGTTGAGCAGCGTGGTGGTCATCAGCATACACAGCACAATGGCCAGGCCGTAGGCCGCCTCCATGTTCGACGATTCCCTGAAATACAGCACTACCCCGATACAGCCCGCCAGCAGCAGCCAGTTCAGCGAAGGAATATAAATTTGCCCTTTTAATACGGTTGGGTATTTCACCTCCACCTTAGGCCAGAGGTTCAGGCGCATGGCCTCGTTGATGAGCGTGAACGAGCCGCTGATGAGCGCCTGGGAGGCAATAATGGCAGCAAGGGTGGCAATGCCGATGCCGTAAGGGATAAAGCTTTCCGGCATCATGGCATAGAAAGGGTTGGAAGATTTGAAGACCTCCATCGTTTTGCCTTCGTTGGCAATGAGCCAGGCCCCCTGCCCGAAGTAGTTCAGCACCAGCATGGACTTCACGAATATCCAGGAGATCCGGATGTTCTGCTTCCCGCAATGACCCAGGTCGGAGTACAGCGCTTCTGCGCCGGTTGTACACAGGAACACGGCTCCCAGGATCAGAAAGCCCGAAGGATGCGTTTTCAAGAGCAGATAGGTATAGTAAGGATTCAGGGCCGAAAGCACCGACCAGTCGCCGATAAGCCTGTAGATGCCCAGAACGCCCAGCATCAGGAACCACACCGTCATCAGCGGCCCGAAGAACTTCCCGATGAAGCCCGTGCCGAACTGCTGGATAAAGAACAGTCCGCAGAGGATGCCGATGACGATAGGCACCGTGTTCAGCTCAGGCCTGAAGGCGCGGAGGCCTTCCACCGCGGCAGACACGGAAATCGGTGGCGTGATGATGCCGTCTGCCAGGAGCGCGCTGCCGCCGATGATGGCCGGTACAATGAGCCACTTGTATTTGGTGCGTTTCACAAGCGTGAACAGCGAAAAGATCCCGCCTTCCCCCTTGTTGTCGGCTTTCAGCGTCAGGACCACATACTTGAGCGTGGTTTGCAACGTGAGAGTCCAGAAGATGGCCGAGATCGCCCCTTTGACAAGATCGGCTTTAATGGGCGCGGTGCCCACAATAGCGCTCATCACATACAGCGGAGAGGTGCCGATGTCCCCGTAGATGATCCCGAGCGTTACCAATAATCCTGCAAGCGTAGCCTTGTTGATGTTGTGATTCTTTTCCATGGGTTTAATGCTTTTCCGGATGCGGATAAAACGGGACAAAGGTCATAAATGCCCTGTGAAAAGACCTTAAGGAAAGCATAAAGATTTTATAAAGATTTTTAATTCCAGGTGGCTTCGGGAGCCTCAGCCACCTTTTAACAAAGCAACGGGTTTAATGAATAATTGGCTTTATAAAAGAATGACGGAAGTAACTTTATAATCAATCTCAAGCGGTGGCTGAGGCTCCCGAAGCCACTGTATCATATTTACACAAACCTGTACCCGATGCCGCTCTCGGTGATCAGGTGCTGGGGCGCATTATGGTCGGTCTCGATCTTTTTGCGAAGCTGGGCCACATACACGCGCAGGTACTGCGACTGGTCGACGAAGCTCGGCCCCCAGATCGTACGGAGCAGGAACTGATGCGTCAGCACCTTGCCCTCATTCCTCGCCAGCAGGGCCAGCAGGCTGTATTCTGTACCCGTGAGCTTCACCGGCTCATGGTTTTTCTTCACGATGCGCAGCCTGAGGTCTATCTGCAGGTCGCCGCTCACGATCAGCTGCTCTTCCGGCTCAGTGGCGGCACTGCGCAACACCGAGCGGATGCGCGCCAGCAGCTCCCCGCTCCGGAAGGGCTTCACGAGGTAGTCGTTGGCGCCCAGGTCAAGGGCCGTCACAATAGCCTCCTCGCTGCTCTGCACCGACAAAATGATGACAGGCCGCGTATACCACTGCCGCAGGCTTTGCAGCACCACATGGCCGCTCTCGTCGGACAAGCCCAGGTCCAGCAGGATCATATCCGGCGGATGGCTGGCAGCCAGCGCAAGGCCCTCACGCGCCGTGGGAGCCTCCCTCACCTTATAGCCGTTGCTTTGCAGGGTGATCTCCAGCAGCTTCCGGATCTGCGGCTCATCGTCGATGACCAGTATTTCAATAGCGTTAGGATTCATGCCCGATATCGTTTACATGAGCAACTTCGGCAGGAATATCGATGGTGAAGCGCGCGCCGTAATCCTCCCCGTTCTCCAGCCGGATGGTTCCGCCCATCGCCTCCACAAAGCCCTTCACGATCGAGAGGCCGAGGCCCGTGCCGCCGGCATGCGTATTTTTGAGCCGGTAGAATTTTTCAAACACATGGGCGATCTCGTCCTCCGGGAATCCGTTGCCCGTGTCCTCCACGATCAGGATCAGGTGGTTGTCTTTGCTCACCGAGGCATGAATGCTGATCACCGCATATTTGGGAATATACACTGCCGCATTATACACGAGGTTGTGCAGCACCTGTTCCAGCAGGCCGTAATCCAGCTTGAACAAAGGCAGGTTCTCCTTGATGTGCACCTCTACCGGTTTGTGCTGGAAGCTGTCTTTCAGCTGATTGAGCACATCGTAGATCAGCTCGTTGATGTCGCACCAGTCCTTTTTGGGTTGCAGGAATCCCGATTCCAGGCGCGACATGTTCAGGAGGTTTCCCACCTGCCGGTTGAGGCGGATGGAGGCCTTGGAAATTTCAGACAACAGCTCGGCACTCTGCGCTTCCGAGAGCTTCTGCTTTTCCTCCTGCAGGGTATCCGTAGCGCCGATGATGGTGGCAATCGGCGTGCGGAGCTCGTGCGACAGGGAGTTGAGCAGCGTGTCGTATAGCTTGAGGGTGTTTTCCCGCACCGTTTTCCGGTTGGCCTCTTTTTCGATTTCCCGGATCTTATAGGTAAGCACGGCGTTCACCATCGCGATGATGAAGTACATGGAAAAGAGGAGAATGTTCTCGGTGCTCTGGATGGCGAAGGTAAAGCGCGGCGGAATAAAAAAATAATTCCACACCACGGCGCTCAGGCAGGCGGCCACCACCACCGGCGCTATGTCGAAGAACATGGCAATAAGCGAAACCAGCACCAGGAGCAGAAAGGCGACCACCTTGTATTCGATGAAATCCGACAGGGCATAGCATAAGGCCGCCACGCTCAGGATCAGGCTGATGCTGACGATGTATTGGCTTTTCTTCGTGTATTTATGAAGCAGGAAATTCGACAAGGCTGTTGCTTAGCATCACAAAGGTAAACAAGTATCGCCGCCCACGGAGGCCGGCGCATAAAGATTTTATAAAAACAGGTTCAGGAACAGGTCTTTTTTGCGCGGGCTGCTATTGTTTCACCAGTTTGAATGTCTGAGTGTTGTGTTCGCCTGTTTTAAGGAGATACATGCCAACCGGCAGAGCATTTATATTGATTTCAGTGCTTCCCGGAGCCAGTTTTCCGGTCAATAGCGTTTTTCCCAATAAATCGCTGATGCTGTATGCCGAGCCCGATAAACCGGCGCTTGCCACAACGGTGATAAGATCAGTTGCCGGGTTCGGATAGATCACAATGCCTGCCGGATCGCTCCATTCGTTCACCGAAACATCGAGTGTAAGATCACGAACAATAGCTCTCAAAACCCATTTATCGGGATCGATGCTAACGGAAGTCACCGAGTCAGTGAAAGTATAAATATAATTCTGGCACTGCTTATCGTTCATCACGGTGATCAGGGTATCGGCGCCCGAAGCAAACTGAAAGCGGATCTGCAGGGGCATTTTAAAAACAGGGCGCCAGCCGTTTACAGGACCCTGCTGCTGGCAAATCGTTAATGCCGTCGAAGCCCCGGAAGAACGGCTGTAAAAATTGTATTTATACCTTGGATAGTACTTGTCATAGACCCACTCGTCAAAAAAATACTGGAGATTCTGCCCGGATACGGTTTCACATACCTGTTTGAAATCTTCGGTGGTAGCGTGCCTGTATTTAAACGAAGGGGAAGCCGCATACGTTTTCATGCAATTAAAGAAAAGACTGTCACCCAGCACGCCTCTTAGCATGTGTAACACGTAAGCTCCTTTTTTATAAATAATCGGTTGAAAAATATTGAAGGCATCGGTGTCCTGTGGCAAATAAACAGAGCCTCCGCTGTACCACTCAAAACTTGTCATGTAGCTTTTGTAAGAAGCAAAGCCATTGAGGTGCTCCGACACCAGCGCTTCGGCATAAGAGGCGAAGCCCTCGTTCAGCCACCCGTGATGCCAGTCGGTACAGGTGATCATATCCCCGAACCATTGATGTGCGAGCTCATGCACGGACGTGTAATGCCATGAAGAGCCCATATTATTGGTAATGGTGTTGGTTTGGTTTTCGATAGCGCCGTAATATCCCAATTCCGTCATTCCGTATTTTTCCTTTTTGAAAGGATAATCGCCGAACAATTGGATATACCTGTCGAAGGCGGCGGGCATTTGCGAAACCCCCGTGAGCGACTGGTTGTAAGTCGCATCAAAAACATAATAAACCAAAGGAAACGTTGAGTTGGCGCCCGAATAGGTTTGATGAATGGTTCTGTAATTGGAAATAGCCGCCATGACATAATACGGAACGATCGGGTAGCGGTGTTTCCATTTAAAGGTTTTCCAGTGGCCCGAAGAGCTGTCGACACCATCCAATAACCCATTGGACACCGCGCTGAGCGCAACGCCGTTGATAACGGAATCCTTTATGGTAATGTCTACATACACAGAATCGGCTTTGTCTGTTGGCCCGTCTTTGCAGGGCCACCAATAATGGGAGAGAAAGGGAGTGCTTAAGGTGGCGATTACCGGCTCGTTAGCTCCGTGAGTCGAATACCTTAATCCCTTGGTAGCATTGGCCAGCAAAGGCACGCCGTGGTAATATAGCTTTATGGCAACAGGATTTCCGGTATTAAAGCCGTGAGTAAGGTTAACGGATACAATGTCGTTAAGTGAGCTGAATGAGGCGGCGTCCAGCGTCACGCTATCCACGGTCATAAACGACTTGAGGTTCAGCTTAAGCGTGCTCAGGTTATTTTGCTTCGGTTCCAGCTTAATATAGACGCTGCCGGCGATGTACGGAGAATCCACCGCAATGTTAAGGTCCAGATGATAGAATTTGACATCGATCGTTGTGTCCGAGCGCAATTGGATCTGTGTCCGCGATTGAAAAGCCGCTTTTTGACTTTCCCATTCCTGCTCATAGAACCGGTCTCTTTCAAACAGCTCGCATTGCGCATAAGCCGCATTGGAAAACAGGACAAGCAGAAGCCAGAAGTTTAAAAATAGTTTCATCGGATCGATTTTATATCGTTTTCAGGATGCGGTTGATAAACCCGTCCGGTTTAAACTACCTGCATCAATGGCAGACTTCAAAAGCACAGAGCACCGGATGACAATTGATAAACACGGCCTGACACAATTTCCGGCAGATCCCGATCGTTCTCCCGATCCCGCGCTTACCAAGGGCAGAGGAGTGTACCCGCTTGCTTAGCCTCCCCTTTCCTTCTTGATAGGCGTAAAGGCCAGGGGATTGGCAGAGATCTCATCCTGCAGGCTGCGGCACCGGTATACGTCGATGGCCGTGTACAGCGCCTGTCTGAACGACGATTCATCGGCAACCTGCTTGCCAGCAATTTCGTAGGCCGTGCCATGATCCGGCGAGGTGCGCACATAGTTCAGGCCGGCCGTGAAATTCACGCCATTGCCAAAGGCCAGTGTTTTAAAAGGGATCAGGCCCTGGTCGTGGTACATGGCCAGCACGCCGTCGAACTGGCTCTGCGTGTTCTTGCCGAAGAAGCCGTCGGCAGAGTAGGGGCCGTACACCATCATCGTTTCTTTTGCCTTCTCGATGGCCGGAGCGATGGCTGTTTTTTCCTCGTCGCCGATGGCGCCGTTCTCGCCGGCGTGCGGGTTCAGGCCCAGCACGGCGATCCTTGGCTTGCGGATCCCGAAGTCGTGCTTCAGGGAGTGGTGCAGCTGCTTGATCTTGGCGAGCACTTTATCGGTTGTGATCTGCTGCGACACATTCTTCAAAGGCACATGCCCTGTAACCACCGCCACGCGCAGGTTGTCGGAGCATAGCAGCATGAGCGGCGTGCCCCCCAGCTTTTCGCCCAGGTACTCGGTATGGCCCGGATAGTTGAAGCCCGCTTCCTGCATGGTGTGCTTGTTGATAGGCGCCGTCACCAGCACATCCACCTTTTGTTCCAGCAAAGCCGCTGTCGCAGCCTCCAGCGAGATCTTCGCATATTTTCCGCTGGTGACGCTGGGCTTCCCCATTTCAATATTCACCTCTTCCTCATAGCAGATAAACACATTCGGCTTCTTCGTATGGATCTGGTTGAAGTCGCGCAGCGGGTTAAAATTAAAGTCTTCCAGCCCCAGCGATTTCCGGAAATAGGAAACGGTTTTCTGGGAGCTGAACAGAACAGGAATACAGATTTCGGAAAGGGCAGGCTCCGACAGGGTTTTCAGGATCACTTCAGGTCCGATACCGTTCAGGTCTCCCTGGGATATGCCCACTACTATTTTATTGTCAATCATACGTTTAATTATTTTATCCATCCAACCAGGCTGGCCACCTCTTCACCATCTACCGCCTCCCACTTGCCTTTGTAAATATTGTAAACAGACATGCCCTGCTGATAGGACTCATCGCCCATCACGATCTCTTTCACAATGGCCGCATAATTGGCCGATACCTTAAGATTCTTCAGGTCAAAATGGTCTTTCCCGATTTCCTTGCCCTTGAGCCAGATGCTCCTGCCGGCAGGCTTCTCTTCCACCTCTACAGAGAAGCCCGCATCGAGCTCCTTGTAAAAGCTCTGCAGCATCGTTTCCTTGGCCGGGTTGATCAGGAAGAGCTTATCCTTGAAATAGAACTCAATGAACGCGCCCGTCTGCCCGCGCACGATTTTGTAGGTAGCAGCCATTTTGGCCGTGGAGTTGAAGGTGCCGAGGGCTTTCGCCGTTTTGGTGGAGATGGTATATTTTACCACGCTCCCCTCCAGGTCGGTGATCTTGATGTTCGGGAACAAAAAATTATCGTTGTCGATCCAGTATATAGGAATGTCGTACATCTTGTTGCCGGAAGCGCTGACGCCGCCGTGGCCCGCATCCTCCATCAATAGCACCTTGCTTTTATTCTGCGGGTAATAGTACAGCTTGTAAGGCGATTTGCTCCGGTCGAACTCCACATCCTGCCCCGGGATAGGCTTAAAGGTGAGGCTCTTGATCTCCGCATAGGTATTGGTTTTCAGATCGAAGTAAGAGTAGAACTTGCCTTTGAAAATATCGTTGGTGAAAAAGATAACGCTGTCGTTGCTGCAACGCACCAGCCTGGCGGAGCCATCGTGAAGCACCTTTTTCTCTTTCAGGTCGAGGATGTTGCCGATGCCCGTGATCATGTAGCGGTCTTTGTACAGCGTGTTGTCGCCCTTGTCGGCGCGGATGTAATCCTTTTCATTTTTGCGGCCCGCTACGCTCATGATCTTTTCGCGGCCCGCATATACGTTGTTCACATAATTGTAGCGGTAGATCAGCTGCCCCAGCTCCGCTTTTTTGGCAGGGTCGTAATGCACCACGATCAGCGATTCCGTAGCCGACTGCGAATAGCCCGCCAGGGAAAGAACCACGAAGAGTATGTGTGCAAAAAGCCTCAATGTAAAATTACAGGTTGGAAAAGAAATCAAACAATAAGCGCACGCCATAGCCTGTGCCGCCTTTCCCGCGATAGCTGTCCTTGCCTGTTACAAATGCCGGCCCGGCAATATCGAAGTGCATATAAGGGTAATCCGTGAACTTCTGGAGGAACTTGCCCGCAGTGATGGCACCGCCGTACGGCCCGCCCAGGTTTTTCTGGTCGGCAATGTCCGATTTCAGCAACTCATCGTACTCGTCCCAGAACGGGAACTCCACCAGGCGCTCGTGCATCCGCAGGCCGCTCACCGTTAGCTTTGTTTTCTGCTCGTCGGTGGCTGTTCCCATGCACACAATGCCGTACTGCCCGATAGCAGCGGCCGCCGCGCCCGTGAGCGTCGCCAGGTCTATGGTCAGCTCGGGCTTATAGCGCTTTGCGTAATGCAGCGCATCCGCCAGGATCATGCGTCCCTCCGCGTCGGAGTTCAGCATTTCCACCGTGCTGCCGTCCATCATGGTGATGATGTCGCCGGGAGCAAAGGCATTGAAGCCGGGGCGGTTATCCGTAGAAGGTACCAGGCCGATCACATGCACGTTCAGCTTCGCTTTGGCAATGGCATACATGGTGCATCCCACCGCAGCCGCGCCGGCCATATCGCACTTCATCATATCCATGCTGTTGGCCGTAGGCTTCAGGCTCAGGCCGCCGGTATCGTATACCACGCCTTTGCCCACCAGCACGTAAGGCTTTTTGTTCTTCGCATTTTTAGGCTTGTACTCCATCACCGAGAAGGTCGGTGGATCTACGCTGCCCTGGTTCACAGAAAGTAAGCCGCCCATGCCCAGCTGCTTGATCTTTGCTTTGTTGAAGACCTCCACCTTAAAGCCGGCCTGCTTACCCATCAGCTTGAAGGCTTCCGCCAGGTCGACCGAGTTCAGGTGGTTTACCGGCTCGTTCACCAGGTCGCGTGCTTTCAGGGTCGCCTCCACCGCGATCGATAAATTGGCGAGGTGCTGCGCGCCGGCCTTGGCATCCGTTACAAAAATCGTCGACAGGCTGTTTACCTGCTTTTTGGCGCTCGGCTTATGTTTGATGAACTGGTAATTGGCCAGGGCCATGCCCTCCGCCAGCGCCAGCGAAAAATCCACTTCCGCCGTTTCGTTCACACATTGGACCTCTTTGTGTTTTCCGGCATTCAGGGCATCGGTGATGCTTGCGCCATGCTTGCGCAAAGCCTCGAGGCTCGTATAATGATTTTTGGATGTATCGGCGATGATGACAAATACCAGGCGGTTCAGCGCGTTCACAGAGACGAACTTTTTATCGTGCTGCTTGATCTCGCTGCTGATGTACTGCTCCTGTTCCTTGCTGAGAGCGTATTCCGGCTTGTTTTTGAATGAGGTGGAGATGATTGCCAGGCTGCTTTTCGCATCCGGCTTTGCCTTTTTGGTAATAGTTGTCATACGTGCGAATATACTAAAAATCAATTGTTTGGTGCAATGCTCTTAATGTTTTATTAACCAGATGCTTTGAACAACCAAAAAACCCACCTACCGGTGCCTCAGGTTCCCGAAGGCAGGTAGGTGGGTTTTGGAACAAAAAAACTCAAACGCTTAGTTCCCGAATTCGCTGATGAACTTGATCCGCATCAGCCTCACCTCCTCCTCGCTGTATTCATCCTCGCCCAGCTCTTTCAGGATTGCGTTGATATCGTCCGTCTGCGATTCGCGCAGGCATTCGTAGATCTCGTCTTTCTTATCCTCGTCGATTGCCTGGTCGATGTAGTAATTGATATTGACTTTGGTGCCCGAGGTCACGATCGTTTCGATCTCCGTGAGCAGGTCCTCCATTTTCAGGTTCTTGTTCTTCGCCATGTCCTCCAGGCTCACCTTGCGGTCGATGTTCTGGATGATGAACACTTTCAGCCCCGACTTATTCACCACCGATTTGATGACCATGTCGCTCGGGCGCTCGATATCATTCTCCTCCACATGCTTTTTGATGAGCTCCAGGTAAGGCTTGCCGTATTTGGCCGCTTTGCCGGCGCCTACCCCGGTGATCTTGGTCATCTCCTCCATCGTGATCGGGTAGTTGATCGACATCTCCTCCAGCGACGTTTCCTGGAAGATCACATAAGGTGGCAGGTTGTTCTGCTTGGCGATCTTTTTCGTCAGGTCTTTCAGCATCGCGTACAGCACCTCGTCGGTGCCGCCGCCCTTGCCCGACGACACATCATCGTCGTGATCGCTCTCGGCATTGCTGAAATCATTGTCGCGTGTAAACTTAATGCTATGCGGATGCTTCAGGAACTCCCGGCCCTTGTCGGTAATTTTTACCAGGCCGTAATTCTCGATGTCTTTCGCCAGATAGCCATTCACGATGGCCTGGCGGAGCACCGCATTCCAGAACTTGTCGTCCTTGTCATGGTCCACGCCCCTGCCCCAGGATTCCAGCGCATCGTGCTTGTAGGATTTTCCGGTAGCCGTAAGCGTGCCCGTTAAAATATTGATAATGTCCTTTACCTTGTGTTTTTCCTTGCTTTCGCTGATGCACTCGATCGCCAGCTCCAGGTCTTCCTGCGCCTCGAACTTCTGCTTCGGGTGGCGGCAGTTGTCACACATTTCATTACAGCGGTTGTCGTTGAACTCCTCCCCGAAGTAGTGCAGGATAAACTTCCGGCGGCAGGAGGAAGTCTCCGCAAAGGAAGCCGTTTCCGACAGCATCTGCTTCCCGATCTCCTGCTCGTTCACCGGCTTGTCCTTCATGAACTTCTCCAGTTTGATGATATCGTCGTAGCTGTAGAAGGTGATGCAGTTTCCCTCGCCGCCATCGCGTCCGGCCCGGCCCGTTTCCTGGTAATAGCCCTCCAGCGACTTCGGAATGTCGTGGTGGATCACATAGCGCACATCCGGCTTGTCGATGCCCATCCCGAAGGCAATGGTAGCCACAATCACGTGGATGTCCTCCATCAGGAAGCCGTCCTGCGTTTTGGCGCGCTCCTTGGCGTCGAGCCCTGCGTGGTAGGCAGAAGCCTTGATCCCGTTCACTTTCAGCGCCTCGGCGATTTCCTCCACCTTTTTACGGCTCAGGCAGTAAATAATACCTGATTTCCCCGGGTTTTGCTTCACATATTTAATGATCTCCTTGATCACATTCTGCTTGGCGCGTACCTCGTAGTATAAATTCTCGCGGTTAAAGGACGATTTGAACAATTTAGCCTCCAGCATACCCAGGTTCTTCTGGATATCCTGCTGTACCTTAGGCGTGGCCGTAGCCGTCAGCGCCATCACCGGCACCGAGCCCAGCTTCTCAATGATCGGCCTCAGGCGGCGGTACTCGGGGCGGAAATCATGCCCCCATTCCGAGATGCAGTGCGCCTCGTCGATGGCAAAGAAAGAGATCTTGAACTCCGAGAAGAACTCGATGTTATCCTCCTTGTTCAGGGTTTCCGGAGCCACGTACAGCAATTTGGTTTTCCCCGAGAGCACATCCTTCTTCACGGTGGCAATCTCCGACTTGTTGAGGGAGGAGTTCAGGAAGTGGGCGATCCCCGTCTCATTGCTGAAGCCGCGGATGGCATCCACCTGGTTCTTCATCAGGGCAATCAGCGGAGATACCACAATGGCGGTTCCCTCGCTCATAATGGCCGGAAGCTGGTAGCAAAGGGATTTCCCTCCACCTGTAGGCATAATCACAAATGTATCCTGTTTATTAAGGATATTATTGATAATGGCTTCCTGGTTTCCTTTGAACCCACCGAAGCCGAAAAAAGCTTTTAAGGGTTTGAGTAAATTATACGTTTCAACTTCTGCAACCATGTTTATAATGATTAAAATATGTGTTTTATTGAGTGAATGATTTGCGCGAAAAGCATTATAAAGATATAATTAAAATTTCGAATAAAACAAAACTATTTGACGGTTAAATCGGATTTTCAGATTAATTAACGCTTAACAGCGATGAATGGCACCTTCGAAAATGGAAAAAAACAGACATTTTCTAAAACTGTGACTTTTAATTTGTTCCCGCGTTATAGAAAACAAACTCCAAAAATTTTACAGAAATGAGGATAAGTCTACGAGGTCTTACCGGAATCGCCATTGTCATGTCAGTGGCCTCCTGTACCATTCAAAAACGCGTGTATATGGCCGGCTACCACATCGAATGGAAAGCCTTTGCCAAAACAAGTCCCCGCAACGTCCGGCCCGGGATCACAGGCTACTCTCTGAACGCCTACAACGCGCTTTCCACCAAGCCATCACAGGAAACCATCATCAATGCCGAAAACCCTGATGAGATCTATTGCGCCGAGGGAACAGTGATCGAGTTCCCTGAAAACGCCTTCGTGTATGAAAACGGCGGCGGCGCCATCAAATGCACCCAGGTGGCGGTGTATGTCACGGAGTTTTACACCATGTCGGACATCATTGCCTCCGGCCTTACCACCACCGACAATAAGCGCACCCTGGCCTCGGCTGGCATGGTGCATATCGAGGCGCGCTGCCATGGCGAGAAGCTGAAGCTCCGGCCCGGGAAAAAGCTTACCCTGCGCATGCCCGCTTTTCCGGGCGATGAGTCTATGAAGGCCTTTTCCGGGAAGCTCAGGGATGGCATTGTGGACTGGAAGGTGGACGGGAAATTAAAGATCGATAATTTTAACGACGGCGCGCCGGATGGAGACGCAGGTGATTCCTTCCCTGAAAGGGGGGACAGCTATAACCCGGAGAGGCTCTCTTCCAATGAAGGCGAGTACCAGGAAACCTATATCATGAGCATGACCAAGCTGGGCTGGATCAACTGCGACCGCTTCTACGAGACCAAAAACCCGACGCATTTCCTTGTCAAGGCCGACTCGGTGGAGAATACCTTCGTGGCGCTGATCTTCAGGGATACCAAGTCGGTCTTGCCCGGGTATCAGTTCGCCAACTTCAGCACCGAGTTCAACGGCATCCCCAAAGGAGCGGATGTGACCATCCTGGCCTATCGCGTGGATGCGAAGACAAAGGAAGCGGTGGTAGGCCGCGAGGACATTACCGTGGGCGATACCGGGGTGGTGCAGCTGGCAATGCAGCATGTGAAGCTCGACGAGTTTAAGACGATGCTGAAGGAGTTTGATTGATGAGCTGGCTTTGGGAGCCTCAGCCAGCGGTGATAGCAAATAATGGGTGGCTGAGGCTCCCAAAGCCACCCTGTATCACAAATTCGTATCCATGCGCTTCATATAGCGCAGGAAGATGATGATAAAGATCAGCGAGTAAAAGATATTGAAGTAAAAGCGGAAGTTCAGCATATCCAGGTACATAAAGGTGACAACGCGCACCGTGAACATGATGATAAAGAGGGTAACGCCCCAGCGCTTCATGTGCCACACGCCGATGACGGATACGAACTGCAGGGTGATGATGATGCCGAGCACCATCGGCACAAAGTCGCCCATGTGCTTCACCGAAGGCATAAACAGCATCGGGAATGCCAGCAGGATCAGGATAATGGCAATGACGCTGATCACGCTGATGGTTTTGGGTCTTGCTACTTGTGCCATAGGTTTAATTGGTGCGGATGGCCTCTACCGGGTCGAGCTGCGAAGCGCCATAAGCGGGAATAAAGCCGCTGATGATGCCGATGAGCACCGAGATGGTCAGGCCTAAAATGATATTAGAGCGGGTGAGGGTAATTTCCATATCAATGGCGCCGCGCGCCAGGAAGGTGAGCAGGTAGATGAGCAGAAGCCCGATGATGCCGCCCATCAGCGATAAGAATACCGCCTCGAATAAAAACTGGGTAAGGATGAAATAATTTTTGGCTCCCAGCGATTTCTGGATGCCGATGAGGTTGGTGCGCTCTCTTACCGAAACGAACATGATGTTGGCGATGCCAAAGCCGCCCACCAGGATAGAGAAGCCGCCAATGATGGCGCCTGCGATGCCTACGATATCGAACAGGCTATCGAAGTTTTTGCTGAGCAGGTTGGTCTCGTTAAGGGCGAAATTGTCGTCAGCCAGCGGCTTCAGGCCGCGGACGCTCCGCATCACGCCGGTGAGCTCGTCTTTGAGCTGTGCATTGCTTACGCCCTCGCGGGCTTTCACGGCAATAAAAGGGTCGCTGTTCTCCGATTTCACATCCATGAAGAGGCGCGCAAAATTGTAGGGAACCACCACCTGGTTGTCCATGCTGTTGCCCAGCATGCTCTCGCCTTCTTTCCTGAAAACGCCGATGACCTTGCAGCTTCTTCCCGCCACCTTGATGGTTTTCCCGATCGGGTATTCGTTATTGGGAAACAGGCCCTCTGCAATGGTGTTTCCCAGGATGACAACATTATAGCCACCTTCGGCTTCATCCTCCCTGAAGTAACGGCCTTCGGCAATGTCGAATGTTTTTACCTGCCCGTAGCCGAAGGACCAGCCCGAGACGATGCCATTCTCCACGGTATTGTTGAGGTGCTTTAAGGTTTTGCGGGCCCCGATCCGGAAGCCCATGGCATCGGCGCCTTTCAGTCTGCGCTGCAGCTCGCCCAGCTCCTTATAGGCCGGTACGGGGCGGTTCATGTATTTCCACCAGGGATAGTCCGGCCCGAAGGTCCAGGGCCATTTCATGACGTACACCACATTATCGCCCAGGCTTTGCACGCTGCCGCGGATGTTGCGCTCGAGGCTGTCCACAATGGTAAACACGGTGATGATGGCGAAGATGCCGATGGTAATGCCCAGCAGGCTCAGGAAGGTTCTGAGCTTGTTGGCCACGAGTGCACCCCAGGCAAACAAAACACTTTCTTTCAGAAGGGCCAGGATCATACAACAAATATACGGGGATATTTGCCAGGTGTGACAAAAATGATGTTTTACGACTATGGAATCTGTCTGCCCGCAGGCAGGCCCGGATGACACCGGACAAATGGAACTCGGATGACGCTGATCGAACGGATCAGAACAGGATAAAGGATACAATCATGTTTCAAGCATTGTAATTATTGGGCAGGCAAAGGAACGATTTATTGTTTTATAAATCACAGATAAAGAAAACGGTATGACCAGGTTCTGTTCTAATCTGCGGGACATTCATTTTGTTCTAATCCGTGTTCTGATCTGCTTAATCCGTGTTTATCGGTGTTCTATTAAATCGGTTACCGATCCAGTACCGGCGGAAAATGCTGCAGGGTCGAATAATTGATAAAGCCCAGGGTCGATTTCTGGTTAACAGTGAGGGTGCGGTTGCTGATCTGCCCGTTGGGTCCGTGCAGCTGCAGGTTGAGGGTGTTTTCGCCTTTGCTCAGCGGAATGCGGGTATAAGCCAAAAAGGAAGGAAGGCTCTGCCAGTTGCGGGTGTCGGCTTTTTCGGCCAGGGCGCCGGCAATGCCCAGTAAAGCACCTGCCGCTTCATTTTCCTTTTTCAGCTGGGCTTCCGCCAGTTTTTTCAGAACAATGCGGGAGATCATCAGCGTCATCTCTTTCAGGAAACGTTCCTGGAGATTGGTGCGGGCAATGAACGCAATGTTTTCCGCCATGCCGGGCGTATAGCTCTGCCCGTTGCTCGTAATGGTTAAGCCGGTGAAGTATAAGGGAACGTCCACATATTTCGGGAAGGCCACCCGGATCACGTTCAGATCGGCCAGGCTGGGATCGTTCTTCTTATCAGGTAAAGGAAAGGGGATGTTGATGGTCCCCGATTTATCGGAAAAGACGAGGTCGCCGCCAACACCTTTCACCAGGAAGAGCATGATGTCCTCCTGCTCCTTTACCGGCGCCAGGCCGTTTTCCCAGATAAAGACCAGCTCCTGTCTGGCGGTATCCTTCACGGTATTGAAAGGCATGTTGAAGGTTTTGCAATACTCGTCGCGCTCAGCATAAAAGCCCGATTTGTGGGCGGCATTGATAAGGTCGATCTTGAGCTGCTCGGGCAGCGGTGCGCCCAGGTACTCGTTGCCGTTATCCTTGATGTATAGCTCGTAGGCGTTGCGGTAGGAGATAAACGCGTTGTTGTAATCGTTCATGCGCTCGTATACCAGCCCCTGAAGGGTATGTGCAAAGGCATCGGAGCGGTATTTCCTTCCCTGCATCAGCTGCTTGTCGGCCAGCTCGTTTAAGCGGATGTTGATGCGCTTGGCCTCCACCAGCGCATCCTCGTTCATGTTGAGGTACAGGTAATTCAGGGCTTTGTAATAGTTTACCAGCACCCGCTCAAAGTCCTCGCCGTGGTATTTGGTCATGGCGCTGTTTACCAGCACCGCCGTAGAAACATCGGCTACCGCGGTTTTCTCCTCCATCAGCAGGTCGGCCCGGTTGAAATAGTAATTGCTGGAATCGTATTGCTGCTGTAAATGAAAGACCTTGCCTAACTCCAGGTTCCTTAAGATCTCGTTGCGGTTGCGCTTCAGGAATTTGGTGCCCAGGATGTCCTTCTCTGCGGCTTTGTAGTTGGCATCGTTCAGGTCCTTATGATAGCCAAGCACCTTATCGTAGTAAGTGCGGCACGACATCAGCGAAAGCAGGGAAAGGGCTATGTAAAACTGTTTTTTCAAGGAAAAGCTGGGCATAGGATGAAAGACCTGAGACGATGGAAAGGCTCAAAAAGTTACATTACAAAACATTCCATACGGTTGAGGTATGGAATGTTTGTGGATGCGTCCGGGTAATTAGTTCTTAACGTATTTGGTGATTTTTTTGTCACCGATCCAAACCACCTCGTTCGACTGGATGTTGGTTAGCTGAAGGTTGATCTGGTAGTAGATTACTTTTTTCTTTTTGTAAGAATCCACGATGGAGTTGATGTCGCCCTGCAGCATGTAGTCGGCGCCCATTTCGAGGCCAAACTGCTTCATGGTGCTTTGGCTGGCGTTGTCCTGTTGGTCGCCGCGCTCTCCGCGGATCTCGTTACGCTTTTCGCCACCCTGCACGAGCTTTACCTGCCCGGCGTTGATGAAGGATTTTTCCAGGTCCTTGATAAAGGTTTCCGCCTCGATGTGCTCATGGCTTTTGTTTTTTACGAAGCCAACGATCACCACCGGTTTTTTGCCGGTTTTTTCCACGTGTGCAGCAAGCCAGGAGCCGCTTTGGCATTCCTTGATGATCTCCTCGGCCGTCAGTCGGGAATCGGTATTGTTCCAGCGCCCGCTCAGGTCGACCTGGTCTTTTTCCGAAATGCGGGTTACTTTCCTGTTGCAGGATACAGCGCTCAGCAGAGCGGTAATGGTGAAGCAAGCGATGATTATCTTTTTCATAAAGCTGTGTATTAAAAAATGTTGTGTTTCTGGTTTTGGACAAATATAGGATTAATGTTTTAAAACGTGCCAGAGCGTTAAGCCCAATAAGGCGGTGCCGATCGCGGAGTTAATGGTTCCGAAGGTCGGGCCACCCCAGTAGCGTGGCCTGTAGTAGCCGCCCCAGCCGTTACCGTATCCGTAGCCATAGTTCGGGTAAGGATAGCCGTAGTAGCCGTTATTATAGCCGTATCCGTAATTGTTGTAGCCATAGTTGTTGTACCCGTAGCTATAGCCATTGTTGTAGTAGCCTCCGTAGCCATAGCCGCGCGATAAGATGCGGGCCATCCGGCGTTCGTGCCTGCGGGTAGCCGCCAGCTCTCTGCGTTCTTTCTTGGCCTGCACATCGTCGATGGCCTTGTAGGTATCCTGGATGGTTTGTCCCTGGTTTTTGGTGAGCTCGACAGACTGCTCCATGTATTTGGCCCTGCTTCTTTGAAAATTAGGGTTTTGATCAGGCAACAGGTTCACGCTGTCGTTCTGGGCATTCACACTGATGCAGAACAGTGTTGATAAAGCGATGGTGATGATATGTTTCATAATGCAGGTAGTTTAATTGTTTTTAATGGTCATTATGGTAAGCCGGTTTCTTGTTGTTATCGTGTTTCCGAGTGTAAAGGTATTGGGGCGATCCTTCATCCCAAAATAAATGGGATAAACTGCAAAAACTTGTACATCAACTGCAAAAACAAGCCCCGAAGCCCCTGTTTCAGGGCGTTTATGCGATGTTAACTTTCTTTAAAAAGGCTTCCTTGAACTCGCGCCCAAGCGGAATTTCCTGCTGTTTAACCATCACATGGTCGGAATGTACCGACTGTATATGATGCAGGTTGATGATGTAGGACTTATACACCTGGAAAAAAGTGTCGGCAGGCAGCGCAGAGCCAAAGTCCTTCAGTGTTTTGCGGATCAGGTACTTTTTTTGCGGGGTGTGGATGCTGATGTAATTCCCATCGGATTTCACATACCAGATGTCGTCATGCTTAAGCCTGACGAAGGTGGTTCCGTCCTTTATGAACACCACATTTTCCGGGTCGTCTGCGGGTTCGGCGGGTGGCGGGGCAGCGGCCGTGTTTGCGGTGAAGTTGGAAAGCGCAATTTCGATGCTGGTATAAAGGTCGTTCTTGTCGAAGGGCTTTACCAGGTAGCCGTTCGGCTTCAGGTGCTTGGCACGGTCTACGGTGGTTTTATCGGCGTGAGAGGTGATAAAGATAAAGGGCAGCTTATAGGTTTCCTTGATGGCTGTGCCCACATCGATCCCGTCTTTTTTATCGCCCAGGTTAATGTCCACAAGCACCGCATCGCTTGTTTTTTCGTCGAGGAACTTGATGGCCTCGTAATAGTTGGTGGCATTGCCCACCACCTCGTAGCCCAGGCTGCGCAGCGTTTCGCTGATGTCTTCCGCAATGATAAACTCGTCTTCTACGACCAGGATGCGTGTTGCCATATTATGAGAGTGACGGTTTTTTAAAATCAATGAAACAATGTGTGCCCTGATCGCTTTCGAACCGGACCGTGCCTTTTATCTGGCTGGCCAGCCCTTTCACGAGCTTTACGCCAAGCGAATTTAAGCTTGAGGGATCGAAGCCTGGCGGCAGGCCCTGGCCGTCGTCGGAAACATGGAGCTCCAGCTCTTCGGCGTTCTTTTCTTTCAGGCTGATGCTAAGCGTTCCGGAGCTGCGGCCGGCGAAAGCGTATTTATAGCTGTTGGTGAGGAGCTCATTGATGATGAGCCCCAGAGGAATGGAGGTGTCGATATCCAGTGAGATGCCATGAGTATCGATGTGCTGTGCGATGCTCTTTTTCTCATGATTGAAGTTGGCATCAATGGACTGTGCCATCTGTTCGATGTATGCCTGGAAGTCGACCGAGCTGAGGTTTCCCGATTGGTAGATCTTCTGATGGATCAGGGCCATGGAGCCGATGCGGTTCTTCGCCTCGTTCATGATGCGCTTCAGGTGCTCGTCGTCTGTGCGGTTGGCCTGCAGGCTCAGGAGACTGGAGATGATCTGTAAATTGTTTTTCACCCGGTGATGGATCTCCTTGAGCAGCGTTTCCTTTTCGGTGAGGGAGGTTTCGATGATGCGCTTTTTCTCTTCCGTTTCCTGCTGCTGCTGCGCGATGATGCGGTTGGCCTTTTTGGTGTTCCGGTAATTCCTGTAGAAGGCGATCGCTAAAAGCAGGGCCAGGGCCAGGGCGGCAATCACGAGGTACATGATTTTGCGGGAGCTTTCCACTTCCGTTTGCTTCTGCAGGATGTCGTTCCGGTAGGTCCTGGTCCTTTCCGCTTGCTGCAGGCTGTCGTAGCGAAGCTTTTCCTGCAGGATCCGCTGGCGTGTTTCATTTTTGGCGAGGCTGTCGTTGGCCTGCTTCAGCAGCTGGGAGATCTCATAAGCATCTTTGTAATTACCCTTCGCCACAAAACGCTCCTCCGCTTTTTTCAGGTCCTTCAGGTAAGCTTCGTGCTTGTCGGCAGGCTTTGTGGCAGCCACTGTAGGGGTTGCCGCGGGCTTCACCGTATCGGTCGGCAGCAGGGCTGGCTTATCCTTCACCGGGTTCACGGAGGGCTTCGTGTACTTATCCTTGCTGCGCTGGTGGTTGGGGTTCTGGTCCTGAAGCAGGGTGCTGTCGGGCCTTTGTGCCACGAGGCTTGCAGAGGCACAGAGCAGGCAAAAGCAGATATGGATGATAATTTTCATTCCTGTCGGTGCCGGTAAAGATACCGAATCCAACTGAAAGTAGGAGCGGCTCCCTGCCCATGTTTCTTCATGAAGGATTTCCTCTCAGGGGAAATAATTACCATCCGTCTCATCTTAATCTTATTTTTGCAGTGCGAAAAATCCATTATGAAAAATCAGAAGAACGCCCTGTTGTTTATTTTTATCACGCTCCTGATCGATTGCACCGGCATCGGGATCATTCTGCCGGTGACCCCGAAGCTCATCGAGGAGCTCACGGGAGGCGACATCAGCGATGCGGCCAAATACGGCGGCTGGCTGTCGGTGGCCTATGCCGCCATGCAGTTTCTGTTTTCGAGCGTATTGGGCGGCCTGAGCGATCGCTACGGGCGCCGTCCGGTGCTCCTGCTGTCCCTGCTTGGCCTGGGGATCGACTATTTATTCCTGGCGGTGGCGCCTTCTATTTTCTGGCTCTTCATCGGCCGCATGATCGCCGGTGTGTCGGGTGCAAGCTTTACCACGGCCTCCGCATACATTGCCGACATCAGCGCTCCTGAGAAGCGTGCGCAGAATTTCGGGATGATCGGGGCGGCCTTCGGCCTGGGCTTCATCCTGGGGCCTTTGATCGGCGGTGTGTTCAGCCACTTCGGCACCCGCGCGCCTTTCCTCATGGCAGCCGGCTTATCACTGGCCAACGCCTTGTACGGCTATTTCGTGTTGCCGGAGTCTCTGGCCAGAGAGAACCGCAGGACTTTCGACTGGAAGCGGGCCAACCCGGTAGGGATGTTCCTGAATATCGGTCGCTACAAGCATTTATATGGCTTATTCATCATCCTCTTCCTGGTGAACATCGGCGGGCATGCGGCCCAATCGACCTGGACCTACATTACCATCCGCAAGTTTGGCTGGGATTCGGACATGGTGGGCTACTCCCTGGCCTTTGTAGGCCTTACCATTGCCATTGTGCAGGGTGGCCTCATCCGCGTGGTGATCCCAAAGACAGGCGAGGTGAAAGCCTTTTACATCGGCTTTATTTTTTATTTCCTGGGCTTCGTGGCCTTTGCCCTCGCTACCAAGGGCTGGATGATGTTTGCCTTCATGATCCCTTATGCGCTCGGAGGGCTCTCTATGCCTGCCGTTCAGGGCATCGTATCGAACAACGTGCCAGCCAACGAGCAGGGCGAGATGCAGGGTATGCTCACCAGCCTCGTGAGCATTACGGCCATCATCGGACCCCTGATCATGACCAACCTGTTTTATTTTTTCACGAAGGATACGGCTCCATTTTATTTCCCGGGCTCGCCTTTCATGCTGGGGGCTGTGCTCACCGTGATCTGCCTCTTCATTGCCATTAAGGCGATCCCGAGAGCCATGCATCACAAATAGGTCCTAATAAGCCTGCCATTCCGATAAATAC
>Ga0233425_10004198_pt1 | contig 24573 bp, 22 predicted proteins | sample Watercolumn_Towu_2_FD_181712 | JGI IMG/M metagenome (GOLD analysis project Ga0233425, IMG submission 181712) | Freshwater microbial communities from Lake Towuti, South Sulawesi, Indonesia - Watercolumn_Towuti2014_140_MG | ecosystem: Environmental > Aquatic > Freshwater > Lake | place... | reverse complement strand
GCGCCGCCGCCCGCTGCGCGTCCGGTTGCGCCGCCGCCCGCTGCGCGTCCGGTTGCGCCGCCGCCCGGGGGCCGACAGATTCCGCCGCCGAGCGGTCGTCCGATCCCGCCGCCGCCCGGCGGTCCGCGTCCTGCGGGTCGTCCCATTCCGCCGCCGCCCGGCGGTCCGCATCCCGCAGGCGGTCGCCCGCCGATGGGTGGCTCGCGTCCCGCAGGTGGTCGCCCGCCGATGGGCGGTCCGCGGCCCGGTGGCCCGCGTCCCGGCAACACGATGCGCGCCGGTCGCATCCCGCTCTCGCGCCTCGGCCGCGGTCCCGGTCAGGGTCCGCGCCCGGGCGGCGGTCGCCCGGGCGACCGAGCGCCCCTCGGCGGCCGCGGTACCGGCCTCGGCCGCAGCGGCCCGGGCGGTCGCGGTCCGGGCCAGCGCGGCCCCGGCAACCGTCGCAATGCACGCAAGAAGTCGCGTGCCACCCGCCGGCGCGAGCTCGAGGAGATGCAACCGGCCGCGCCGACCAGCTACACCCCATCCAACGCACCGGTCCCCGAGGGCGTCGTGGTCATCGAGCGCGGCGTGTCGGCGCAGGAGTTCGCCCCCAAGCTCAACCGCACCGCGGCCGACGTCGTGCGCTTCCTCCTCGAGCACGGCGAGATGGTGACGGCCACCATGACGCTCGCCGACGAGCAGATGGAGCTCTTTGCGCTCGAGATCGGGGCGGAGATCCTCCTCGTGGATCCGGGTCAGCAGGAGGAGCTCGAGCTGCAGGCGCTCTTCGACGACTCCGACGACGAGGACGAGGCGGCGATGGCCCCCCGTCCGCCGATCATCACGGTGATGGGTCATGTCGACCACGGCAAGACGACGCTGCTCGACAAGATCCGCCGCACCGACGTCGTGTCGGGTGAGGTGGGCGGCATCACGCAGCACATTGGCGCCTACCAGGTCGTGCACGGCGGCAAGCCCGTGACCTTCATCGACACCCCGGGCCACGCCGCATTCACCAAGATGCGTGCCCGTGGTGCGCAGATCACCGACATCGTCGTGCTGGTGGTGGCCGCCGACGACGGCGTCATGCCCCAGACGATCGAGGCGATCAACCACGCCCGCGCCGCCGAGGTGCCGATCGTCGTGGCGCTCAACAAGATCGACAAGGCCAACGCCGATCCCCAGCGCGTGCTGGCCGGCCTCGCCGAGCAGCAGCTCACCCCCGAGTCGTGGGGTGGGGAAACGATCGTCGTCGAGATGTCGGCACAGCAGGGTCTCGGCGTCGACGACCTGCTCGAGCAGCTCACCGTCGTCGCCGAAATGGAGGAGCTGGAGGCCAACCCCACGGGCCGCGCCAAGGGCGTGGTCGTCGAGGCGCAACTCGAGGTCGGCCGCGGTCCCGTCGCCACGGTGCTCATCGACAAGGGCACGCTTTCGGTCGGCGACCCGATCGTCGCAGGTGCGGCGTGGGGCCGCGTGCGCGCGTTGGTCAACGACCGCGGCGAGCAGATCGAGTCGGCGGGCCCGTCCACGCCCGTGCAGATCCTCGGGCTCTCCGCGGTCCCGGCGGCGGGCGACGAGTTCCGCGTCGCACCCGACGAGCGCACCGCGCGCACCGTGGCCGAGTCGCGCGAGTCGCGCTTCCGCGCGCTCAACCAGCGGGGCGACGCCCGCGTGCAGCGCGGCGTGAAGCTCGAGGACATCTTCACCCAGATCCAGGCGGGCGAGGTCGCCACGCTCAACGTGCTCATCAAGGCCGACGTGCACGGCTCGCTCGAGGCCGTCACCGAGAGCCTCCGCAAGCTCGAGCGCGACGACGTGCGCTGCGCCTTCGTGCACCGCGCGGTCGGCGCCATCACCGAAAACGACGTCTCGCTCGCCGCCACGACCAACGCGACGGTCATCGGGTTCAACATCCGTCCCGACCGCCGGATCCGCGAGCTGGCCGGGGCGGAGAACGTCGAGATCCGCACCTACGAGGTCATCTACAAGTTGCTCGAAGACGTCGACAAGGCGATGAAGGGCCTCCTCAAGCCCGAGTTCGTCGAGGTCGTCACGGGCGAGGCCGAGGTGCGCGAGCTCTTCCGAGTGCCCAAGATCGGGGCGATCGCGGGTTGTGCGGTGCGCTCGGGCACCGTGTCGCGGGGGTCCAAGGTCCGCTTCCTGCGCGACGGCGCGATCATCTGGAAGGGCAGCATCTCCTCGCTGCGTCGCTTCAAGGACGACGTCAAGGAGGTCCGCGAGGGTTTCGAGTGCGGCATCGGCCTCTCCGACTTCCAGGACCTCAAGCAGGGCGACATCATCGAGACCTACGATCTCAAGGAAATCGAACGCGAGTGATCTCCGGGCCCGCCCGGCGGAGGTGATCCCGTGAAGGTCGTCTACACCGCGGCCCACCTCGGTCACGATCCGCGGGTCGAGGTCGAGCGTTCCGAGTCGCACGCGCCCTTCGAGCACACCGGTCGCGCGGAGCGCATTCGCGAGACCCTCGCCGCCGACCCGGCCTTCGACTTCGTCGGGCCCACCGAGCACGGCGTGGCACCGATCGAGGCGGTGCACCACGCGGGCCTCGTGCGGTTCCTCTCCACGGCGTGGGCCGACTACCAGCGCGAGGTCGCCACGGCGCGCGAGGTGATCCCCGACGTCTTCATGCGTTCCGACATGCGTCGTGCGATGGGCGACCGCGGCGAGCCGGCCTCGGTGGCTGCGCGCCTCGGCTGGTGGTGCTTCGAGACCACGACGCCGCTCACCGAGGGCACCTACGGCGCCGCCCGCGCCGCCGTGGACGTGGCGCTCACCGCGACCGACCTCGTCACGGGCGGGGCGCGCAGCGCCTACGGCCTCTGTCGCCCTCCGGGACACCACGCCACCACCGACCTCTACGGCGGCTACTGCTTCTTCAACAACGCCGCGATCGCCGCCCATCGCGTCGCCTCCACCACGGGATCCAAGGTCACCGTGCTCGACGTGGACTACCACCACGGCAACGGCACGCAACAGATCTTCTACGAACGCGACGACGTGCAGTTCGTCTCGCTGCACGGCGACCCGGCGCGCGCCTACCCGTACTTCACGGGGTACGCAGACGAGACGGGCACGGGGCGGGGTCGCGGTGCGACGCTCAACCTGCCGCTCCCCGCGCGCACCGCCGACGACCCGTACCTCGACTCGCTGGACCGCGCGTGCGAGGCCGTGCGGGCCTTCGGGCCGTCGCTCGTGATCGTCTCGCTCGGCCTCGACACCTTCGTCACCGACCCCATCGCCGACCTCTCCGTCACCACCGACGGCTTCCGGCGCTCGGGTGAGCGCGTCGGGGCGATGGGCCTCCCGACCGTGGTGCTCCAGGAGGGGGGCTACGACGTCGCAGCGCTGGGTGACAACGTGCGGGCCTGGCTCGGCGGCCTCGCCGCCTCGCTCGGCTGACGCGCCCCGCCTCGCCTCTCTACCCCGCCACGGCGCCCCGTGCGGCGCTAGTCGTTGCGTTGCTCCCGCAGGTAGCGCTCGAACTGTGCGGCCAGCTCGTCCCCGCTCGGGATCGGGCCCCCGAAGTTCACCTCGGTCGTGCCACTCGCGAGTTCTTGGTCGAAGGTCTCCTCCAGCTGCGCCAGCATCCGCGCGTGATCGGGGTTGCCCGACACGAGTTGGTCCAGCCGCTCGCGCTGCACCGTGGCCTGCGTGCGCACCTCGCTCGCGTCGATCGAGATCCCGCCCACGTCGCACACGCCGCCGAGCAGTGCCGCGGTCGCCGCGGGGTACGCCATGGCCGACACATAGTGCGGCACGCGGGCCCACAGCCCCACGGCGGGGATCTTGCGGGCGTGCATCGCGTGCTCGAGCAGCGCCTCCATGCCGGCCGGCACGTCCACGCTGCTCTTGAGGTACGGCAGCGACGCCACGAAGTCCACCGAGGGCGAGGTGCATGACACGTACACCGTGCGGGTGTGGGGCGTGGCGTAGGGGTAGGCGCCGAGGCCGATCATGCGCCGCACGCCGAACTTCTTGGCCAGGTCCCCCACGAGCCCGGCAAAGCGGTTCCACGCCATGTCGGGCTCCGGGCCGTTCAGCACGAGCACGTCCCGGTCGTTGATGTCGCGACCGTGGTGCAGCACGGGCGCCGACCACACGAGTCGCGTGTTCACGCCCTCGCGCAGCTCCATCGTCGGGCGCCGCGCGCGAAAGTCGATGAACGAGTCGGGGTCGAACGTCAGGATCGCCGTCGCCCCCACCTCCTTGACCAGGAGTTCCATCGCGTGCTGCGCGGCCGAACTGGAGTCGATCCAACCCTCCATCGCGACCACCAGCAACGGCTCGCGCATCGCGGGCAGCTCGCGCACGAGCGTGTACGGCTCGGTCATCCCCTCGTCACGCTAGGAGATCGAGCGAGCGTCGCGCACCCCCAGCCGCCGCCTCCACCTGCAGGCGAAACGGCTCCAGTTCCTCGCTGCTGCGTGCCCCGAGCGCACCGCCGAGGTAGCGCGCGTACACCCCCTCCACGATGCAGGCGAGTTTCCAGTATGCGAAGGCGCGGTAGTACTCGATGTTGCCCACGTCCCGACCCGTCGCGCGCGCGTAGCGCGCGACGAGTTCGCTGCGATCCATGAAGCCGGGGGCGGTGGTGGCCTGCCCCAGCCACGGCGACGCCTCGTCGCCCGGGCCCGTCCAGTACACGGTGAAGAGCCCGAGATCCGCGAGCGGGTCGCCGAGCGTGCAGATCTCCCAGTCCAGCACCGCCCGCACCGCGCCGTCGTCGCCCACGATGCAATTGTCGAGCCGGAAGTCGCCGTGCACGATCGTCGCAGGCCCCTGGTCGGGGATGCGCCGCGACAACTCGTCGTGCACCTCGTCGATGAGCGGCAACTCGCGGGTCTTCTGCGCGTGCCACTGGCCGTGCCAGCGTTTGAGCTGGCGCATCACGTACCCTTCGTGGCGGCCCAGGTCGGCGAGGCCCGCCGCGCCGAGGTCCGCGGCGTGGATCGCCGCGAGCGTCTCCACCAGCGACTCACTTGCACGTCGGCGCGTCGCGGCGTCCCACACGCGCTCGGCCGTCGCGCGGTCCCGCACCACGTGACCCTCCACGAAATCCATCACGAAGAACGGCGCGCCGTTCACCGCCGGGTCGTCGCAGTAGCCGAGCGCCCGCGCCACGGGCACCGCCGAACCCCACAGCCCCGAGATGATCCGGTGCTCGCGTCCCATGTCGTGCGCGCTCGCGAGCCCGTGGCTGAGCGGCGGGCGGCGCAACACCAGGCGCCGACCGGCGGCGTCGCGCACCTCCAGCGTGAGGTTGGAGTGCCCGCCCGGGATGAAGACGAAGTCGAGCGGCGGCGTCACGCCGTCCACGTGCGTGCACATCCATGCGGTGACGTTGGCCGCATGCACGCCCGCTGCCACGGCGTCGCTCATCGCGCCTCAGTCTCGCACCACGTCGCGTCTGCCCGCCCCGCGCCCCGCCGCACGCACCCGCCCCGCGCCCCGCCGCTAGCGTGACCGCGTCATGGCCATCGATGTCACCGATCGCACCTTCCAAACCGAGGTGCTGGACAAGTCCAAGACCACCCCGGTCGTCGTGGACCTCTGGGCCCCGTGGTGCGGCCCGTGCAAGACGATCGGCCCGATCCTCGAGAAAGTCACAAACGCGACCAACGGCAAGGTGATCCTCGCCAAGGTCAACGTCGACGAAAACCCGCAGGTGGCCGGCGCCTTCCGCGTGCAGTCCGTCCCCGCCGTCTACGCGGTCAAGGACGGCAAGGTCCTGGACGGCTTCGTCGGTGCGTATCCCGAACACGTCATCGAGGAGTTCGTCAAGGCCCTGCTCCCGACCGACCAGGCGATCACCGTGCGCGAGCTGCTCGCCCGCGGCGACGAGGACAGCCTGCACAAGGCGCTCGAGCTCGAGCCGGGCAACGAGGACGTCGTGGTCGCGCTCGCACGACTGCTCTTGGCGCGCAAGGCCGTGACCGAGGCGCTCGAGCTGCTCAAGCGCGTGCCCGAGACCGACCGCGTCCGCACGGTGGCCGCGCAGGCCCGCCTCGCATTCACCCCCGACGACGACTACGACCGCCAGCTCGCCGCGCTGCTGCCGCGGGTCAAGGCCGACGAGACCGCCCGCCAGCAGTACCTCGACATCCTCCAGACCATGGGCGCAAACGACCCGCGCACCGCCGACTACCGCAAGAAGCTCACCGCACAGCTCTTCTAGGCGTCGACCGCGCCCGCGCCGCGGGGAGCCGCGGGGCGTCGACCGCGCCCGCGCCGCGGGGAGCCACGCTCGCACACATCCGCGGCCGATGCGACCGCTCCACGAGGTCCCGGCGCGCCGCGCCGCCGCATGGCTCCGGTGGTTCGGCGTCTCGCGCCTCGTGGGTGTGGTCGCCTCGATCGGAGTGGTGGGGGTGGGGGCGTGGTGGCTGGTCCGCGTCCCACCTCCGCCACCCGAGTCGCGCATCCCGTTCGATGTCGCGGTCACGCTCCCGCCCGGCTCGCCCGCTGCCGGCGTGTCGGGCGCACCGACCATGACCACGCGCGACGACCCGGCCGCGACCACCACGACGGTCCCCCCGCGACCCGTCGTCCACGTGGCCGGTGCCGTCACCCACCCCGGCGTCTACGTGCTCGCACCGGGATCGCGCGCCCACGACGCGGTGCTCGCCGCGGGCGGTGCGACACCCGAGGCCGACCTCTCGATGGTCAATCTCGCCGCGCCGCTCGACGACGCCTCCCAGGTCTACGTGCCGCGGCGCGGCGAGGGTCCGCGGCGCGCGGCGCCGGCGACGCCGTCGCGCGAGGCCAAGGGCGTCACCGCGCCGCCCGGCGCCGCGCCGACGCCCGCGCCCGAGTCCGGCATCGGCGCACCGTCGCCCGGCTCCCCGCTGGATGTCAACGCTGCGAGTGCCGCGGCACTCGAGGCGCTCCCGGGCATCGGGCCCCGCACCGCGGCGGCGATCGTCGCGCACCGCGACCGACACGGGCCGTTCGCGAGCGTCGAGGCGCTGCTGGACGTGCGCGGCATCGGCCCCGTGACGCTCGCCGAGATCCGCCCGCTCGTGCGGGTCGGCTGAGCCCGTCCCGTCGATTCGCTGCGTCGATCCGCCCGCTTCGCCGAGGTGTCGTCGGTCTACACCACTCCGATGAGCAGTGCCGCCCCCACGAGCGACAACAACGCCCCGATCCCCACGGCGAGCGCGATGGGCCACACCTCCCGCACCCACTCGCGCCAGCTCGCCACGGCGTTGCGGGTGGCGAGCATCGCGGCCACGAAGCCCACGGCCCACCACGCGGCCGCGCTCGTCACGACGGCCGCCACGATGCGCCCCCCGTCGGAGGTGGCGGGCGCGCCCATCGCGGGCAGCGTCGGCAGTCCCACGACGAGGAGCACGAAGCCCACGAGTCCCGTCAGGCGTCCGGGCAGCCAGATGAGCACGGCGCCCACGCTCGCCACGCCCAGCGCAAGTGCGGCGGCGACGCCGCCGCCCGTCAGTCGCAGCGCGCGACGGTGAGCGACGATGCCGTCGGGCACGACCATGCGTGGGGGCATCGCCTCAGCGTACGACGGCTCCCCGAGCGACGCCGCCATCGTGGCGCTCGCCGGCCTCGTGGCGTGCATCGCACACGCCGCGACGCACCTCGCCACGGTGCACGTCACGATCCCGGTCGCGTGCGCGTGCGCGGCGGTGGCGACGCTCGCCCTCTCGTCGCGCACGGCGTCCCCGCGGTCCGTCCCACGGGCTTCGTCCCGCCGCCTGAGCGTCGCGGCGCTGCTCGTGGCCGCACTCGCGCTCGTCGCCGCGGCGCGCGCAGTGCACGCCGACCGCGCGCTGCGCGAGGTGGCGCTCGGCCCATACGCGGGCACCGCCCGGCTGGTGGAGGAGCCGGTCTCGATGCGCGGCGCGGTGCGCGTCGTCGTGTCGATCCACGGCGACCGCTTCGTCGCGACGGTCAGCGGCGCGCCGGCCAACCTGTTGCGCCGCCGCGCGCTCGGCCAGGCCGTGCGCCTCGTGGGCGAGCGCGCACCGCTCGGCCCTCGGGAGGCGGTCCGTTGGCGTGCGCGGCACGTGCAGGGCACGCTGCGCATCCTGCGGGTCGCCGAGGAGGCGGCCGTGGCGCCGCCCTACGCCCGTGCGGCGAGCCGGGCGCGGGGACTCGTGCGCGACGGCGCCGCCGGTCTCGCCCCCGACGACCGTGCGCTCCTGCTCGCGCTGCTCATGGGCGACGACCACGAGCAGCCCCGTTCCATGGTCGCGGCGTTCCGCGGCTCGGGCCTCTCGCATCTCTCGGCGGTCTCCGGTCAAAACGTCGCGTTCCTGCTGGCCGCAGCGGCGCCGCTGCTGCGACGACTCGCGCCGGGCGCGAGGCTCGGTGCGACGCTCGCGTTGCTCGCGTGGTTCGTGGTGGTGACGCGCATCGAGCCGTCGGTGGTGCGCGCGGCGGCGATGGCCGCGCTCACCACGGTGGCGCTCGCGCTCGGCCACCATCCCTCGGCCCTGCGGGTGCTCGCCCTGTGCGTCACGGGCGTCGTGCTCGCCGACCCGATGCTCGTGCACTCCGTGGGCTTCGCACTCTCGGTGGCGGCCACGGCGGGCCTCTCGGTGCTCGCGGCACCGGTCGCGCGCCGCCTGCCGGGGCCGCGGTGGCTCGCCTCGCTCGCCGCCGCGTCGATCGCCGCGCAGGTGGGCGTCGCGCCCGTGCAGTTCGCGATCTTCGGGCCGCCGCCGTGCACGGCGCTCTTCGCCAACGTGCTGGCCGTCCCCGTCGCGTCGCTCGTCATGCTCGCGGGCCTGCCGGTCACGCTCGCGCTCGGGATCCTGTCGCCGCCCACCGTCGTGGCGCATGTCGCGCTGCTGCCGCTGCGCGTCGGCGTGCGCTGGATCTGGTGGGTCGCCGAACTGGGCGCAGCGGTCTCGACCCGCGCCTGTTGAGCCCCTGCCACCCCCGCCGCACCGCGCACCCGCAGCCCCGCCGCACCTGCCGCCCCGCGCACCCGCCGCACCGACCTGCGAGGCTGACCGCGTGCCCGTCCACCTCATCGCGGGGGCCGACCCCTCGCTCGTCTCCGCCGCACTCTCGGGTCTCACCCGCGAACTGCTCGCGGGCGGCACGGGCGGCACCGAGCGGTCGGTCGCGGTCGAGTCGCACGACGCGAACGTCGACTCGGGCGAGGCCCGCACCGCCGCGGTGCGCGCCGCGGTCGCCTCGGCCGAGACGCTCTCGATGTTCGCCGAGGAGCGGGTGGTCGTGCTGCGCGACATCGCCGAGGCGACCGTCGCCGAGCTCGAGCCGCTCGTGGCGTACCTCGCACACCCGTCCGACTCCACGCACCTCGTGCTCACCGCGGTCGGCAAGGTCTCCAAGGGCATCAGCGACGCGATCAAGCGCTCGGGTGCCACCGTCCACCAGGTCACCCCGCCGCAACAGCGCCGCGAGCTGGTGGCGTGGTACGAGCAACAGTTCACCCTCGCGGGCCTGCGCGTCGAGCCGCGCGTGCCCGCCGAAGTGGCCGAGTGGTTCGGCGAAGACCAGTCCCGCCTGCCGGGGCTGCTCGAGGTGCTCGTCTCCACCTTCGGCACGACCCGCGCGCTCTTGCTGGACGACATCGCCGACTTTCGCGGCGACGCGGGCGCGGTCAAGCCGTGGGATCTCACCGACGCGATCGACGCCCACGACGCCCCGCGGGCGCTGCAGATGTTGCGACGCATGCTGCGCGGCAACGAGATGCACGCGCATCAGGTCATCGCGGTGCTGCACACGCACTATGCCAAGGTGTTGCGCCTCGACGGCGTCCCCGATCTCACGCCCGCCGACGCCGCGGCACGGGTGGGCTCCAAGAGCGAGTACACGGGCCGCAAGTACCGCGACCTCTCCCTCGAGCTCGGCCACCGCGGCATCGCCGACGCGGTCGCGCTGCTCGCCCAGGCCGACGTGGACCTCCGCGGTGCAAAGGACCTGCCCGACGAACTCGTGCTCGAGATCCTCGTGGCGCGGCTCTGCCGCATGGGCGGCTCCAGCCGCGGTGGTGATCGCGGCCGCGACTCGCGACGGCGTCAGCCGGCCGCGCGACGCTGACCCGACCCCTGCGCGACGGCGTCCGGCCGTCGCGGATCCGGCTACGTGCCGGCGTTCACCCGCCGCATGAGGCGGCTCTTGCGGCGCGCGGCCTGGCGCGGGTGGATGATGCCCTTCGCGGCGGCCATGTCGAGACGCTTGGCGGCGAGGCGCACGGCCTCGGCATTGTCGGCGTTGCCGATCGACTCACGCGCGGCCTTGACCCGCGACTTGATCTCGGTGCGCACCGCGCGGTTGCGCTCGGTGCGCTTCGCGTTGGTGAGGATGCGCTTCTTCTGACTCTTGATGTTCGCCACGGCTCGCTCATGCTAACGGTCGCTGCGCCAGAACCGCCCGAACGCCCGGGGGTAGCCTTGGTGTGCCCCACATGGAACCGTCGCGGATCCGCAATTTCTCGATCATCGCCCACATCGACCACGGCAAGTCGACCCTCTCCGACCGCATCCTCGAGCTGACCAAGGCGGTGGACGCCCGCGAGATGCGGGCCCAGTACCTGGACAGCATGGACCTCGAGCGCGAGCGGGGCATCACGATCAAGGCCCAGAACGTCCGGGTGCACTGGAGGGACTCGGTCCTGCACCTCATCGACACCCCCGGCCACGTGGACTTCGGCTACGAGGTGAGCCGCTCGCTGGCCGCCTGCGAGGGGGTCGTGCTCGTGGTGGACGCGGCGCAGGGCATCGAGGCCCAGACGCTCGCCAACTGCTACCTCGCCCTCGAGAACGACCTCGAGATCGTCGCGGCGCTCAACAAGATCGACCTGCCCGCGGCCGACCCCGACCGCTACGCGATGGAGATCGAAAAGGTGCTCGGCATCCGCGCCGAGGACATCCTGCGCATCTCGGCCAAGACGGGCGAGGGCGTGCCGGAGTTGCTCGACGCCATCGTGGCGCGCATCCCGCCGCCCGCGGGGGACGCCGACGCCCCGCTCCAGGCCCTCATCTTCGACAGCCAGTACGACCAGTACCGGGGCGTCGTCTCGAGCGTGCGCGTCATGCAGGGTCGCCTCGGCACCAACGACAAGTTGCGCTTCATGCAGGTCGGCGCGGTGCACGACGCGCTCGAGGTGGGCGTGCGGCGCCCCGCACCCACGCCCGTGCCCGAGCTGGGTCCGGGGGAGGTGGGCTACCTCATCGCGGGCATCAAGGAGGTGGGCGAGGCGCGCAGCGGAGAGACCGTCACGCACGACTCGCGGCCCGCGTCCGCGCCGCTCGAGGGCTACCGCGACCCCAAGCCGATGGTCTTCTGCGGCCTCTTCCCGATCGACGCGGGCGACTTCGAGACGCTGCGCGAGAGCCTCGAGAAACTCAAGCTCAACGACGCGTCCATCTCGTACCTGCCCGAGTCCTCGGGCGCGCTCGGGTTCGGCTTCCGCTGCGGCTTCCTCGGCCTGCTCCACATGGAGATCGTCAAGGAGCGCCTCGAGCGCGAGTTCAACCTCGCGCTCATCGCCACCGCGCCCTCCGTGGAGTACCGCGTCACCCGCACCGACGGCGAGGTCGTGGTGGTGGACAATCCCAACGACCTGCCGCCCATGGTCCAGATCGAGCGCGTCGAGGAGCCCTACTTCCGCGTCAGCATCATCACGCCCAAGGACTACACGGGTCCGCTCATGGACCTCTGCCAGACCCGCCGCGGCGAGCTGGCCAAGCTCGAGTACCTCTCTCCCGAGCGCGTCGAGCTGCACTACGAGATCCCGCTCGCGGAAGTCGTCATCGACTTCTTCGACCAGTTGAAGAGCCGCAGCCAGGGCTACGCGAGCCTCGACTACGAACTCTCGGGCTACCGCGAATCCGACCTCGTGCGCGTCGACATCCTGCTCAACGCGCAGCCGGCCGACGCCTTCGCCACCATCGTGCACCGCGACAAGGCCTACGACTACGGCCGACGCATGTGCGAGAAGTTGCGCGAGCTCATCCCGCGCCAGATGTTCGACGTGCCCATCCAGGCCGCGATCGGCGGCAAGATCATCGCCCGCGAGACCGTGCGCGCCAAGCGCAAGGACGTGCTCGCCAAGTGCTACGGCGGCGACATCTCCCGCAAGCGCAAGCTGCTCGAGAAGCAGAAGGAGGGCAAGAAGAAGATGAAGGCGATCGGGCGCGTCGAGGTGCCCGGCGACGTCTTCATCTCGGCGCTCAAGCTGGATGCCTGACGCCGCCCCGACGGTGCCGGTCGCCCCGGCGGCTCCCGCCGCCCGTGGCGGCGCCTTCCGCTCGTTGCGCCACCGCAACGCCCGCATCTTCTTTCTCGGCCTGCTCGTGTCCAACGTCGGGTCGTGGCTGCAGCTCACGGGCGTGTCGTACCTGCTCTACGACCTCACGGGCAACGCCGCCGACCTCGGGTTCAACGTCGCGTTCCAGTTCCTGCCGATGCTCCTGCTCGGTTCTTGGTGCGGCGCGCTCGCCGACCGCCACGACCGCCTGCGCATCACGATCCTCACCCAGTCGCTCCTCGCGATCCAGGCGCTCACGCTGGGCGCCCTCGTGGTCGCCGATGTCGTGACGGTGCCCGCGGTGTACGCCCTGTCGCTCGCGGTGGGCATCATCGGCGCCTTCGACAACCCGGCCCGCCGCGGGTTCGTCACCGAGCTCGTCCCCGCCGGCGACATGAGCAACGCCATGTCGCTCAACACCACGGTCATGACGGGATCGCGCATGGTGGGCGCGGCGATCACCGCCGCGCTCATCGGCCCGCTCGGTGTGGGCTGGCTCTTCGTCGCCAACGGCGTGTCGTTCGGTGCCATGCTCCTCGGCCTGCTGGGCATCCGCCGCGCCGAACTGCAGCCCGCCGTGAGGCGGCCGCCCGGCGGCTCGCCCGTGCGCGAGGTGTTCGCCTTCGTGCGCCACCATCCACGCCTGCTCACGATGTTCACCGCGTACGTGCTCGTGAGCACCTTCTCGTTCAACTACGGCGTCGCGATGCCCAAGGTCGCCGACGTGCGCTGGGGTGCGGCGTGGGCCTTCGGGTGGGTGCTCGCGGCGAGCGGCTTCGGCTCGATCCTCGGTTCGCTCGCCACCGCACGACTGCGCGTCGTCTCGATGCGCTGGTTCGTGGCACACGTCGCGGGTCTCGGCGTCGCGAGCATCCTGCTCGCGTTCTCCCCGGGCGTCGCCGCGGGTCTCGTCGTGTCGGTCGCCGTCGGCTTCAGCGGCGCCGCGATCATCGCCGCAGGCAACGCCATCACCCAGCAGGAGTCGCCCCCCGACATGCGCGGCCGCCTGCTCGCGCTCACCGCCGTGGCGTTCCTCGGCTCCACGCCGATCGGCGGGCCCGTCACGGGACTCGTCGCCGATTTCGTGTCGGTGGAGTGGTCGGTGGCCTACGGCGGTGTGGTTGCATTGGCCAGTGCACTCCTCGCCGCCTGGATGTGGAAGTAGGAGCGCGCCGCACGCGACCCCCCGCCGCCCATGACCAGCACCCCCCGCCCCGCGGCCGTCATGTGGTTTCGGCGCGACCTGCGCCTCGCCGACAATCCCGCGCTCGCCGCCGCGCTCGCCGAGGGCACGGTCACGCCGCTGTTCGTGCTCGATCCCGGCCTGCTGCGCGGCGCGGGCGGCCCGCGGCTCGCGTTCATGTTCCGCTGCCTGCGCGCGCTCGACGAGTCGCTCGGCGGCACGCTCGTCGTGCGCGCGGGCGACCCCGTCTCGGTGGTGCCCGCGGTCGCGCGCGAGGTGGGCGCGTCGGCGGTCTTCGCCGCGGGGGACTTCGCACCCTACGGCGTGGCGCGCGACCGCGGGGTCGCCGACGCGCTCCGTGACGTCGGCGCCACGCTGCGTCTCGTCGGCTCGCCCTACGCGGTGGACCCCGGCACGGTGCGCAAGGACAACGGCACCCAGTACCTCGTCTTCACTCCGTTCTCCAAGGTCTGGCTCCAGCACGGCTGGGCCGCCCCGATCGTCGCCCCCTCGCCCGCCTCCATGCGCCTGCGCGGCGCACCCGAGATAGCCGGGCAGCCGATCCCGGCCGACCCCGAGCTCACCGCGACGCTGCCCCCCGCGGGCGAGCGCGGTGCGTGGGACCGATGGGAGGCCTTCGCCGCCGACGCGCTCTCGCGCTACCGCGACGACCGCAACCGTCCCGACCTCGAGGGTTGCAGCCGCATGTCGCCGTACCTGCGCTTCGGCGTCGTGCATCCCCGCCAGTTGCTCGCCGAGCTGCGGCCCGACAAACACCACGACCACTACCGCAGCGAGTTGTGCTGGCGCGAGTTCTACGCCGACGTGTTGTTCCACCAGCCGCACACCGCGTGGCGCAACCTGCAGTCCAAGATGGACGCCCTCCCGCTCGACACCGACGCGCGGGCCACCGCGCGTTTCCGCGCGTGGTGCGAGGGGCGCACCGGCTTCCCCATCGTCGATGCGGGCATGCGCCAGTTGCTCGCGACGGGCTGGATGCACAACCGCGTGCGCATGATCGTCGCGTCGTTCCTCGTGAAGGACCTGCACCTGCCGTGGCAGTGGGGCGCGCGGTTCTTCATGCAGCACCTCGTCGACGGCGACCTCGCGTCCAACAACCACGGCTGGCAGTGGACCGCCGGCACCGGCACCGACGCCGCACCGTACTTTCGCGTGTTCAATCCCGACATGCAGGCCGAGAAGTTCGACCCCGACGGTGCGTACCGGCGGGCGTGGGTGCCCGAGCTCGCCGACGCGGTCGGCTATCCCGCCCCGATGGTCGACCACGCCGTCGAGCGCGAGGAGGCCCTCGCGCGCTACAAGCGCGTGACCGGCAAGTGACGAGACGGGTACACTCGGGCGAAGGCATGCTCGACGAGCGGAAGTCCGCCATCCTCCGCGCGGTCGTCGAGGAGTACATCTCCGGCGGCGAGCCCGTGGGGTCCTCGCACCTCACCGACGCGCTCGCCCGCGCGGGCGTCACCAAGGTCTCGTCCGCCACGATCCGCAACGAGATGGCCGCGCTGGAGCGCGACGGGTACTTGATGCAACCCCACACGTCGGCGGGTCGCATCCCCACCGACCGCGGGTACCGCTTCTACGTCGACCGCCTCCAGCGCGACCACGGGGACGTGCCTCGCCCGGGTGCGGTGCCGCCGCACACGCTCGAGGCCAAGGTGGGGGAGTTCTTCGATTCCGCGCACGGCCGGCTCGAGGAGACGCTGCACCGCACGTCCACGTTGCTCGCGCAACTCACCAACTACGCCTCGGTCGTGCTCGGCCCCGGGGCCGGCGCGGTGCTCGTGCGATCGGTGCAACTCGTACGCCTCGCCGGGTCGCACGTGGCGGTGGTCGTGGTGCTCTCCACCGGGGCCGTCGACAACGCCACCATCGAGGTGGCCGCGGACGTCACCGACGACGACCTCACCCGCGCCGCGGCGCACCTCTCGGCCACGCTCGTGGGTGCCACGCGCGCCGCGGCGGGGTCCAGCGCGTCACGGCGCACCGCGGCGCCGGGTGCATTGACCGCGCGGGTCGCGACGCTGGTCGACCAGGCCGCGGGCGCGTTGCGCGAGGCGCCGGGGGCCGAGGCGTTCTTCGTGGACGGCACGGCGCGCCTCACGGAGGCCTTCGACGCGATCGAGGTGGTGCGCGACGTGCTGCGCACGCTCGAGCAGCAGTACGTGGTCGTGACGCTCGTGCGCGACATGCTGCGGCGCGGGCAATCGGTCGCGATCGGCGCCGAGCACGGCGTCGAGCCGCTCGCCTCCTGCTCGCTCGTGCTCTCTCCGGTCGTGGCCGACGGCCAGCACGTGGGCACGGTCGGCGTCATCGGCCCGACACGCATGCGCTATCCCACCGCACTCGCGACGGTGGAGGTGGTGGGGTCCACGCTCGCCCGCCGTCTCACGGACTCCTGACCCGCACGGCCCCGCCCCGCCCACCGACCCGCTCCGCCCGTCTCGTCTCGCCACCCCACCGCGCCGTGTCCGACTTCTACGAGATCCTCGGCGTGCGCCGCGACGCGTCGGCCGACGCGATCAAGAAGGCGTATCGCAAGCGCGCCCGCGAACTGCACCCCGACGCCAACCCCGACGACACCGCCGCGGCCGACAAGTTCAAGGAACTCTCGCGCGCCTACGAGGTGCTGAGCGACCCCGAACAACGGGCGCGCTACGACCGCTTCGGCGAGGCCGGCCTCGGCGGCGCCGCGGGGGCGGGCGACCCGTTCGGCGCGGGTGGCGTCGGCGACATCTTCGACGCATTCTTCGGCGGCGGCTCGCCCTTCGGCGGCGGCCGCGGCCCGGCGGGTCCGCCCCGCGGCGCCGATGTCGAGACGGTCGCGCGCATCTCGCTCGAGGAGTCGGTCTTTGGGTGCACCACCTCCGTCACCGTGCGCACCGCGGTGGCGTGCGACGACTGCGGCGGCACGGGGGCCGCGGCCGGCACCGCGCCCGTGACCTGCCCCGACTGCCGCGGCGCGGGTCAGGTGCGTCGCGTGCGCCAGAGCATCCTCGGCCAGATGGTCACGACCACGCCGTGCACCCGCTGCGGGGGCACCGGCGAGGTCCTCGAGCACCCCTGCCGCACCTGTCGAGGCGACGGACGCGTGCAACGCGACAAGGCCTACGACGTGCAGGTTCCTGCCGGCGTCGCGTCGGGCCAGACCATGCGCCTCACGGGCCGCGGCGCGCGCGGCCCCCGCGGTGGCGAGGCGGGGGATCTCTACGTGCACATCGAGGTGCGCGAGCACGAGCGTTGGCGCCGCGAGGACGACGACCTCGTCACCGACGTCGAGGTCTCCATCGCGCAGGCGGCGCTCGGCACGGAAATGACGCTGCCGACGCTGGATGGCGACGAACGGCTCGTGGTGCCCGCGGGCGTGCAGCCGGGCCACGAGTTCACCCTGCGGGGGCGCGGCGTCCCGCGGCTCACCCAGAGCGGGCGCTCGCGCGGCCGGGGCGACCTGCGGGCGCGCGTCGTGATCGTCGTGCCCACCTCGCTGTCGGCGACCGAGGAGGAACTGCTGCGCCGCCTCGCCAAGGAGCGCGGCGAGGACGTCGCGCCCGCCGACGGCAGCATCGTCTCGCGCATCAAGTCGGCCTTCACGTGACCCGCGCGGCTGGCGCCCCCGCGACCGCGTCGCTGCGCGCCGCATCCGCCCACTTCTTCGTCCCCGACCTCGTCGCGCCCACCCTCGACGAGGCCGACGCGCACCACGCCCGCACCGTGCTGCGCCTCGCCGCGCACGAGCCCGTCACCGTGAGCGACGGCCGCGGCGCATGGCGCCCCTGTCGCCTCGCGCGCGACGGCGCGCTCGAGCCCACGGGCGAGATCGTCCACGAACCCGCGCCGCGCTGGCCACTCATGGTCGCCTTCGCCCCGGTCAAGGGCGAGCGCCCCGAATGGACCGTGCAGAAGCTCACGGAGCTCGGCGTGGACGTGATCGCCCCCATCTCGGGTGCGCGCCACGCCGTGGTGCGGTGGGAGGGCGAGCGAGGCGGCCGCCAAGCCGAGCGCCTGCGCCGCGTGGCGCGGGAAGCCGCGATGCAGTCGCGCCGCACCCGCCTGCCAGAGGTCCGCGACCCCGCGCCGCTGGACGCGATCGCCTCGCTCGCCGCCGCGTCGCGCGAGGGTGCGGCGGGGGTCCTCGCCGTCGCCGATCCCGCCGGGGTGCCACTGGATGCGTCCCACCGCGCAGTCGCGATCGGTCCCGAGGGCGGCTTCACCGACGACGAGATCGGCGCCGCGCCCCGCGTCGCGCTCGGCGACACGATCCTGCGCGCCGAGACGGCGGCGCTCGCGGCCGCGACGCTCATGGCCCACGCGCGGCGCGCGGCGTCGTGAGCGACACGCCCGCACCGGGCGCCGCCCCCGCGCCCCCACCGGGCGCCGCGCCCGCCGTCCCCACGCCACCCGTCCCCGCGCCACCCGTCCCCGCGCCACCCGCCCCCGCCGACGACGCGTTCCACCTCCGCGTCGGCGAGCGCCTCCGCGCCATCCGCACGCAGAAGCGCCTCTCGCTCAACGACGTCGAGGCCGAGTCGCGCGAGGAATTCAAGGCCTCGGTGCTCGGCGCCTACGAGCGTGGCGAGCGCGCGATCTCGGTGCTGCGCCTCCAGCGCCTCGCCCGGATCTACGGCGTCACGGTCGACCAACTCCTGCCCGCCGATCCGCAGCGCGTGGAGGCCCACCAGCCCGGCGCCTCCGCACCCACGAAGTTGCGCATCGACGTGGCCAAGCTCTCGACGCGCAGCGGCGAGCAGTACAAGATGCTGGAGCGATTCCTGCGCATGATCCAGGTCCAGCGGCAGGACTTCAACGGCAAGGTCATCACCGTGCGGGCGCACGACACGCGCGCCATCGCCGTGATGCTGGACGTGCCCGTCGAGCAGGTGGGGGAGCGGCTCGCCGCGCTCGACCTGTTGTTCGTCCCGCCCTCGTCGTGACACCCCCCGCTGCGCCGCCCCCCGCTGCGCCGCCCCGGTCCGCGGAGCCGCCCCCCTCGGCGACGGCACATGGCGTCTACGTCCACATCCCGTTCTGCGCGAAGCGCTGCGACTACTGCGCCTTCGCCACCTTCACCGATCGCGCGCACCTCATTGACGCCTACCTCGACGCACTCGTGTGCGACGTGGAGCGCGCCGTGGCGGCGGGCATGCCGCGGGCCACGAGCGTATTCGTCGGCGGCGGTACGCCGACGCTCGTGCCCGCCGAGGGCCTCGCACGGGTCGTGCGCGCCATCCCCGTCGCGCCGGGCGCCGAGGTCACCGTGGAGTGCAATCCCGACGACGTCACGCCCGCGCTCATGGCGACCTACGCCGCCGCGGGCGTGGGACGCGTGAGCATCGGCGTGCAGAGCACCGTGGCCCATGTGCTCGCCTCCCTCGGCCGTGCGCACGGTCCCGCGGCGGTGGCCCCCGCGGTGCGCGCCGCGCGCGCCGCGGGCATCGACCGGATCAACCTGGACGTGATCTACGGCGCCGCGGGCGAGTCGCTCGACGACTGGCGGCGCACGCTCGACGACGTGGTCGCGCTCGGGCCGTCGCACGTGTCGGCCTACGGGCTCACGGTCGAGGCGGGCACGCCGCTCGCGCTCGAGCCGACCCGTCACCCCGACGACGACGACCAGGCCGACAAGTACGACCTCGCCGACGAGGTGCTCGGCGCCGCGGGCCTCGCCAACTACGAGATCTCCAACTGGGCGCGTCCCGGGCAGGAGTGCCGCCACAACCTCACCTACTGGCGGCAGGGCAACTACGACGGCTTCGGCTCGGCGGCGCACTCGCACCGGGACGGTCGCCGCTGGTGGAACGTGCGCACGCCCGAGCGCTACGTGGAGCTCGTCGCGGCCGGGCGCTCCGCGGAGTCGGCGGGCGAGACGCTGGATGCGCCGACGCGACGGCTGGAGGGGTTGCAGTTGCGTCTGCGGATGCGCGAGGGCGTGCCGACGAGTGCGTTCGTGCCCGAGGATCTCGCGGAGATGGATGGCGAGGGGCTCGTCGCGGTGCGCGACGGTCGCGCGACGCTCACGCGGCCCGGTCGCCGCCTCGCCAACGCCGTCGCCCTGCGTCTGCGCGCGTAGCCTCGATTCGATGTCTCGCATCGGCGTCGTCGGCGCGGGCTACGTGGGGCTCACCACGGGTGCGTGCCTCGCGCACCTCGGCCACGACGTGGCGTGCGTCGAGACGAACCCGACCCGCCTCGCCGCGTTGCGCGCGGGCACCTCGCCGATCCTCGAGCCCGGCCTCGAGGACCTGCTGCGCGAGGGCCTCGGTGCGGGGCGCCTGCGGTTCACCGATCGCGCGGCCGAGGTGCTCGGGGATCGCGAGTTCGTCTTCCTCTGTCTGCCCACGCCGCAGGACGCCGACGGCCGCGCCGACCTGAGGTTCCTCCACGCCGCCGTGGAGCAGATCCGCGGCGTGCTGCCGGCGGGTGCCGTCGTCATCACGAAGTCCACCGTGCCGGTCGGCTCCGCCGAGTCGGTGGGCGAGTGGCTCGGCCGCGGCGACGTGCACGTCGTGTCCAATCCCGAGTTCCTCCGCGAAGGCTCGGCCGTGCGCGACTTCCTGCATCCCGATCGCGTCGTCATCGGCACGCGCGACGCGGCCGTCGGCGATCGCGTCGCCATGCTGTTTCGTGAGGCGGCGGGTCGCGTGATCGTCTGCGACCCCGTCTCGGCCGAGACCATCAAGTACGCCGCCAACTCGTATCTCGCCGCGCGTCTCTCCTTTGCCAATGCGCTCGCCGCCGTCTGCGAGGCCGTCGGCGCCGACGTCTCCGTCGTGATGGACGGCGTCGGAGCCGACGCCCGCATCGGTCCGCAGTTCCTGCAGCCCGGCCCCGGCTGGGGCGGCAGCTGCCTGCCCAAGGACACCGCCGCGCTCATCGCCACCGCGCGTGACTCGGGCTACGACTTCGCGCTCCTGCGGGCCGTCATCGAGATGAACCAGGAGCAGCACCGTCGTATCGTCGACAAGGTCCGCCGCGCCGCCGGCGAGACCCTCGCCGACGCGCGCATCGGCGTGCTCGGCCTGGCGTTCAAGGCCCACACCGACGATCTGCGCGACTCGCCCGCCCTCACGATCGTCGGCATGTTGCGCACCGCCGGCGCGCGTATCCGCGCCTTCGACCCTGCGGTGCGGCCGAGCCACCCCGGCGCGACCGCGGGCCACGCGCCCGCGCCCGGCTCGCCCCTTGCGGACCTCACCCTCTGCGACTCGGCCCTCGGCGCGTGCGATGGTGCCGACGTCGTGCTCGTCGCCACCGAGTGGCCCGAGTTCGCGACGCTCGACCCGGCTGCGGTCGCTCGCGTCGTCGCGCGCCGCAGCATCGTCGACGCCCGCAACGTGCTCGACCCCGCCCGCTGGTGCGCCGCCGGCTTCACGTATGTCGGCGTCGGCCGATGAACGTCCTCGTCACCGGCGGCGCCGGTTTCCTCGGCTCGCATCTCTGCGACGCGCTCATCGCACGCGGCGATCGCGTCGTGGCGCTCGACGACCTCTCGAGCGGCAGTCTCGCCAACCTCGCGCACCTCGCGCGCGATCCACGCCTCCGTTTCGTGGAGGCCGACGTGACGCGTCCGATCACGGTGGACGGGCCGTTCGACCTCGTGCTGCACTTCGCGAGCCCGGCGTCGCCGCCCCGGTACGTCGCGATGCCGCTCCACACGCTGCTCACGGGCAGCACGGGCACGCAGCATGTACTCGAGCTGGCCGAGCGTCACGGCGCGCGCATGGTGATGGCATCCACGAGCGAGGTCTACGGCGACCCCGAGGTCTCGCCGCAGCCCGAGTCCTACTGGGGCAACGTCAACCCTGTCGGCGCCCGCTCCTGCTACGACGAGGCCAAGCGGTTCGCCGAGGCGCTCTGCACCTCCTGGCGCGCCGCCCGCGGCGTGGACGTCGGCATCGTGCGCATCTTCAACACCTACGGCCCGCGCCTCGATCCCTCCGACGGCCGCGCCGTCTCGTCGTTCGTCCACGCGGCGCTGTGGGGCGAGCCGCTGGTGATCAACGGGGACGGGTCGCAGACTCGCTCGCTGTGCTTCGTGGACGACCTCGTCGCGGGGATCCTCGCCTTCGCGGGCTCGCGCGAGACGGGCCCGATCAACCTCGGCAACGACGCGGAGATCACCGTGCTCGACCTCGCGCGCGAGGTGCTGCGGCTCACGGGTGCGTCGTCGCCCATCCGGCACGTGGATGCGATGCCCGACGACCCGCAGCAGCGCCGACCCGCGCTCGGGCTCGCGGCGTCGCGCCTCGGCTGGCGCCCGACGACCGACCTCGCGACGGGCCTCACCCGCACGATCGACTGGATGCGCGCCCTCTCCGAAGAGGCCTGATCAACCGTCACGGACGAGTCGATAGATCGAAGACTTCCTCCCCGTCCGGGCTGCAGTACCTGATCCGAACAGTTACGGACTAATTTCGTGGACGGGCGTCGCGCCTCGTCACGCGCCGTCGGCCGTCGCGTCCCAGTGCGCCCGCAGCGAGTCCTGGAGCGACCACTGCGGCTCCCAGCCGAGCCATTGGCGGGCCATCGTCGCCTCCGCCCACACCTCGTCGGGATCCCCCTCGGCTCGCGGCGCCCACTCGATCCTCGGCTCCACGCCGGCAGCTGCTGAGAGCCCCCGCACCACCTCGAGCACCGATGCGGGTCTTCCCGTCGAAATGTCGATGGCCGGCAGCGTGTCGCCACGCTCCAGCCGTCCGGCCGCGGTCAGGTGCGCCCGCGCCAGGTCGCGCACGTCCACGTAGTCCCGCACCGCGGTGCCGTCCGGTGTGGCGAAGTCGCGTCCATTGATCACCACCGCGCGCCCCTCGCGCAGGTGCCTCGTCACCCGCGGCACGAGCCCTTCGCGACTCACGTCCCACGGCTCGGGATGCCCACCGCACCCGACGACGTTGAAGTACCGGAGTGGAACCCAATTGATCCCCAACTCCGCGCACCCCGTCGCGAGCACGCGCTCCGCCGTGGCCTTCGTGTCCCCGTACGGGCTCACCGGCGCCACGGGCGCCCCCTCGCGCACCCTGCCGCCGAACCCATACACCGAACAACTCGACGAAAGGACGAGCGAACGCACGTGCGTACCCCGCAACGCCTCGAGCGTCTCCGTGACCGCCGGCAGGTTCACCGCCCAGTACCTGAGCGGCCTGCGTACCGACTCGCGTGCCTGACGCAACGCGGCCAGGTGCACCACGCCGGTCGGCCGATGAGCGACGCACGCGTCGTGCACGAGGCGCGCGTCGGCCGCATCGCCTTCGACGAGGAGCACCGACGCGGGCAACCGCACCGCCCTGCCCGTCGACATGTCGTCGATCACGACGCACTCGACGCCGACGTCGGTCAATGCGCGCACGACGTGCGCGCCGATGTAGCCCGCTCCCCCCAGCACGAGCCACCGCCCGCCCCGTTGCGGTTGGGGCCCGTCCACGCCGGCCGTCACGCACCCCGCGAGAGCACGCGCGACTCGGCGGCCTCTTGGTAGGTCGACTCGGTGTTGATCGCCCACAGGTCCGGTCGTTCGCCTCGGGCGATGGCGTCGGCGGCAAGCAGCCCCATGAGGATCGAGTGGTCTTGGTTGTTGTATTTGAAACTGCCGTATCGACCGACCGCCACGAGGCCCTCGATCGTGTCGAGGTGGTCGGTCACGATCTTCAGCGGGGCTTGGTAGCCGCGCTCGTAGACGGGGTAGCTCCGCGGGATCCGCACCACGTGGCCCTCAGCCGCCGCGTCCTCGGCTACGAGCCCGGTGCGCCCGAGTTCGCTGCGGGCGCGATCGACCAACTGCGTGTCGGTCTCGGACCAGATCGCATCCATGTCGAAGCACCAAAACTCGAGGCACAGGATCGTTTGTGCAGCGGGGCCCATCATCGCCGCAGACCAGTTGTTGAAGTTGGTGATGCGCCCGTGTGCAAGTCCGGGATCGTGGATGTAGAGCCACTGGTCGGTGAATACCTCGCGACGCGTCACGCGCAGGTACACGAGGATCGTGTTGCGAAACCTCAGTTGATTCGCCGCCGCGACGACCCGCTCGGGCACGCCGTCCAGGCCCTTCACGAGCAGCGTGATCGGCATGCTCGAGACCACCACGTCTGCCGCGGTGCGCGTGCCATCGGCCAGTTCCACCCCGACGACGCGCGAGTGCTCCACCACGACCCGCGCGACGGGCGTGGAGGTGTGCACCTCGCCGCCACCGGCGACGATCGCTTCGCGTTGCCGCTGGTAAAACACGCCGTTGCCCCGCGTGGGGTACGCGAACTCGTCCACCAACGTCTTCAAGGAGTTGCGCCGACCGCCGGCCAGGGCGTTGCGCACTGCCTTCCACAGCGTGAGGCCCTGGATCCGTTGCGCCGCCCAGTCTGCATCGATCGCCGTGCATGGGATACCCCACACCTTCTCGGTGTAGGTCTGGAAGAAGGTGCGGTACAGGCGCCAGCCGAATCGCTGCGCCACCCATCGCTCCAGCGATCCGTCCTGACGCGGAGGCGCCAGCCGCACGCGCAAGTAGCTCGCGAGCGCCGCCACCGCACGCACCGGGCCGAGGTTGCGGAGCGCATTCTGGGGTCTCAGCGGATAATCGAAGAATCTGCGCCTGTAGTAGATCCGCGTCTGCCGCGGCACCATCACGTAGTCACCTCGCACGTGCCGATGCCAGTACTCGTTCACCACCGGGTCGCTCGAGAAGAAGCGGTGCGGCCCGAGGTCCACCGAGGAGCCCCACAGTTCGAAGCTGCGTGCCAGTCCGCCCACGTACGCGGATGCCTCGTACACGACGGGTGTGCCGCCGTGCTCGGTGTACCGCGCGGCGCAGGCCATCCCGGCGGGCCCCGCCCCGATCACCACGACCCGCTGCATCCGAGAAGACGTGTTCCCATCTTCGTCGATCATCGCGACTGGCTTGACGCTAGTTGGAATGCGGATGCACTGACGGCGGATGCCACTTGCCGAGGCATCGCGACACCTCAGCAGCGGCGCGTTATCTCGCTCTCGAGCGTGGGGGGCGGGGTCGGTAGGCTGACGGCGCCTTCGGGCGTGTAGCTCAGTTGGTTAGAGCGCCACCTTGACATGGTGGAGGTCCCCGGTTCGAGTCCGGTCACGCCCACCACCGGGCCGTGCGTCGTCAGCCGTCTGC
>Ga0233425_10004197_pt1 | contig 24575 bp, 24 predicted proteins | sample Watercolumn_Towu_2_FD_181712 | JGI IMG/M metagenome (GOLD analysis project Ga0233425, IMG submission 181712) | Freshwater microbial communities from Lake Towuti, South Sulawesi, Indonesia - Watercolumn_Towuti2014_140_MG | ecosystem: Environmental > Aquatic > Freshwater > Lake | place... | reverse complement strand
CCCTGGAGCAACGCCTGTTCCGCCCGGTCCAGCCGTCCCGCTGCCAGCTCCAGTTCCGCCAGTTGCAGAAAGCCCCAGGCGTGCGCTTCGGACCCGCCGGGCGCGGCGGACAGGGAGGGCTCCAACAGCACCACCGCGCCTTCCGTATCGCCGTGCAGCCAGCGCAAGTGGGCGGCGCGGCTGAAGGCAGGCAGACCGGGAAAACGGTCCACCAGTTGCTGGGTCGCTGCCAGGGCCTCCCGATATCGGCCTAGTTCCACCAGGGCGTCGGCCTGCAGGCCCAGACTCAACGCGGTCGGCGCCGCCGACCGGTGGGCCCGCCCGAGGGCGTCGAGGGCGGTGCAGAAGCGGTGGCGATTCATCTCGTCCCAGGCACTGAGGGTCCAGGCCTGGGCGTTCAGCGGGCCCGCCGCCAGTGCCTGCCCGATCAGGCTGCGGACCCGCTCCGCCGCGGCCGGGTCACGGGCATTGCGGTTGCGCTGCAGCAGGGTTTGGGCCAGGTTCAGCAGCAGTCCGACCCCGGCGGAATCGAGCGGCGTCAGCTCCTCTGCGGGAGCCGGCCGCTCCGGGGCGGCTTGCGCTGGCAACGGACTCGCCGCAGCCCCCGGCGGCGCAGCCGCTTCGGGGGCGGTAGCCCGTGTCCACGGCGAATCGATGGCGATCGCCGGCGCGGCGCCGGCGATCAGCCCGAGGCAGCAGGCCAGGATGAACAGGGGAGCGGTCACGGCACACCTCAGCCGCGGCCGGGGTAGGGGGTGGGGAGAAAGGGGAACTCGCTGGCGATGCCGGTGGCGGTGGTTCCCATCAGGTTGCCACTGCCCTGGGGCAGTCCGGCGCCCGGCGCGCCGTCGAGGAAATTGACGCCGTCGCCGGCCTTGACACTGATGTAGTCGCTGCCCCCCACCACCCGGATGGCGATGTCGGTGACATCGTCGTTGGGGCGGCGGCCATTGGGGAAGCCGGCGGGGTCGCCGCCGAGGGCCGCACCCAGCCGGCTCTGCGCGGCGGGCGCGCGCGGCGGCACCGACAGGTCCAGCCGCAGCAGTTCCGAGCAGGGCTTGCCGCAGTCACCGCCGGCCAGGGTCTGGCCCGGATATTTCAGGAACACCTGCAGCAGGTCGGTGCGGGGAGTGGCCGGCACCTTCACGCCGAAGCCGCCGAATACCAGGTCGAGGGCGGTGGCGATCACCGGGCTCTTGTAGAATTCCTGGAACTTGGCCTCGCTCTCCGGTTCCTGGGCGTTCCAGCCGTCCTTGAAGGGGGTGTTGATGATCAGCTCGTTGACCAGGGGATTGGCCAGCCGTGCCACCTGCACCAGGTCTCCGAGGCTGCGCGAACCGCCGCGGCTGCGCAGCACCTTGAACTTGCTGCGGCTGGTGCTGGCGTAGAGTCCGATCAGCTTGTTGTCGTCCGTGGCCGCCTGGCCGTCGGCGGTGAGGCGGCGGATCGGCAGTTCCAGGGCGATGGTGCTGATGTTGGCGCCGGCGAAGCGGTTGATGCCGAAGGGGTTGACGCCGTCGCCGTCGTCGCCGCCGCTCAGCAGGGGCGGCGAGCGGCGCAGGTTGAGGGTGTCGAAAGTCGCCCCGAGGTCGATATAGAAGGTCTCCGCCCGCTGCCCGGCGAATACCCGGATGCCGTTGGCGGCGTCGCTGTAGACGCCCTGCTGGGCGAGACTCTCGTACTGGGGCATGGTGGCCGTGCCGGCGTTGGAGGGCACGGCGATGGCGCCGCGAAACAGCACGGTCTTGCGGCGGCCGCGGATCTCGGTGACGGTGTAGGTCTGACGCCGGGTGAGCCCTTCCGAGCCGGCGCCGTCGAGGGCGGTGATGCCTTGCAGCGGCAGGCTCGCGGGGATCGCCGGATTGCCCAGGTAGGGCACCGGCGAGGTCAGCCCGCCGGCTCCGCCGACCGGACGGTCTTCGGTCTTGAAGCGGAATTCGTAGCGGATGTCGTCGGCCTTGCCGTCGCGGTCGTTGTCCAGATTGAAGCGATAGACCACGTCGTCGGCGAAATTGAAGTAATTGGGGCCGTCCGCCGGGTTCTGGCCGGGATTGACGTTCATCACCAAGGTCACCCGGCGCTCTTCCGGCGCCCGCTCCAGGTTGGCCCGGTCGTAGCTGACGAAGGCGTAGACGTCGGTGAGGTCGGCGGCCGGGTCGAGGGCGATCAGCGGCGCTTCCCGGTGGCTGGCGGCGTGGACGAAGTGGGAGCCGGCCAGCAGACAGCCGGCGGCGATCAGGTGCAACTGGGTTTTCATGGCGTCTTCCTCTGTTGGTAAGCCGATGGGGACGGATGACGGACATCACCCGCTCGATCGGCTTTACGCAGGGAAGGGAAATTTGGATGCGGGGAGGCATCCGCCGGTCGCCTGCGTTGCAGAGTTGACGCGCACGGCGGTTTTCCGGAAAATGCTGCGTTCTTGTGTTTGACCAGCTTTATGGGGATCCACCTTGGCCAACATCGCTTCCGCAAAGAAACGCGCCAAACAGGCAGAGAAACACCGCGCCCAGAATGCCTCGGCCCGCAGCAGGCTGCGCACCTTCGTCAAGAAGGTCGTCCTGGCCGTCGCCGCCGGCGACCTGGAGAAGGCTCGCGCTGCCTACCAGGAAGCGGTTCCGGTCATCGATTCTTCCGCCGGCAAAGGGCTGATCCACAAGAACAAGGCAGCTCGCAACAAGAGCCGCCTCAGCGCCCGCATCAAGGCGCTGGCGGCCAAGTCAGCCTGACCGCCCTTGCCGGTTACCGATTCATCAGCACCAGGTTGTCGCGGTGAATCAGCTCCGGTTCGTCCACGTATCCCAGTAGACCCTCGATCTGTGCGCTCGGCTGGCGCATGATGCGGCGGGTCTCCTCCGCCGAATAGTTCGCCAGTCCCCGCGCGACCTCCAGGCCCTGCGCATCGACGCAGGAGACCAGGTCACCCCGCAGGAAATCCCCGCCGACCGCAACGACGCCGATGGGCAGCAGGCTCTTGCCCGCCTCCCGCAGCGCCCGCGCCGCGCCGTCGTCCACCGTCAGCCGTCCCTTCAGTTTGAGCTGTCCCGCCAGCCAGCGCTTGCGGGCCATCAGCGGGGATGTGTCGGGGACCAGGAAGGTGCCCAGCTCTGCACCGGCGGCGACGCGGGTCAGCACTTCGCTCTCGCGTCCGGAGGCGATCACCGTGGCGGTGCCGGAACGGGCCGCCAGACGCGCCGCCCGCAGTTTGGTGATCATGCCGCCCCGGCCGAGGCCGCTGCGGCTTTCCCCCACCATGTCGGCGAGGCGGGGGTCGTTGATGCTGGCCTCCGCCACCAGCCGGGCGCCCGGATTGAGACTGGGGTCACTGTCGTAGAGGCCGCTCTGGTCGGTCAGAATCACCAGCAGGTCGGCTTCCAGCAGATTCGCCACCAGTGCCCCCAGAGTGTCGTTGTCGCCGAAGCGGATCTCCTCGGTGGCGACGGTGTCGTTCTCGTTGATCACCGGCACGACGCCCAGTTCCAGCAGGGTCATCAGGGTGCTGCGGGAATTCAGGTAGCGCTCGCGGGCCGACAGGTCGTCGTGGGTGAGCAGGATTTGCGCGGTGTGCAGGCCGTGCTGCTGAAACTGGGATTCGTAGGTCTGCACCAGCCCCATCTGGCCGACCGAGGCCGCCGCCTGCAGTTCGTGCAAGGCTTTGGGCCGGGTCTTCCAGCCCAGCCGCGACATGCCTTCGGCCACCGAGCCCGAAGAAACCAGCACTACCTCCTTGCCGGCGTACTTCAGGGCGGCGATTTGACTCACCCAGTCAGCGATGGCGGTCCGGTCGAGGCCACGCCCGCCGCCGGTGAGGAGGGCGCTGCCGATCTTGACGATGATACGGGTGGCGCTGGGGAAGTCAGTCCGGGTCTGCATGATCGATCTGCTGTTGCTCCAGGAAATCCATGATGGCGAAGGTCAGGGAGCGCAGTCCCGCGCCGCTCAGCGCCGAGACGGGAAAGACCGGTCCGTCCCAGCCGAGGGCGTCGACCACGGCCTGGCAGCGGCTGTCGACCTGTTCTGGGGGAAGCTGGTCGATCTTGTTCAGCAGCAGCCAGCGTGGCTTGTGTTCGAGATCCTCGTCCCAGCGTTCCAGCTCGGCGACGATGGCGCGGGCCGCTTCCGCCGGTTCCGCTTCGCCCTCGAAGGGGCAGACGTCGAGCACGTGCAGCAGCAATCGCGTGCGCGCCAGGTGCTTGAGAAACTGGATGCCGAGACCGGCGCCGTCGGCGGCGCCCTCGATGAGGCCGGGGATGTCGGCCATGACGAAACTGCGGTCGCTGTTGACCCGCACCACGCCGAGGTTGGGGTGGAGGGTGGTGAAGGGGTAGTCGGCGACCTTGGGGCGGGCCGAGGAGACGCTGCGAATGAGGCTGGATTTGCCGGCGTTTGGCAGTCCCAGCAGGCCCACATCGGCCAGCAACTTGAGTTCCAGGCGCAGGTGGCGGTGTTCACCGGGGGTGCCCATGGTGGCTTTTTCCGGGGCGCGGTTGGTGCTGCTCTTGAAGCGGGTGTTGCCCAGGCCATGGTAGCCGCCCTGGGCCACCAGCAGGCTTTGGCCTTCCCGCACCAGGTCACCCAATTGCTCGTCGGTGTCGGCGTCGTACACCAGGGTGCCGACCGGAACCCGCAGCACGCAGTCCTGGCCCTTGCGGCCGGTGCAATTGCCACCGGCACCGTTCCTGCCCCGCTCCGCCCGGTGGGTGGGGTTGTAGCGGAAATCCACCAGAGTGTTGAGGCTGTTGCTGGCGCTCAGGTAGACGCTGCCGCCGTCGCCGCCGTCACCGCCGTCGGGACCACCCAGGGGAACGTATTTCTCCCGCCGGAAGCTGACGCAGCCGCTGCCGCCGTCGCCGGCTTCCACCCGAATTTCCGCTTCGTCGACAAATTTCATGTGCGTAACAAAAAAGCCCCGTCGAGGACGAGGCTTTCCGGTGCTGTAACCATTGCTTGCGGCCGCGGCCGCGGCCGGTCTAGGCCTGGACCACGCTGACGTACCTGCGCTTGAGGGGGCCTTTTACCTGGAACACCACCTTGCCGTCGGCGGTGGCGAACAGGGTGTGGTCCTTGCCCAGGCCGACGTTGTCGCCGGGGTGGAACTGGGTGCCGCGCTGGCGCACGAGGATGTTGCCGGCACTCACCGCCTGACCGCCGAAGCGCTTGACGCCGAGCCGTTTGGCTTCTGATTCACGGCCGTTGCGGGAACTGCCGCCTGCTTTTTTGTGAGCCATGCTTGTCTCCTAACGAAGGTGGATGGATCAGCCGGAGATACCGGTGATCTGGATCTCGGTATAGTTCTGGCGGTGGCCGGCGCGCTTCATGTGGTGCTTGCGGCGCCGGAACTTGATGATGGTGATCTTCTTGTGGCGACCGTGGCCGGTCACCGTCGCGGTAACCTTGCCGCCGTCGACGAAGGGCTTGCCCACCTTGATTCCTGCGTCCGACTGGATCAGCAGGACGTTGTCGAATTCGATCTGATGGCCGGGTTCGGCGTCCAGGGTCTCGACCTTCAGGGTCTCTCCCTGTCTGACCCGGTACTGCTTGCCGCCGGTTTGAATTACCGCATACATGTGGAAAGCTCCGCGCTGGATTTTCTTTCAAGAACTCAGCATTCTCCGGTAAGACCGGAGGGGAAGTCAACCGCACTGTTGCAGGTCCGCTCGCCGCAGGCTCTGCGCTGTGGCGGTACGGAACCTTGCGGCCGCTTGGAAAGCTCACCGGTCAGTAGCTTCGATTCGACTCGGCGTCGCGGAGCGGCGGGAGCCGCCGAACGAATTCGAGCGCTCTCGATCCAGCCCCGGATCCGGGCCCGCAATGCGGGCTCCCGAGGCGGCGGCGCCCGCTGCGATCGCTGTCGGCGAGTATCTCGATTGCCGGCAAAGGCGGGCGGTCTCCGGGAAATCCGGTATCGCGATTCCGTCGCGGGTACTCGGGAAATCGCTGCCCATAATCGGTCGAATATCCGGAATACCCACCATAACCCATTCCACATTGACCGCAGATATTGCGGTTTTTTTCGTTTGGGCCTAATGTTGTGCGCGTTCTGGACTTATCAGAACGGCGCGGCGGCGGAGTAGCTCTGGCGCGGTCCGCTGCTGCATGCCGACCTCTCAACAATGACTAGTAGAAACGGTGAGGCGTTATGTTAGAAGAATTGCTCGTTGGCGTGACTGTGGCTTTTGTCGGTTACTTCCTCTACAACGTCTACAGAACGGTTTCCGAAACCAACAGTGCGGGCCAGCAACCTGTCGCAGCCGAGGCTGCTCCCGCGGTCGAAGCGCCAGCGGCGAGCGCACCGGAGGCCGCCGCTGAGGCCGCTCCCGCTGCCGACAGTGCCGAAGCGGCGGCGGACGAGAAAGTCATCACCCTGCGCAATCCGGACACCGGCGAAACCACTCCGGTTCCGACCAGCTACCGCTTCGCCAAGAAATGGGTGAAGGAAGCCTTGGTCAGCGAAGGGCTGCTGCCCAAGGTGTACAAGAATTCCGAGTTGCAGGGAGGAGTCAACGACAAGGTCAAGGAAGCCATGGAGAGTTTCAAGAACCTCGAGAAGTACCAGGGCTGACCCGCGCGGAGCGGCGCGCGCGGCCGGCGCCGGGGATGCAGCCGCCGGCATGCCGTTCCTGCCGGATCGGCGCGCCGGCGAAGTCCGCGTTCGCCTTCCGCTGCCCGGCCTTAGGAATTGCCGGGAATGGTGCCCGTGGAGGTATTTCATGGGGTGCTGCGAGACGGCTGACGTCGCGCCTTCTGACTTTGTCGGCGGCTTTCCCTTCCTACCTCCCGGGTGCCGTCCGGGTGGACAAACAGGCGGGATGAGAAGGGTGGCACGGAGGCCGTCAGCGGGTAAAATCAGCAGGGCCCGGGCTCGCCCGCCAAGAGCCGCCCTTTCCCTTCCGGACTCGTCATGAATCTCCACGAATATCAGGCGAAGCAATTGTTCGCCTCCTGCGGCATTGCCGTTCCCTCGGGCATCCCCTGTTTCACCCCGACCGATGCTGCCAAGGCCGCCGCCCAATTGGGAGGGGCGCAGTGGGTGGTGAAAGCCCAGGTTCACGCGGGCGGGCGCGGCAAGGCCGGCGGGGTGCAGCTGGTGAATAGCGCCGACGAGGCGCGGGAGGCGGCCGGCCGGCTGCTGGGTTCCCGCCTCGCCACCATTCAGACCGGCCCGGAAGGGTTGCCTGTCCATGCCGTGCTGGTGGAGGAAGTCCATCCCATCGAGCGGGAGCTGTATCTGAGTTGCCTGGTGGACCGGGCCAGCGAGCGGGTGCTGTTCATGGCCTCTGCCTCCGGGGGCATGGACATCGAGGAGGTCGCCGCCAGCCATCCCGAGCAGATCCTGACCTGCAAGGTCGATCCGGCGGCGGAACTGCAGCCGTACCAGTGCCGCGATTTCGCCTTTGCCCTGGGATTGGCGGGGGATCAGGTCGCCGCCCTGACCCGGATCATGCAGGGCATGTACCGGCTGTTCCTGGACAAGGACTGCAGCCAGATCGAGATCAATCCCCTCATCGTCACGGTTGACGGCCGGCTGCTGGCGCTGGATGGCAAGATCAACCTGGACGACAACGCGCTCTACGCCCACCCGGAATTGGCCGAAATGCGCGACTCCTCCCAGGAGGACGCCAAGGAATTGGCGGCGCGCGAGCACGACCTGAATTACGTGACGCTGAGCGGCAACATCGGCTGCATGGTGAACGGCGCCGGCCTGGCCATGGCCACCATGGACGAGGTCAAGCTGCACGGCGGCCAGCCCGCCAACTTCCTCGACGTCGGCGGCGGCACCACCGCGGCCAAGGTGGCCGAGGCCTTCAAGCTGATCCTCTCGGACCAGGCCGTGAAGGCGGTGCTGGTCAACATCTTCGGCGGCATCGTCCGCTGTAATCTGATCGCCGAGGGCATCATCGCGGCGGTGAAGGAAGTCCACGTGCAGGTGCCGGTGGTGGTGCGGCTGGAAGGCACCAATGCCGCCGAGGGGCGGGAATTGTTGGCGCAGTCCGGCCTGGCGATCATCGCCGCGGCGGATCTGGACGAGGCCGCCGCCACGGCGGTGCAGGCTGCAGTGAAGGGTTGAACGATGAGCATCTTGGTCGATCGCAACACCAAGGTCCTGTGCCAGGGTTTTACCGGCAAGCAGGCCACCTTCCATTCCGAGCAGTGCCTGGCCTACGGTACCCGACTGGTGGGCGGCGTCACCCCCGGCAGGGGCGGCCAGACCCATCTGGAACTGCCGGTGTTCAACACCGTGGGCGCAGCGGTGCAGGCGACCGGGGCCACCGCCAGCATGATTTACGTGCCGCCGCCCTTCGCCGCCGACGCCATCCTGGAGGCCGCCGCTGCCGGTATCCGGCTCATCGTCTGCATCACCGAAGGCATCCCAGTGCTGCACATGCTGCGGGTCAAAGCTGCCCTGAAGGACAGCGGCGCCCGCCTCATCGGTCCCAACTGTCCCGGCATCATCACCCCCGGCGAATGCAAGATCGGCATAATGCCCGGTTTCATCCATCAGCCCGGTTGCATCGGTGTGGTGTCGCGCTCCGGCACCCTCACCTACGAGGCGGTGCACCAGACCACCGGCGTGGGCCTGGGGCAGAGCACCTGCGTCGGCATCGGCGGCGATCCCGTCCACGGGCTGGAATTCATCGACGTGCTGGAGCTGTTCCAGAACGATCCCCAGACCCGCGGCATCATCATGGTGGGTGAGATCGGCGGCAGCGCCGAGGAAGAGGCGGCCGATTACATCAGGGCCAAGGTGACCAAGCCGGTGGTGGGCTATATCGCCGGTACCACGGCCCCCCCCGGCAAGCGCATGGGCCATGCCGGCGCCATCGTCACGGGCGGCCAGGGCACCGCCAAAGGCAAGTTCGCCGCGCTGCAGGCGGCCGGAGTCCGCATCGTCGATTCGCCCGCCAAGATGGGGCGGGCCATGATCGAAGCCCTGCAGGCCTGAAGCATGGCCGCCAGTACCGCCCGGCCGCTTTCCGTCAGCGTCGAGGACTATCTGGCCGGCGAGGAGTTCGCAGATAGCCGTCACGAATATATTGATGGCGAGGTCTTTGCCATGGTGGGCGCGAGCGACCGGCACGGGCTGATCGCAGGAAATGTCTTCACCCGGCTTAATACCTCCCTGCCGGAGTCCTGTCAGGCCTTCATCTCCGACATGAAAGTCCGTATCCAGAACCAGACCAAGGACATCTTCTACTACCCCGACGTGCTGGTGTCCTGTGCCGGCGACGACCGCGCCAGCCATTACCGCGAAAAGCCCGTCCTGGTGGTCGAGGTGCTGTCCGCCGCCACCGCCCGGCTCGACCGCTTCGAGAAGTTCTCCAACTACGTCCAACTGCCCAGCCTGCAGGAATATCTACTGATCGAGCAGAACTTCACCATGGTGGAGATCTTCCGCCGCTCGCGCCAGTGGGAGACGGAGATCATCCGCAGCGGCAGCTTCCGGCTGGAGTCCGTCGAACTGGATTTCACCCTCGACGAGGTCTACCGCCGCGTCACCTGGGCCTGAGGCCCGTCCTTTCCCATCCCTCACGCCCCCATGCGCATCGCCATCGCCCAGATCAATCTGCTAGTCGGCGATGTTGCCGGTAATGCCCGCGCCATACTCGCCGCCTGCCAACGGGCGCGGGACGAGTTGCAGGCCGCTGCGCTGGTGTTCCCGGAACTGACTCTCACCGGCTATCCGCCGGAGGACCTGATCCTGCGCCCGCGCTTCCTGGACCGGGTGGAAGCGGTTCTGGCGGAAACCGCCGCGCAGATCGATGGTATCGCCGCCGTGGTGGGATTCCCGGAACGTACGCCGCAAGGACTCTACAACAGCGCCGCGGTGCTCGCCGGCGGCCGCATCCGCCATGTCTACCGCAAGCAGGATCTGCCCAACTACGGGGTGTTCGACGAGAAGCGCTACTTCCAGCCCGGTGCCGACCCCTGCGTGTTCGATCTGGCGGGGCTGACGGTGGGAGTCACCATCTGCGAGGACATCTGGAATCCGGGGCCGGTGGAGCGCGCTGTGGCGGCCGGCGCAAGGCTGGTCCTCAACCTCAACGCCTCCCCCTACCAGGCCGGCAAGGAGAAATTGCGGGAGCAGGTGGTGCGGGAGCGCATCGTGGCGACCGCAGTGCCGGTGCTCTATGCCAACCTGGTGGGAGGCCAGGACGAACTGGTGTTCGACGGTGCCTCGTTCGCCATGGATGGAACCGGCACTGTCAGGGCCAAGGCGCCGGCCTTTGCGGAGAACCTGCTGCCGGTGGATCTCGACAGCGCCGGCGGCGTTCCGTCGATCCGGTCAGGCCCGTCGGCGCCGGATCTGGAGCCGGCGTCCAGCGTGTACCAGGCCTTGGTCCTGGGCATCCGCGACTACGTGACCAAGAACGGCTTCCGCGGCGCCGTGCTGGGGCTTTCCGGCGGCATCGATTCGGCCCTGACCCTGGCCCTGGCGGTGGATGCCCTGGGCGCCGACAAGGTGGAGGCGGTGCTGATGCCGTCCCGCTACACCGCCGACATGAGCGTGGAGGATGCCGTCCTGGAGGCGGAGGCGCTGGGGGTGGTCCACCACCTCATCCCCATCGAGCCGGTTTTCCAGGCCTTTACTGGGCTGCTGGCGGAAACCTTTCGAGGCTTGCCTCGCGACACCACCGAGGAGAACATCCAGGCCCGCTGCCGCGGCGTGCTGCTCATGGCCATCTCCAACAAGAAGGGCATGATCGTCCTCACCACCGGCAACAAGAGCGAGATGAGCGTAGGCTACGCCACCCTCTACGGCGACATGGCCGGCGGCTTCGCCCCCCTCAAGGACGTGCCCAAGCTGCTGGTCTACCGGTTGTCGGAATACCGCAATTCCATCTCGCCGGTCATTCCCCAAAGGGTGATCGCGCGCCCCCCCTCCGCCGAACTGGCGCCCGACCAGAAGGACGAGGATTCGCTGCCGCCCTACACGGTGCTCGACCCCATCCTGGAGCGTTACGTGGAGCTGGACCAATCGGCGGAAGACATCATCGCCGCCGGTTTCGCCGAGGCCGACGTCCGGCGGGTCGCCCGGCTGGTGGACCGCAACGAGTACAAGCGCCGCCAGGCTCCCCCCGGAATCAAGATCAGCCGCCGTGCCTTCGGCCGCGACCGCCGTTATCCCATCACCCGCGGGTTCGACGGCTGATGGCGGGCAGCGGCTTGCGAGGCCTTGATGGAACGGCTGGAAGACCTGGAGCTGCATGCTCTGGCGAACCATTGCCTGAATGACGGTCAGGCTCTAGTGAAGGTCTCGCTGGATGAGCTATGAACTGGGTTTCCACCCAGAAGCCCTGAAAGAATGACGCAAGCCGGATGTGGCGGTCCGAGAGCCGTTCAAGAAGAAACCGGCGGAACCCCTGGTAAACCCGCGCGTTGCCTCCGCCCGGCTCGCCGGCGGGCCGGGCAGTGGCCCGGCGGAATCCCGTAGTCGCTGCCCCTATTTCGCCACGAAATCGAACTCCACCAGATAGGGCAGCCGGTCGCTGCCGATCAGGTCGTTCCATTGGCCGGCGTGCCCCTCGCCGAGGGCCGGGTCGCGCGAGCCGCGGGGCCAGTCCTCCAGCCCCAAGGCCAGGTAGTCTTGCCGGCGGCGGCGGAACTTCAGGCGGTTGGGTTCGACGGCGTGGCCCGCAGCAGTGGTTCCCCAGGCGGCGAGAGCCGGGTCGACGGGGCTGCCGTTCAGCCACTCCCACACGCCATGGCCGTTGTCGACGGTGGCGCCCAGCCAGACATAGGCGGCGCCGTTGCCGTCGCGGGGACGGTGGCGGAGGTTGCCGCTGCGGTCCGATCCGCGCAGCAGATCCCAGACTACTTCGCTCTCTCCACGGGCTTCCAGTTCGGCCAGGTGGCCGCCCAGCCGCGTCGCCCGGATCCGCGCCTTTTTCCAGCGCGCCGGCTGCAGTGCCAGCAGGTACTGCGGCGAGATCAGGCCGTCGCGGTTGAAATCCGCGTTGAATCGGCGCTCCAGGGCCGCCACCTCCGGCACCGCCAGCGCCGCTTGCCGCCGGGCCGTGGCCTTGCCGGTGGCGAGGTCGAAGGTCCATGGCCGCACCCGCGTGCGGAGCCCCTTTCCTGCCACCTGCGGGAGGGTGAGGCGGTTGCGCGCCGGGTCCAGGCCGTTGTTGTTGAGGCGAGATCCGTTCTTCCAGCGCCAGGGCTTGCCGTTGGCCTTGAGTAGCGGGGTGGATTCGGCGACTTCGTCTCCCCGTCGCAAGCCACTCGCGGCGAGAGCGTAGCCCCCGCGCCGCAGGCGGTACAGACCGACCTCGCCATCGACCACGCGCCGGATGCGGTCGGCGCGCCGCACGGTGGGCTGCAGGACGAAGGGGGAGGCGACGAAGCCCCAGGTTCCCGCGGAGTCGGAGAAATAGCCGCCGATCTGGCCGGCGTTGTTGAGCGCGGTGGCCCGCACCGTGCGCGGATCGACGCCGGGCGGGGCGAGCGGGAAAAAGCTGCCATCGCGATAGAAGAAGGCGGATCCGCTGGAATTGCCCACCAACTGGCCGTCGGCGTTGATGGCTGTCACCCAGGTGTCGCCGGCGTCGGCCATTTCGAGCGGGGTGAGGGCGGATGGAGTCCAGAGGAAGCCGTGGCGATGGCCCGCCACATCGACGAAATAGCCCGCCACCTGGCCGGCGGCGTTGATGCCCACCGGCACGATGGGCCTGGCTCCGGCCGGGGCGTCGAAGGAGGTGAAGGCGGTTCCGTCGTAGCGGAATCCGTGGTGGCCGGTCGCATCCTCGTAATAGCCGGCGATCAGGCCGGAATCGCTGATGGCCATCGGGTAGGTATGGATGGCGCCAGGGACGTCGAAGCGGGTAAACGTCGTCTGATCGTAGAGGAAGCCGTGATTGCCCGCGTCATCGCGGAAGAACCCGACCATGCGGTCGTCATTGCTGAGGCCGGTGGCCACCGTGAATCCGGAGTCGGGCACCCGAACGGTGTCGGCACCGCCGTCACGAAAGCGGGCGGTGACCACATCGCTGGCCGGGAGAACGCTCTGGAGCAGTCCGATCACGTTGCCCTGGTCGTTGATCTGGTTGACCGCCATCAGTTTTTCGTTGAGTGCCAATTCACTGACTTGCGGCAGCACCGTCTCGAACACCCCGTCGCCGTAACGAAAGCCGTGCAGAGACGGCAGGGTGTTGGCGACGAGGATACCCGGTTCGCGGTAGACCCCTGCCGCCTGGCCGGCGTTGTTGATGCTGGTCACGCGAATGTCCAGCTTGCTGCCGGCGGCGCCGTAGCCATCCACGGTGACGTAGCCATAGACGGGGGCGGTGCGGGCCGGCGCTGCGGCGAACAGGGCGGCCGCCACCGCGAGCGCCGGAAAAAGCTTTGAGTTCATGAAGGACTTCCTGACTTGGTGCGGGAGCGCGGGGATTGTGGGGGCGGCGCAAGGCCCGGGCTGGCGCCGACCGGCGCCGCCGAGACGCCGGGCAACGGGGGACTTGGACACACGGATGGCGCCCATCCTATGCGACCCGGTGAATCCACTCAACACCGGAAGACTGCTTTATGGCCAGCACACCGATCGGCGCAGCAGCCCCGGCAATGTCGGGGCAAGCGCTTTCGCGGCCGCCGCGATCCCCATTTCCCGCGGGTTCGGGGCTGATTTCTACCGGGACTGGATCCGCTGCTCCAGATCCTCCGGAGCGATGAAGACGAGCGTCTTCAGACCGATGCGGCGTTGCTGCAGCAGGCCGCGTTCGGTCAGCAGCAGCAAGTCCGAGCGCGCCGATGCGTAGGCGACCCGGTGGCTGGTCTGATGGGCCTTGATGGTGTACTCGTGGCCGGGATGGCGGAGGGCGTGGGAGAGCAGGGCGATCTGCCGGTGATTCAGATCGGACTGCTGCAGCAGGCTTTCCACACTGCGCACCTGCTCCGTCTTGCGCTGCAGGTAGGTATCCAGGTCTTCCAGGGCACGCAGGATCACCCGGAGGTGGAACAGGATGAAATAGGTCAGGTCGTTGTCGTCGGTTTCGGTTTCCAGGAACGCGCGGCCGTAGCGGGCCGGCGACTGCTTGAGGATGCGGGAGATGGAGATGAACTCGAATAGCCAGTAGCCCTGCCTCAGCATGGACCAGTAAAAGAGAGCCCTCGCGGTGCGGCCGTTGCCGTCCACGAAGGGATGTTCGTAGGCCAGCCAGAAGTGCAGGACGATGGCGCGGAGGACCGGGTGGACGAAGGGTTCGGCATCCCCGTTCTGGTTGGCGAAGCCGATCAGGGCTTCCAGGCGCTGCAGGAGTAATTCCGCCGGCGGCGGTGTGTGCAATACCCTGTGGCTCAGGTTGTCGACCACTTCCACGCGTTTTTCTCCGACAGCCTGCAACCGGCCGGCGCCAGCGAAATCCTCCAGAGTCGAATCGGTCAGGGTCAGGTGCAGCCCCAGCAATGCCTCCAGGTCTAGGGGTTTGCCGCGCAGCTCGCGCAGGGATTCCATGGCCCGGAAGTTGTTGAAGATCATCCGCTCGTCTGTGTCGTGGGGCGGGCGGTGCTGCCGGATCATGTCCGCCGCCGCCTGCCGGGTGGTGGAAGCCCCTTCCAGCTGGCTCGAGGTGATGGCCTCCTCCACCAGGGAATTGAACACGAAGCGATCGCGGTTTTCCTTGGTGGTGACGGCATTGGGCAATTCGACGCGGCCGCTGGACCGGTTGTCGATGCGGTGCAGCATCGACAGAACGGGGTCCGGCAGTGTATAGACGAAGGGACGCCCGCCGGGGTCCCGGAGCGGTAGGCGGCGGAACTGGATCATCCGCTCCATCTTGATGGCCAGCCACCACTGTTCGTGGCTGAGCGGTGGCGGCGGATCGAGGTGGCGCAGTTTGTCCCAATGCGCGTAGGGTTCCCGCACCGAAACGGAGCGAACCGTCGACAAGATCGACGGCAGCTCGGTTGCGTACTTTTCGATGAGACGCATCAGGGCTGGTGGTTTTTGCGGTGGCTTCATTCTGATGGATATCGATCGACATCTATCAATATTTTTTGGATTGATAAGACTCTAAGGGATGAATCAGGATTTATCAAATGGCGGGATGTTGATAAATGTTGTTCCGGATTTATCATCACAGGCTCTGACGTCGAATTTCCTGCGTCCTCCCATGACCCAACCGCCCCTCGGCCTCTACATCCATTTCCCCTGGTGCAGGCGCAAATGCCCGTACTGCGACTTCAACTCCCATGCGGCGGAAGGGGAGCTGCCGGAGCGGCAATATGTCGACGCTTTGCTGGCCGATCTGGATCACGAAGCCGGCCGCGCCGGCGGCAGACCGATCGAGACCGTGTTCCTGGGCGGCGGTACGCCCAGCCTGTTCGGCGCGCCGGCAATCGGCCGGTTGCTGGAGGGGATCGGTGGGCGGGTAAGTCTGGCGGCGGATGCCGAGATCACCCTGGAGGCCAATCCGGGCACAGTGGAGTCGGGGCGATTCGAAGGCTACCGGTTGGCCGGGGTGAATCGGCTGTCCCTCGGTGTGCAGAGCTTCGACGACGGCTTGCTGCGGGCTCTGGGCCGCATCCACGGCGCCGCCGAAGCCCGCGCCGCAGCGCGGCTGGCCCGTGCCGCCGGCTTCGATAACTTCAATCTGGACCTGATGTTCGGATTGCCGGGGCAAACCCTGGAGCAGGCGCTGGCCGATGTGGAGCAAGCCGTCTCTTTGGCCCCGACCCACATTTCCTACTACCAGCTCACCCTCGAGCCCAATACCCTGTTCCACCGCTATCCGCCGCCGCTGCCGGACGAGGACCGGCTGTGGCAAATCCAGCGCGCCGGCCAGGAGTTGCTGGCCCGGAACGATTACCGGCAGTACGAGGTATCCGCCTACGCCCGTGGCGGATTCCGCTGCCGCCACAACCTCAATTACTGGCGTTTCGGCGACTACCTGGGCATCGGCGCCGGCGCCCACGGCAAGCTCACCGGTGCCGGCGGCGCCGTCTGCCGCTCCTGGCGCCACAAGAACCCGCGCCACTACCTGGCCACGGCGGGTAGCACCGCCGTCTTCGGCGGCCGCCAGGCGGTGGCGCCGGCCGACCTGCCGCTGGAGTTTCTGATGAACCGGCTGCGGCTGCGGGAAGGGTTTCCCCTGGAGGAGTGGCGGCGGCGCACCGGCCTCGATCCGGCGGCGCTGGAGCCCGGCCTGTCGGCCTGCCTGGAGCAGGGACTGCTGGAACGGGTCGACGGCTGCATCCGCTGCACAGACAGTGGCTGGAATTTTCTGGATAATGTGCTGCAGCACTTTCTTCCCCGCGATCGAGCACTTCCGGCATGACCCCTAGCTTGTCGAGGTACAGTTCCGCAATGGACCTGTCGCGGGTCCGCGTCTCGCTGGCGGACCTGATCGGCCTCAGCCGCGCAGCGGCGCACCTCAGAGTGCATCCTACCGGCGTTCGCGCCGCCCGCAGCGGCAATTATCTGTCCAGCTTTCGCGGCCGCGGCATGGAGTTCGACGAAGCCCGGCCCTATGCCCCCGGCGATGACGTGCGCAGCCTCGACTGGCGGGTCACTGCCCGCACCGGCAAGGCCCACACCAAGTTGTTCCGGGAGGAGCGCGAGCGTCCGGTGTTTCTTTCCGTGGATCTCCGCAATCCCATGTTCTTCGCCACCCGTGGGGTCTACAAGGCGGTGCTGGCTGCACGACTGGCGGCACTGGTGGCCTGGAGTGCGGTCCAGCGCGGCGACCGGGTGGGTGGTCAGATCGTGGCGGAGGCCGCCAGTGAGGAACTCCGCCCAGAGCACGGCCGCGGGGCAGTGCTGCGGCTGCTGCAAAAGCTCACCGAAGCGGCCCCGGCGCCGCCCGCAGCCGGTACCGGCGGCATGGACGAGGCCTTGTCGCGGCTCAGCCGCCATGCCCGTCCAGGCAGCCTGGTGTTCATCATCAGCGACTTCCGCGGGCTCGGTGCGGCTGGTGAAACCAGCCTCATCCGGCTGCGCCGCCATTGCGACGTGGCGCTGGCCTTCCTCAGCGACCCCCTGGAGGAAAGCCTGCCGCAGCGCGGCCGCTACCGATTCGGAGACGGCATCGACGAAGTTCTGCTGGAAGCAACGCCGGTGGCAGCCCAGATCCATGCGCTGCATTTCGCCCAGCGCCGCGACCGGGTGGGCGGCCTGGCCCAAGCCCACGGCATGCGCTTCCTGGCCTGCCGTACTCCGGACGATCCGCTGGCGCTGCTGCGCCGCAGCTCGCGCCCGGCGCAGGCCATGGGCTGACCATGGACGCGGAGCTGCCGCTGCGCGACTACCATCTGCCGCCGCCGATCGGCTGGTGGCCAACCGCCCCGGGCTGGTGGCTGCTGGCCTTGCTGCTGGCATCGGCGGCGGCGGCCGGCGCGTTCCTGCTGCGCCGCCACCGGCGCCGCGCCGTGCACCGGCTGGCGGCGGCGGAATTGCGCCGGCTGCAGGCCGCGCCGCTGACCGACGCCGAGAAGCTCAGCCGTCTGTCGATCCTGCTGCGCCGCGTCGGCTTGACCCTGGCACCCCGTGGCGAAGTCGCCGGCTTGACCGGGGAGGCCTGGCTGCAATGGCTGGACCGGCCGCTGGCGCGGCCGGCCTTCTCCCGCGGTGGCGGCCGGCTGCTGCTGGAAGGCCCCTACCGGCCCGTGGTCGATGGGGAAGTCGGCGAACTGTTCCGGCTCAGCCAGGAGTGGCTGCAGCGGCTGCCGGCGGCCGAGGTCCGCGGCCGTTGATCGATTTCCTGCGGCACGTCGAATTTCCCTGGGTCTGGCTATTCCTGGCCACGCCCTTGCCGTGGCTGCTGCGCCGCGCCCTGGCGCCGGCGCCGGCGCTGCGTTCGGCGCCGTTACGTACCCCGTTCCTGGAAGAACTTCGGGGCTTGCCGGGGGGCGGCCGGGTCGCTGCGGCGGCGAGCCCTTCGCTGTGGCCCGCCGCGCTGGCCTGGCTGCTGCTGGTGACGGCGTCGGCGCGGCCGCAGTGGCTGGGGGACCCGATCGAATGGTCGATGAGCGGCCGTGACCTGATGCTGGCGGTGGATTTGTCCGGCAGCATGGAGATCGGCGATTTCTTCCTCCACGGCAAGGCGGTGGACCGGCTGACCGCCACCAAGTCGGTGGCCGGTCCCTTCATCGATCAGCGCAGTGGCGACCGTCTGGGGCTGATCCTGTTCGGCGACCGCGCCTACCTGCAGGTGCCGCTGACCTTCGACCGCAAGACCGTCCGCGCCCTGCTCGACGAAGCCGCCATCGGCCTGGCCGGGGAGAAGACCGCCATCGGCGACGCCATCGGCCTCGCCGTCAAGCGCCTGCGGAACAACCCTCAGGACCAGAGGGTGCTGATCCTGCTCAGCGACGGCGCCAACACGGCAGGCGAGGTGCTGCCGCTGCAGGCGGCGGATCTGGCGGCGCGGGAAGGTTTGAAGATCTACACCATCGGGGTCGGCGCTGACGAGATGGTGGTGCGGGATTTTTTCGGCAGCCGCCGGGTCAACCCGTCCCAGGACCTGGATGAGCCAACCATGCGCGCTATCGCCGATAAGACCGGGGGCCGCTACTTCCGTGCGCGGGACACCGCGGAATTGGCGGAGATCTATGCTCTGCTGGATCGCCTGGAACCGGTGGAGCGGGACAAGCGCTATTTCCGCCCGCACCGCGAGCTCTATCCCTGGCCGCTGGCAGGGGCTTTCGCCCTCGCCCTGCTGCTGGTGCTGTCCCGTTTCCGGCAGCGGCAAAGTTGAAGGAATGGGCAAGCCCATATACCCTTTAGCGGCAAAGCCGTGAAACCAGCGTCTCGTTCTCTCTGCCAGGGGATCTGCGGCTGACCGCCTCTGGTGGGCAGAAGCCGGCGGGAAACGGCGTTTTCCGGCGGCGGGCGCCAACCGGTCCGGGATGGACCGACGCGGCGTTTCCCATGGCCCAATCCCTGCCGAAGCGAAGCCCGATACTATGGTAGAACGAAGGAAGTACCCGCGAATCCACATCCACGGTGCCGTCCCGGTGCTGGATCTGGACCGCAATCTGGTGATGGGACAGCTGGTCGATCTCAGCGAGGACGGCATGATGACCCTGTGTCCTGAGTCGGTCGACATCCAGGTGAACCGGCTCTATCAGGTGCAGATCGACGTGCCCGCCGCCAGTCCGGCGACGGTGCTCGCCTTCGCCGTGGAATGCCTGTGGCGCGAGCCCGGCCATGAAGCTGCCACCCACTGGGCGGGCTTCAAGATCATCGACATCGCCCGGGATGACGCCGCTACCCTGCGGCAGCTGCTGCAAGTCGAGTCCTGAGCTATTCTGCGGTTCCCGCTTTTTCCTGACCTAGCACCGGGCCACCGAAGCCTTCCCCCTGGTGTCAGCGGCAGCCGCCGCGGCCGTCGTTTCATCCCCTCCCTTCTCCGATCTGCCCCATGATGATTCGCCGTTTCCGTTCGATGGCCGTGCTGGTCGTTCTGTGGGCCGCACTGTGGCAGGCCGGAGCCGATGCCGCCGACGCACCGCTCGTGCCGCGTCCCCTGACGGCGCTGGTGAAGGACTGGAACCAGACGCTGGAGCGGACCGACAAGGCGATCGGGCGGGCCGATCTGAGTGACGACCGGCTCGCCGATTTGCGCCAGGATCTGGTCGCCTTGCAGATCGAGATCGCCGGTGCCGTCGCCCGGGCGCAGCCGCAGGCGCAGGCGGTGCGCGACGAGCTCAACGCTCTGGGAGCGCCGCCGGCGGAGGGGGCGCCGCCGGAATCCCCGGCGCTGGTGGCCCGGCGCAAGCTCATCAACGAGGAGCTGGCGGGGATCGAGGGAGCGATCAAGGAGGGCGATGTGATCCTGGCGCGCAGCGAGCATCTGCTGGCCGACATCAACACCCGCCAGCGCCAGCGCTTTACCGAGCGCATTCTGACCCGCGGCCAGTCGCCCTTGTCGCCGGCGGTGTGGAGCAAGGCCTGGCCGGAGTTCCAGGAGATCGTAAGCGGCGCCGGCAACGACTTCCGGGCCTGGGTGGCCGCGGCGGAATTCGCCGAGCGCGGCCGCTCCATGGCGGTCGCCCTGTCCCTGGGGCTGGTGACCGCCTTCATCCTGGTGTGGCCGCTGCGGCTGCGGATGTTGCGGCGGTTCGGCTACGTCTCGGTGGAGCAGGAGCCGACCCACAGCCAGCGGCTGTGGGCCGCCGCCTTCACAGGCTTCATCCGCATTCTGATGCCGACGGCGGCTACCGCTGCGGTCTATCTAGCCCTCAAGTCCAGCGGGCTGCTGTCGGAGCCGGCCCAGTTGCTGGCGGACACGGCGCTGGGGGCCCTGGTTTTTCTCTATTCGGTGGCGGCCTTTTGCCACGCCGCGCTGGCGCCGTATGCGCCGGACTGGCGCCTGGTGCGGCTGGATGACGCCGGCGCCCGCACCATCGGCCGGGTGGTGCCGGCGGTGGCGGCGGTGTTCGCGCTCGATCAGGTCATCGACCAGCTGCGGGAGATGTTTCTCGCCTCGGTGCAGCTCACCCTGGTGCACAAGTTCGTTTCCGGGATGCTCATCAGCGGCCTGCTGCTGCGCCTGCTGCAGCCCACCGTGTGGCGCCTCGTCGGGGCGGAATGCCCCGATCCGGCGCGGCCCTGGCGCCGGCTGCGGGCGCTGCTGCGGGTGCTGGTGCTGGCGATTCCGCTATCGGCGGTGATGGGTTACGTGGCGCTGTCGCGCCTGTTGGCCACGCAACTGGTGCTCACCGCCGGGCTCTACGTGGCCGTCGTTCTGGTGCAGCAAATCGGTGCCGAAGCCCTGGATCACGGGCTGTCGCGCCAATCTCCGCTGGGCCAGCGGGTAAGGCAGGCGTTCAATCTGTCCGAAGAGGGAATGGAGCTGCTTCACTTCTGGCTCGGCGAGGTCTTCGGTGTGCTGGTGGTCCTGGTGGGGCTGCTCGCCCTGCTGGTGCTGTGGGGCGCCGGCGGTGACGATCTGGCGACCTGGCTGCACAGCGCGTTCTTCGGCTTCAAGGTGGGCCGCTTCACCCTCTCCCTGGCCGACCTGATGATGGCGGTGGTGCTGTTCGGCGGCCTCCTAGCGCTGACCCGCCTGCTGCAGCACTGGCTGGAACACCGCATCTTTCCCCGCACCCGCCTGGATTCCGGCATCCGCAATTCGGTAAGGGCGGCGACCGGTTACGTCGGATTCACCCTCGCCGCCACCGTCGCGGTGTCGACGGTGGGTATCGACCTCTCCAATCTGGCGATGATCGCCGGCGCCTTGTCCGTCGGCATCGGCTTCGGCCTGCAGAACATCGTCAACAATTTCGTGTCCGGCCTCATTCTGCTGATCGAGCGTCCCATCAAGGTGGGCGACTGGGTCGTGATCGGCGAGCACCAGGGCTATGTCAAGAAGATCAGCGTGCGCGCTACCGAGATCATCACCTTCGACCGGGCCTCGGTGTTTGTCCCCAATTCCAGCCTGATCTCCGGCACCGTCATGAACCGTACCTACGCCGACAAGGTCGGTCGGGTGGTGCTGGCGCTGTCCTTGCCCCAGAGCACCGATGCCAAGAAGGTGCGGGATCTGATCCTCGCCATCGCCGAAGCCCATCCCGGGGTGCTGCGCAATCCTCCGCCGGTCCTGCACCACAAGGGGTTTGCCGACAACCTGCTCAATTTGGAACTGGTGGCCTTCATCTACGACGTGGACAAGGTCAAGGGAGTGAGCAGCGATCTCTGGTTCGAGATCATCGATCAGTTCCGCCGGGAGGAGATCTCCATTCCCCTGTCGCACAAGGACGTTCGCGTGGTCTTGGCGGACGATCAGCTGGCCCGGCTGCTGGCGGGATTGCGGGAAACGGCGCCGCCGCGTCCGTGACGCCGCGGCAACGGCTCGGAGTCAGAGCGCCACCGGCAGGGTGCCGAGGAGGCCGACCCCCACCAGGGTGAACAATTCCGCCGCCATCAGCGCCGTCATCTGGGCGGCGGCGCTGGCGCGCCGGAGACTCCCGGCACAGCACAGGGCGGCCAGCAGGAAGATCCCGGCGGTGAGCACGTAGTCGCCGGAGGTGGTGGTATCGAGCCGGGCCTGCTCCAGTGCCGGCAGCAGGGAGTGGAAGGGCTGCGCCACCACGGCGGCGGGCGCTGGCCACGAAGGCCCGGCGAAGCCGCCCAGGGCGCCGTGATTTGCGGGACTTTCCACCGCCATCGATTCGGCTCGGATCCGGTGTTCGGACTGTGCCTGCGAGCGATCCGATGGCGCTGCCGGAACAACGACCGCTTGTTCCCGCAGATCGGTGACGACGGCAATCGCGTGTCTGCGCCAGGAATGGGCCTGGTGCACGCTCCAGCCGGCCAGCACGCCGGCCAGCACCAGCATCAGGCCGGCGATCAGGTCCAGACGGTGCCGCGCAGCCCGCAGGGTGCGGCGCTGATAGGAGGATTCCGGCCCCGTTTCATAGGGGGCGTAGACCGCGGTGACGGTCGGGTCGGGTTGTCTCAATCTCATCGTCGTGCAGGGAACGGACATGGTTTCTGGCGAAGTGCCGTGCCTCGCGGGTCTCCGCTAAGTCCGGGGAGCTCCACTGGATCGGGTTGTCCGATCCGCCTGCCAGCTTGGTCGCACACACCTCTCGGAATACGTAAAGCAACTGCCGTGCCGTATTTGCAGATACTTGATTTCCCGTGCGTCCCTCCCGTTCCCCCTTTTCTTGTGTAAAGTTTGTCGACGTCACGGTTGCATCGGCGCGCCGCAAGATCCTGCCCCTTGTTTTTCGTGGCCGCCTGCCGGCCAGGACGCTGCCGCCGGATTCGGCCCGGGCTCCGGCTCTTGCCTCTGTCCGGAGGCCTGCCGCAAAATAGGACTCGAGCCAGACCGATCACGGCTGAGCGGCCGGAATCCAGGGTTTTCCGGCGGCGCGGAACAGCCCGGGTTGGATGGCATCGGCGCCGCGGTTGGCAATCCCCCCTCACTTACCGGAGAACGCCCATTATCAAGCGCAGCGTTTGGATACTCGCCGGGCTGGCCCTGTTCGGTCTCACTGCGGAAATGTTGCTGCCGCTGGTGGAGGAGGGTCTCATCCTGGCGCTGGAGACCCTGGAGCTGACCGTCGACACGGTATTCGAGACCCTGGTCGGCCTGACCGCCGAGCAGGCGCAGCGGGCGACCGCCTGGAGCGGTTTTTTGACCTTCGTCGGACTGCTGGGTTGGGCCGGATATGCCATGCGCAAACGCTATCTGATGATGGAATCCCGCGCCCCGATCTGGTGGGCGGAGAAGAAGCAGGGCATGCGCCGAGAATGGCAGGAAATGTCCTGGAAGGAGAAACTGGTCTACAGCGGCGCTGTGGTTCTGATCCTCGGCATGCTGGTGCTCGTTCTCTAAGTAGTGCGTTCCATGAAAACGAAGCCGATCGCGGTGAGCAAACCTTGCATCGATTGGCCTTCGACAAGTTCAGGCCGAGCGGATATTTCTCGCGGTTTCGCGGAACGAACTACGAATCCCAGCGCTCGTCGCGGACCTGCACCCGGCCCTCGTGGAGGCGGACCGGAAAGCACGCCAGGTCTTCGTAGGCCGGCGGTTTCAACACTTTGCCGGTTTTCAGGCAGAACCGGGCGCCGTGGCGGGGGCAGACGATCTCCGTGCCTTCCAGCCGGCCCGAAGCGATCTCCGCGCCGTCGTGGGTACACGTGTCCTGGATGGCGAAATACTCTTCCCCGACCCGGAACACCGCCACCTCGGTGCCGTCCACGTCGATTACCACATGTTCGCCGTCGCCCAGGCTGCCGTCCGGGACTACATCGACCCAATCGATCATCGTCACCTCGTTGCTTTGTCGTCTGCTCTGGCTCGGGGGGATGGACCGGCGGCGGTGCGCCGTGTTGCCAGCAGCCAGCCGAGATAGCCCGCAGCCGCCACATCATAGGCCAGACAAAAGCCGGGCCACCAGGGCGGCATGCCGGGATTGGCGATCAGGCCGCCGTGCAAGAGATCGAACACGCCATGACCGACCAGTGCCGCGACCACCAGCCACAGGCAGGACTTGAAACCGGCGACGGCGGCGGCGAGGAACACGGCCGCGGCGGCGGATTCCAGCAACAAGGCCTGGACCGGGCCATGGCCCACGACCGCGAACAGGATGTAGTAGGACGCGATGACCATGGTGACCACGGGATAGAACGCCCGGTCCCGGTCCAGGCCGATGCGGTTCGCGGACCACCCGACCACGAGTGCCAGGGTCGCCCCGATGGCCGATTCCATCGCGAGCTCTCCGCTACGTCCGTGCCAGGGTGGCGGCCACCAGGAACCACGCCTGCAGCCAGGCCAGAACCAGCCACAGATTGCCGGTGATCGAGACGCTATCGTTCGGCATTTTTCCTCCCCCAGCTTGGTAGCCGGCGCCCAATGATAATTCGCCGACGGCCTGCTGACCAAGCCCGCCAGCCGATTGCGGTAAAATGCAGCAATGGACATCACCGCCCTCGTCGATCCCCTCAATCCCGCCCAGCGCGATGCCGTGACCGCGCCGTCCAGCGCCATGCTGGTGCTGGCCGGGGCCGGCAGTGGCAAGACCCGGGTGCTGGTGCACCGCATCGCCTGGCTGATGCTGGTGGAGCAGGTCTCGCCCCACAGCATCCTGGCGGTGACCTTCACCAACAAGGCGGCGCGGGAGATGCGGGGCCG
>Ga0233425_10004196_pt1 | contig 24577 bp, 23 predicted proteins | sample Watercolumn_Towu_2_FD_181712 | JGI IMG/M metagenome (GOLD analysis project Ga0233425, IMG submission 181712) | Freshwater microbial communities from Lake Towuti, South Sulawesi, Indonesia - Watercolumn_Towuti2014_140_MG | ecosystem: Environmental > Aquatic > Freshwater > Lake | place... | reverse complement strand
CGGGATTCGCTGCCAAACGCAATTGCCTTGCAATCCACCGCGTTCAATCTTTCGCGGGTGCTTGGTCCTGCGCTGGCGGCATCTGCCTTGCTGTTGCTGACAAAAAACGGCGAGGGCTGGATATTCCTCATCAACGGTTTCAGCTTTATCGCCATCATCATCGGTTTATTGTTCGTCCGCACGCATTTCAAAGCCCCTGTCACAGCGCGGACACGACCCATGCTCGAAGAATTCCGCGAAGGCGCGCAATATCTCTTTACAAACTCAGCGGTGGGACTGTTGATCGTCATTGCCGCCACACTTGGCATTTTGGCCTTTCCCATCACACAGCAATTGCCGGTTGTCTCAACCAACATCCTTGGGCAGGCGGGTGACACGAAAAGCGTCATTGACCTGCGCAACAGCATGTTGTACACCGCGCAGGGAGTTGGGGCGCTAATCGCAGCGTTTTCCATCGCCGTGAACAACACTGCGCGCCGGCGCGGATTGCGCCTGATCCTCGGTGAAACAGCCTTCATCCTTGGCATGATTGTCCTCCCCTTCTCGCGTTCTTTAGCTCCGTCCATGATCGTGATTGCATTGATGGGCTGGGGGGCAGTGACACAACTGGCTACCATGAACACACTCATCCAGTTGCAGGTGCCGGATACTTTGCGCGGACGGGTGTTCAGCATTTATCTTTGGGCCTTGCAGGGTGTGGCACCCTTCGGCAGCCTGCTCATCGGGTGGATGACACAGGAATTTCACCTCTCCACGACCGCGCTGGTCTGCGGGTTGGTCTCGCTTTTAATTGTCGGCGGGATTCAGTTGTTTCGCCCCAACGTACGGCAAACAACGGGTTAACGCAGGATTAGCGTTTGAGCGGCGGCTTGACTGTGATTTTTTCCTCATGTTATGATGAACACCATGCAAAATGATTTTAAAGAAGAAGCATCGGACTCTGCTGAAATAATCAATAAAAATGGCGGTGAATCTTCCGTCTCAATGCCGAGGCGGCGCAGTTTTTTCACACGCTGGATGAACAACCTGGCACAAATGGGATTGGGAGAATCGCTCCTGCGCGCCGGCACCAACCTGTTTTCTGTTTTTGCCATCTTGGGCATTATCCTGCTGGTGCAGGCCTTTTACCGCCAGGCGCCAAATCAATTTTCAGGAAGCGGCGAGCAGGCTTCAGGTCCCGCCCCGACCGCTGCTGTGACAGTGAACCCGGCGCCGGCGTTGGATGTCCCAATTGTCTCAGGCATTGCGCGCGGAGCGCAACTCCATACAAACATCCCCACCCGCCCGCGTGATGAAATAACAACCTACACCGTGCTTGAAGGTGACACAGTTTTTGGAATCGCGGAGAAGTTTGGGCTTGAGCCTCAAACGATTCTTTGGGGCAACTATAATCTTCTGCTTGACAACCCGCACTCGCTGCGGCCGGGCCAGGTGTTGAACATCCTGCCTGTAGACGGGGTTTATTGGGAATGGCTGGGCGGGATTCCGTTTGGGCAATGGGCTGAGTTTTATGGTGTAACTGCGAAAGATATCATTGAATATCCCAGCAATAATATTGACCCGAACTCTGTCGGTGATTTTGAAAATGCGAATATCAAGACCGGCACCTGGCTGATCATTCCCGATGGAAAGAGGGAATTTGTGAGTTGGAGCGCGCCGCTCGGTGTGACGCGGGAGAATCCCGCTTCGGCACGTGTGATGGGCGCAGGCGCCTGCGCCCCGATCAGTGGCGGCGCCGTGGGGTATGGTACTTATGTCTACCCGACCAATAAACATTATCTATCCGGCTTCAACTACTCAGAGGCAACCAACCATCGCGGTATTGATCTGGCCGGCAATGAAGGCGAGGCTGTGTACGCGGCAGATGCGGGCGTTATCGTTTATTCCGGCTGGAATGATTACGGCTACGGCAATATGATCATGGTGGATCACGGAAATGGATTCCAGTCTTTGTATGCCCACCTGAGCGCGATTAATGCCGGCTGCAGCCAGAGTGTTGGTCAGGGCGAAGTGATCGGCGCAGTCGGTTCGACGGGGCGTTCGTCTGGTCCGCATTTGCATTTCGAGTTAATGGCTGGCACAAAAGTGAATCCGTGGGATTATTTGCCTCCGCCCTAATGGCTTGCCAAAGCAGAAAGGCTATACTATAATCCGCCTCGCTTCACCGGGTGCGTAGCTCAGTTGGTTAGAGCGCATGTATCACACACATGAGGTCCGGGGTTCGAGCCCCTGCGCGCCCACTTATAGCCACTTAGAAATAAGTGGCTTTTTTTATGAGGTTCGAGTGCTGCGCGATGCGCGCCCACAAGAAGCTGCCGTTCGGCAGTTTTTTGTTTTCAAGTGCTGCTTCCTGAGTCTTCGAAAAAAAGCCAAGTCCGCCCCTAATTATCAGACCAGTTTAGTCTATTTTGTAACTTAAGTTACATCCTGTTTTTTGGGCAAATGCTATTATTCAATTCAGATAATGATTGTGAAAATAGGCACGTTACATTATCACACCAAAAGAGGAGAATTGTCATGGCTAAAAAGGAAAAACCTGAAATGGACGAGCCCAAGGGGCAGAAGATTTTCGATAATATCTGGCTGCTGTTTGTACTCTCATTGCTGATTAGCGGCGTGATCTACAACGTGTGGGGAATTATTGATCTCATGAACGTCCCAATTAAATAAAGGAGAGCCGATATGTTAGCGCCTGAACGAACCTGGTGGAAACCTCTTGGCCGGATGGAAAAGACCTGGCTGACCGTCGCTTTTGTTTGGTGCATTTTCCTGACGATAATGATGCCGCTTTGGTATTTCATGGGAAAGCAAAACGTGCCGACGGAGACCTATCGCACCACGACGGAAGCTTACGGTGCAAAAGTTAACGCTTTTGTAGACCAATACACAGTCGGCAAAGATGCAGCGACGGGTATGCCTATCGTCGCCCCGCCCGCCGGCAGCGACATTTACCTGCGCGCCATGAAGTGGCAGTGGTATCCAGTTTTGCAGCTTGAGCAGGGAGAAACCTACCGCCTGCACATTTCCTCAATGGATTTGAACCACGGCTTTTCACTCCAGCCTGTGAACATTAACTTGCAGGTTTTGCCCGGCTACGACTATGTCGCAACCATCGTCCCCACCACCAATGGCGACTTCACCATCGTGTGCAACGAGTACTGCGATGTGGGTCATCACACGATGGCCGGAAAAGTCATCGTTGTGAAGAAATAGGAGGTTTACAAATGGCTACCCTTGCCCCCACCACTCCCTGGACTAGCGCCGCAAAAGATGATTATCGCGTCTGCGGCGTAACCACTTTGAAGGTTGATATGCACACAGAGCGTCTCATCATTGCCAATGCAGTGATGGCTGTCGTCTGCCTGCTGCTCGGCGGCATTGCTGCTTTATTGATCGCGCTCACCCGCTGGCAGGTCTTCCACCTTTTGCCTGCGAATTGGTTCTACCGCCTGCTCACCCTCCACGGCATTGACATGCTTGTGGCATGGATCGTGTTCTTTGAAATGGCGGGCCTGCACTTTGGCAGCACTGCCCTGCTGAATGCCAGACATGCAGCGCCGAAACTAGCCTGGTTCGGATTCATCCTGATGACCGTCGGCGGTTTAATGGTAAATGGCGTTGTGCTGGTTGACCCAAACTCCAGCGTAATGTTCTCTGCCTACGTTCCGCTCAAGGCACATCCACTTTTCTACCTCAGTTACATTCTCTTCGCAGTCGGCGCGCTCATCACTGTGATTACATTCTTCATCAATATTGTGACCGCCAAACGCGAAGGCCGCTTCAGCGGATCGCTGCCTCTGGTGGTCTTCGGTTTGATGACAGCCGCCATCCTCGCCGTTTACACCCTGCTCGAAGGCGCAGCCGCAATCGTGCCGGCTTTCTTCTGGTCATTGGGCATCCTCAAGAATTATGACCCGGGTATTTATCGCAACTTCTTTTGGGGGTTTGGGCATCCCGCTCAACAGGTCAACCTGGCTGCAATGGTCGCCATCTGGTATGCGCTCGCACAAATGACTACCGGCATCCGTCCTGTCAACGAGAAGTTCTCGCGCCTCGCGTTCATCCTCTACCTGTTCTTCATCAACCTCGGCTCCGCTCATCACCTGCTGGTTGACCCCGGCCTTTCCTTCGCATGGAAAGCGGTCAACACATCTTATGCGATGTATCTGGCAGTGCTTGGTTCCATGATGCACGCCTTCTCCATCCCTGCCGCCATTGAAATTGCCCAGCGCGCCAAGGGGCACAACAAAGGACTCTTCGGCTGGCTGAGGAACGCACCCTGGGGTGAACCCGGCTTTGCAGCCCTGATCATGTCCATGATCATCTTCGGCTGGATCGGCGGCGTGACCGGCGTAACAATCGGCACAGAGCAGATCAACATGCTCGCACACAACACCATGCGTCTGCCCGGACACTTCCACGCCACAGTCGTGGGCGGAACGACTACAGCCTTCATGGGCTTCACTTACTACGTCATCCCGCTCATCTTCCGCAAGGAACTGAAACTTAAGAGCTGGGCCAAGCTTCAACCGTACGTATTCGGTTTCGGCACAATTCTGGTTTCACTCGGCATGATCACCAGCGGCTTGCAAGGCGTTGCCCGCCGCCACTGGGATATCACTTTCACCGGCGTTGTACCCGGCACAGTCAATATCACTTTGGCAATTATGGGCATCGGCGCGCTGATCGCGGTCACCGGCGGCATCATGTACATCACCATCGTGCTTGCTTCCATTCTTACCGGTCCGCGCCTCGAAGCCGAAAACCTGCTCCTCACCAGCGGCACAAACAACCCGCTGCTTGAGTCTACAAAGCTCACAGACGAGATGATGGAACGTCCACAGAATCAGCCTAAAGGTACGCTCGTGCTCGTCTTCGCCTTCCTCGTCTGGTTTGCCATCTACTATCTCAGCAACTGGTGGCTGCTCGGACGCACCTGGTTCATCAAATAACCTGGCTTTCGGCTGACAGTCACCTCAAAAGTGACTGTCAGTTTCTTATTGGTAAAAATGATAACTACGTTTCTCCTCGGTTTACTCGGAAGCCTCGGTCACTGCGTTGGCATGTGTAGTGCCGTTGTCATTCTCTTCGACCGCCAGCCCATTTTTAAAAATCAACTTGCATGGATACTCGCTCACACAGGGCGCATCACCACTTACACCCTGTTTGGCTTTGTTTTCGGCGCGTTCGGTCAAACCCTGTGGTCATTTGGCAACTTGCAAGCCGCGCTCTCCATTCTTTTCGCAATCATCGCCTTCTACATGGCATCTGCTTTTATTGGATTACCCCCCTCACCTGAACTTCTCTTTTCAGGGTGGATTGGACACTGGGGCAAACTCATTCGCGGATATAAACCCGCCTCACTCTGGACCTCATACCTGCTCGGTCTCCTTTGGGGGCTACTCCCCTGCGGCTTGATTCTGACCGCGCTCGTCACCGCAGTCGCTTCCAAATCCGCGAGTCTCGGCGCACTGAACATGCTAATCTTTGGTATTGCAACCATTCCAAGTCTCCTTGCAGTGAAATGGCTCTCACAGAAAGCCGCGCCCCGCCTCTGGTCCCGCGGAATCGCATCCCTCGTGATGATGTTCTTCGGCTTCCAATTCGCCATGCGCGGGTTTGCCTCACTCGGTATGGTTGAACATTTTATGCTCGGTTCGTTTATGCTCTGGTGAATAAATTACCAATGACTAATTACCAATGACCACAGCCTCCATCTCACCCACCCACGCTATCGCCACCTGCTCCCTGTGCGGACTCACGACTCTCCATCCCCTCACGAACGAACGTGGGGATATTTTTTGCTGTCCCTCGTGCAGGGAAGTCTCCGCGTTGCTCGAAGAATCTCCCGCAAAGCCAACCATTCTTACAAACGAAGCGAATGCCGAAAACATCACCATCACCCTCGGCGGGATGTGGTGCTCCTCCTGCGCGTGGCTGGTCAGTGAGCAACTCAATCGCACCAAGGGAGTCGCTAGCGCAGATGTTAGTTTCATTCAACAACAAGCCAACATTGTCTTCGACTCCTCAATCACCAATCTCCAATCTCTAAAAAAGCGCATCCGTTCCCTCGGCTACCAAGCCACGCTCCCCAACGAAAAGCCTTACGATGAAGAAGAAGTTTTCTTTACCCGTCTGCTTATCGGCGGCGTAATGGTCCTGCACGACATGATCGTCGGCACAGGGATTTACGCCCGCGAAATCCTCAATCTTGCAACGCCTGAGTCACAACCGCTTGTGGATTTCTTCCAAGTGATGATGCTCATCACCAGTATTCCCGTTTTGGTCTTACTCGGTCTGCCCATCCTCCGCGCGGGATTTGCAAGCCTGCTACGCGGACAACCCAATATCCACACACTCATCACCATCGGCACATTCTCGGCGTTCGGGCTATCGGTTTATCACCTCATCGTTGGTCATGGCGGATTGTACTTCGACACCGCAACCATGCTCATCTTTTTGATTTCGGTCGGGCGCTGGCTTGAGATGCAGGCACATAAATCCAGCAACAAAGCGGTGATGAAACTGCTGGAACAGATTCCGAACACGGCAACGGTTATGACGGCGGATGAGGACAAGTCGGTCAACGTTGCGGACCTCAAGCCTGGGATGCGCGTCCGAACCCGCCCTGGCGAGCGCTTCCCCGTGGATGGACTCATCGCCCTCGGCGAAGGTGACGTGGATGAATCGCTTCTCACAGGCGAACCCAAGCCTGTCTCTCACCATGCAGGCGACTCGGTCAAAGCAGGCACGATAAATCTTGACGGAAGTTTTGAAGTCATCGCAACGGCTGTCGGTGAATCCACGATGGCGGGTCAAATTGGACGATTGCTTCACGAAGCGTTATGGGCGCGCTCTCCTCTCGAACGCACCGTAGACAAACTCTCCGCGTGGATGACTCCCGCCGCGCTTGCGCTGGCAACCATTGCATTCATCATTTGGAATTACCTCTCTGGCGCGGAGCAAGGACTGCTCGTCGCATTGTCTGTTCTGCTCATCGCCTGTCCCTGTGCGCTGGGGCTTGCCACTCCGCTTACGCTTTGGCTCTCCCTCGAACGCGCCGCTGAGTCGGGAGCCATCCTCCGCAGTACCGCCGCGCTCGAAGGGCTTGCCAAAGTGGACAAGGTCTTCTTCGACAAAACGGGCACGCTGAGTCAGTTGCCAATGAAGGTGCAGGGAGTTATCAGTGACCAGTCATCAGTAACCAGTAATCAGTTTTTGCAAATTGTTGCTTCAGTTGAAAATGAATCCGAACATCCGCTGGCGAAAGCGATTGTTGAATACGCTAAATTGCAAAACATCGAATTGATAAAGCCTGAATCCTTCAAAGCCCTGCCTGCCCTTGGAGTCGTTGGAACATTACTGCGTAGCCGACGCTCTCTAGCGTCCGCATTAGAGAATGCGGACTACGCGGGGGAAATTATTATCGGCTCCGCGCGCCTCATCTCTGCCCAAGGCTTGACCATGCCAGAGAATATCAATCAACAGGCTGAGGCGTGGAAGGAAGCGGGCTGGGTCGTCGTCTATGCTGGGTGGGAGGGAAAAGTCAAAGGGCTGATCGGCTTGGGAGAAACCATCCGTAATGAGGCAAAGGATGTGGTGACTCAATTGCAATCGCGCGGATTGGAACTCGGTGTGTTGACGGGCGATGAAATTCACGCGGGCGAACGCTGGCAAAAAACATTGGGTATTCCCGTGCAAGCCGCGCTGACGCCCGATGAAAAAATGAAGCGGCTCGCGGACAATGCCGCGATGGTCGGCGATGGAATCAATGACGGACCCGCGCTCGCCGCCGCGACGGTAGGACTGGCGATGAACCACGGCACGGACGTTGCGCGTACCGCCGCCGATATTGTGCTGATGCGCGACGATTTGAACGTCATCCCGTGGCTGATTGATTTGTCGCGTCAATCCATGAAGCGTGTGCGGCAAAACCTCGGCTGGGCTGTGATTTATAACTTGATTGGTGTAGCCCTTGCGATGGCTGGATTATTACAACCCGTCTTCTCCGCGTTTGCAATGGTGGCAAGCAGTATCTTCGTCACCAGCAACGCGATGAAGATGAATAAATTTCCATTATTGAAAGAATAACGTCATTGCGAGGAGCGCTCTTGCTCTTAGAGACTGTTTCTTAACTGTCATTTCGAGCCATGAGCCTCAAACGGCGAATGGCGAGAAATCTGGTCTGCGCAAACCCAAGATTTCTACCCTTACGGGCACAATGTCCTCGCTGCCACTCGTCGAAATGACAAGAGACATGTGTAACGCGGCGCAAAACAAGACTTAAGAAACACTCTCTGAGCGACGAAGCAATCTCCTTGGTTGAGGATTGCTTCGGGCGGAAGTACACTGCCCTCGCAATGACATACCCCTGAAATCTGGAACCTGATACATGACCCTCCCCAACCCCTACGCAGAAAGAAAAACCCTCCGCGCGTTTGAAAAACTCTGGTCACGCCTCGAAGGCATCGTCAACCGCTTCACCAAATCAGACTTCAACCCGCTGTACCACCTCGGCACGCTTTCGATTTTCATGCTCATCGTATTGCTCGTGACGGGCATCTACCTCACTGCCATTTACCGCCCTGGGCTGGATGTCGCTTACGCCACCGTCGAAAAAATTGACTCGAATTGGTTTGGCTCGCTGATGCGAAGCGTGCATCGCTACGCGTCCGACGCGATGATTCTGCTCGTCATCCTGCATATTCTCAAAATGTTATTCAGCGACAAATTCTGGGGTCAGCACTGGCTCGCGTGGACAAGCGGCTGGATCATGCTGGCTGGCACATGGCTGACAGGCACGATGGGCTACTGGCTCATCTGGGATTTGCGCGCGCAATGGATGACCGAATACATGATGCAAACTCTCGCAGGCACGTCGGGTCTCACTTACGTCGCCACCGACCTCGCCTCGCGCACCTTTTCCAACTTCGTCATCATTCTTTTTCTGCACGTCTTTCTTCCGCTCATCGGTTTCCTCGGCATTTACATTCACGGGCTGAGACTTTCGCGCGCGCGTTGGTGGTCGCCGCGTTGGGTCAGCATTCAAGCCGTCGTTGGGCTTGTCATTCTCTCGCTCATCAAACCCGCGCAATCCTTCGCGCAGGCAGACCTTTCCACCCTCATCCAATCCGTGCCGATGGACGCGTATTACCTCGGCTTTCTTTCTTTGATTGATTCCCTCGGCAATTGGATTTTCTGGGTCCTTGCGATTTTCCTCGGCGGGAGTTTGTTCCTGCTCCCCTGGCTCGCCTCGGGGCGTGACCTTGGGCCTGCTCTCGTTACCGATTCAAAGTGTACCGGCTGTGTGCTTTGCTACGCCGAATGTCCGTACGACGCGATCCGCATGGCGCAGCGCACTGACAATTCTGGATATCACAAATTAGCCGCCATTAATTCAGCGCAATGCACCGGCTGCGGAATTTGTGTCGGCGCCTGCCCAACCGATGCGCTCGAACTCAAAGGCGGCTACAACGGAAGCCGGGCCTTCTCCGCCGTGCGCGGCGCGCTCAAACGCGAAAAAGAAACCGGGCAGCCCGTCACCGTTTTATTCGCCAGCCAGCGCAACGAAGCATTGGGCGGCCTGCCCAAATCACTCCTGGCAGAAAAAAATAACAGCCCGGTATCTTCATCTTCGTGGGGCGAGTCGCGTGTCATCACCGCTGTGCTGCCATCCGAAAGCGCGGTCAACATTGAGTGGATAAAGACCCTGCATCTTGAAGGCGCGCATGACGTGGTTATCCTGTCCCACCCTTACGATGACAGCCTGTACCGCGAAGACACACATTGGATATCAAACCGCCTGCGCCTGCGCCCTGCCCTGCTAACCAGCGACATTCACCTGCTTGAGGTCACGCCCGGTGATTCATCGGCAGTCTCAGGTTTTTTAGATAATCTCAACCGCGCCGAAGCCCGCTCAAGCAAAAAGCAACCGCACCTGCCCGAAATAAAGAACCGCAGCCTCGCCAGCCCTTCTTTCGCAGCCTCACTTGTCAGCGTGCTCGTGCTGACCCTGCTCTTCGCCACCGCCCTTCCGCTGGATATTCCCGCAGGCATGGTTGAAGCAAACAAAAGCGCCCTGCGCATTGCAATTGACATGAAGGGAAAAATCTCCGCGCCAAGGATTCCTGAAGGCGTGGTACTGCCCAAAGGCGCAGATGCCGCCAAAATATTCGGCGGTGAGCGCTTTCCCGTCAGTGTGCGCGTCACAGCCGACGGCAAAACCATTTTCGAGGAAACCTACACCCCGTCCGGGCTGAGCGGCGAGGGGCGGATATCCAATCTCGAATTCCTGCCCATAGACTCTGGCACGCATCTAATTGAAATTCTATTGAAGGATGACCAGAACGATTTTCGCACGGTCTATTCCGGGCAGGTGAACATCGAAAAGGCGCAGGTGCTGTTGTTCACGTATGATGAAAGGTCAGATACGTTTAGCGTCAGGTAATGAAAACGTCCCGCCTTGCCAGCGGGACGTTTTGTTGAGAGCATTACGCGGCAGCCGCTATTGTTGGTTTTGAGCGGTAGGCGATGAACACAATGGTCAAAAGAATCGCCAGGGCCGCAAAAGTATACCAACTCAGGCGCGATCTTTCTGACAGCGCCGCCCGAAACGGAGCGCTTGCCGCATCATTCGCAATATACCATTTGCGGTCATATTCCGATGAGCCGTTGACGATCCCATCGTAATATACATACCCGCTGTATGGATAATAATGCAGTTGATCGAACGGCTGAACGTCTGTGCCGTCCACATAGACACGGATGACCTGGTAACCCTGCCCCGGGTCAAGCGGGGCTTCGATGCTTCCCTTTGAAAAATCAGCGAATATGAAAAAATCCTGTGTCAGCGCCGGGTTGGTGACATTCAACTCGCCGGTAAGTCCCGGGCCTTTGATGGCGATGTAGGCAAAGCCGCCTTTGGCCAGAACAACTGCGGTGGGAATTGTCAATACCAGCGCAAAAAACAGAGCGACTATTTTCTTCATGGTTCTCCAGTTTGACTTTCGAGTTATTGAAACTGTGTAAATTTTAACCAGTTTTTCCAAATGCGGCTAAAAATCTGAGCCTGCCGTATTGTCTCATAGTTTTATAAGAATTTAAATCGCCGCATGATTTTCTTTTATAATGGCCGCCATGACTCAACGCACCAACGAAGCCTGGCTTGCAAACCTTAGAGATACCGGTCCGCAACACGCAGACGCGCTAAATGACCTACGCGGCATCATTCAGAAAGGCCTGCCGTATGCCCTCACCCGCTGGCTCTCCTCAGACGATCCGCTCTTTCAGCCGCTCGTGGAAGAGGTCACGCAGGAAACCCTGCTGCGCGTGCTTGACCAGTTTGAAACATTCGAAGGCCGTAGTCTCTTCACCACCTGGGTGCATAAGATCGCCATCCGCCTCGCGTTGACTGAACTCCGCCGAAAGCGCTGGCGGGATTCCTCGCTCGATGAGTTGACGGAAAACGAAGACGCTCCCCCGCCGCCCGGCTTGCTCGCCGATTCCCAGGCCTCCCCTGAAACTTCGGCAGAGCGCAAAGACATGCTCGTCCACGTCCGTCGTATTCTGGAGGAGGAGCTCACCCCGAAACAGCGCGAAGCGCTCATCCTGCTTGGCGTGCAGGACATTCCCATGGAAGAGGCCGCCAAACGCATGAAGACCAATCGCAATGCCCTGTATAAACTCTTGCATGATGCCCGCCTGCGTCTGAAGCGGCGCCTCGCCCTTGAAGACCTCACGCCGCAGGACCTGTTAATGGCCTTTGAACAAAAGTAAGATTAATAATTGATTAATCGTCAACTTTTCAGCATGAATATTAAAAAGTTCACCCAACGTATTCAAGACAATTCCAGACCCCAGGACGAACTGACAGATGATGTCATTCTAAAATTCCTAAAGGTTCTGGAAAGCGTCCGCGCCGAGGAAATGTCGTGCAGCGAGTTGTATTCGCAGCTCGATCAATTCGTGGAGAGGGAAGTCAACTCAAAGGACGCGGCTAGGATCATGCCGCTCGTCCACGAGCATCTCGACATGTGCTCCGATTGCTGCGACGAATACGAGGCCCTTCTGGCTGTTTTGGAAAACACCGAAGAACAAAAATGAGGCTGGCACAAGAGGTTCAGCCTTTTTGCTATTTGTGAAATAACATCTCCCCCGCGCAGACAGCAACCTTCAAGCGATTCTCAGACGGTGTAATCGGGCAGGACCACATGTCGTTATACGCGCAGTATGGGTTATAAGCCAGGTTGAAATCCACCAGAAAGCGCCCGCCAGGCAAAGGCTCGGGTTCAAGGTACCGCCCCGCCGGATAAGTCTCACTGCCGGCCAGAGAATCGACAAACGGCAGGAAGAAACCGTGTCCGCTCTGATAAATGGTCAATTCGGCTTCAACGCCATCCACCGCGAACTTGAACCTGCCGAACTTCTCATAGGTTTGAACATCTCCCGTCGAAGTCTGCATCTCAAAGCGCGGCTTTACCGGGTATTCGTCCACTTTCACTTCGAGCCGCAAAGAGTCGTTTTCAGGAAAATACTTCAATCCCTGAAAAATTTTCCTCTGTTCGGGTGTCAACGGGCTTTGCGGATGATTGCCGAAAAAATCGTCCTTCTCTGCGCGAAAAGATTCCAACTCTGTCATCGTTCCTCCAATGGTTTTGCTGCATAGACAGTGGAAATACAATAATTCTTACGAATTCGATGCAGGTTGAAAAACCCCTTGCCAATTCAAATGGTTTATGCTATTTTTGCATCAAGGATAAAATGACAGAGATACAAAAGACCGTCATGATTGTTGAAGATGAGGTGGAGGCCGCCGAACTGTTCGCGGAGATGATGCGCATCATCGGCTTCCGCGTCATCAAAATGTATTCCAGCGTCCCGGCCATCCCCATGCTCTCAAAAGAAAAGCCGGACGTTGTCATATTGGACATCATGATGCCAGACATCTCCGGGCTGGAAGTACTGCGTTACATGAAACGCGAAGCTGAACTTGCCGCGATCCCTGTCGTCATCATATCCGCCAAAAGTATGCCCGGCGACATCAAGGCCGGCCTCGATGCCGGTGCGTCCATCTACCTCACCAAGCCAGTCAGTTTCAACGACTTGAAACAGGCCGTTGAAAGCGTACTGCCATAACCCCGCCGAATGAGCCTCCTGCGCGCCTTCATCGCCATCGAACTCCCCCAGCACATTCGAGATGCAATCGAAAAACAAACTGCGCGGCTGCGTCAGGCGCTGGGAAACGATCTCGTCCGCTGGGTGCCTGCCCAAAACATGCACTTGACCTTGAAATTTCTCGGAGATATCGCCGCCTCACATGTGGACTTTCTGAAACAGATGCTTGCCCGTGAAGCCGAATCACACTCGCAATTCGACCTGCAAATCGGCGGCCTCGGTTCATACCCGACCTCGCGCAGGCCGCGCGTTCTATGGGTCGGACTCCACGCCCCAGCAGAACTGGCCTCCCTGCAAAAAAGCATCGAAGCCGCGGCGCGCCGCCTGGGTTACGAACCAGACGAACACCCCTTCTCCCCGCATCTGACCGTGGGAAGAGTACGGCAAAGCGCAAGCCCCGCAGATCTGCCGAAGGTGCGCGCGGCAATGGATAATATTCAACTGGGCGGCATTGGCACGGCGAGGGTAGACTCTGTGCATCTCATCAAAAGCGACCTGCAGCCAAGCGGGTCGATCTACACCAAATTATTCTCAGCCCCATTATCCAGACGAAGAGGTGAAATCTGAACGCACTCGAACTTGCACGTGAAATCGTAAACTCCCTTGAAGATAAAAAAGGGGAAGACATTGTCCTGATGGACTTGAAAGACATCGTCTCATTTACCGACTATTTTATAATCTGCACCGGCACCAGCGACCGCATGATTGACGCGCTCGCCAACGCCGCCATTGAAGACATCCGCGTGCGGCATAAAAAGAAAGGCAAAAAGCAGGGTTTCGCCCGCGACGGCTGGGTGGTCGTGGACTACGGTGATGTGATCGTGCATCTCTTCTCGCCCGACCAGCGTGATTTTTACAATCTCGAAGAATTATGGGAAGACGGGAAAGTGCTGTTGAGGTTGCAGTAAAGGTTGTTAAAAGTAATAAGCAAAGAGCAGGTTTAGAAAAGGCCATCCTGTAGATATTCAACTACAGGATGGCCTTCTATCTATTTTTACTCTTTACTTGTTACTCAGCACCCATCACTTCTCAAACACCCACTGATCCACCGCGCGCTTCCAATCCACAAGTTCTTCGGGCTTGAACCAGAGCGCAACTTCGCGTTCACCGGTTTCGGGCTTGTCCGAAGCATGGATCAGGTTGCGGCCAACCTCTAGCGCGAAATCATGGCGGATCGTGCCGGGCGCAGCCTCGACAGGTTTGGTCGAGCCGACGGTCTGACGCACAGCAGCGACTCCGTTCGGGCCTTCCCACACCATCGCCATCACAGGCGCGGAAGTAATGTATGAAATCAAGCCTTCGTAAAACGGTTTGCCCTTGTGTTCGGCATAATGAGTCTCAGCCAGAGTCTGGCTGACCTGAATAAATTTGGCAGCTACCAGCCGCAGCCCGCGGCGTTCAAAACGGGCGATCACTTCGCCGATGAGTCCGCGCTGCACACCATCGGGTTTTACAAGTACGAGCGTTCTTTCCACAGAAAATCCTCCAGAATAAAATATACAAGTCGGGCTTGTCAGCCCGACTTATTTGCTAACGAATCAACTCTTCCGCCTTGTTGTAAGCTTCCAGCGCTTCCTTCAAACGATTGGAGCGCATGTACGCATCGCCGAGCGTTTGCCAGATTCCCACCTCGACCGGGTAGCGATACAACGATTCGTTCAAATCGCGGATGGCTTCTTCAAGGTGCTTGCCCTTCTTGATGAGTTTCCCATAATGAGCAAGCGCAGTCGGGATATCACCGCGGTCCAACTCACCCTTGGCCTGCATCAACACATCGGTAGTGCTCTGCGCGTCAGCCTGAGGCTGGCGTGCCAGGGCGGGCTTCTTCTTAACAGGCTGGGCAAGCGCCGCCGCAACAGGTTCCTTGGTTTCCACAGGCCGCCAGTCAGAAGAAGCGGTAGGCTGCGGCTTCGATATCTCTTCCGCTTCAAACTTCTCCCTGTGCATCCAGGGCGGAGTATCATCTTCTTCGGTTTCGATGATAATTTCCTTGGTGTCGGCAGTCTCTTCTTCAACGCCTTGCAGCCAGTCGGGCAGGTCAACTGCCTCGCTGACAGGAGCAGGCTCCGAGGTCGGCGCAGATGCGGGAACTGCAAGTTCCTGCTCAACAGATTTTTTCCAAAGGTCTTCCTCCAAATCCTCTTCCGGCTTCGAGTCAACTCCGTCCAGCCAATCGGGCAGTTCCGATTTCGCGGCCGCAGGTTCAAGGCTGGCCGGTTGTTCGGTCTTCGCGCGCGGCATCGAATCAGCCAAAATGGAATTGGGGGTGGGCATTTTTTCGAAGGGCAGGCCAGGCTCTTCATCCAGCCCGCTCAACCAGTTCGTCAGGTCTTGATCGGAAGCCTGCGCGGTCACTGCCGCGCCGACAGCGGATTCTTCCCCGCTGCCGGTCAGCCAACTGGGCAGGTCAGACTCAGACGGCGTTTCAGGCGCAAATTTGATCTGGTCGTCTGAATCAAGCGGCTGGCCGCTCTTGATCCATTCGGGGATTTCAGGGCGGTGCAGGTCTTGTTCTGCGGCTGATTCCGGTTCCGATTGCGAGCCCTTCAACCAGGCCGGTACGTCCTGTTCCTGCGCTTCAGCTTCGGGCGGGGTGATGAATTTATCCTGCTTCTCTTTTTGGTCAAGACTGCGCAGCCACATGCCGGTTTCATCTGATTCGACCATGCCGGTTGACTGGTTCTCAAATTCGGCGAAGAATTTTTCGCCGATGTCCTGTGCGTTTTGGGCGCTGGCAGGCTGTGCAGGTTCTTCCTTCTGCGCATTCAAAATGGATTCAGCCTGGCCGGCTGCCTGCGCCTGCTGTACCCATTCAGGCGGCGTTTCGCTGCGCAAATTGGGGTCGGTGACAAATTCGTCGGGATTGGCGCCATGCTTGGCCGCAAGTGATTCGAGCCAGGCAACGGCGTCATCTTGTTCTTTCGATGTGGCCCCAAGGCTTTCAATGGAAGGCTGGCCGGGGATATCCTGCGCCTGTCCCAGCCAATCTGGCACGGCGGTTTGGTCTGTCGCAGGTTCCTGCGCTGTAACGTCCTGTCTGGCGGCAAGCGATTCAAGCCAGGCCATGCTGTCATCTTGTGCGGCGGCAGGAATAGGCGGCGGCTCAACCACCGCTCCGCTCTGGGGCGGCGTTTCCATGCCTCGCAGCCAATCGGGGATGTCTTCGTCTTTTTCAGTGATCGGAGTAAATGCCTGAAAATCGTCAAGCCCGGTTTCAGGTTGAAGGCCGGCCGCGGCTGGGGCGGGCGTTTCCTGCTCAGGCTGGCCGCCAAGTCCGCTCAACCAATCCGGGATATCGTCGGCGGGCTGGGCGTTAAAGGTGTCAGGCGCCGCATCCGCAGCCACAGTGGAGGCCGTCGCCGCGGCGCCAAGTCCGCCGAGCCAGTCCGGGATGTCTTCAGCCGGCTTGGAAGAAACAGTCTTTACTTCCTGATCGTCCAACCCGCTCAGCCAGTCTGTGATGTCTTGTGACTGGGAGGCGGCTGGCTGTTTGTCGCTGAGTTCATTTAACCAATCGGGAGTATCCACTGACTGGGCCGAGGCGGCCGGTTCTGTTATTGGCGCCTGGCCTTTCAGCCAATCCGGCAAGTCGGCAGGGACAATGGCATCTGCAACGGCCGGTTCTTCGTCAAATATGGATGTGGGACGTTCAGGGGTATTGGATTCGCCCCAGCCGGCGGCGCGCAAAAAGTCCGGAATTTCGTCCTCCTCTTCGGCGGCGGAGACAGGCGCGGGCGAAGATTGAGGCGTGAAACTGGACGCGGCGGATGATCTCAGCCAGTCCGGTTGATCGGCGTAGCCCGTCTCATTGGAGACTGCTCCAGAGCCGATTCCAAGGGTCGAACTCCAGTCCGGTCCCATGGGGACTTCGCGGCCGGTGTACTCCAGCCGCTCAAGGTTGACTGCGGCATCTGCAACTTCATTTGAGAGGAAGATCGAGCCTTTGGCAAATGAAGCGTACGGGTCCATTTCATATACACGCGTGCGGTAGGCCTGTGTGTTCTCTGCCGTGCCGGTAGTGGCGGGCAAAAGTTCCACCATGATGCGGTTGGCTTCAAAGCAAAACGGATATTGTTTCAACAGTTGGGCGCACATGTCCGAAGTGTCGGCCTTTTGGCCACTGCGGAAATAAGCCCGCGCAAGCAGCACCTGCATATCGGTACGGTTCGGGTCGCTGGCAAGCACATTGCGAATCTCTGCGATGGCCTGCGGATAAAGTTCTCCCTGCATGTACATGAAAGCCAGCGCGCCGCGTGTCATGCGAATCTTGGGCGGCTCCACTCCATCGCGGCGGCCGTACAACCTTTGCAGTTCACCCTGGATCGCGGCATTGGACGGCTGGGTTTCAAAGGCGCGTTCCATGTGCCAGATGGCGTCATCGAGTTTGTTCTGCTCGTCGGAAATAATGCTCATGCCGACATGCGCGACAAAATCCTCGGGCACAGCCATGAGAACACGGCCTAAAATATCCACCGCGTCGGTATATCGTTTTGCTTCAAGGTGCGCCTTCCCGAGCAGACGGTAGGTTTCCAAATGTTTGGGAAAAGTTTTTAGGATATGGTGGCAGTGCGCGACGGCCTCATCGGTTTGGCCCTGGTCAATGAGGCTTTCGATTTCACGGTTATAAATTCTTAATGAGACTTTTGCCATTGCCTTTTTCCTGAGGGTAAGGATTTTCGATTCTTAAATTTGCGATCCTATACGCTATTTTACTCGTAAAACAGGGGTAGCGGCGAAACAAATTCATCGCTAAATTGATGCGCAGACAAGACCGCCCGCCGCGCCTGCTCCAGCTTTGTCTCATCGTTGGCATGGATCTCGAACAGCGGCTCGCCGGCTTCAACCCGCCCGCCGACTTTTTTATGGATGATAAAGCCGACAGCGCGGTCAATGGGATCGCCCTTTCGGGCGCGGCCTGCTCCGAGCGCCACAGCCGCCTCCCCCACGTATCTGGCATGGACCTGTGAAATGAATCCGCTGCGAGGGGCATTCACCACCTCGACGTATTTGGCGCGCTCGAATTTGGAGGTGTCGTCCACATACGAAACATCGCCGCCTTGAGCCTGAACCAGCACACGGAATTTCTCGAGCGCGCTGCCATCGGAGATGCTCCGCCCGGCCATGGCGCGGCCTTCGGGCAGGTCTTTTGCGCGCCCGCCGGTCACCAGAACCTGGGCGGCCACATGCAGGCAGTGTTCATAATAATCCGCAGGGGCTTTGCCGCGCAGGAGTTCGATGGCTTCGATGGTTTCCAGCGCATTTCCGACCGCGCTGCCCAGCGGCTGGTTCATGTCTGAAAGCAGGGCAACGGTATTGCGCCCGGCCAGCCGGCCGATATCCATCATTAAATTTGCGAGTTTGCGCGCTTCGTCGAGGTTTTCCATGAAGGCGCCGAGGCCAAGTTTTACATCCAGCACAATGGCTGTGGCGCCGGCGGCGATCTTCTTGCACATGATCGAGGATGCGATCAACGGAATGGACGGCACTGTACCGGTCACATCGCGCAGGGCATACATTTTGCCGTCTGCGGGCGCGAGGTCTAAAGACTGGCCGGTGAGCACGATGCCTTTGTCTTTCAGTTGCTGCTTGAATTCATCGGTGGTCAGGTCTACGCGGTAGCCGGGGATGGATTCCAGTTTGTCAATCGTGCCGCCGCTAAAACCCAGCCCGCGGCCGGACATTTTACCGACCGGCAGCCCGCAGGCCGCAACCATCGGCATGACCGAGATGCTGGTCTTGTCTCCCACGCCGCCGGAAGAATGTTTGTCAACCACCACGTCAACGATGTTTGACAGGTCAAGCACCTGCCCGGAATTTGCCATCGCTAGTGTCAGGTCTTTTGTTTCGCGGGCAGTCATTCCATTTAACATGACTGCCATGGCAAAAGAGGAAGCCTGATAGTCGGGAATTTCGCCGCTGACAAAGCCCTGAATAAAGAACTCGATCTCCTGTGAAGTCAGTTCCTGCCTGTCGCGTTTTTTGATGATGATATCTACCGCGCGCATGTGAATTCTCCTTGATTGATTCTATTTTATCGCAAATGACATCGCAGGCCATGGACAATTGACAACAAAAAACCGCAAGCGAAATAATCATCTGCGGTTCATGATCCCTCATCCGGACTTATTTCTTAACCAATTTCTGTTCTTCCTTCCCATCCTGCACAATCCATCCGAGCGCGGCGATCTCGTCCCGCAGGTGGTCTGATTCAGCAAAGTCTTTTCGGGCACGAGCCTGTATGCGTTGGTCGAGCAATTTCAAGGCTGCGGCAGGAGGCGGCTCTTCATCCTGCGGCCCGGCAGCATTGAGCGCCATCTCCCAAACCTCGGGTCGAATCCCCTTTTTGACTGGGTCAGACATGTTGAAATGCCCCAATTCACTGAGCAAAAAGCCTGCGCCTGAAGGATAAATTTCCATGCCGGTATTCCTGAGCACCGACACAGAACTCACGCCATGCACATCGCATGTGCCCAGGCTGAAATCCATGATGACGCCTGAATGTTCGTCGAAGCCGAGGATGATATTTCCCGGCGGGAGCAGCCGGCTCCACTGATTAAAGCGCTCCATGCCTACAAAACAACGGCTGGTATCCAGATCGGCGCCGCCTTCGGCATTATTCCAATGCGGGACAAATGAGAGGTCCAGGCCGAAGTCTGAAAAGTAGTTCAACCCCTGCCCGGCATGGACATCCTGCCCCACCTTGTAAATTTCATAAACAGGCAGCACCCACGCGCCGACAGAAATGGTCGCGGCAGATGAAAAAATCAAAGTTGCACCCAGCCTATGCCGCGCGCGAATGATATCCCAGGCCAGCGAGCCATGCAGTTGCCGCGTCAGATACGTGGGACTGCCCGGCCCCATAAATATGACGTTGGCCTGCAAGAGCGGTTTGAGGATTTCAAGGTTGTTCGGGCTGAACTCCGTCCCTTGTTTGCGGGCGGGGATCAAGTCTATCGCCGGTTTGTAATTCTGCAAACGAGACTTGAGGAATTCGCCCACGCGCCCGGCGACGATCGAAGCATTTAACTCAAAGCCGGCCGGCGTTTCCAGTATGGAGATTCGCAGCGGGCCGGGGATGAGGCGCGCAAGAATTTCAAAAATCCTTCCGCCGGCCTGTGAAGTTTCACCTGAACCAAGAAAGGCAATGCGTCCCAAAGGCATATCAATTGGATGATGCGTTAAGGTGGTCTATTACATCAAGGAAGGTTTCGTTGTCCGGGATATCAGACATGGATGCGCCAAAGTGAACATAACGGATGCGCCCGTCAACATCGAGCACGGCGTTCAACGGCATACGCCCGAGTTTAAACAAATTCACTTCCTGGCGGTACAACCTTGAAACGCGGTGATCGGGGTCGGGCAGGCCGATGTAAGGAAGTTGTTCGTTTGCCCAATAACGTTGAAAGGCCTGCAAATTATCCGGGCCGACGGCGATAATCTCTGCGCCGCGCCCGGTAAAATCGGCATAACTATCTCTCATACGCGCCAACTGCGCGCGGCAATACGGTCACATGAAACCGCGCAGGAAAGCCAGCACAAGCGGCTTGCTGCCGCGAAAACCTGAAAGGCTGACAATATTTCCGTGGATGTCTTTTAGTTCAAAATCTGGGGCCATCTGCCCGGGCGAGAATATGTTTTTAGGAGTCATTCAAGTAGTGATTTCGCTTTCTTCCAAATCTGGTCGAACATGGCAAAAGTTAATTTTCCTGTTGCTGTATTTTGCCGGCTGGGGTGATAGGAGCAAAGCAGCCAGCGGCCTGCCGCCAGCTCATAAACCGCGCCGTGTGAAAACTTCAGGTTCCGCAGTTCGAAAATTTTCACAATCCTGTCAAATGCAATTTTACCCAAACACACGATCACCTTCGGCTGGATGATCTGCAGTTCGCGCTCAAGATACGGCTGGCAATTATTTAATTCCGCTGGAGTCGGTTTGTTATGCGGCGGAGCACAGCGGCCTGACGCGGTAATGTACATATCATTGAGGATGAGACCATCGCTTCTTGACTCCGCCCCGGCCTGATTCGCAAACCCAGCCCGGTGCAACGCCGGGAAGAGGAACCCGCCCGAAGAGTCGCCGGTGAACTGGCGGCCTGTGCGGTTTGAGCCATGAGCGCCGGGAGCCAGCCCCACTACAAGCACGCGCGCCTGCGGGTCGCCAAACCCGGGCACAGGCCTGCCCCAGTATTCTTCATCTTTGTATGCCTTGCGCTTGACTCGCGCAACCTCCCCGCGCCATTCGACAAGCCGCGGACATTTGCGGCAGGAGATGATTTCGGTATTTAATGTTTCAAGTTGAGATTGCATAATTTTCCATTGGAAAGTTGAAAGGTCTTCAAGTTGACAAGTATTAACTTTCAAACCATCCAGCTTTTAAACTTTAAACGATAAACATCGCGTCGCCAAAAGAATAAAAACGATAGCCTTCCCTGACAGCCGTTTCATAGGCCGACAAAATCTTCTCACGCCCGGCGAAGGCGCTGACCAGCATGATCAGCGTGGATTTGGGCAGGTGAAAGTTGGTGATCATCGCATCTACAACTTTGAATTGATAACCGGGCAGGATGAAGATCGAAGTGGGCGCGGAAAAGGCAGAAACCAGTGACGAGTTATCAGTAATCAGTTGCCCGGCAGATTCGAGTGTGCGGACAGAAGTTGTCCCAACTGCGATCACCCGCCCGCCGATTTGTTTTGTCTGGTTAATCAGGTCGGCAGTTTCCTGCGGAAGTTCACACCACTCGGTGTGGATTTTATGTTCGGCAGGATCATCCTCGGTGACTGGCGCGAAGGTATCCAGCCCGACATGCAGGGTGACATAGGCAACTTTCACACCTCCGGCTTGCAGTTCGTCCAGCAATTGCGGCGTGAAATGCAATCCCGCTGTCGGCGCGGCGGCAGAGCCAACATCTCGCGAGTAGACGGTCTGGTAGCGTTCTGGGTCGGTCAATTTTTCGTGAATGTACGGCGGCAGAGGGATGTTCCCTACTTTGGGGAAATACGGCTCAATGGGTTCGGAGAATTTGATCAGCCGTTCCGAGCCTGCAAGGATGTCAATGATCTCTGCCTGCGGACCATTTTCCACCAACACGCGTTTCCCTGCACGCAGGCCTTTTCCGCCGACAAGGGCCTCCCAGGTCAATTCGTCACGGCGGCGCAGGAGGAGCAGTTCTACGCGGCCACCGGTCTCTTTTTTGGCGAAGATTCTCGCAGGGATGACCCGAGTCCTGTTGAGGACGAGGAGGTCATCTGGCCGCAGAATCAAGCCCAGGTCACGAAAGATGCGATGCTCCACATCAGATGAATCGCGGCGCAGCACCAACAGCCGCGATGAGTCGCGCGGTTCAGCAGGAGTCTGCGCGATGGACGTTTCAGGAAGATGATAGTCGAAGTCGGATGTTTTCATTTGGAAGTTTAATGATAATGGATTAGAATCAAAAACGGAAGCAAAACTGCCGAACAAGGAGCTCAACATGAAACTTAGTTTTCACGGTGCGGCGCAGACTGTAACCGGCTCGATGCATTTGGTGGAAGTAAATGGCTCGCGCATCCTTCTGGATTGCGGCATGTATCAGGGGCGGCGAAAAGAATCCTATGAACGAAACCACACCTTCCCTTTTGATGTAAAAACAATTGACGCGGTGATCCTCTCGCACGCGCACATTGACCATTCCGGAAATTTACCCAATCTGATCAATCAGGGTTTCAACGGGCCGATCTACGCCACGCGCGCCACCGCGCACCTGACCGATTTGATGCTGCGCGACTCGGGTCACATTCAGGAGAAGCAGGCGGCGAGCATCAACTACCACAACAAGAAAAGAAAGGGCGCAACGGTCGTTCCGCTGTACACCGAGGAGGATGCGAAGCAGGTCAAGCCTTTGTTGAAGGAGCTTGATTACAACGAAGAGTTTGAAGCCGCGCCCGGCGCGCTTGCAACCCTGCATGATGCGGGGCACATTCTTGGTTCCGCGTCCATCGCGCTCAACCTCGAAGAAAAAAAGCGCAAAACGAAATTGTGGTTCTCGGGCGACATCGGCCGCCGCAACCTGCCGATCATCCGCGACCCGGTTCTGCCAAAACAGGCGGATATCCTGCTGATGGAATCAACCTACGGCGACAAGCCGCACCGCTCACCGGATGAAGCCTATGTCGAAATGCGCGACATCATCCTGCGGACGCTTGATCGGAAAGGCAAGGTGATCATCCCCTCTTTTGCAGTGGGCCGCACGCAGGAGATCGTCTACAACCTGAGCCGCATGTACGACGCGGGAGAATTACCCGCCGTCCCGGTTTATGTGGATAGTCCGCTGGCGGTGAATGCCTCCAATATTTTCCGCAACCACTCGGAATGTTATGACAAAAAGATGAATGAATTGATAAAGGACGGGCATCCCGCGCTGGATTTCAAACTGCTGACCTATGTCTCTGATGTGGAAGAATCAAAGGAACTCAACCAACGCAAGGACCCGATGATCATCATCTCAGCCGCGGGCATGGCAGAGACCGGACGCGTGGTGTATCACATCCGCTGGGCTATCGAGAACAAGCGCAACACGATCATGATCGTCTCATGGCAGGCGCCGGAGACGCTGGGGCGCAGGATCGCCGAACGCGAAAAAAGGGTGAAAATCTTCGGCGAGGAATACAAACTCAAGGCGGAGGTTGCCACCATCAACGGGCTTTCCTCCCATGCCGGGCAGGACCTGCTGGTGGAATATGCTTCCGGCGTAAAGAAGGGCGCGAAGAATATATTTTTGGTCCACGGGGAAGAACGTGGCGCCATGCCGCTGATGGAGAAACTAAAGGAAAACGGCGTGAAGCATGTCCATTACCCCGCACCGCGCACGGTGGTGGATTTGTAAATGTTACTCAGAGTACGGCCGCGGCCTGACAGGTTTGGCTGGGCTTCCATAACATATCATCCCCCCGGGCAGGCTGTTCAACACCGTACTGCGCACACCGACCAGAGAACCTTCGCCAATCTCCACTCCCGGGCCGACAAACACATCCGCTGCAAGCCAGGCCTGGTCTCCGATGTTAATTTTCAAAGCAAAAATATCAAAAGTACTTTTCTTGTAATCGTGACTGCCGGTGCAAAGATAGCAGTTCTGTGAAATAACACAATGCCGCCCAATTTGAATTTCACCCAGCGTGTAAAGTTCCACGTGATCGCCAAGCCAGGTGTAATCTCCAACAGTAAGTTTCCACGGGTAGGTGACGCGCACACTTGGGCGAATGAGGACATGCCCGCCGATTTTTGCCCCAAATAAGCGCAGGAGAAAGCGCCGCCATCCATATAAGAATTGAGGCGACCAGGCAAACAAGGTATCCTGAATCAGCCACCAAAGTTGAACAAAAAAGGCCGGCCGGCCGCGAAAATTTGGAGGGAGTTTGAAACTGTCCAGGC
>Ga0233425_10004195_pt1 | contig 24578 bp, 26 predicted proteins | sample Watercolumn_Towu_2_FD_181712 | JGI IMG/M metagenome (GOLD analysis project Ga0233425, IMG submission 181712) | Freshwater microbial communities from Lake Towuti, South Sulawesi, Indonesia - Watercolumn_Towuti2014_140_MG | ecosystem: Environmental > Aquatic > Freshwater > Lake | place... | reverse complement strand
AAATGGCGGCGACGATCGGCCGGCCCCCCAATAATTCGGCCAGCACGCGGAAAATCGGATACAGCGCCACGGCAAGCACGACGCTCCAGAGAATGATCACCGCGAAAGGCAGGATGATGATGAAGGTCCAGTAGATCAGCGCGCCGATGACGAATAGGCGGATGGCCAGTTCGATGACCATCGCATTGAAGCGGCGCTCGACGCCGTTAATGCCGTTAGGCAGATCGATCACCGGCGTTCTCTCAGCATCCCGTGACTTTTGCATCGCAATAGAGTGAAGATTTGGCGGGCGTCTGACAAGAGAACTTTGTGTCGCTCGCGGGCCAGCGAACGCTTAAAAACCACCAAGGTTCCGCTTGTGGTTCAGTAGTCGCCGCTTCCGACCAGAGGATGAATGCCGCCGAGCCCCTTGGGGTCGGAGCTCTGCCGATTGCGCTTGCCGGTTTTGGTCCCCTGGTCGGCCTTCGATGCCGAAACGGATTTGGCGCTGCTTTTTGACGATGCGGCGGATGCGGGCGGCGCAGCGATCGCGCAGACGAGAATCAAGGCGAGAATCAAGGCAAGAATATAACGCATGCGGTTACTCCCCTCGGAGGGCCCATGGACCACGGCCTCCAATGACGGTTACATAGTCCGCCCGTGCTCGGTAACGAGAGCGCCGCCGCTTGCCTCCGCGCGCTTCGACAAGCTTTCCGTATTTTGCGATAGACTATTCGCTCCACATCGAACGATTCGAGCCGCATGACCATCCGCCTGCACCAGGGCGATCTCCCCGAGGGGATCGGCGCTGGCTCCATTGTCGCGATCGACACAGAGACCTTGGGCCTCAATCCGCATCGCGACCGGCTATGCCTGGCGCAACTCTCTTTCGGCGACGGCGACGCCGAGCTTATACAGTTCGCGAAAGGTCAGACGCGCGCGCCCAATCTGGAGCGCTTGCTCGCCGATCCCGCCGTCCTCAAACTCTTCCACTTCGCGCGTTTCGACATCGCGATTTTGGCCAAGACTTTCGGCTTCATCCCCGCGCCGGTCTACTGCACCAAGATCGCCTCAAGGCTCGCCCGCACCTATACCGACCGCCATGGCCTCAAGGATCTCGCGCGCGAGCTTCTCGGAGTGGAGATTTCCAAGCAGCAGCAGTCGTCCGACTGGGGCGCGCCGACGCTTTCCGAAGCGCAGCAGGCCTATGCGGCGTCCGACGTTCTCTATCTCCATCAGCTCAAGGATAAGCTTGACGCCATGCTCGCCCGCGAGGGCCGCGCCGAGCTGGCGCAGGCCTGTTTCGACTTTCTTCCCACGCGCGCTCGGCTCGACCTCGCCGGCTGGCCCGATACGGATATTTTCGCCCATGAATGAGACAGTTGTGTCGCCTCGAATTCGCCACCAGGGCGCCTCACGATGACGCCATGACCGACGTTTTCCCGACGCCCAGCGCCCGCGACCGCATCGGCGCGTTTGTCGCGCCGCGACAAAGCGCTTTTCCGCAGGCGCTTCGCCATACTGCGCGGGTCGCGCGCCTGCGCCGCTGGATCCTGTGGGGGGCAGGCGGCGTCGTCGGCGTCGTCGGTCTTGGCTTGCTCATCAGCTCGCTGCGGTTTCTGCCAGCCGTGAGCGTGGCGCGCGTCGCGCTCAAGGGCTCCCGCATCGTCATCGAAAGCCCCAAGCTCGTCGGCTACCGGCAGGACGGTCGGCCCTATGAGGTGCGCGCGGTCGTCGGCGTGCAGGACTTGTCGAAGCCTGACGTCTTCGAGCTCGAACGGCTCGAAGTCAGGGTCGAGAACGCTCGCGACAGTTCGATCGTGATGACCGCCGAGAAAGGCGTTTACAACCGAAAGGCCGATCACGCCGACATGAGCGGCGGCGTCAATATCCGCAATGAGAAGCATTTCGACATGCGGCTCGAGTCGGCCGTCATGGACTTCAAGGCCAGCGTGATGACCTCGAACAAGCCCGTGCTCTTGAAGATCGACGGGGGCGAGGTCGCGGCGCAGTCGGTGGAATTCTCGCAAAAGGAGCGCCGCGCGACCTTCGGAGGCGGCGTGCATTCGGTGCTATACGGCGAGGGCGATGCGCCCGCGCCAACTTCGGGCGCCGCGACCAAGGGCTAATGCTCCACATCGTCCTTTTTCTTTTCGCGGCGCTTGTCGCCGCGGCGCCGGCAAACGCCCAAGGGCGCTCCGGCGGCATACTGCCGGGCGCCACGGCTAAGGATCCGCTCAACATCGACGCCGGAAAGCTCGATTATTTCGAGAAAGAGAAGAAACTCATTTACTCAGGCAGCGTGATCGTCACGAATGGCCCGTCGACGCTGAAGGCGACGCGCCTCATCATCTTCCTCGAAGGAAAGGGCGATCAGCCGGCCGCAACGACCAATGACCGCGTCAAACACATCGACGTCGAAGGGCCGGTGACGCTCGTCTCAAAGGATCAGATCGGGACGGGCGACCGCGGCAGCTACGACAAGGCTGAAAACAAGGTCTATCTTATCGGCAATGTGACGCTCACGCAGGGCGAGAATATCGTCAAGGGCGAGAAGCTCGTCTATGACGTGGCGACCGGCATGGCGACGGTACAAGGCGGCGCGGCGCAAGGCGGACGGGTGCGCAGCACCTTCATGCCCAAGAACCAATAAGCTTTTTTAGGTTACTGCGCGGCTGAGGTCACAAGCTGGTCGAGCATGTGCTTGCGCTTGGCTTCATAGTAATAGCCGCCGGCGTAAAGCCTGATCGCCCGCTTTTCATTGCCGCCGCTCACCTTATAGGCGTTTGCCAGATAAGGCACCGCGAAGGCGAGATTGGTGTCGGCGTCGAGAAGGCCGCTTGCAGGGCCGTCGTAGCCCATGTGTCGCGCCGTATCGTGACGGATCTGCATCAGCCCCCAATAGGGCCCGTGCCGGGCGTTTGGATTGTAATTGCTCTCGCGGCGGATCGAGCGGTGAATGAGCGATTCCGGAATGTCGTAGATGCGGGCGTAATGCGCGATCCGAGCATGAAGCGCGTCCTGACCGGAAAGTTCAACCGGCTGGGCGGCCTCGTCATAGGCGGCGGGGGCTGAAGCGATGGGCGACTCCTGCGGGGCGCAGCCGCCAAGCGGCAGAGCGCCGAAGGCGGCAAGGACGGCGGCCCAATGGAATAATCTCATCCTAAAAGTCCCTCATTGGCCGCCCATCGCCCGACCGAAAATTGCGCCATGCGCAAATGGCGAATTCGTGGCGGCCACGCTTCGGCGGCGTTGATTTTTGGGGATGGCCGACTAACTCCCCGCGTATTCCTGATACGAGGCCGGCGATGGCGCAAAGGCAGGCGAAAAGTCGCGAAACGGCAAGAAGCTCAAAGACCGCAACCAACTACTGGTCGGGCGAGGTCACGCGCCACAGCAATGCGCTCGATCTCGAGTCGGGCGTATTCACCTGGGACGATCCGGCGAAGATCGCCCGCTCCCTGAAGCGCTCGGCCGAGGCGAGCGAGCGGCGCAAGTCGGAACCGTATCGTTCCGCGATGTCGATGCTGACCTTCTATATCAATAGAGCCGGCAAGGATTTGCCAGACGAGCGCCGAAAGGCGCTGGAGCAGGCGAAGGACGAATTGCGGAAGGCGTTCGGGCGGAGGGCGTCCGCAGATTGACGCCCCGATTGAGCGGGTATTACTCTTCTTCAATGAGTATTACCTCTGTGCGCGCATGAGCACAAAAGTCACAGTTAAAGGCCAGGTCACTTTGCCTAAGGCCGTAAGGGAAGCGGCGGGCATCCGACCCGGCGATCGCGTCACCGTGCGCGCAAGGCCAGAGGGCGGGGTGGTGGTGGAGCGGAGTGATGCAGGTCAGGTGGACGCTGTGGCGCTAAGGGCGGCGAGAGACAAGATCGAACGGGCGCTGGCCGCGTTGGATCGCAAAGGCGTAAAATTCGAAATGACGACTGACGAGTGGATGCGTCTCCTACGAGGCGACGATTGACCCTTGTCGACACGAATATTTTCATTGACCTGCTGACGCGCAACCGCGATTGGTTTGAAGCGTCGAAACAGGCGCTCGAACAAAGAATGTCGCTCGGCGCGATCCTGATCGTCGACGCTGTTTTTGCCGAGCTGGCTACGGGCTTTGCGAGCGAGGCCGATTGTTCCGGCTTTCTTGGCGCAATCGGAGTTGAGCATTCCACGATGTCGAGGCAAGCGCTCTGGCGCGCTGGGCAGGCGCTTCGCGACTACCGGATACGCGGCGGCGCCAAGACGAATGTGCTCGCGGATTTCTTCATCGGAGCGCAGGCGGAGACGCTTCGCGTTCCGCTTCTGACGCGCGATGCGGGGAGATATCGGACCTATTTTCCAGAGGTGGCGGTGATGGCGCCGTAGAGGCTCTCAATTCTGAGTGTTCGGCAATGCGATTTGCACTTCTTTACCAAATTTTGCGCCCGCAACCTCGCAGGCAATTTTTATCAGTCGCAACTTCTCTCGGTTCGCGATATTGGTTCCGAGCCACCATCCACCTCCCAACTCGTCAGTAGTGTAAACTTCGAGTTCGGGCCTATTCGGATATACATCCGATCTGCTTTTCGAGATGTGATTGCGACGGCGTCCAGGGGCCGCCCGTGCAAACTGGTCAAGGAAGCCCGGTTTTCTTTTTTCAAAGTTCTTGAGGACGAAAATAAGAGCTGAAATCGCATCGACATGCTCGGATTGCTCACCGAACAAGATGACAGAAACACGCCTCGGCGTCCGAACAACTGAAGAATTCGGGATGTCGATCTTGTTTGATGACGCTTCAGTCCTTTCCCTGTGCGGCACCGGTGGGAGGCGAGGAGTCCCGATCGTATTCAGGCTTGTAAGGAATTCTTCCACATATTCGTCGGTTGGACGAAAGCCGATCAGACTCACAACCTTTTCAGCAATCAGGTCAATCAGAAGATCGTCTGGTTCTGAGATTAGATCAGACCATGCTTTCGGAATTGCATCGCGCGCGTGCCGATCTCTAGCTGCGCTTTGATAATCTGCTCTGGCGTCTCTAAGTGCGGCGCCGCTCTTAATGCGCTCGTAAGTCAAGTATCTCTCAAAAACTCTAGCGGCATCAGTAGGCTCTCTCTCCAATAAATCTAGCTTATGTACACGCCTTTCCAAATACGTGCCTTGTTCTCCTGGCAAGTAAAAACTCCACTCACGCCCATCGACAAGGATAGCGAAAGGCGCGCCTTGATGAAATGCGTATTCGAACAATTGTCTATCGCCTTCTCCAGTCCAATTCGGAGCCTTGACCTCGATAAAAACAGACGGCGCGTTGGGTGCTGTGAACAGTGCATAATCAACTCGTCTCCTTTCTTCCGTTCCAAACTCGCGTCTGACGGCTTCCGGATTAAAGATATCCCAGCCAAGGTCCATCAAAATTCGATTGACCACAGCCTCGCGGATATCTGTTTCGTTGCGATACTTGTTTGTTCGGAGGTTGTCTCCGATCGATGCAATTGTGCTCAAAAGGCTCATCGGATGGGGCCTCAACTGAAATCGCTCACCTTGTGAACTTCTTATACTTCAGCCGGTGCGGAATGACGCTGTCGACGCCCAATCGCCGCTTCTTGTCTTCTTCGTAATCGGCGAAATTGCCCTCGAACCATTCGACATGGCTGTCGCCTTCATAGGCGAGGATATGGGTCGCGATGCGATCGAGGAAAAAACGATCGTGCGAAATGATGACCGCGCAGCCGGCGAAATCGACGAGCGCTTCTTCGAGCGCGCGCAGCGTCTCGACGTCGAGGTCGTTGGTCGGCTCGTCGAGCAACAGAACATTGGCGCCGCTCTTGAGCATTTTGGCGAGATGCACGCGGTTGCGTTCGCCGCCTGAAAGCTGCCCGACCTTTTTCTGCTGATCGGCGCCCTTGAAGTTGAAGGCCGAGCAATAGGCGCGCGAATTGATCTCGCGCTTGCCGAGATAGATCACCTCATTGCCGTCCGAGATCTCTTCCCAGACGGTTTTGTTGGCGTGCAGCGCGTCGCGCGACTGGTCGACATAGCCAAGCTGCACGCTCTCGCCGATCTCGATCGATCCGTTGTCGGGCTTCTCCTGTCCGGTGATCATGCGAAAGAGCGTCGTCTTGCCGGCGCCATTTGGTCCGATCACGCCGACGATGCCGCCAGGTGGCAATTTGAAGGAGAGATCGTCGATTAAGAGCTTGTCGCCGAACGCCTTCGAGATGTGTTCGAAGTCGATGACGTTAGCGCCAAGTCGTTCCGCCACGGGAATGATGATCTGAGCGGTGGTCGACGCCTTCTCATTCTGCTTGGCGACGAGCTCCTCATAGCGCTGAATGCGGGCCTTGCTCTTCGCCTGCCGCGCCTTTGGCGAAGCGGCGATCCACTCGCTCTCGGCCTCCAGCGCGCGCTGGCGCGCTTTGTCTTCGGAAGATTCCTGCGCGAGCCGCTTCTGCTTTTGCTTCAGCCAGCTCGTGTAATTGCCCTCATAGGGGATGCCGCGGCCGCGATCGAGCTCCAAGATCCAGCCCGTGACATTGTCGAGGAAGTAGCGGTCGTGGGTGACGATCAGGATCGCGCCCGGATATTGGCGCAGATGCCCTTCGAGCCAGTTGACGGTTTCGGCGTCGAGATGGTTCGTCGGTTCGTCGAGGAGCAGCAGTTCCGGCTGTTCCAGCAGCAGCTTGCACAGCGCGACGCGGCGCCGTTCGCCGCCCGAAAGCTTGGTGACGTCGGCGTCGTCCGGCGGACAGCCGAGCGCGTCCATAGCTTGATCGACCTGGCTGTCCAAGTCCCACAGGCCCTTGGCTTCGATCTCGTCCTGAAGCCTAGTCATCTCGTCGGCGGTCTCGTCCGAATAATTCATGGCGAGATCGTTGTAGCGGTCGAGGATCGCCTTTTTCTCCGCGACGCCGAGCATGACGTTGCCGCGCACGTCGAGCTTGGGATCGAGCTGAGGCTCCTGCGGCAGATAGCCGACGCGCGCGCCCTCAGCGACGAAGCCTTCGCCCGTATATTCCTTGTCAATGCCGGCCATGATGCGCAGCAGCGTCGACTTGCCGGAGCCATTGACGCCGAGGACGCCGATCTTGGCGTCGGGATAAAACGAGAGATTGATATTTTCCAAGACCTTCTTGCCGCCGGGATAGGTCTTGGTCAGGCCTTGCATGTGATAGATGAACTGGCGCGCCATATCGCCTCGCAATGGATGAGATTGGCGCTGTCTTTAGAGCATTTTCGCTCCAAGAGGGAAGAGACCTCGTCCGCGCAAAAAAATACCCCCGGGGCGGCCGGGGGTATTTGTCCCAAGCGCGGCTGCGCTCAGGTTCGCATAAAGCTCAGCACCGTAGCGCTAAGGGTGCTTCCCGTAAGCACGAGCGTCGCGCCGAGCGCGAGCAGCGCGACCAGGTTCAGCGTCAAATCGGCGGTATTGCCGGCAAGCGCCAGAATGCCGAGGACGATCGCCGCCAATCCGGCAAGCGCCTGAATGCCGGCCGATCCCGACGCCATTTCGCTCGCGAGCATCTCGGCGCCAAAGTTTTGCGATCTTGCGACCGTAGCCGCTTCCATATTCGCGGAGGCGCGGCGAAGGACATAAAGGCGCCATACGGCGTTGCTGCTCAGAAGCAGTGCGGTGCCAAAGCCGATCACGGCGACCGGCGACAAGACCGCGGGCTGGATTCCAAGCAGCGACAGAACGCCGAGCACGATGCCGCCCGCGCCGACGAGAAAGACGAGCGCGAGGCTATTGCCGCCCATCTGCTCCGGGGTTGTGGTTCGAACGCCGCTGGGAAATACGACCTGCGCATAGTCCGACAGCATAGCTCCGCCCTGGATCAAGAGAGCGACGCCGAAGACGATCGTCGCAATCGCCACCATCATCGCCGGCGAAATTCCAACTAAACCGCAAATCACGAGAACGATGGTGGCGACGCCGCCTATGGCGTCGATGAGGCCGCCATAGGCGACCGCATTCTCATGCGATGTGACATCTCGGGTAACGGACATTGTGGGACACTCCAGCCGCTGGCCCCCCGGCGCTAGCTAGCGGCGCTTGTGCGGCTGGCAAGCCTAGCACTTGGGAGCGAATTGCCTTTTGACGTCAGCGCGCCCTAAAAGCGGAAACGAGGCAATCGGGCGAGTACGGCGCTATGAATGTTCTTCTGATCGGATCGGGCGGCCGCGAGCATGCGATCGCCATCGCGCTGAAAAGAAGCCCGCTGCTTAAGCGGCTCTATATTGCGCCCGGCAATCCGGGAATGGCGCGCATTGGAAATAATGTCGACCTCGATGTCGCCGACCACTCCGGCGTGATCGACTTTTGTCGAGACGCCGGAATTGCGCTCGTCGTCGTCGGCCCCGAGCAGCCGCTGATCGGCGGGCTCGTCGATGAGCTGGAGAAGCATGGCGTTCTCGCCTTTGGCCCGACGCGGGCGGCGGCGCAGCTTGAAGGGTCCAAGGGCTTCACCAAGGACTTGTGTCGTGACTACGGCATTCCGACCGCGCGCTATGCGCGCTTCGACGCGCTCGAACCCGCGTTGCATTATTTACGCGAGCATGGCGCGCCGATTGTCGTCAAGGCAGATGGACTCGCCGCCGGCAAGGGCGTCGTCGTCGCGCAGACGCTTGCGGAAGCGGAGAGCGCCGCGCAGGCGATGTTCGCCGGCGCCTTCGGCCTCTCGGGCGCCGAGGTCGTCATCGAGGAATGTCTCGACGGCGAAGAAGCGTCATTCTTTGTGATCTGCGACGGGGTTCGCGCGCTGCCCTTCGCCACGGCGCAGGATCATAAGCGCGTTGGCGACGGCGACACCGGGCCGAACACGGGCGGCATGGGCGCCTATTCGCCGGCTTCGGTCGTGACGCCGGAAATAGAGGCGCGCGTTATGAGCGAAATCGTTGAGCCGACGATGCGCGCCATGCGCGAAAGGGGCGCGCCGTTCAAGGGCGTGCTCTACGCGGGGCTGATGCTCACAAGGGATGGGCCAAAGCTCATTGAATATAATTGCCGCTTCGGCGATCCCGAGGCGCAGGTCATTCTCCCCCGTCTTGAGGACGATCTTCTCAAGTTGATGCTTGCCGCCGCGCGAGGCGAATTGGCGCAGGAGCGGCCGCGGTTTTCGCCGAGCGCTGCGCTGGCGGTCGTTCTCGCGGCGAAAAATTATCCGGGGACGCCGATGACCGGCTCGGAAATCCGCAACGTGGAAAGCGCCGAAGCTGTCGAGAGCGTCATCATCACCCACGCCGGCACGCGCGAGGAAGGCGGAAAACTCCTCGCCGCCGGCGGGCGCGTGCTCAATATCACGGCGCTAGGCGAAAGCGTCGCCAAGGCCCAGGCGCGCGCATACGCGGCGGTCGATCTTATCGATTGGCCCGGCGGCTTTTGCCGCCGCGACATCGGCTGGCGGGAAGTCGCGCGCGAACACAATTACATCACGTAGATCTTGTCGGGCAGTTCGTCGCTGCTCGCGCCGGGCGGCGCATGCTTCGCCAAGAGGCGCGCGCATTCCTCGATCGCCGCGACGAAGCCGTCCGCCACCCTTTCCTGCCGCATTTCCGCCAGCAGCAAGTCCAGCGCGCCCTGCCATTCGTCGTTGGCGATCTTCGCGGCGATCGCGTCATCGGCGACAATGCGCGCGTAGCGTTCGGCGCAAGAGACGAAAATCAACACGCCGGTGCGGCCCTTGGTGGCGGCGACGCCCCGCGAGAAAAATTGCTCGATCGCTTCGCGCGCGGCGCGGGTGCGCTTGACCGCGCGCGGCGTCAATAAAAAGCGCACTGGGTCCAATGAGACGAAGAGCGTCGCCAGAACAAAGATCGCGATCTGCGCGGCGAAGATTTCGCGAGTCGAAAGATCAGTGAAAAGCAGCATGGGCCAGGGCGACGCCAGCGCAATAAAAGCGCCCCAGAGCGGCGGCACATAAGCGTAATCGGAAGAGCGGCGCGCCAGCACGCAGACGATTTCGCCGGACGTTGTTTTCTCGGCGCGGCGGATTGTTTGCGCGATGCGCTCGAAGTCTTGCGCCGTGAGCTGCATCACCAATCTCCCGAAGCGCCGCCGCCGCCGGACGAACCGCCGCCGCCAAAGAATCCGCCGCCGTCGCTCCAACCGCCGCCGCTGCTCCGACCACCGCCCCAGGAATCGCTGTCCCAGAAACCGCCGCTCGGAGGCAGCACGATCATGGGCGGCCCGCCGCGCCGGTAACGGCGGTAGGCTCTTGCCCGGCCGCGCGCGCTGCGCGCCATCCAGACGACGATGAATAGAAACAGCGCGAAAAAGATGAGCGGCGAAAGCTGATCGAAGGTTGTGGACTGCGGGCCCCGCGCTCGTTTCGTCCATTCGCTGGAATCGCCGGAGAGCACCTCGATAATGCCTTCGACGCCGCGCTCGACGCCCGCGCCATAGTCTCTCGCTTTGAAACGCGGCGCCACTGCGCTGGTCAGAATGATCTTCGATAGCGCGTCGGTGAGCGTTCCCTCCAGGCCGTAGCCGACTTCAATGCGCATCTTGCGCTCGTTCGGCGCCACAAGGAAAAGAACGCCGTTGTTCTTTTTTGCCTCTCCAAGCTTCCAGGCGCGAAACAGGCCGTTCGCGTAAGTTTCGATGTCCAAGCCGTCGAGCGAATCGACCGACGCCACGACAAGCTGGATGCCCGATTTGTCCTCGAGACCCTTCAGCTTTGTTTCGATCGCGCTTTTTGTCGATGGGGGGATGATGTTGGCCTCGTCGACAACTCGACCCGTAAGCGGCGGATAGTTGACCGCCGCAACGGCCAGCGAGGCGATAAGAAAGAAGAGCGGCGCGAGCCAGCGCGCGGCGCCGCGCATCGCTATTTGCCTTCGCACCGGGCGCAGCGCCCAGCGATTTCGACGACGCGCGTTCGGGCGCTGAAATTCGCGGCCCCGATGAGAGCGGAAAGTTCGCGCGTAAAGCCCGGGGACGTCGCCTCTTTAACCTCGCCGCATTGCTCGCAGATAATGAAAACGACAGGCTCCTCGGCCTCATGCGCATGGCCGCAGACGATATAAGCGTTTTTCGATGCAAGCCGATGCGCGAGACCGTTGTCCATGAGATAGCCGAGCGCTCGGTATACCGACACCGGCGCAGGACGTTTGCCCTCTTCGTCCGCCATGAGATCGATCATCTCGTAAGCGCCGACCGGCCGGTTCGCTTCGGTGAGGATGTCGAGCGCCCGGCGGCGCGCCGGCGTGAGACCGGCGACTTTGGACCGCGAGGAGCTTTTCGTGGAGCGGCTGCTCATTGCGCCAATTTAGGGGGCTCGAGCGCAAAAGACGAGGCTTTAGCGCTTGGCGCAGGCCGCGGCGAATTTCTTGAATTTCTCCGTCGCGTCGGCGAGCGGCGCCGTGCGCTGCGCCCCGCCGATGGAGACGTTGAGCGTTCCCCCGCTCGTCATCGCAGCGAAGATCGGGTCTTTCGCCTGAAGGGATCCTTCGAAGCTCGGCACGCCCGCTTCTTCATTGGGGACGAGCTTGCCGGCGACCTTCGCCGTTTTCTGGCCGACAGAAAGGCTCGCCGTCGCTTTGTCCCCGGCTTTCAACTTCTCGCTCGTTTCGGCAATCCAGATTTTGACGACGCCGCTTCCCGGCGCGCAGGTGAAGCTCCCAAGGCTGTCGTCGGATTCCGGCGTTCCATAGCCAAGATAGATGCTGTCTGCGTCTTTCTCTTCCAATCCGCCAAGCGTCCAGACGCGCTGGTCGTTTTGGGCGTCGACGCCTGAAAGCGCCATGAAAGACAGGACGCCCGCCAGGGCGAATGTTCGCTTCACGCATTCTCTCCCTGCGCAGACGTGCGGACCACGCCGCCTTGCGCTCGCGCGCGCGGCGCCTATAGTCCGCGCCCAACCGCTTCCCGCCGAGCCAGAGCCAAAATGACCCGCCCGAAAAAAGAAATCAAACGCGTCGTCCTCGCCTATTCCGGAGGGCTCGACACCTCGATCATTCTGAAGTGGCTGCAGACGACATATGGCGTGGAAGTCATCACATTCACGGCCGATCTCGGTCAGGGCGAGGAGCTCGAGCCGGCGCGCGAGAAGGCGCTGCTTTTGGGCGTGAAGCCGGAAAACATCTTCATCGAAGATCTGCGCGAAGAATTCGTGCGCGATTACGTCTTCCCGATGTTTCGCGCCAACGCCCAATATGAGGGGCTTTATCTGCTCGGCACCTCGATCGCGCGTCCGCTCATCGCAAAAAAGCAGATCGAGATCGCGCGCAAAATGGGCGCGGACGCCGTGTGCCATGGCGCAACCGGCAAGGGCAACGACCAGGTGCGATTCGAACTTGGCTATTACGCGCTCGAGCCCGACATCGTCGTGATCGCGCCATGGCGCGAATGGACGTTCGCCTCGCGTGCCGATCTGATCGCTTTCGCTGAAAAGAACCAAATACCGATCGCCAAGGACAAGCGCGGCGAAGCGCCGTTCTCGACCGACGCCAATCTTCTGCACACCTCTTCGGAAGGAAAAGTGCTCGAAGACCCGAACCAGGAGACGCCGGATTACGTCTATTCGCGCACGGGCAATCCTGAGGATGCCCCGGATGAGGCGCAATATGTCACGATCGATTTCGAGAAGGGCGATGCGGTCGCTGTGGATGACGTCAAGCTCTCGCCTGCGGCGTTGCTCGCCAAGCTCAATGATCTCGGGCGCCTTCATGGAATCGGGCGCCTCGATCTCGTCGAGAACCGCTTCGTCGGCATGAAGTCGCGCGGCATGTATGAGACGCCGGGCGGCGCGATTCTGCTCATCGCGCATCGCGGCATCGAGAGCCTCACGCTCGACCGCGGCGCCGCGCATCTCAAAGACGAGCTGATGCCGCGCTACGCCGAACTGATCTATAACGGCTTCTGGTTTTCGCCGGAGCGCGAGATGCTGCAGGCGGCGATCGATAAGAGCCAGGAGCATGTAACGGGCCGCGTGCGCATCAAGCTCTATAAGGGCTCGGCGACGCTTGTCGGCCGCGAAAGCCCTTGGTCGCTTTACGATCAGGACCTCGTCACCTTCGAGGAAGGCGGAACCTACGATCAGCGCGACGCCGAAGGCTTTATCAAGCTTAACGCCTTGCGGTTGCGCACGCTGGCGAAGCGCGCCGCGCGCGGGGCGAAGCGATAAAGACCGCCCGACTGGTTTCTTTGGCGGACGGCCCGACGCCTCCCTCTCCCGCGAAGCGGGGGAGGGTGAAGGAGGGGGTATAAATTCAAGCCGAACGCAAACCCTATCGCCCCCTCTCCAACTCTCCTCCGCTACGCGGGAGAGAGAGCGATTGCGCGGCGGAGGAAACGTCGCCGCTGGATCAAGGCACAACTGCGCAGACTCGCGGACCGTCGCAAACGCTTCTTTCTCTCGACGATCTCGTTGACGCTGGCCTCATCGCGGAAGCCGACGCGCCAAGCCTCCATCATGTCGCGCAGCGCTACAGCATCGCCGTCACGCCGGAGGTCGCGGCGTTGATCGACCGCGACGATCCGAAGGATCCGATTGCGCGACAGTTTATTCCCGACCGCCGCGAAGCCGAGACGACGCCGCAGGAACGCGCTGACCCGATCGGCGACGACGTGCATTCGCCGCTGCCGGGGCTCGTGCATCGCTATTCCGACCGCGTGCTCTTAAAGCTGCTGTTGGTTTGCCCGGTCTATTGCCGTTTCTGTTTTCGCCGCGAGACCGTCGGACGCGGCAAGGGCGAGCTGCTGCCGGAGCATCACGTCAGAGCGGCGCTCGATTATATTGCGACGCGACAGCAGATTTTTGAAGTGATCCTCACCGGCGGCGATCCTTTGATGCTGTCGGCGCGTCGACTAGAAGCTGTGTCGCGCCGTCTTGCCGAGATCCCGCATGTGCGGCTGTTGCGCGTTCACACGCGCGCGCCGATCGTCGCGCCGGATCTTGTCACGTCGGATCGGCTCGCGGCGCTTCGTGAAAGCGGAAAGACTCTTTTCGTCGCCTTGCATGTCAATCATGCGCGCGAATTGACGGGGTCGGCGCGCGCGGCGATCGCGCAACTGCGTGAGGCGGGCGCAGTCCTTCTCTCCCAGACCGTGCTGCTCAAAGGCGTCAATGACAACGTCGATGTCTTGGAGCGGTTGATGCGCGATTTGGCAGGTCTTGGTGTTCGGCCTTATTATCTGCACCATCCCGATCTGGCGCCGGGAACCGCGCATTTTCGGCTCAGCTTGGCGGCGGGGAGACGAATCTACGCAGAGCTGTCGCGCCGCGTGACCAGCGTCGCGCTGCCGGCCTATGTGCTCGACATCCCCGGCGGTTTCGGCAAGGCGCGCGTCGCCGAGGGCGCCGCCGAGCCGGACGGGCAGGGAGGTTGGACCATCGTCGATCGAGGCGGCGAGAAACGGTCCTATCGCGATGAACTCGAGCCGCCGAAGGACTGATCTTTCGCTCGCGCGCTCGGAATCGATTCCATCGGCTCGTCCCACTTAAGGAATACATGTGCGCAAGCTGACGCTCCTGATCGCCATTCTGATTGCGACGCTGGCCGCTCCCCAAACGCGCGCCGACGAAGCGCCGGATTCGATCGAGCAGTTCAACGCGCGTCTTGATCGCGCGCGAGCCACGCTCGACGATGTGCAGAAGGCGCTGGAGCAGTCGGACCTTTCCGACGCCGCACTGCGCAGTCTGCGCGCGCGCATCGAGCCCTTGCCGCATGAGCTGGAAGAGACGATCGAAAAGCTGACGCCGCGTCTTGCGGCGGTTGAAGCACGGCTGAAGGAGCTTGCGCCCGCCGCCGCCAAACTTCACGAAGCGCCAAAGGAGGCTCCCAAAGCGCCAGAGAAGCCGGAGGCCAAGCCGGCGCCGAAGCCTGCCGCCAAGAACGGCGTCGAGAAACCGCCGCCGGCCAGAGGTCCGCCGGCCGCCGCGCCCGAGGCTGCGCCGAACGAAACGGAATCGCCGGACGCTGCGGCCCGCGTCAGCGCCAATGCAGAGCTTGAAGACCAGCGTCGGCTTTACGACGCGTTCGACGCGACGCTGAAACGTGCGCGCGCCATGCTGCTTGAAGCGCGGCAGGTCGGCGTAACAATAGTCGCCCGCCAGCGCGGACTCTTCGCCAAGAATCTTTTTCTGCGCACGCGCGGTCTGTTCTCGCCCGAACTGTGGCGCGCCGCGCTCGAGGACGCGCCGACAGTCGCCGGATCGTCGGCAAGCTTTCTTTCAGACCGGGCGGCGAATGTCTTAGATCGCGTCAACAGCGGCCGACGCGCGCAGTTTTTCGCGGTCCTTTTTCTGATCGCGGCTGGCGTCGCCCTGGCGCTGCTTATGACGCGGCGGGTCGCAAGGCGTTCTGACAGCGACTCCGCTCCGACGCCTTTGCGCAAGGCGGCCGGCGCCGGATGGTCCGTTCTCGTCATGGCGGCCATGCCGGTTGCGGCGGTTGGGGCGCTGAGCCTCGCGTTTGACGCCTTCGATCTCGTAGACGCAACGCTTGAACCAATTTGGCGGCGCCTTGTCGAAGGCGTGGCGCGCATCGCCTTCGCTTACGCCATCGCGCGCGCGGTTTTCGCTCCGTCGCATCCGAATTGGCGGCTGATCGACCCTGGCGATCGGCTCGCCCGGCTTCTCACGCGACTGATCACGCTCGCGGCGCTGATATTTTCCGCGGCGCGTTTCCTGGAGCAACTCGAAGAGGCGACGCAGGCCGGCCTTCCTCTCGTCATTGTGACGCGCGGGGCCGGCGTGATGGTCGTCACCGCACTTATCGCCATTGCGCTCGTCAATCTGCCGAGCCGCGTTGAAGTCGAAGAGGGCGCCGTTGTTGCGACCCACGAAGGCCGGGACTGGATGAGCGCCGCGCGTTTTTTAGGCGCTCTCCTCGTGATCGCGCTCCTGGCGGCATGCGGCGCCGGCTATGTCACTTTCGCCAATTTCGTCATTCTGCAAATCGGTTGGACTGCCGCTGTCCTGGCGATTCTCTACATCGTCGTGACGCTTTTGCGTGGCGGCATCGAGGCGGCGCTTGCGCCGACAAGTTTTCTTGGTCGCAATATGATCAGCGGTCTCGGCATGCGCCGTGAGCAGCTCCCGCCGCTCGCGGTGCTGCTTTCCGGCGTGGTTACGTTGCTCTGTTTCGTGACGGCGGCGTTGGTGGCGGTAGCGCCGCTCGGCTACGAGTCCGGCGATTTTCTTGCCAATATTCGCTCAGCTTTTATTTCTTTCAAGATCGGCGACGTCACGATCTCCCCGTCGAGCGCGCTCGTGGCGATGCTGCTCTTCGTCGCGGGACTCGCGGCAACCCAAGGGCTTCGCCGGTGGCTTGACACGAGTTTTCTGCCGCTGACGCGCCTTGATCTTGGTTTGCGCAATTCGATCAGCGCGACGCTCGGCTATGTCGGGTTCATTCTCGCGGCGGCGCTCGCCTTGTCCTATGTCGGGCTCGGTTTCGAAAAGCTCGCGATCGTCGCCGGCGCTCTTTCTGTCGGCATTGGCTTTGGCCTTCAATCCATCGTCAACAATTTTGTGTCCGGACTCATTCTGCTTTGGGAGCGCGCCATCCGGGTCGGCGACTGGGTCGTCGTCGGCGACGAGCAAGGCTATGTGAAACGCATCAACGTTCGCTCGACCGAGATCGAGACCTTCGACCGCGCGACGATGATCGTGCCGAACTCCAATCTCGTCGCGGGCGTGGTGAAGAACTGGCTTCGCGGCGACAAGGTCGGCCGCATCAAGATCGCAATCGCGCCCCATGCCGGCGTCGATCCGGAAAGTATGCGCGACATTCTTCTGGCGGCGGCGCGCGCACAGGAAGGCGTCTTGCGGATACCCGCCCCGCAGGCGATGTTTCTGGGCATGGAGGCGAACGCCTTCAAATTCGAGCTGTGGTGTTATGTCGAAGATGTCGAGCAGTCAGCGCGCGTGCGCAGCGATCTGCACTTCGATCTCTATCAGCGCCTCAACGAGGCTGGAATCACGATCGGTCCGGCTGCGCCGCCGCTGCCGCCGACAATCGTTCAAATACCTGAGCTCGACAAGCTTGCGGCCGCCGCTGTCGCGAGCGCGCTTGCGATTGAAGCCAATCTCATAGGCGCCAAGAGCGAAGACGAGGAGCCTGGGAAGTCCGACGTCTTCAAAGAGAGCGCCGCGGCCTCGGAAGACGCGCCAGCGAAGTAAGACCTTGCCGCGTTCATTGTTTCTCAAAGAATGAGGAGCGAGATGCGCGTGATGTTCTTATCGCCGCTTCCTCGCCTTGTCGGTCTCATGGCGTTCGGCATGCTCGCCGGCTGCAACGCCGCGCCGGAGTCGGCGCGCCCAACCACAGGGTCAGAGCCGCCGATGTATCGCTCTCTGGCGATGGCCGGAGCGCGCGTCGACCTCGTGACGGCGCGCGACATGATCTCGCTTTATCGGCGCAACAGCGGACTCGGCGCTTTAGCGCTCGACGATGGGCTGCAGCGCGTCGCTGAGGCGCAGGCGCGGGACATGGCGCAAAGGGGGGATCTTGCGGCGCGCGGGGAACTCGTCGACCGCCTCGCGAACGCGGGCGTTCAAACGCCGGCGGCCGTGGAGAATGTATCTGCCGGCTATCGCACGCTGGCGGAAGCTTTTTCCGGCTGGAGAGAGTCCGCTCCGCATAATGCGCGCATGCTGGATAATCGGGTAAAGCGGATGGGCATCGCCACGGCCTATGCGCCCAGCGCGAAATATAAGGTCTATTGGGCGCTCGTTCTTGCTGACTGAATCAGGCGCGAGCTCGGCGCCTACGCTTGCCGCCGCCGGGGCGCGCGCCGCAATACTCTGGTCCGGACTTCATAATTTGACCGGCAGCGGCGTCGTCGATCCGCAGATAGCGCACGCCGAGGAAGAATAGGATCTCGGCGTCATGTTCCTGCGCATCGCAGCGTTTCGGCGCCGCTCTTGGGCGCGGCCGGAAGGCGATGACCTTCCCCATGACGATTCCTCCCAAGCTCCTTTGACGACGATGAATCAGCATATGAAGACGATTAGGAGTTGGCGAGGGTTAATGTTCCGTCAATGACCCGATGCTAAATTTTCTGCAAGTTGCGTAAGGGTTCGAATGGTGTTGCGATGAGCGCCGGTAAGGAACAGCGTCGGAGCGTGGACGCTTCGCTGCTTCGAGCGGTCGTCGACCAGTTTGTCGAACGTTCGATGCATCCGACGGCCGACATCCGTCAGTTCGAGCAGCTCGCGCTCGGCCTCACTGATATCATCGATTCTGATACGGTCGCCCGCGTGGCGCTGCCCCTCTGCCTTCATCCCGAAACGCCTCCCTCGATTTTTGCGCGCTTTTTCGATAAGGGAGGCGCCGCGGCCGGCCTCGCCTTTCAATTTGCGCCTGATCTTGCGCGGAGCGATATTTTGGCCACCGCTGAGCGGGGGCCAGCGCCATTCGCGGCGGCCATTGCTCGCCGGCGCGATCTCGATCGGGAGACGATGCTGGCGCTTGCCTCACGCAGCGAGGTCGAAGTGCTGCGCGCGCTCGCCGGCAATCTCTCGGCGCATCTAGACGCCGCATCGCGGCGCGCGCTGGTCATGGCCGGGCGAGATGATCTGACGCTCGGGCGCATGCTGCTTGATCGCGATGATCTCGATCTCGATCCGGAACCCCTGTTCCTCGCTGCGAGCCGGCTTGAGCGCATGGCCATCGTGCTCAACGCCTGTCGCCAAATATTGGCGAGCGGCGCGACGGAAGCGCCCCTTCGCGCCGACGCCGCTTTCCTTGCAAGACTAGAAGCGGCCGCGCAGCGGCATGATCGCGGCGCGATGGCCGCTCTACTCTGCGAGGCGCTCGCATGCCGGAAGGATCGCGCTCGCGCGCTTGTCGCCGACCGTCTTGGAGAAGCCTTCGCTCTGGCGCTCATTGCGATCGGCGTTCCGCTTGAGTCGGCGACACGTGTCCTTCATTGCGCCGAGCCAGGGCGCGACGTCGAGATCGCGCGCGCGCTTGTCGGGTTGATGCGCTCGACGCCGCAGCGCGCAGCGACGCGCATCGTCAGCGCAATGACCGGCGCTGCGCGGTCAGAACGCGAGAATTATCGCCGAGCCGTGCGCGAAGAGGCGGGGGCGCTGATCTCGCGGCGCACGGCGTCCACCCAGAAGCTCGCGCGGCCGTTACGCAAACTCGATCAATCCGCCTAGCCCCTATGCGGCGAGGTCGACAAACACGCGACCCTCGCGATCTTCAATTTCGACGATCCAGAGATCCGGGTCGAACATGATCTCGCGCTTGAGCCTCTGCTCGGCCTCCGCCGGATCGAGCCAGTCGCCTGCATGAACCCGCGCAAACAGCCGGTCGACCCCCGCAGGCGGTTCTTCGCTTTGCGGCGCAGGGCCATAGACTGCGGCGCGCCCATCGAGCCGATCAAGCTTTACAAAGATCGCGCCGGCTTCAGCGGCGCCGCGCCGGCGCAGCATGGCGACTGCGCCTTGCACCTCCGCGCGGCGGATCAGCGCGGAGACGAATATGTCAGACCTCAGCCGCATGAGGGCCCAAACTACCGCTTGAGCGGCGTAATTGTCGAATGCGCGACTAAGGCAAGGGCAGGCTGGAGCGCGCCGCAAGCTGCCGCAACAGTTTCGGCGTGATTTGGCCTTTGGCGGGAAGGCCGATGTCGCGTTCGAACTTTTCCAAAGCCTGGCGCGTGGCGCCGTTGAGCACGCCGTTGGCGCGCACCACATAGCCGAGCTTCAGCAGTGCGCGCTGCGCGTAAAGCACATTTTTGTCGATAACCGCATTGTTATCGGCGCTCGCCGCCTTGTCAGCCTTGTGGGCGCTCGCAGCGGGCGGAGGCGCCTCGCCAAGGATCAGAGAGCCGATGGCGTCCCGCTTCTTATCCGTCGCGCGCGGCGCATCCGGTTTGGTCGCGGGGCTCTTGACGACGTCCGCCCTTTCGATTTTCTCGGCGATGGCGTCTCTAGCAGCGAGGCGCGGGCTCGAGTCTCGCTCTGTTCGCGCAGCTTCGATCACTGCGGGGCGGGGCGGCGGAGTGGGCGTGCTTATAGTCGAGGTCGAAGGCTGACTGGAGAAGAGTGGGGCCGGATGTCTTCCTTCCTGGAAGAACAGAGCATTCATGGGCACGCCGATCGCCGCCACAGCGGCGATGCCGAGAATGAGCGTCGCGCCAATCCGCCTCGCGCCGAATATGCGCGAAAGGAAGGAGCGACGGCAGTTGCGCCGTGCGTCGCGCGGCGGCGCGAGATCGGTAGGCGTAGCCTGAAAGCGAGAGGCGTAGAGCGAGGCGTCACGCAATTTTCTTCACCGTTGCTGGTTCCATGCCAATGGCGGCCGCGCTTGGCGCAGCGCCGAGACGCGCGAGGGTTTGGATTTGCGGAGCGGCGCCGATTGCGCTGTAGCGACGGCAGTCGAGGGGCAGGCGCACGGAAACCGTCGTGCCGGACTGGAGCCCGCTTTCGACGGTGATCGAACCGCCGTGCAGCCCGACGAGCCCGCGCACGACGGAAAGGCCGAGTCCCGTTCCCTCATACCGGCGATCGACTGACGTGAGTGTTTGGAAAAAGGGCTCCCCGAGTCGCGCGAGATCGCTTGGGGCGATGCCGACTCCAGTGTCCGCGACGGTGATGACCGCCTGATTTCCCTCCGGTTGGAGCGCCAGCTTCACCGTGCCGCCGCGCGGCGTGAACTTCATCGCGTTCGAAAGCAAATTGATCAGGATTTGTTTGCAGGCGCGTTTATCGGCGACGATCTCGCCAAGCGCGTCGGCATATTCGCGCGCGAGCGTCACGCCCGATTGGTCGACCATCAACTGCATCATGTCGCAGCATCGATCGGCGAGGGCTTGTAGAGCGAGGGGCTCGGGCGCGATATGCATCGCCGTCGACTCGATCTTCGACAAGTTGAGAATTGAGTCGACTATTTCGAGCAGATGGCGACCGGACTCGCTGATGATCGAAGCATATTCGCGCTGTTTGGCGGGCTCGCAAGGCGCAGTCCCGTCGTTCGCCAGCAGTTGCGAGAAGCCGATGATGGCGTTGAGCGGCGTGCGCAGCTCGTGCGTGACATTGGCGAGCGCGCGCACGTTGCGGGTCGAGTGATCGGTTTCCGCGCGAGTCGAGGCGGCGTCCATTGAGGCGTTTGTGTCTCGCAGCGCGCAGAGGATTACGGCGTCCGACGCGCTGTCTTCATCGCACGATTGTGCGGCGCGCATGCGCGCCTCGAAAGAGTTGAACACGGGTTCGACAAATCCGCTGGAAGCATCATCCGTGTCCCCGACCTGAACGCGAAGAGTTGCAGTCGTCAGCGCTTTGCCGACGAATGCGTCGGAGACGAGCTTGAGAAATGCCGGTCGATCGGCGACATGGATGCGCTGGAAGAATTCGCGTCCGATCAGGTCGCTTTGATGGAGATCGAAGGCGCGATGCCTGTCGCCCATGACCGCACTCACGCAACCGGAGCGATCGAGATGCAGCAAGATGTCGCCGACGGCGCCAGTCAGGAGCATGAGATCACGGTTGCCGTGCGCTTCGGCGCGGGCGCGGGCTTCTTCGACCCGGACGGCGCCGAAGACGAGAGCGGCGATATAGAGAAGCAAGGGCGACGCGAGGAGACCGGCCGTCGCCGCATGTTCAGTAAGGTGGCGCGACGGGCTCAGGTTCAAACCCGCGGTCAGCGCGAGGACGGCGACTGAGGCCGCTTCGACGACGACGATGGCGCCGACTTCGGGCGTTAACGCAGCCTCGATAAGCGCGACGAGCAACAGCGCGACCGAAATGGCGTCGTAGCCGGGCGTCAGCGCATGGATGGCCATCGCCATCGCTAGCCAACCGCCGATCGACAGGCTCCGCGCGATGCGTAGATCGCCCGTGCGCGATAGAACGATCACGGAGAGCAGCGGGATCTGCGCCAAAAGGAAGATCGCCGTCCCGGCAGTCGTCGGCGCGCCATGGAAGAACAGAAACAGCGGCGTCAAGATCAGGATGCAGCCGGCGATCACAAGCCGCGCGACGATGAACGCGCGGTGACGCTCTTTCTCTACCGGCCAACCGGCGACACGCTTATGCAACGCGGCGTCGACCCAAGACTCGAAGCTGTCAGCGAAACTACGCAAAGCGCACGCTCCTGATCGCCCCCGACGGGTAGCAGATCGTCCTTAAGCAGCCGCTAAGCCGACGCGTTTACTGGTGTGACGCCTCGACATGGTTTGTAGTTTATTGCCGCGACTTTCAGGGCGCGTTTACGAAGGGTCAACCCGGTCGGGACATCACTCTCGAGCAACCGCTTTTGGTCGTGGAGAGGCGCTTGGTTTTTATCCTCAAATGCGCGATTTGCATCTTCCTCGTCTTGGTCGCGCTGCAGTGGCGCTCCGATCACGCGCCGAATGCTGAGAACAGGGTCGCCGCACGGGCCGCAGCTTCAGCCGCTTCGATGATTCGCGCTGGCGGCGATGCGCTGGCCGGCGCCGCGCGCGATAGATGTTTGGCGGCGCCGCGCGACTGCCTCTCCGCGGCGCAGCGACTGCAATCGGCGCCCTCTCGGGCCCGTTAGGTCGAAATCTACGTATGCGCCGTGTGCAATAAGCTGCGGCGCGGCCGTTATTTTTGCCGAATCGAGAATTAGACTCTAAACATGGTTCCGCTTGGCGCGCGATTTTGAGGCCGAACCGCCACCGAGGCCATTTCCGTTTTGCCCGCGCGACTCGCTCGCGCGTCGCCATTCTCTCCTCCGAAGGAGGCGGTCATGTCCGAAGAAACTTCGTCGCAATCTGAAGAAGATACGGTTTCCCGCTTAGAACTGAACAATTTGCAGGAGCAGCTCAAGGCGATTCGCTTGGAGCGCGACCGGCAGATTTTCGAAAAATCCGAGATCGTGGCCAAGGCGAACGCTTACGCCAAGGAGCGCGACGACCTTCGCGACAGCCTCACGGCGGTGACCGCCGAGCGCGATCGCCTCGTCGCCGAGAAGGGCGAGGCGACGAACAAGACGCTGGAGGCGTCTCGGCAGGTCGACGCCGCTAATCGCCGAGCTGACGAGGCTGCGGCTGAGATCGCCCGGCTACGCCATGTGATCGCCACGGCTCCCTCGTCCGATCCCGCCGTCGTGCTGTGGAGCCTGATCTCGCAAAAGACCAGCGAGGGCGTTGCCTGGGTTAGAGGCAAGATTCCCGCAGACAGTCCGGCCTTGCCCTGGTTCGACAAGACGATCGCGATCGTGACTCAGATCGGCTGCTTCGCCGTCAAGGCGGCGGACGCTTTCATCCGCTGGGCCGCGCCCAAAGCGATCGAACTTTTTTACAAGGGCAAGGCGGAGCTCGAGGCGCGTCTGGAGAAGAAATAGGCGTCATGCTTCGGCGTATGAGCTAGACGCCGGGCGCGGCTTGGCGCGCCCTTTCCTTCCTGGGCGGGCGCTGCTATCCCCCGCCCATGACCGCCTACAAGATCGAAAACATCCGCAATTTCTCGATTGTCGCGCATATCGACCACGGCAAATCGACGCTGGCCGACAGGCTCATCCAGGAGACCGGAACGCTCGCCGCGCGCGAGATGGTCGAGCAGGTGCTCGACTCGATGGACATCGAGCGCGAGCGCGGCATCACCATCAAGGCGCAGACGGTGCGCCTCAACTACAAGGCCAAGAACGGCAAGGATTACGTCCTTAATCTGATGGACACGCCGGGCCATGTCGACTTCGCCTATGAGGTGTCCCGTTCGCTCAAGGCTTGCGAAGGCTCGCTTCTTGTCGTCGACGCCTCGCAGGGCGTCGAAGCGCAGACGCTCGCCAATGTCTATCAGGCCATCGACGCGGGACATGAGATCGTTCCGGTCCTGAACAAGATCGATCTTCCGGCCGCTGAACCCGAGCGCATCAAAGAGCAGATCGAGGAAGTCATCGGCCTCGACGCCTCCGACGCCGTGCTCATTTCGGCGAAAACCGGCATCGGCATTCCCGACGTGCTCGAGGCGATTGTCGCGCGCCTGCCGCCGCCCAACGGCGACGAGAAGGCGCCCTTAAAGGCGCTCCTCGTCGACAGCTGGTACGACGCCTATCTCGGCGTCGTCGTGCTGGTGCGCATCTTCGACGGAACCCTGAAGAAGGGCCAGAAGATCAAGATGATGGCGACAGACGCCCATTACGAGATCGACAAGATTGGCGTCTTCCGGCCGAAGATGCAGGATGTCGCCTCGCTCGGGCCGGGCGAAGTCGGCTTTATCACCGCGCAGATCAAGCAGGTCGCCGATACGCGCGTCGGCGACACGATCACCGACGACAAGAAGCCGACCGCCGAGCCGCTGCCGGGCTTCAAGCCAGCGCAGCCCGTCGTATTCTGCGGGCTCTTTCCGGTGGACGCCGCCGACTTCGAGGATTTGCGCGCGGCGATCGGCAAGCTGCGTTTGAACGACGCGAGCTTCTCCTATGAAATGGAGACGTCGGCAGCGCTTGGCTTTGGCTTCCGCTGCGGTTTTCTCGGCCTATTACATCTCGAAATCATACAGGAGCGGCTGCAGCGCGAATTCGATCTCGATCTCATCGCGACGGCGCCGTCGGTCATCTATAAGATCACGCTCACGAATGGCGACGAAATCGAGCTGCACAATCCCGCCGATATGCCGGATGTGGTGAAGATCGACGAGATCAAGGAGCCGTGGATCAGGGCGACGATCCTGACGCCGGACGACTATCTCGGCTCGGTCTTAA
>Ga0233425_10004193_pt1 | contig 24592 bp, 20 predicted proteins | sample Watercolumn_Towu_2_FD_181712 | JGI IMG/M metagenome (GOLD analysis project Ga0233425, IMG submission 181712) | Freshwater microbial communities from Lake Towuti, South Sulawesi, Indonesia - Watercolumn_Towuti2014_140_MG | ecosystem: Environmental > Aquatic > Freshwater > Lake | place... | reverse complement strand
GCAAAATGCTCCAAAAACGCGCTCTTCTCTCCAACTTCCATCGCTCTCAACAGGTTACGAAAATGCGGGCATTAACGCCTCTGCCTACCCTCTGTTGTCAAGCACTTCCTTCATGCGATTGCCCTGAACCCCCTATGAATCCGGGAAGTTATTTGCAGCCACTTCCTTAGGGCGGTGGGTCAAGTGACCGTGTAGTTAATCTTTGGGACTCGCCCCCGTACTTTAGAAGCCGACTTTACGTTTAAGTGTCCCTTAAGCCGGCACGGAAGATAGTCGCCGCTCGTTTTTCCACTAACCGGTAAACAAGGAGATGGGCATGAAAACAAGACTGATCGGGGGCATTGTGCTGTCAGCACTAACTTTGACCGTGGCGGCCGAGACACAATATGGGGCGACCTCCCAGATGGCGACCGTATCCGTGCCCGTTCCGAACGGCTACAAACCGGTTTGTGTAGTATATGGGGTAGCAACGCCGATTCTTGGGGATACTTATGCCCAGGTTGTTGTTGTTGGGGAAACCGGTTCAGTCTCGTCGGATTACATGCGGTGGCCATATACAGAGGTGGTATTTGATCCTGCAGTATCTGTAAACCCACCCAGAGCATGGAGCGATGGGCGTGCGCGCTGCTTGGTCAATCTGACGGCTACGGCGAAACGGCCGCTGCGGAAGTCGGCATCCGACGATTTGAAACAAGGATTCCGCGCCGCGCTGGAAATCATCGACGAGTCCACAGGATTGGCGGTCAATGTGGTTCCCGCACAATGACGCTGTAGAGGACGCATAGTCCGTTGGCTCCCCGATTATCCCGGGGACGGCCGGGGTTGTCGGTGCCGGATTCTCTTCCAACGCGGTTTCAACGACCTGTTCCCGAAACTCTGCCGAAAACGCCGATCCCTCAAGCTTTTCCAGTCCCCCTGCGATAGCCCCCGAAACCTCGCCGGATCGTTCAGCGGCCGGCGCGGTCCTATGTTCATCTCACCGATTCGAGCCTGCCGTGAAAGACGCTTCCCCCCGCAATCGCCTGGCCGGCGAGACCAGCCCCTATCTGCTGCAGCATGCGGCCAATCCGGTCGATTGGTATCCCTGGGGAGAGGAAGCCCTCGAACGGGCACGCCGGGAGGACCGGCCGATCCTGCTGTCGATCGGCTATTCCGCCTGTCACTGGTGCCATGTGATGGCCCACGAGTCGTTCGAGGACGAGGCCACCGCCGAGCGGATGAATGCCCTGTTCGTCAACATCAAGGTGGACCGGGAGGAGCGGCCGGATCTGGACAAGATTTACCAACTGGCCCATCAGTTGCTGAGCCGGCGTTCCGGCGGCTGGCCGCTGACGGTGTTTTTGAATCCCCATAACCAACTGCCGTATTTTACCGGCACCTATTTTCCGCCGCGACCCGCCCATAATCTGCCGGCCTTTGTGAACGTACTGGAGCAGGCGGCGGGCTATTACCATTCCAACAAGGCCGAGTTGGACCACCACAACACCGCATTGCAGGATTTCCTGGGCAGCATGCACAAGCGCCAGGGCGGTGGGGAAGGCATAGCGCCGTCGCCACGTTTGCTGGATGCCGCCGACCGGTCGATGGCGCAGCACTTTGACAAGGAGCACGGCGGTTTTGGCGGCGCACCCAAGTTCCCCCACACCAGTGCCTTGCAGTACCTGCTGGAGCGATGGCATTGCTCGGGGCGGACCGATGACGGTTTGCGGCACATGGCCTGTTTCAGCCTGGAAAAGATGGCGAGGGGCGGCCTTTACGACCAGATCGGCGGCGGCTTCTATCGCTACTCGGTGGACGGCTGGTGGGAAATTCCCCACTTCGAGAAGATGCTGTACGACAACGGTCCGCTGCTGGGTTTGTATGCCCAGGTCTGGCAGGTGTCCGGCAATGCCTTGTGCCGCGAGGTCGCCGAGGAGACCGGCGATTGGGTCATGCGGGAAATGCAGTCGCGGGAGGGCGGTTATTACGCCAGCCTGGACGCCGACTCGGAAGGCGAGGAGGGGCGGTTTTACCTGTGGCGGCGGGACGCCGTGCGGCGGTTGTTGAGCGGTCCGGAGTTCAGTCTGGCTGCTGCCTGCTACGGCCTGGAAGGCAGTCCCAATTTCGAAGGAGCCTGGCATCTGCAGCGGACCGCCGACCCGGCGGCAGTCGCCGGGCGGCTGGGCCTGGAGCCTGCTTCCGCTCGAGAACTGCTGGCCTGCGCCGAGGCCAAGCTGCTGACCGCGCGGGAAGAGCGGGTTCGGCCGGGCCGCGACGGCAAGATACTGACGTCCTGGAATGCCTTGATGATCCAGGGGATGGCACTGGCCGGACGCGTCCTCAAGCGGGCGGATTTCATCGATTCGGCGGAATGGGCCTTGGGTCTGCTGCGGCACCGGTTGTGGCAGGACGGCCGCTTGCGGGCCGCCTACAAGGACGGACAGGCCAAGTTCCCGGCGTATCTGGATGACCACGCCTTCCTGCTGGACGCCTGCCTCGAGCTGGTTCAGAGCCGCTGGTCGGCAACGACGCTGGAGTGGGCGCGGACCCTGGCGGATGTTCTGCTGGAGCGGTTTTACGATAGCCAGAACGGCGGTTTCTATTTTACCGCCCACGATCACGAAACCTTGATGCACCGCCCCAAGCCGTTGGCGGATGAGTCCATGCCGGCCGGCTGCGGGGTCGCCGCCGCCGCGTTGATGCGGCTGGGCCACCTGCTGGGGGAGGGCCGCTACCTGGAAGCCGCGGAGCGCACCCTGGCCGCCGCGGTCTCCGCCGTGGCGGAATATCCGCTGGGCCACGCCGCGCTGCTGCGGGCGCTGCAGCTTCGGCTTCACGGGGTGCGCACCGTGATCATCAGGGGGCAACCCGAGGCGATGGAATCGTGGGTCGAATTCGCCCATTCCGTCTACGATCCGGCCCTGCTGTGTCTGGCCATACCGCGCGAAGCCGGCATGCTGCCGCAGCCGCTGAGCCAATGGAACACGGACCTGCCGGTGGCAGCCCTGGTGTGCGAGAGCACGCACTGCCTGCCGCCCATCGTTTCCTTCCAGGAATTCAGGATGTTCATCGAACGGGCCGGCGCCTATCGGGCCGGGAGGGAGTAAGCGGGCCAGGGCTGTTTGCAGGGTCGGTCTTCCTGCCCGGCGGATGCCGTCACCGGGTGAGCCGGATTCGCCGCGCGACGCCGAAGGCAGCGCGGCTGGCCGGATCAGACCTGGTGGTAGATGAAGGCCTCGATGATCACGCGCTGTTCGGGGCTCAGTTCGTTGAGCTGCAGACCATACTGGTAGACCTTCTGGCCTTTCACCATGGTCAGGTTGCGGATGACGCCGCGGGTCTCGATGTGGCAGGGGCGGTCGACGATGGGCAGGGTGAAGCCCAGGATGACCGGATCGCCGCTCTCGCCCAGGGGCTGTTCGCACAGGATCGCCATGCCGTTGCCGGACAAGTTGGCGATGGAAGCCGGGATCGGGTGTTCCGTGCCGCTGATGACGGCCAACAGGCTCACGTTGATCCGCGGCGCGCTGCGCACCACCGAACTCTCGATGCCGTCGGGGTAGCTGAGGTGGATGTAGGGAGTCGGAAACTTGTACATGCACAGGATTTCCGACGGAAACGCGTGAACGTGCTTGCGTACCAGCATGTGCACGGTGAGCCTCTGGCCGACCCCGAGGCTGACCAGCCGGCCGGCCCGCAGCGGATGGCTCACGATCAGGCTGTTGGCGGGGATCAGACCGAGGAACTCGGCGGCAACGCTGATCCGCTCGCTCGATCCTTCTTCCTTCAGCTTGAGGTGGACGTTTTCCACCGGCAGCGACAGACCGGGGATGGCGCTTTTCTCCCCGGCCGGATCGGACCGTGCGTGCGCCCTGCCGTAGCGCTGCCGATAAACGCCGGCCTTGACCAGCGCCTCCGCATCCCGTCCCGCGATCATTCCACCCTTGGGAAGCAGCATCAGCCCCGACTTGGCATACACCGGGTAGGGCAGCGGCATGTCGGTGGGCAGATCGTTCAGTCCTAGGCGTGACAGGCTCATGACGGATCGCGAATGGGTGGCTGTGACCAAAGGTATAGACGATCCGCACCGTGGCCGTTCGGCGGCCATCGCCGGGCCGCGGCCCGGACCCTGACGGCCGGATAGCGGCGAGCCGCTCAGGTACCGTAGCCGTATTCCAGTTCTCGCGGTTCGCCGATCTCGAAGCGGTAGCGGTTGTTCAGGCAGTGGTCGAGCCAGCGGGACAGGAAGTAGTTGAGGGTCCACTTGTAATCCATGACCCGCTTGGGGGTGGCGTCTTCCTGCAGCGCGTCCAGCACGAAGGGGCGTTCCTGGTCGCTCAGCACCTCCACGGCGCGGGCATCCAGATACACCCGCAATTTCAAGGCGGGCTCGAACAAGGCGTCGAAACCGCTACTGAAACTGTGGGTCAGCTCCAGCGACAAGGTGTAGGGACAACGTTCCAGCAATTTGATGTGCAACGACGGCTTGCCGTCCGCCGAGGCGATGGCCGAGGCCGGAATGCCGTGCAGTTCCGGGATCAGGCTCAGCAGCTTGGCGTAATTGGACTCGCACAGCTGCGACAGCCAGTAGGACTTGTTGGTGGGACTCAGGTTGGACATGAACGGAGTATAGCGTCAGGGTTCGCGATAACAGGCGCAGGAGCTGGCGGTTTCCCACAGCACCACGCTTTCGACGGCCAGTCCCTGGGCTTTCATGTGCTGGTAGATGAGGCAGGCCAGGTATTCCGAGGTGGGATGCTCGGGCACTGCGGTAAAGCGCTCGTTGGCGGCGGTCAGCATCGGTACCAGCGGATCGTCCCGGTGCAGCAGGAAGTTGTGGTCCAACTGGCTGTCGATGAAGGCGCCCGCGGTCTCGGCGATGTCGGCGAAATCGCACACCATGCCTTGCTCGTCGAGGGCCGGCGCCGCTACCGTGATGGACGCCTTGACGCTGTGGCCGTGCAGGTGCCGGCACTTGCCCGGATGATTCATCAGCCGGTGGCCATAACAGAAATAGATTTCTTTGGTGACCGAATACATGGACGAGTTGGGCCGGAGGGTGTTGCAGGCGGGTTGAGGTTGCCGATCGGGGATGTGTGCGGGAGGGGGGCAGCGATCAACAATCCGAAGATAGGGATCCGTGCGGGCCTGACGGGGCTGGAAGAGCGGGCGTTGCGCGCCGGACCGGGCTTTCGGGCCGGTCGCGGGAAGCCGGTTGGCAGCACTGGCGGGGGCGAACCCGGGTGTGGCGCGCCCCTAGGCACCGTTGGGCAAGCTTATTCGTCGTCCTTGATGCCCCGGATGGCACCGGCGATCTCGTAGCTAGCGTCGGAATCGGCGGTGCACCGCACCACTTCGACGAAAGCGGTGAGGGGAGGGGTGATCCGGTAGGTGGGGCGGATATGCACCTCGATGGCCTTGCCCGGTTCGACCGGGGTGGAGGATTTGAACAAAATGCCCGAACCGCTGAGGTTGATGCAGGAGCCGCCGACCGGTGTCGCCGTGCCGACCGGCTTGTAGGCCAGCTTGCAGTCGGTGCGGATGCGGGAGAAGTAGCGCTTTTCCTCGTTGGGAATCATGGGGTGCCTCCGGTTGGCTGGATGGTTGCCAGGCGGCCATTGTAAACCAAATGGCCGGTTTAGATCGCGTCTGCCCTGAGCCTGGCCGATCGGTTCCCGGCTCTGCGGCTGCCGACGTTCACCCTCAGGGAGATGACTGATTTCCCTGTAGGATAAATCGCGCTACTCTAGCCCGGCCCTGGCCTCGAAAAGCGGCAAGCTATGGCTGGCGCGGCCATGGCCGGGTTCGAGAGGGCTCTTGTGACGAGGCGAAGAGGAGGCGGCACGATGGACAGCAGGATTGCACGATGTGCGGATCGGTGGTTGGCGGGCTTGTTGGTCGCAGGATTGCTGGGTGCCTCGCCGCCCGGTCGAACCGAGACGGAGCGCGTCCGGTTTCAGTCGGGAAACAACTACCTGACCTTGGAGGTGCTGAGGGACGATCTGGTCCATTTCGAACTCTCCACCGTTCCCCCTGCCCCCGGCCAACCCATCTTCACGACCCCCCAGGTTGCCAAGACCGACTATCCCGGCCCGACGAGCTTTAGCCGCTCGGGCGCCGGGGGAACCATCCTGGATACCGGGGCCGGCCGGTTCGCGGTCGATCCCGCCAGTCTTTGCCTGACGGCGACGGACAGGAGCATCGGCCTGGAACTCACCACCCTGTGCCCCCTCAACCTGGCCCAGGCCTGGAAAGGCCTCAGTCTGACTCCGGGATCGATGCAGAACGTCTACGGCCTGGGGGAGCAGTTCATCACCCCCGGCGGCAGCGACGGCGATTGGACCGCTCCGGGGCACCAGGTGCGCAGCCCCGGCGACAACTTCGGTAACCAGATGACCGGCTTCAACGGCGGTGCCACCGGCAATGCCCAGTTCCCGGTGATGTACGCCCTGGCTGCCGGTACCGGCAATTACGCCCTGTTCCTCGACCAGCTCTACAAGCAGCGCTGGGATTTCGGCACCAATCCCTGGAAGGTGGAAACCCTGGGCGACGAGATTCGCGGCTATCTGGTTCTGGGACCGGACCTGCCCGACCTGAGACGGGACTACATGGAGCTCACCGGGCGCCCGCCGGTGCCGCCCAAGAAGATGTTCGGCCTGTGGCTGTCGGAATACGGCTACGACAACTGGCAGGAAATCGACGAGCGGTTGGGAATGCTCCGCACCGACGGCTTTCCCGTCGACGGTTTCGTCCTGGATCTGCAATGGTTCGGCGGGGTGCCCGCCAGCGGCACCAGTCCCAGCCGCATGGGCAGTCTGAGTTGGGACAGCGCCCGTTTCCCGGCGCCGGCCCAGCATCTGGCGGACTACAAGGCCGACGAAGGGCTTGGCTTCATCACCATCGAAGAGTCCTATGTGGATGCGGGGCTGGCGGAGCACGGCGATCTGAAGGGGCGCGGTTATTTGGTGCGAAACGGTTGCCCGACCTGCGATCCGGTGTCCTTCAACGGCAGTTGGTGGGGCTCCGGCGGCATGCTGGACTGGACCCGTGATGGGGCGGGCGACTACTGGCACGAGCTCAAGCGCAAACCGCTGATCGATGCCGGTGTGCTGGGTCACTGGATCGACCTGGGAGAGCCGGAGATGTACAACCCCGGCGACTGGGTGGCGGGCATCCTGCCGAACAAGCATCAGCATGCCGATTACCACAACGGCTACAGCCTCAAATGGGCGCAGAGCATCGCCCGCGGCTACGGCCGCGAGACCCGGCGGCCTTTCATCATGGCCCGTTCCGGCGCCTCCGGCATCCAGCGCTTCGGCACCGGCATGTGGTCGGGCGACATCGGCTCCAACCTGGAAAACGTCGCGGCCCACATGAATGCCCAGATGCACATGTCGCTTTCGGGCATCGATTATTTCGGCTCCGACATCGGCGGCTTCCACCGCGGCGCCCTCAACGGCTCCGACCTCGATACCGTCTATACCCAATGGTTTGCCAATGGCATGGCACTGGACGTTCCCGGCCGGCCCCACACCGAGAATCTCTGCAACTGCAAGCAGACCGCGCCGGACCGGATCGGGGACAAGGCCAGCAATCTCGCCAACCTGCGGCTGCGCTACGAGCTGAGCCCCTATCTCTATTCCCTGGCTCACCAGGCTTACCGGGACGGCGATCCGGTATTCCCGCCACCGGTCTACTACTACCAGGACGATCCGGCGCTGCGCCGCATGGGCAGCGAAAAGATGCTGGGACGTGACCTGCTGGTCGCGACCGTCGCCGATCGCAATGCGCCACGCCAGATCGACGTCTATCTGCCGGCAGGGGACTGGATCGACTACCACGGCAACCGCAGCCTGCGCAGCACCGGGCAGCTCGTCGGCGCCGAGCCGCTTTACCGCGACGGGCTGTTCCGCCTGCCGCTGTATGCCCGCTCCGGCGCCATCATTCCCAAGATGTACGTGGACGGCAAGACCCTGAACGTGGTCGGCAAGCGAAGCGACGGCAGCGTCCGCAACGAACTGATCGTGCGGGTCTATCCGGCCGCGGCGGCATCCAGTTTCACCCTCTACGAGGATGACGGGGCGACCATCGCCTATCAAACCGGTGCCGTTCGCACCACCGCGATCTCCCAGCAACTCTCCGCCGGTGCCACCACTGCGGTGGTCACCGTCGGCGCGGCCGCCGGCACCTATGCCGGTGCGCCGGCCAAGCGTGACAACGTGCTGGAACTGGTCGTCGACGGCTCCCGCGCCACCGGGGTGACCCTCAACGGCACCGAGCTGGCCGAACGGGCCAGCCGGAGCGAATTCGATGCGGCAGCCAGCGGCTGGCTCGATGCCGGGCCGAATCTGATCCTGGCCAAATCGGGCAGCACCGGAGTCGGCACCGCCAAGGCCTTCGTGGTCAGCCTCGAGCCGGTCCCGGAGCCTGAGATCGTCACCGCCGACTTCCGCTGCGCCAACGGTACCACCCAGTGGGGCCAGTCGGTCTATGTCGTCGGAAACGTGGATATCCTCGGCAACTGGAACCCGGCCAAAGCCCTCAAGCTGGAACCCACCGGCCCTTATCCCACCTGGGTGAGGCCGGCCGTTCCCCTGCCTGCCGATACCGCGATCCGCTGGAAGTGCATCAAGCGCCCGGAGACAGCCGCCAGTCCGGTGGTGTGGGAGGCTGATCCCGACAACGGCTTTACCACCCCGGCCAGCGGTTCTGCCGGTGTCGCCGCGGGGGACTTCGGAGCTGGCGGCAGCGTCGCGGTCAATTTTGCCTGCGACAACGGTGTCACCGTCCCCGGCCAATCGGTCTATGCGGTCGGCGGGCACCCCCTGCTCGGCAACTGGGATCCGGGCAAGGCGGTCAAACTGAGCCCCACCGCCTATCCGCGCTGGTCCGGGACGGTGCTCAACTTCCCGCCGGGCATATCCGTCGATTGGAAATGCATCAAGCGTCCCGAGACCGCTCCGGCTCCGGTCGTGTGGGAACCGGGCCTCAACAGCCAGTTCACCACGCCGGCCGCCGGAACCGGAATCACCGCCGGCGAGTTCTGAGGAGACCTTGCAGCCGACTCCGACGGCGCCGAAGGATCGCCGATATGGGCATGAGGTTCGCGTCGTCGTAAGGGGAAGGTTGGGATGGACTTATTGGGAAATCCCTTCGTCCCCCCGACCTTCTCCTCAACGGAATGGTTTCACCGACTTTAGAGGAATCGTCCCAATGGCCAGGCCGTCAAATTTTTTCGTCCTGAGCAAGGGGTACGCAGATTTCGACCCGGAGTCCACCCTGATCCCGATTACTGGCCGAAATCGTTCCACGATGACGTTCGACGGCCAGTCGTGCGATGGCGAGACCCAGACCGATACCTTCCTTGTGTTGGTGTCCGGTAGCCCTGAAAAATGGCTGGAATATTGCCGACAGCTCAGCCTCGGGCACACCGGAGCCTGCGTCCTGCACCAGCAGAGACCACTGCTTTTTCAGTTGATCGCTCGCCAACACAACGCGGACCTGATATCCGTTGGGGCTATGTCGGATGGCATTGCGGATCACGTTCTCCATGGCGCGATGAATCAACTCGATCTGTCCGGTGAACATCAGGCTGGACGGGGTTTCCAGTCGAATTCGGATATCCCGTGCCCCGGCCTCGAAACGCGCGTCGTCCACGATTTCTTCCAGCATTTCCGCCAGGTCGAATTCTTCGAAGCCATCACCTCCAGGAAGGCCGGCTTCGAGACGGGATAGGGTCAACAACTCACCGACCAGTTCGTTGACCCGATCGGCTTCCTTTTCCACTCTGCCGAGATACTTTTCAAAGTCGCCGGGTTGTTGTCTCAGCAAGCCAACGGCCGCTTGCAGGCGGGCTAACGGCGATCTCAATTCATGGGAAACATCGTGCAGTAGCCGCCGATGTGCATCGACCAGGTTAGCGATTTGGCCCGCCATATCGTCGAAGTCCTGGCCGAGGTCAGCGATCTCGTCGCGACGATGGCCCATGCTGGCAGCGATACGGGTATCGAGCTTGCCAGCGGCGAGAGAGCCGAAGGCACGGCGTAGATGACGGACCGGCTTGGCGAGATACCAGGCCAGCCAGCTACTAAAGATCAGACTGGCGACGATCCCGGCAGTGATCGGGATATAGGGCGGCGGCGGTTCGGGCGGGAGCGGTCGTCCGTCCTTTGTTGGTGGCGGGTTGATACCGGACCGGGGTGAAACGGAAAAAAGCCACAACTGTTTTCCAGCACCATGATCGACGCGTAAACGAGAGGACGTTGTGGCCTCTGGAGGAAGCGGACGGCCTAGCAAGTCGTGGCTATTTTCGTCCACCGCATAGATGGTGGGATGATCGGAATTCGCCCATTCCTGCAATAACGCCCGGAGAGCTGCCACCCCGCCATTGCGCAAGGTGGCCGAAGCGGCGTCGACAAAGACGTGGCCAGGATCGCGGCCCGGAAGTCGCCGAAAGTTGTCGCCATTCGAGCGTTGATGAAGCCAGAGAGCGGTACCCACCCCCATTCCGGCCAACACGAACGCCAGCTGGAAGGCGAGGAAGAGTTTCCAGAACAATCTGCCCATGGCCTCACTCCTTCACCAGTTGGTAGCCCCTGCCACGCACGGTCAGGATACAGGAGCGTCCATCGGGTAATAGGCCAAGCTTTTGCCGCACGCTGCTCAAGTGAACGTCGATGCTTCGGTCGAATCGTGACAAGGGACGGCCCAGGGCTGCCTCTGACAATTCGTTCTTGCCGACGACTCGGCCGGCATGAGCTGCCAGCACCTCCAGGAGGCTGAATTCCGTGCTCGTCAAATCCAACGGCTGCCCTCCCCAATAGGCTATGCGCTTTTCAGGGAATAGCGTCAGCTGGCCGACCGTCAACACACTCGGCTTATCGTCGGAATTTCGGGTTCTGCGAAGGATGGCACGGATACGGGCGACCAGCTCACGAGGCGTACAGGGTTTGGGCACATAGTCATCGGCGCCCAATTCCAGTCCGAGGATGCGGTCCACATCGTCACCCTTGGCGGTGAGCATCAATACCGGAATACGGCTGTGCATCCGCACTTCCCGCAATGCGTCGACGCCGTTTTTGCCCGGCATCATGACATCGAGTACCACCAGGTCATAACGACCCGAGAGAGCTTCGGTGACACCGCGCTCACCGTCGTTCGCCACCCCGACCTCGTAGCCTTCCTGTTCCAGATAGCTCTGGAGCATGCCGGCAAGTTCGACGTCATCATCCACCAACAAGATTTTCATGGTTCGTCACGCGTTGTGCCGGTCATGATCATAGGGCACCCGGAATGCGCCGTGCAGCGGCTCCGCTCCGGATTTACCCAGTTTTACATTCACTTAACCCACATTTACGTCCGCTTCATCCAAACTGGCCACGAGCCTCGATGCTCGTAACCTCACTAACTCTTGGAGACCGGACATGAACACTCCCGAAATCAGGCACGCGATGGAACTCGGATTTTTGGCGATCTCACTCGCTCTGGCCATTGCGCTAGCCATGACTACTCCCGCCAACGCGGCACCTGACATGCAGCCCGGCGCCGGTGGCCCTCCGGTCATGGTTCCCGGTATGCCGTTCTCATCGGACCATTTGCCACCTTATCTAAACGGCCTGGAGCTGAGCGATTCCCAACGCGCCAGGATCACGGAAATCTTGAAGACCCAGGGGGCCTCCCTACGCGAAAAGGCCGAGGCGGGCCGAAAAACCCACGATAAACTGCGCCAGCTGGCTTTTTCCGCCGACTACAGCGACGAGAAGGCCAAGGTCCTCGCAGATGCCGCCGCGCCGCTCATGGCGGAGCTGGCGGTCCTCCACGCCGGGCTCGATCGAGCCGTTTTTGCGGTGCTGACTCCCGAACAGCAGCAACAGGCGAAGGAAAATCTGGCGAATTTCAAAAGACATTTCCCAAAGCGCTGAAGCGGCTCCTGAATCAGGTCCGGGAGGGTTTCGGAGCGCCTTTCATGAATAGATCGATGGCCCGTTCCGGTTTACTCGTAGTGGCCGCGGCGGTGCTAGGCGGTTGTGCGCAGCTTTTTCCCAAGGTCGGGCCGGATTATCAAAGGCCGCAGTTTGCCTTGCCTGCCCGCTGGCCGGCCGAGTTACTGGAAACCAACAAGCTGCCGCCGGCGGATGCAGGCCAGAACCTGGCCCGGTGGTGGCGGCAGTTGGGCGATGCTCAGCTCGACCGGTTGATCGACGAGGCGCTGGCCGGCAGTCTCGATCTCCGCACCGCCAAGGCGCGCCTGCAACAGGCGCGGTCCAGCCGGGAGCAGGCCGAAGCCGAGCTGTATCCCACGCTGAAGGCCTCCGGGGGCTTCAATCAACGGGAAACCAGCGGATCGGGCGCCGGTACTCAGTCCGCTGGCGGCAACATCGGCGCTGGGATCGGCTCCGGCGGCGTCGGTTCGACGGTGAACGGGGCCACCTATAGCCCCGGTTTCGATGCCAGTTGGGAAATCGACGTCTTCGGCGGCATACGGCGCGGCATCGAGGCCGCGACCGCCGACCAGGCGGCCATCGAGGCCAAGCTGCGCAACGCTCGGGTTTCGTTGGTCGCCGAAGTGGCGCGGAACTACGTCGAGCTCCGCTCTTACCAGCGCCGGCTGGCCATTGCCAGGGATAACCTGGCCAGCCAGAGCGAGACGGCGCAGATCACCGAATGGCGCTATCAGGCCGGCTTGGCGGCGGCCAGCGACGTCGAACAGGCGAAGACCAGCCGCGAGCAGACCCGCGCCGGCATTCCCGACCTGGAGGTGGGCCAGCGGGCGGCGGAGAACCGGCTGGCCGTGCTGCTCGGCCGCAATCCCGGCAGCTTGCATCATCGCCTGGCCGAGCCCAAAGAACTGCCCGTCTTGCCGGCATCCATCGCCACGGGAATCCCTTCCGACGTGCTGCGCCAGCGCCCCGACCTGATCGCTGCCGAGCGCAGCCTGGCCGCCGAAACGGCGCGGGTCGGGCAGAAGCTGGCGAAGCGCTTTCCCAGCCTGAATCTGCAAGGCTCCATCACCTGGTACACCTTCGCCTCCGCCGGGATGAGCACCCTGATCCAGACCGTGGGCGCCAGCCTGGCCACGACCCTGTTCGACGGCGGCCGCCTGCGGGCGGCGGTGGACGTGCAAAGCGCGGTGCAGGAACAGGCTCTCACCACATACCAGAGCAGTGTGCTGACCGCGCTGGAAGAGGTCGAGAACGCGCTGAAATCCTACGCCGCCGGTCACGAACGGGTCGAGGCCCGCCGCGCCGCCGCCGGGTCGGCCCGCAAAGCCGCGCAGCTATCGCGCCAAATGTACGAGGCGGGGCTGGCCGATTTCCAAGGCGTATTGGACAGCGAACGCACGCGACTGAGCGCCGAAGACGGCTTGATCACGGCCGAGGCCGGCCTGCGCACCAGTTTGATCACCCTTTACAAGGCGCTGGGCGGCGGCTGGGAGGAAGTGCCCGCAGCTCACCCAACATCCGAACGGAAAACCGCCTCATGAACGAAACACCGAAACACTCCAGGGACGCCCTGCAAGCCATCCTAGACGCCCAAGCCAAGAGCGGGATTGGGAACAAGCGGCGCTGGCTACTGATGGTTGCCACCGTGGTGGGCCTGGCCCTGCTGTTTCCGCTGTTTGCCCCCGGCGGCAAGGACGGCGGGAGGAAGTACCTCACCGAAGCGGCCGTGACCGGCGACCTGGTGGTGACGGTATCGGCCAGCGGCACCCTGGAGCCGATCACGTCGGTGGATGTGGGCTGCGAAATGTCCGGCACCATGGCCCAAGTGCTGGTGCAGGAAAACGATCACGTGAAAAAGGGCCAGTTGCTGGCCCAGCTCGATCTCACCAAGTTGAACGACGCCGTGACCCGGTCGAAGGCCGCGCTGGCGGCGGCGGAAGCTGCGGTGGCGCAGGCCCGGGCGACAGTAGCCGAGGCGAAGGCTGCACTGTCGCGCATGCGCCAGGTCGCGGAAATCTCCGGCGGCAAGGTGCCGGCCAAGACCGAGCTGGAAAAGGCGGAAGCCACCCTGCAGCGGTCGGTCGCCAACGAGGCCAGCGCCCGGGCCGGGGTGGTCCAGGCCCAGGCGGCGTTGACGACCGACCAGACCAACGTGGCCAAGGGCGCCATCCGTTCGCCGGTCGACGGCGTGGTGCTGTCGCGCAAGATCGAGCCGGGGCAGACCGTGGTTTCCGCCATGACCATACCGGTGCTGTTCACGCTGGCGGAGGACCTCACCCAGATGGAGCTGCAGGTCAAGGTGGACGAGGCCGACGTCGGCAAGGTGAAAGTCGGACAGTCCGCCACCTTCACGGTGTCGGCCTGGCCGGGACACGACTTTCCCGCCACCATCCGGCGGGTCAGCCTCGGCTCGACGCTGGCCGACAACGTGGTGACCTACAAGACCGTGCTGGATGTCCACAATGACGACCTGGCGCTGCGGCCGGGCATGACCGCGACGGCGACCATCGTCACCGCCCGGCGCGACAACGTGCTGCTGGTGTCCAACGCCGCCCTGCGCTTCACCCCTCCGGTAGTCACCGCACCGAAAAAGGACGGGGGATTGGTCAGCCGTCTGCTGCCACGCCCTCCGTCCGAGCCGAAAAAGACCAACGGCAAGGCGGCGGCAGGCTCCCCCCAGATCTGGGTGCTCGACGACCGGCAGCCGAAAGCCATCCCGGTTCAGACCGGCGAGAGCAACGGCCGCTCGACCGAAATTTTGGCCGGCGACCTCAAGCCGGGCATGGCTTTGATCACCGAGTATCAGGAACCCAAGCCATGATCCGGGAGGAGGCTGCGCCGCTGATCGAGTTCTGCGGCATCACCAAGACTTACGGCAAGGGGCAGGCCGGCTTCCAGGCCTTGCGGGGCATCGATCTGCGCATCTCCGAGGGCGATTTCGTCGCCATCATGGGGCCGAGCGGCTCGGGCAAATCGACGGCGCTGAACATCCTCGGCTGCCTGGATCAGCCCAGCGATGGCGAGTACCTGTTCCAAGGCCTGCACGTCGAGCAGCTGGACCGCAGTCAGCGGGCGCTATTGCGCCGGCATTGCCTGGGCTTCGTGTTCCAGGGTTTCAACCTGTTGCCCCGCACCTCGGCGCTGGAAAACGTCGAGTTGCCGCTGTTGTATCGCGGCGGACAGGCCGCCGCCCGGCATGTCGCGGCGAGGGACGCACTGGCCCGGGTGGGGCTGGCCGGTTGGGAGTCCCATACGCCGGCAGAACTGTCCGGCGGCCAGCAGCAGCGCGTCGCCATCGCCCGCGCCATCGTCACCCACCCGCTGGTGCTGCTGGCCGACGAGCCGACCGGCAACCTGGACAGCCAGCGCAGCCACGAAATCATGGACCTGCTGGCGGCGCTGAACCGGGACCAGGGCATCACCATCCTCATGGTGACCCACGAGCCGGACATGGCCGCCTATGCCCGGCGCCTCATCCGTTTCGTCGATGGTCTGGTGGCCGAAGACAAAACCCAGGAGGTCACGGTATGTTCCTGAACACCCTGTTGCTCGCGCTGCGCGAGATTCGCCGCAATTTGATGCGATCCTTCCTGACCATACTGGGCATCGTCATCGGCGTGGCCGCCGTGGTGACCATGGTGACCCTGGGCCAGGGCGCGACCCAGATGGTTTCCGACCAGATTTCCAGCCTCGGCAGCAATCTGTTGATGGTGCGTCCGGGCCAGCGGCTGGGGCCGGGGCGCGATGCGGCGGGAGCCCCGAACTTCAAGAAAGCCGACGTCGAGGCGATCCGCACCCAGATTGGCGGCTTGCAGGAAGTGGTCGCGGTGGTCGCCGCTTCGATGACCCTGGTGGCCGGCAACAACAATTGGGCCAGCACCGTCAATGGCACCACCAACGGCTATCTCATCGCCGGCAACTGGAAGCTGGCCGCCGGCCGGGCCTTTCTCGACGACGAGGAACGGGCCGGCAAGGCCGTCTGCATCATCGGCGCGACGGTCAGGAAGGAATTGTTCGGCAGCCGCAATCCGCTGGGCGATGAAATCCGCGTCAAGACCTTCGTTTGCCAGGTGGTGGGCTTGCTCGCCGCCAAGGGGCAGGGCGCGATGGGCATGGACCAGGACGACACGGTGCTGATGCCGCTCGCCACCGTGCAACGCCGGTTGACCGGTAATCAGGATGTCTCCAGCCTGATGATCGCGCTGAAGGATGACGCCGGCGCGTCCAAGTCCATGGAGCCAATCCGCCTGCTGCTCCGTGAGCGCCGCAAGCTGGCGGAAAACGAGGCGGACAACTTCAACCTCATGGACACCAAGCAGATCGCCGAGACGCTTTCCGGCACCATCGGTACCATGACCGCCCTGCTCGGCGCGGTGGCGGCGGTGAGCCTGCTGGTGGGCGGCATCGGCATCATGAACATCATGCTGGTCTCGGTGACCGAACGGACGCGGGAGATCGGCATCCGGCTGGCTATTGGCGCCCTGGAACAGGAAGTGCTGTTGCAGTTTCTGATCGAAGCGGTGATGCTCTCCTGCCTCGGCGGTCTGATCGGCATCGTCCTGGCCTTCGTGGCCTGTCTCGGCCTGTCCTCGCTGATGCACATGCCGTTCCTGTTCAATCCCGCCATCAACCTGCTGGCGTTCGGCTTCTCCGCCGCCATCGGCGTCATTTTCGGCTTCATGCCTGCGCGGCGCGCGGCGCAGCTGGATCCGATCGTCGCCCTGCGGCATGAGTAAAACACGGCATTTTGATTTGGGTCTGCGGGACGGGGCGCAGATAATGACCCGAGAGCGCGACGCGGAGTCAGGCGATGGCAAGACCGAACAAACCCATCCTCGTCATCGAGGACGATCCCGACATTACCCGCATGCTGGAGCTGAGCCTGGGTGAGGAAGGCTACACCGTCGATGCGGCGGCAGACGGGGAAAGCGGCCTGGCGCGCCTGGCAGCGCAGACTTACGGGCTGGTTTTGCTCGACCTGATGCTGCCGGGCATGGATGGCCTCGACGTGTGCCGCCGGATACGCGCTCAGCCCGCCTATACCCCCATCATCATCCTCAGCTCCAAGTCCGCCGAGGCCCACAAGGTCCTGGGCCTGGAGCTGGGCGCCGACGACTACGTCACCAAGCCGTTTTCGGTGGTGGAACTGGCGGCTCGAATCCGCACCCAGTTCCGCCGCATGGACCTGCTGGCCCGGGGCGCCGCCGTCCAACCGGAGTCGATCGATTACGACCGGCTGCGCATCGAGCCGGCGGCGCGCGAAGTTTGGCTGGACGGCCGGCCGGTGCCTCTGACGGTTCGCGAATTCGACCTGCTGCACTTCTTCGCCCGGCAGCCGGGACGGGTGTTCTCCCGCCTGGAACTGCTCAACCAGGTCTGGGGATACAATCACGACGGCTACGAGCACACGGTGAATTCCCACATCAACCGCCTGCGCGCCAAGATCGAGCCGGACGCGGCCCATCCCCGCTTCATCCTGACGGTCTGGGGCGTCGGCTACAAGTTTGCCGCCGGAGACGAGAGCTGACGGCCGGGACGGTCCCATGAAGAGCTTCCAGACCCGCATCGTCCTGTTGTTTTCCGCCCTGCTGCTGGGCGTGCAGAGCCTGATCCTGACCTCCGCGTATTGGGTTTCCCGCAACAGCGTCGTCGAGCAGCTCGACCGGAACCTGGCGTATGCGGAACGCTTCTTCAACCGGGCGCTGACCGAGCACGGCGAACGCATCGCCGGGGAAACCCGGCTGCTGGTCGCCGATTTCGGCTTTCGCACCGCCGTCAGCCAGGATGATGCCAGGACCCTGGATTCGGCACTGGAAAACCTCGCTTACCGGACTCACGTGCAGCGGGCCTTCTACGTGGACCTGAACGGCAGCATCGTCGCCGATACCGCCGGGCGCTACCGGCAGGTGCCCTTCATGTTCCCGGCGGCCCTGCAACAGGCGGAGGCAAGGGGGCGTGCCGTCGTGTTCGGCCTGCTGGAGGACGAGCTTTACGAATGGGCCATCGTTCCCGTGCTGGCGCCCATACCGGTCGGCTGGGTCGCTGTCGCGCTCACCGTCGACCGCGGCCTGGTGAGCGAATTCCGCCACCTGTCCACGCTGCCTTTGGAGATTTCGCTGGCCGAATCGGCCCCGGACCGATCGCGGCTGTTCGCCAGCTCCTTCGACCCGGCCCGGCAAGCCTTGCTGGCAGGGCGGCTGCTCCGGGAGCCGGTCCTGCAGGATCGGGGTTCGACCCTGGTCGAGCTGGGCGACGACACCTTCATGACCCGATGGCAGCGCCTGCCCGGTTCCGGAGCGGCCCCGGCCATCCTGGCGATACTCCAGATCAATCTGGCCGATGCCTTGAAGCCCTATGTCATGCTGATGTCCGGGGTGTTCGTGCTGATGGTGGCGGGTTTGGTCGCCTCGCTGGTCGGCAGCCTGTGGGTCGCGCGCCGGCTTGCCCGCCCCGTCCGCGACCTCGCCAGCGCCACCGAGCGTTTCATGGAAGGCGGGCCCGTGGAGCCTCTGCCGGTGACCCGCCAGGACGAGATTGGGCAATTGGCGGAGACCTTCAACCGCGCGGCGCGGATGGCCGCGCAACTGGGCGACCTGGAACAGAAAGACCAGCAGCGCCGCGAGCTGATGGCGACCGTGTCCCACGATTTGCGCACGCCGCTGACCTCGCTGCACGGCTATCTGGAGACCCTGCAGCACCGGGCCGGCCGTCTGCCCGCCGAAGACCACCGGCAGTTTCTGGAAGTGGCCCTCAGGCAGACCGAACAGGTCAGCCGGCTGGCGCGGGAGTTGTTCGAACTGGCCAAGCTGGAATGCGACGAGGGCTGTGTGCGCTGGGAGGACTTCTGCCTGGCCGAACTGGTTCAGGACGTGACCCAGAAATACCGGCTGGCGGCTCAGCAGCGCGGCATCGGTCTCAGCGCCGGGCTGCGGCCCGGCCTGCCCACGGTGCGGGCCGACATCGGCCTGATCGAGCGGGTGCTGACCAACCTCATCGACAATGCCCTGAAACACACGCCGGCCGGCGGCGAGGTGCGCGTCGATGCGGAGCGGGACGGCGCGCGCATCGCGGTCACCGTTGCCGACAGCGGGATCGGCATCGCGCCGGAGTTCCTTCCCAAGCTGTTTCAGTGGGACTCGCCGCTCATCCGCCGCTCCGGCCGGCATACCGGCGGACTGGGGCTGATCGTGGTCGCCAAGATTCTCGGCCTGCACGGCAGCACCATCACCGTCGACAGCGAACCGGGGCGCGGGTCGACCTTTCGGTTTGCCCTGGCGCAATCCGGGGCCGTTCAGCGGACCGCGGATGGCTGAGCGCCGCGGCTTTCGCCGCCTCGGCCTGCTGATCGCCGCGGCGCCGGCGGCCGCGCTGGCCGATGCCCTGCCGTGGCCCGAGTTTTCCCTTCATGGGCTGGCCGACCTGCGCCATCGGCAGATCGATGCCCGGCCCGGCTGGATCGACGGCGGGCTGGGGAAATTCCGCGCCGGCGGAGACGCCGGCCGCTTCCGCATCGACGAAGCCGCGGTGACGGTGCAGGCCCGGCTGTGGGAACTGGCCGCCACGGCGACCTTGAAATATGCCGCCGATCAAAGGAATCCCGTCGACCTCACCGAGGCCTTCGTGTCCTACCGTCCGCTCGGAAGCTCGGCTGTGCGGTTCGGCGCCAGGCTGGGCGCCTTCTTCCCGCCCATCTCTCTGGAAAACACCGGCACCGCCTGGAGCAGTCCCTACACGCTGACCTCTTCGGCCATCAACACCTGGGTCGGCGAGGAGCTGCGCAGCTTCGGCGGCGAGTTCCACGCGAGCTATCAATTCGAGGGCGGCGACCGGGTCGGCCTGATGGCGGCGGGTTTCGCCCACAACGACACGGCCGGCACCCTGCTGGCCTGGCGCGGCTTTGCGCTGCATGATTACGAAGCGACCTCGCAGGACCGCCTGCCGCTGCCGGGCGGCATCGGGACCGCCCGATTCTTTCCGCGCCAGGCCGGCATCACCCGGCCGTTCGTGGAAGTCGATGGCCGGCCCGGCTACTACGCGGGCGTCACGGCCGAGCGGCCCGAATCCTACAAGCTGCGCGCCCTGTATTACGACAACCGCGCCGATACCGCCGCCCTCGAGCACGGCCAGTATGGCTGGCACACCCGCTTCTGGAGCCTGGGCGGCAAGCTGGACCTTCCCTGGGACCTGACGCTGATCGGCCAGGGCGTGACCGGCCACACCAGCATGGGGGAGGCGATCGGCGGCAGCCATCCGGTCGACTTCGGATTTTGGGCGGCCTCCCTGCTGCTCAGCAAGTCCTTCGGCAGCCATCGCTTCAGCCTGCGCCACGACCGCTTCGGCGCCGACGAGAACGATCTGCTGCCGGAAGACCGCAACGGCGAGGGCGGCTACGCCTGGACCGCCAACTACAACCTCACCTGGGTGCAGCGCCATCAGGTGAATTTCGAAGTCTCCCGCGTCGTCAGCCGGCGTCCGGCGCGGCTGCAACTCGGGCAGTCGAGCCGGCAGGAGGAAGTCCTATGGCAAGTCGCTTACCGTTGGTTTTTTTGACAGTCGCGGCGCTGGACCTCTGGCTGACGGCCGGAGCCGCCATGGCCGCAAGCCTGACCGGTCAGATCCGCGACGGCAGCGGCGCGCCCCTGGCCGACGCGGTGGTGACGGCGCGGCCGGCCGGCGGCAGGCTTGCGCCGCCGGTGGACCTTCGCCCGGTGCGCATGGAGCTGGATCAAAAAGGACGCGAGTTCATACCCCACGTGCTGCCGGTGCGGGTCGGAACCCCGGTGTTTTTTCCCAACAGCGACGAAATCCAGCATCACGTCTATTCGTTCTCCAAGGCGAAGCGCTTCGAGATCAAGCTGTACCGCGGCACGCCGGCGCGGCCCGAGGTGTTCGACCAGCCCGGCGTGGTGGCCGTCGGCTGCAACATCCACGACTGGATGCTGGGCTATGTCTATGTCACCGACGCGCCTTATTTCGCCCGAACCGACGGGCAGGGGCGCTGGGAACTGACCCTGCCGGAGGGCGAATACCGGCTGGCGCTGTGGCACCCGGATGCCGAATCCGCTGCGGAGTCATCCGCCTCGGCGCGGGCTGCGGATCGGGCCGATCCGATACAGCACACCCTCGTGCTGAAACCCCGCCGGCAGAGCGGCAAACCGCCGCTCAACCTGCAACAGCAAAACTATTCGGGCGATTTTTAGGATTTCGTCCCGGCGAGGCTTCGTGTCCGAAGCTTGAAGATTTCGTGAGGATTTCGTGATCGGCCCTTGCCGACAATGCACCGCACCGAGACGCCGGGCCGGCTGTTGCTTCGCCGGCCGGGCACTTCGGGGTTCATCGTCAACCACCATCACGAGGCATTCCATGAAAAACCAACTCGCACCCCTCGCAGCGGCCCTGAGCTTGTCCGCCGCCGTGCCGGCCCTCGCCGGCGACAATCTCTACACCCTGTCCAACGATGCCGCCCAAAACGAGGTGTACGTCTATCGGGCAAAGGACGACGGAACGCTGGTGGAAGCCGGCCGCTATGCGACCGGCGGGGCCGGCACCGGCGCCGGCCTGGGCAATCAGGGTGCCCTGAGTTTCAACGGCAGCCATCGCTATCTGTTTGCCGTCAACCCGGGCAGCAACGATGTGTCGGTGTTCCGCGTCAATGGCCGCCGGCTGGAATGGGTCGACCGCGCCCAGGCACAAGGCATGCGCCCGGTGAGCGTCGCCGTCGACCACAACCTGGTCTACGTGGTGAACTCCGGCGACGACTCCATCTTCGGTTTCCGCTTCGATCCCGCAATGGGCAAGCTGATGCCGATGGCGGATTCCCACATGAAGTTGAGCGGTGACGGCACCGGACCGGCCCAAATCAGCTTCGGCAACGACGGCGCGGCACTGGTCGTGACCGAGAAGGCCAGCAACAGGATCACCACGTTCACGCTCGGTGAAGACGGCATGCCGGTGAGCCGCCACACGCTCGATTCGGCCGGCAGGACGCCGTTCGGCTTCGCTTTCGGCAAGCACGACCGGTTCTTCGTTTCCGAGGCGCAGGGCGGTGCCGCCAATGCCGCAACGGTCTCATCCTACCAACTGGAGGAGGACGGCATGGCGATGCTGATCGACGGTGCCGTGGCCGCCGGCCAGACCGCCGCCTGCTGGCTGGCAACCACGCCCAATGGCCGCATGGCGTACACCGCCGACACCCCTGCCGATGCGATCTCCTCCTTCGCGATCGACAAACGGGGCCATGTGTCGCTGTTGCAGTCCAAGGCCGGCGCCGCCAGCCGTCCCACCGATCTGGCGGTGTCCTCCGACGGCCGCCTGCTGTACTCCCTGAACGGCGGCGACCACACCATCAGCAGCTATCGCATTGCCAGGAGAGGCGGTCTGGCGCAAGGTTCCAGCTTGGATTCCATTCCGCCCCATGCGACCGGCCTGATCGTCGAATAAGCCTACCGGCTCGGGTTCCGTGCAGGCCCCCGGCGGCCGCGTTCCGCCGGTGGCCTTTTCGGGGTTTGGCCGAAATCAACCGCCGAGTTTTTCCGGCGGTTGTTGGGTGGGAGGGGGCTTTAGCCCGCGATCGAACGCGGCGGGTCGCGGGCTAAAGCCCCATCCCACGGAGATGGAATGAAGTCATTTCAACCCAGTCCTTGGTGGTCGATCGCGTAAGCGTGGCTGCATGCATTGCTCGGTCGGCGATGCCGCCTTGGGGTCAACCCCAGTGCGACGAACGAGGATGGGTGGTTTGGTCATGCTCCTTCAGCCGGTATTGCGCATGCCGGCGGCGATCGCGTTGATGGAGCGCAGCAGCGGCATCACCCAGGGATTTTGCCCGGCTTCGGATTCCGGTTCGGCCCGCACCCGCTGGAGCAGCGCCACCTGGATGGCGTTGAGCGGTCCCAGCAGCCGGTTGCGCCGGGCCAGGGATGCGGCCAGGGGCGGATTGTCGGCGATCAGCCGGTCGCTCTCGGCCACTCTCAGTATCCAGTCGACACAACGATCGTGTTCGGCGCGTATGCGTTCGAACACCGCCGCCGCGGTGGCCGGGTCGGATGCCAGGGCGGCATAGGCCCCGCCTATGGCCAGGTCCGACTTGCACAGGGCCATCTGGGCGTTGCTCAGCAGGTTGCGAAAGAACGGCCAGCTGCGGTACAGGGTGCGCAAGCGCTCCAGGCGCGCGCCATCCTCCCCGCACCAGGCCGCCAGGGCGCCGCCGATGCCGTACCAGGCCGGCAGGGTCTGGCGCGACTGGGCCCAGGAGAACACCCAGGCGATCGCCCGCACCGATTGTTTCGAGCGGTCCTGCTGCTTGCGGTGGGAAGGCCGGGAGCCGATGTTGAGCAGGCCGATCTCGCGGATCGGGGTGGCTTCGTAGAAATAATCGAGAAACCCCGGGGTGCGCTCGGTCAGCTCGCGGAAATGGCTCTCGCCCAGCCGCGACAGCTCCTCCATCACCGCCTGATCGGCCGGCGCATCGGCGGTGGTTTGGCGCACCAGGCTCAGGCTGGCCTTGAGCAGTCCCGTCACCCCCAGGGTCAGTTCGTACACCGCGGTTTCCATGTTGTTGTAGCGGTAGAACAGCACCTCTCCCTGTTCGGTGAACTTGATGCGTCCCCGCACCGTATCCGGCGGCTGCGCCAGGATGGCTTGATGGGTCGGGCCGCCGCCGCGGCCCACGGTGCCGCCGCGGCCATGGAACAGCCGGCAGTCGATGCCGCGCGCCTGGGTCTGGGCGACGATCTTCTTCTGGGCCTGGTACAGGTTCCAGGACGAGGCGAGGATGCCGCCATCCTTGCTGGAATCGGAATAGCCCAGCATGACCTCCTGGCAGTTGCCCGAAACCGCCAGCAGTTCGCGGTAGACCGGGGTGTCCAGCAAGGTGCCCAGGGTGGGTTCGATGCAGGCCAGGTCCTGGATGGTCTCGAACAGCGGGCTGACGCCGATGCTGCAAAACCACCGGCCGCCGATCCGGCCCACCAGCCCCTCCTGCTTGGCCAGCAACAGCACCTCCAGCACGTGGCTGGCGGCGTGGGTCATGGAAATGACGTAACGGTCGAAGCAGCCGGCGCCGATCTCCCGCCGCAACGCCGCCATCACCGCGAGAACCCGCAAGGTCTCCCTGCTGGGCTCCGACAAAAGCGCCGGGTCGCAGCCCAGGTCGCCCGGTTGCAGCAGGGCTTCCGACAGGGTCGCAAGCCTCTGCGCCTCGGTCAGGGATTCGTAGTCGAGGCCCAAGGCATGCAGGAGGATTTCCGCGACCGCCCCGGTGTGGCGGCCCGATTCCTGGCGCACGTCGAGCTGCATCAGGTGAAAGCCGAAGGTCTCGGTCAGCCGGATCAGATCGGCCAGCCCGCGCCCGGCCACCGCCTCGTCGCCATGGCTCAGCAGGGAGTCGCGGATCTGCAGCAGGTCGCGGCGGAAGGTTTCGGGGTGGGAATAGGCGCGGGGATCGTCGCCCGCCGCGCCGCCTTCCAGGGCGCGCTCGACCTGATCCAGCTTGAGCTGGATGCGCTGCCTCATCAGCACCAGCTTGTGGCGGTAAGGCTCCTGCAAATAGAAACTATGCAGCACCTAGCCGGTCAAGGCGGACCTGGGTTACAAGAGAGAGCTGAACCAACCTTGAAAACGCGGGAGACGACGATGACGAACGAGATGCTGCGGAGTGATGATACCAAACCGGT
>Ga0233425_10004192_pt1 | contig 24595 bp, 22 predicted proteins | sample Watercolumn_Towu_2_FD_181712 | JGI IMG/M metagenome (GOLD analysis project Ga0233425, IMG submission 181712) | Freshwater microbial communities from Lake Towuti, South Sulawesi, Indonesia - Watercolumn_Towuti2014_140_MG | ecosystem: Environmental > Aquatic > Freshwater > Lake | place... | reverse complement strand
ATTTTGTAGCCACATCTGGGAATGTGACAGATGAAGTGATAATGGAGTACATTAAGAGTCAGGATGATGGCGCCGAGACCAATGATGAATTTTCAATAATCGGAGACTAAAGTCGCCTTCAAGGCGAGGGTAGTTTAGTTTATTTTGCGATTTATGAGTAATAAATTGATCATTCGTCAAATAGAACTGTATAAGCTTTCCATTCCGCTGAAAGAACCATTCACCACTTCGCTGGGAACGGAAACTGCTGCTGAAAATGTATTGGTAAAGATCATCACTGGGGAAGGCATCACCGGTTTTGGTGAATGCAGTCCCTATATGCCTATCAGTGGCGAAAGCCAGGACACTTGCTTCACCGTGGGACAATATTTTGCCAAAGCATTAAAGGGCAAAGATCCGCTTGACATCGAAGGCTGTATTGAACTAATGGATAAAATCATTTATGGCAATACGAGCATCAAGAGTGCCTTTGATATTGCGATGTATGATATCGCATCACAGCATGCCGGAGTGCCGCTGTACAAATTCATTGGCGGAGAAAACAATAAGACCATCATCACGGATTACACTGTGAGCATCGGCGAGCCAGAACAAATGGCCATTGATGCGTTGAAAATAAAAAACGAAGGTTATCCTGCTATCAAAGTAAAACTGGGAAAAGACGGAAAAAAAGACGTGGAAAGAATAAGAGCAATTCGTGGAGCCGTGGGAAATGAAATACCCATCCGCATTGATGCCAACCAGGGATGGAAAGTGAAAGAAGCCATTGAAACATTAAACGCATTGGCAGAATTTGATATACAGCATTGCGAAGAACCGATAGCCAGATGGAAATATTTGCGGCTGAGAAAAGTAAAGACCAACAGCCCCATCCCTATAATGGCTGATGAAAGTTGCGGCGATGATCATGATGCGGAAAGACTGATCGAACTGAATGCCTGTGATTATTTTAATATCAAGCTGGGAAAATCCGGCGGCATCTTTAAAGCATTAAAAATTGCAAGGATGGCGGAAGAGGCAGGCATACATATGCAGGTAGGCGCCATGCTGGAAAGCAGGCTGGGTATGGCAGCCTTTGCACATTTTGCCCTTTGCAGTCCATTGATAGAGTATTATGATTTTGATACAGCATTAATGTTCATTGAAGATCCCGTGACCGGCGGCATACAATATAAAGCCAGCGGTGTAGTGGAAGTGCCGGAAACAACCGGGTTGGGTGCAACAATTAATGAGGGTTGGCTGGAGAGGATGGAGAAGGTTATAGTTTGATACATACGAATCATAATTAAATAATCCAAAGGAAGATTATTTGTATATTGAAATGCCATTAATAACTAAAAGCTAATAAATTTGTATTTTTGGAAAACAGATATGAAAGATTTAGAAGTATTAGTGGGTGATAGTCTGGACGAGATCTTTTAGGAATACCTTGGCGTGTTGCTTTTGCACTTCAGGAAGATGGATGGATACTGCGCTCCAGAATTACTCTGTGGCCAGCCGCTCTGCTGGTACTGCGTATGAAAATATACACCGCTGTTGAAGCCGGGTGTGGTCATTACATCAATTTTCAGTTCAAAGTTCTTAAAATGATGCTGCATCACTTCCCCATCATAAAACAAATGAGCTACTTCTCCATTTACCCTGATAGCTCCGTTCTCAATGGAAAAAGTGGAGGCATTGTTACCCACTTTCCATCCGTTCACTGATGTTCCATCGAAAAGAGAGATCCAGCCGGCTTTTTTATGTGCAGGAACAAATGAAAAAAGAATAAACGCTGTTATTGTAATAACTATTCGTTGCAGGCTGAATGCTTTCATGAAATGAAACTACTTTATTTTTTCTTCGGTTCTTTCAGCGCCGGCGGATTATCCTTCCACCTCCACAAATATATGCAGGCATAGGTGCGGTAAGGGGCCCATTGTTCAGCTATTTTCAGCAACGATACCTACAATGTTTTTTTCTTGCGGTGTTTCAATTCATACAGACCGATCATGGCGTTCTGCAATCCGAGGTCATCCAGTGCAAACACATCTTCCCGGCAAAGGGCAAACATCAGCAGCATCTCCGTTGTCCAGCATCCTACGCCTTTTATCTGTGTCAGGTATTCTATCACTTCATCATTATCCAGCTTCGCCAGTTTTTTATGGTCCATGCCTTTTTCTATTTCAAACCTTGCTACGTTCTGCACATAACTCACTTTGGCATTGCTCATCCCAATGGCCCTCAGTGTTTCAAAAGGGGTATCCACTATCTGCTCCGGGGTCGGTTCGCCGCCGTAAATATTAAGGAACCGTTGCCTGATCACTCTCGCTACTTTGGTGCTCAGCTGCTGGCTCATGATGGAATAGCAGAGATATAGGCAAAGGTTCTTTTGCTTATTCAGTTTGAAAACGCCGTGCTGCCCGATGAGCTTTTTCATCTTCGGGTCTTTCGTAAATGTTTTACATAATGCATAGAACTGCGGTTGACTGGATTGTTATAGATTAAGAAGAAATAAATATAGAGTTTTGTCGCATGGAACGAAAGATAATTTTGACAGGCGATGGCTCTCACTCCATCAACATTCCGGAAATGAAGGTGACCTATCATTCCATTCATGGAGCCATACAGGAATCCATGCATGTATTCATTGAAGCGGGACTGCATGGGTCGGGGCGTTTGCAGCAACCTGAACCATGTAGTATACTTGAAGTGGGTTTCGGAACGGGGTTGAATGCATTGCTCACACTGATTGAAGCAGAAAAAAAGAGAACAAGTATTTATTATGTTGCCCTTGAGCCGTATCCTCTCAGTAACGAGGAAGTGCATTTATTGAATTACTGTGAATTATCGAAACACAAAGAACTGCAGGGGGACTTCCTAAAAATGCATCAATGCCAATGGAATAAGAGTATAGCAGTGACTGAAAATTTTTTAATGCATAAATCAAATTATACACTGCAGGGGTTTGAAGACAAGGTAAAATTTGATTTGATCTACTTTGATGCTTTTGCGCCCAATGCTCAACCTGAGTTATGGACAAAAGAAGTTTTCGATAAACTATACAGTATGATGAAGGAAGGCAGCATACTGGTTACTTACTGCAGCAAAGGAGAAGTAAGAAGAAATATGCAATCAGCGGGATTTAAGGTTGAGAAGATTCCCGGACCACCACACAAAAGAGAAATGCTGAGAGGAAGGAAAGAGTCCTGAGTCTGAAGTCTTGAGTCGGGAGTGAATCGATTCCAGACTAATGACTATCGACTCCTGACTATCTCACTCCCGGTTGTGTTATCTTAAATCCTGTTTTTGCTTTCTCTTCATCGACCATTTTCTTTACATCAGCCAGTAATTTTTTAGCATCATAAATGATCCCGTCTTTAATGGTGTATTTCACTCCTCCTTTTCTCACTACTTCATTTTTATCATTCATGAAAATAGCCCCGGTGCCATACAAGTATTGCAGATTCTCCAATGGATTGGCATCGATGATGACGAGATCAGCAAGCTTTCCAACTTCCACTGTACCAATATCTTTATCGGCGCCCAATGCCTGTGATGCGTACATGGTAGCAGAACGTATCACTTCCAGGGGATGAAAGCCTGCCTCCCGTAACAATTCGAGTTCACGGATATAACCAAAGCCATAGGTCTGGTAAATAAATCCGTTATCGCTTCCGGCAGTCACCCGACCACCTCGGTTTTTGTATTCATTTATGAATGTCATCCACAATCGATAGTTCTCTTTCCATGCCACTTCCTGTTCTGTGCCCCAGTTGAACCAGTAAGAACCATGTGATTCTTTACTTGGCTTATAAAACTTCCAAAGTGATGGCAGTGTGTAATCCTCATGCCATTCTGCTCTTCTTGCCCGCATCAGGTCACGATTGGCATCATAAATATTAAAAGTAGGGTCAATGGTGAAATCAAGTTTCAACAATTCATTCATCACATCATTCCAGTGCTGGCTGTAAGGCGGTGCTGCCTGCTTCCATAATTTTCCCGCTTCTTCAAAACGGTTTTGTTCATTGGTGTAATTATAATTCAGCGGATAATTCTGAATTGTTTTGTCGGTGAACAATCCTTCGGGTAAACCGTACCAGTGCTCCATAGTGGTTAATCCTGCTCTTGCACTGCTCAGTACATTCCACCTTGCCACATCCATCTGTGCATGATGACAGGCGGAACGAAGCCCAAGTTTTTTATTTTCTTCCAATGCAGCTTTCATTATTTGAGGAGCAGCGCCAAAAAATTTTATACCGTCTGCTCCTTTCTTTGCATTCTCTCTTACCCATGAAGCTGCCTGCTCAGGTGTAGTAATGGATTCTTTGCTTCCCTGCCCAAAAGAAGTGTAAGCAAATATTCTTGGCGCAGTGATCTTATTTTCTGCACTCAATTTTTTTTCTTCCAGTGTCCAATCAAGCCCGTTACCTGCTGAAGGGTCCCGGATGGTAGTGATACCATGCGCCATCCAGAGTTTGAAAACATATTCTGCCGGAGTGCCCTGAGCAGTGCCGCCGATGTGTCCATGCATATCGATAAAGCCGGGTAGTAAATACATGCCGGTGCAATCCAGTTCTTTTCCTCCTTCTTTTAGCTTTGGTCGGTTATCTGATTTTAATGGAATACCGGAACCCACGCCTGCTATCTGAATTATGCGGTTGTTCTCGATCACAATATCCATTGGGCCGGTGGGTGGCGCCCCCGTGCCATTGATCATGATCACACCCCGGATGATGAGTTGGGTGAATGGACCATCGCCTTCTTTTTTTTCGGGGGCTTTGAGTACCTGGGAAAATAGATTGAACGGAAACACAAATGCAAGAAGCAGAATAACTTTTCTCATAAAGAACCAAGATTTATATATAATCGTCAAGACTTTTGCTAAAGATGACCACTTCTTCCCATAATCCTGTAAAATCATGCAATCGTGGTTCTATTCTATTGACCAGTTTATGCTTCCGTCTTTTTCATCTTTCAATAATATTCCGAGCTGTGTAAGTTGGTTTCTTATTTTATCAGAAGTGGCAAAATCTTTTTTATTCTTTGCTTCTTTTCTAATCTCAATCAGCAGTTGCATCACTCCCTGAAGCTTGGAACTGTTTGCTTCATTCACTGACCTCAATCCTAAAATATCTTCGAGGTAGGTTTTCATTTGCTGTTGCAGCAATTCAAACGTTTTTTTTGATAATGCTGAAACAGGAATGGTTTTATCTTTCATGGAGTTGATAACAGGAACCAGTTCAAACATATTCGCCAGCACTTTTGCCGTACTGAAATCATCGTTCATGAATTCTTCAAATTCAGCTACAAGCTTCAAGCACTTAGCTTCAAGTTCGGCATCCAATGAATCAGCTTGTGGCTTGTAGCTAATAACTTGCAGCTTCTCATGTGCGTCCCACAATCTTTTCAATCCCTTCTCCGATGCGATCAGGGCCTCATTGCTGAAATCCAGTGTGCTGCGGTAATGTGTTTGCAGGATAAAAAAACGTATCACCATCGGGTGATAAGCTTTTTCAAGGATCGGGTGATCACCGCTGAAGAGTTCGGTCAGTTTGATCACATTATTATAACTCTTCCCCATCTTGCGGCCGTCAATGGTGATCATATTATTATGTATCCAATAACGGACAGGCGCTGAATGGTTGCAGATTGTACTTTGCGCAATTTCGCTTTCATGATGCGGGAACAACAGATCCATGCCGCCGCCATGAATATCAAACTGTGCACCGAGATATTTTGTGGCCATAGCCGAGCATTCAATATGCCAGCCGGGAAAACCAACTCCCCAGGGACTTTGCCAGCGCATGATATGTTCCGGTGCTGCATTTTTCCAAAGGGCAAAATCAACCACATCTTTTTTTTCTTCCTGCCCTTCCAGTTCTCTGGTTGTTTCCAGCAGATCATCCAGCACTCTTCCGCTTAACTTTCCATAGTCATGTGATGCTGCATATTTCTTTACATCAAAATAAACCGAGCCGTTCATTTCATAGGCATAGCCGGCTTCTATTAATTTTTTTATCATTTCAATCTGCTCTACGATATGGCCGGTGGCTGTTGGTTCTATCGTTGGTTTCAGTGTATTGAATTGTTCCATCGCCCAATGATAGAGGTTGGTGTATTTGGTCACCAGTTCCATCGGCTCCAGTTTTTCCAATACGGCTTTCTTTGATATCTTATCTTCTGCCTCTATTCCTTCTTCTTCAAAATGCCCGGCGTCGGTAATGTTCCGTACATAACGAACCTTATAACCCGAATGCACCAGGTAACGATAAATAACATCAAACGTTATGTAAGGTCTTGCGTGGCCGAGATGTGATTCGCCACTAACGGTAGGTCCGCACACATACATGCCCACATGACCGGGTGTCAGTGGTGCAAAGATTTCTTTCTGTCTGCTATAGGAATTATAAACTTTCAATTCGCTCATTAATGCAAATATAAGCTGCATTCCTGTCTATTTCTTTAACTGTACATCTGCTACCAGCATATAATGGTCTGACAAATTTTTAACGATGCGGTTAAATTGTTTTATTTTAAAATGATGGTCAGCAAAAATATAATCAATACGAAGCGTTGGCGACAATCCCGTAAACGTTCTGCCGATGCCAAAACCTTTTTTCAGAAAAGCATCCTGCATATTTCCCCGAACGGTATGATAGGTGTAGGAATTGGGTACATCATTCAGATCTGCACAGATCAAAACCGGATGCGAGCTGTTCTGCAAAACATCGTGGATGATACCGGCCTGTATGCTGCGGTTGGTGATCGCTCTTTTCAGTTTGCTCAAAATATTTTTTGAATTACTTATTAAACTGTCTTCGGCGCTTTTTATCCTGCTGATCCTTTCATAATCTTTTTTTCCTAACTGAAGCGATTGCAGGTGTGTAGTGTAGATCCGGATGGTATCATCATTCACTTTTATATCTGCATGAAGCAAAACATCCGGTAAGGTAGGTCGGGGATAACGGATGACGCCGCTGTCAATAACCGGGTACCGGGAAAAAATAATGGAACTGTAAAACAGATCATCGCCATCCGTGTCAAATGAAAAATAAAAATAAGGGTAGCCCAGTTCTTTCTGAATGGGTGTTATATTATCATAAAAATCAGGAATGGTGGATGTATGAAATTCCTGGAAGCAAATAATATCTGCGTCCTGCTGTTTAATAAGATCAAACATTTTAAGCCGGGTCTGACTTCCCTTATTGTTGTTACGTTTCATTTCAATAAAACGATCCACATTCCAGGTAATTACCCGAATGGATGACTGTTCTTTTTTATAGTTAAATATACCGGGCTGGTGAAAGGCAAAAAAAATTATGATGCTTTTATAACCTAGCAGGAGAACAAGCCCGTTGATAAGCGCAAAGCGATGTTTAAGCAGAATAAGCCACCAGGCTATAATTATTATTACAACGAACAGCAAAAAAGGAAATGCCAGCCCGAAAAAAGAAATGAACCACCATTTTTGAGGATTCAGGTAGGGCGCCAGGCATGATAAAAGAAAAAAGAATACAACAATAATGTTGCAATAAATAAAAAACCGCTTGGTGAAAAGACGGAGCTTGCTGGCCATTGATGCAAATTACTTAATATGTCATAAAGGTCAAATGAGGATACAAGGATCAAGTGTGTATATGACTTACTTAACCTGCTGACCATCCTCTTCCCCCGCTTTCTTCAACAATTCTTTTTCTTCATCGGTCAGGTTGTCATAGCCCCGGTCATTTATCTTATCCAGTATTTCATCAATGCGTTGTTGCGTGAGGTTGGAAGTTTTTGTATATGGAGTTCCTGTTGATCTGTAAAACAATTCTTTTTTTATATTCTTACCTTTCTTTGGTTTATCCGGATTGAACAAATTATTCACCCATTCAAAAAAATTGTTCATCCATTTGCTCCAGTCATATCCTTTTCTTAAAAATAAAACAAACAGGAACCCGGTGAAAGCAGCTGCAATCAGTGAAATTATGTAGCCGGTATCACTAGATGAAATACTCGCAAGATTGGAAATGATATAAAGAGTTGTCAATACCCATAATGGAATGCCTCCCCTGATCAATGGAAAAATTCTATACTGGGGAGATATGATCGTTGTAACAGTCGCTACCGCCATCACTCCTGCCGAAGCGCCGATGGTATTGGCAAAAGGTAATTGCGCCTGAAGTGAAGGCAACAGATTATAAGCAAGTATAAAACCAATAGCTCCGCCCAGCGATCCATAAATAAATACAGGAATAATTTTTTTGTTACCTCTTATATCCTGCAGTATATAACCAAAACACCAGAGCCAAAGCATATTGGCAAATAACTTCCATACATTGTCATGTACAAACATGTGGGTGAGGATCGTCCACGGCTTGCTTAAAAAGCCATTGAGATCGGCCGGGAGCATAAACCAGGTAAGCACATCTGAATAATAATTAGCCAGCGCCACTTCCTTCGGATATTTGAAAAACCAAACAGCCTTTATAAAGGCAAAGCCAACAAAAAGAATAAGACAGATTGCAATAAGAATCATCAGGTAATTATTACTCTGTCCCAGTAAAATCTTTTTCCGGTATTTCTGTTCGGAATAATTCATATCACTTATTCAATACAACGTTTTCCTGTTGGTTTTGTTCCAGATCAAAACAATAATAAATCCGGTGAGTGCTCCTCCCAGGTGTGCAAAGTGGGCAATATTATCTCCCGAAATACTGCTCACCCCGCCAAAAAGGTCGATAGCGGCCAGTCCCAGCATAGCCCATTTGGCTTTGATCGGAAAGGGAAGGAACATGATATATAATTCTGTATTAGGGAACAAGTAGGCAAAAGCTGCCATAACCCCCATAATAGCACCTGAAGCGCCGAGCGCACCCGCTAGTACGACAAAGTTCTTATCAAAAGCCGCCTGATCGTTTGCCTTTATAGCATCAAGCAATTGTTCACAACGAAAATATTGCAGGCCAAGATGTAAAGCAGCAGCACCTAACCCACAGACTATGTAAAAAGTTAAAAACCGTTTAGGTCCCCATACATTCTCGAGCACTCTTCCAAACATCCAGAGCGTAAACATATTGAACAAAATATGATAGATGCCCGGCAATGGAGCATGGGCAAACATATGAGTGAATACCTGATAGGGTTTGAATTGCGGAACAATTTCACCACCGGTTATTTGTGACAAAGCAGTTTCCAATTCATTTGAAATGATCGGCCTCAGCTGCAGTAAATTTGTAAGCTGGTACTGGTTATCAAAAATTGCCTGCGCCAGGTAGACCAGCACATTAATAATGATCAGGTTCTTAACGATATACGGAAAACTATCTGGCCTTGTGTATCGAAAATTACTCATTGGGCAAAAATAACTGTAATTATGTTCAGGGTTTATTCAAAATTGCAGCTTTAACTATTCTTCAGTTTCAACTGCACCACATTTTCTATATGATAAGTATGGGGGAACATATCCACAGGCTGCACTTTGGTCACTTCATATTTCTCACCAAGCAGGTTCAGGTCACGGCCCTGTGTGGCAGGATTGCAACTTACATACACAATTACCGGCGCTGCTATTTCAAGTAATTTATTAACCAGTTTTGGATGCATTCCCATCCTTGGCGGATCGGTGATGATAACATCCGGCCTGCCATGCGTTTCAAAAAATTCATCATTGCAAATGTCAATTACATTGCCGGCGATAAACTCAGCAGAAGATAAGTTGTTCATAGCAGCATTTTCTTTTGCATCTGCAATCGCCGCCTCTATCATTTCCACCCCGATGATCTTTTTTGCTTTCTGGCTTACAAAAATGCCGATACTGCCCGTGCCGCAGTAGAGGTCATACACAATTTCATTGCCGGTCAGTTCGGCAAACTCTCTTGTGATGCTGTATAATCGCTCTGCCTGCTTCGTATTGGTCTGGAAAAATGATTTAGGACCTATCTTGAATTGAAAGTCTTCCAGTTTTTCAATTACATACCCTTTGCCGGAATAAATGATTGGTTGCAGGTCGTGCAAGCTGTCGTTCTTTTTGGTATTGACGGTATAAACAACTGTGGTGATAGAAGGAACAGCCTGCTGCAAATGTTTCAATACTCCTTCTGTTTTTTCAAAATTATCTTCCCCCACTATCATATTCGCCATCACTTCACCGGTAGTGCAGACACGCAGTTGCACATTGCGCAAAAAACCGGTATGATGGCGCACATCATAAAATGACAAATTATTTTCTATCGCATAATACCTGATGGTCTCTCTGATTTCATTGGAAGGTTCCGGTTGCAGGTAACATTTTTGTATATCCACTATCTTATCAAAAAGACCCCTTGCGTGAAACCCTGCCGCCCCATTGATTTCGGCCAAGGGTTTTTCTCCTTTTGGTTGCTTTTGAAATTCGGATTCCGGCACATATTTCATCGTACCGAAAGTGTATTCCAGTTTATTCCTGTAAAAAAGGTTTTCTGCTCCGCCGATGATGGGTGAAAATTCCGGCAAAGGAATCTTGGCTATTCGTTGCACAGCATCCTTCACTTGTTGTTGTTTAAATTTCAGTTGCTCCTCATACGCCACCATCTGCCACTGGCAGCCGCCGCAGTCACCAAAGTGAGCGCAGAACGGGGTGACCCGTTTGGCAGACATTTCATGAAATGTTAGCGGGTATCCTTCGGCCCAGTCCTTTTTGTTTTTATACAGGAACACATCCACTATATCCCCCGGAACTGTCCTCTCCACAAACACCACTTTGCCCTGCCAGCGGCCCAGGCTTTTGCCTTCTACAGCAAAATCATCGATCAATAATTTTTCGAGGATGGTATTCTTTTTCCTTTTTCTCGGCATGGAGCAAAAATATGGGTTTAAGGTCTCAGGTTTAAAGTCCGGGGTTCCTTCGGAAAGGCAACTTTTTGACCCTTTTGTAAGTCTTTTACGCATTGTAAACATTAAACTTTTCAACCTTTTAATATCTTTATCGGTTCACTGCCTGCTTTGGGGAGGATTCTGACTTATGAAACGAATTCTATTATTTATTTTTTTGGTGTTTGGCCTTAACGCATTTGCACAAAATGCTTACGAGATCAAAGTAACTTTCAAGCCATTCAAAAATCAGTATATCTATCTTGGTCACTACTTTGGTAAAAGTTATCCGATCACTGACTCCGTAAAACTGAATGATAAATCTGAGGGTGTTTTTAAAGGAACAAAAAAGTTACCGGGAGGAATTTATCTGATCGGCTATCCGGGCAAGGCAGGATATTTTGAGATCATGGTAGATAAGCAACAGAAATTTTCAGTAATTGCTGATACTGCCACGCTGAACACAACAGGGATCAAATACATCAACTCGCCTGATAATTTATTATTTACCAGCTACCAGAAATTCATGGCGGTTAAAGGCACTTCGATTACCAACCTCAAAGAACAATTGAAAAACGCCGGTAATAAACAAGACTCTGAACAGATAACTGCACAATTAACAAAACTGGATAAAGAGGTCACCGCCTACCGTGAAGACATTATCAAAAAAAATCCAAACAATATTCTTAGTGCTTTATTGATTACCATGCGGGAACCCATTCTCACCGGCAGGCTGAAAGAACCGCAAAACAAAACTGACTCACTGGATTCGTGGTACTATTACAAAAAACATTTCTGGGATGGCGTTTATTTCTGGGATGGCCGTCTTGCCTATACCACTTTGTTTGAAGAAAAGCTGGATAAATATTTTGAGCAGTTGGTAGTTCCCCAGCAGGATTCCATTATTAAAGAGCTGGACTGGATGATAGGGGCAGCCAATATTAATGAAGAAATGACCCGCTTCTTATTAGTGAAATTTGTGAACCGCTACCTGAACCAGAAATACATGTGGGAGGATGCCGTTTTTGTACACCTCTATGAAAAATATTTTTCGCAGAAAACATATTCCTGGCTCAATGAAAAGGGAGTGAAAACTATCACTGACAGGGCATATAGTTTGATGGCAAACATCATGGGCAATCCTGCGGCTGATATCGAATTACCTGATAGTGCCGGAAAAACAACATCGTTATATAAACTGAACGCCAATTATACTATTGTGGTGTTCTGGGATCCCACCTGTGGTCATTGCAAAGAAGTATTACCAAAACTTGATTCCTTTTACCGGGCTAAATGGAAAGCGGCTGGTTTAAAAATTTTTGCAATAGGAAAAGAAACAGACGGCAACAGGAAAGACTGGCTGAATTTTATCAATGAACTGCAGATACAGGACTGGACCCATGTGTATTATTCAAAAGCAGATGACAAAGACCGCATTGATAATAATATACCTGGCTACTCGCAGCTCTATGATGTGCTCACCTTCCCGACATTATATTTGCTGGACAAAGACAAACGGATCGTGGCCAAGAAACTTACTTACCAGCAAACTGATGATGTACTGCAGCTAAAAATGAAAAACCAATAACCCGAATAGAGACATATAATGAAAAAGAGTTTATTGTTCATCATTGCCGGCTTCTTATTACTGAACATGTTATCAGCACAAACCCTGCTCACCTATGACAAATATGCTGTTGATGCAAAAGATTTTTTAAGAGCTTATGATAAAAATAATACGCCGGGAGTAACTGACAAGGCAAAATCCATCCGGGAATATCTCGACCTCTACATTAAATCAAAGCTTAAGATACAGGAGGCATATGAAAGAAGATATGATACCCTTCCGCAGATAAAAATGGAGGTTAGCAACCTGCGGATCCAGATAGCTGAGAATTACATGAGTGATCCGGAAACAGTGAACAAAATGACCGATGAGGCCTTTCAGCGAAGCCAGAAGGATATTCATGTGGCGCATATTTTTATCTCCTTCAAGAATCCCTCAGGAATAATTGATACTGCTGCCGCACAAAAGAAAAAAGATAAAGTGCTTGAACAGTTACAAAAAGGAGAAGACTTTTTGAAAGTGGCACAATTATATTCAGATGACCCGGCAATAAAAAATAACAAAGGCGATATTGGATATATCACCGTATTCACTTTGCCTTATGCTTTTGAGAATATTATCTATGCTACTCCGATTGGTAAATATTCCTCCGTTGTTACTTCAAAAATCGGGTATCATATCTTCAAGAACCTGGGAGAAAGAAAAGCTGCAGGCAAATTAAAAGCTCAGCAAATTTTACTGGCTATCCCTCCCGGGGCAGATGAGGCAGGCAAAAAGCAGGTCGCTACTCTTGCCGATTCATTATACAAAAGAATTATTGCCGGTGATAATTTCAACCGCCTTGCTGCTGCGTTCAGCAATGACTATATCAGCGGTGCTGCCGGCGGACAAATGCCGGACATCAGTGTGGGGCAATATGACCCTGTTTTTGAATCGGTGATCTGGTCACTGGCAAAAGACGGCGCTGTAAGCAAACCATTTCTTACTTCACACGGATGGCATATCGTAAAGAGGCTATCATTAAAGCCGGTAGTAACCGATCCGAATGAAAGGATTAACCGCCAGGAACTGGAACAAAAAATAAAGACAGACAGCCGTTGGGAATATTCCCGGGATTTTATTTACAACCAGGTAAAAAACAAAGCAGGGTTTAAAAAATTCCCTTACGATGATGCGGCCCTATGGAACATGACAGACAGTGTGCTTGAGCAGAAGCCAATGAACCTCGGATGGGCCATCACAGCCACAACCCCGCTTTTTTCCATTGGCGACTCAATATATAATGCCAATCATTGGGTAAATTATGCCAACACCTACCGTTTCAAACAGGATGGCAGTGGCCCCAAACCCCATCCGCAGGTAAGAGAAGAATGGTACCAGTTTACTATGGTTGAGTATTATAAAGATCATCTTGAAGACCTCAGTGATGAATTCCGTTACCAAATGAATGAGTTTAAAGAGGGTAATCTCTTTTTTGAAATAATGCAGCAGGAAATATGGAACAGGGCACAAAACGATTCAACTGCCCTAGTAGAATTATTTGAAAAGAATAAAAAGAGTTATCTCTGGAATCAAAGCGCTGATGCTGTGATCTTCTTTTGTTCGGATGAAACGGTTGCAAAAACCGTATATGAACAGGTAAAAAAGAATCCTAAAGACTGGAGAAAGATCGCAGAGATGTACACGGAAAAAGTAGTAGTAGACTCTTCAAAATTTGAGTGGGATCAGATCCCCGGCCTCAATAAAGCGGTGCCTAAAGCCGGTATGATGATTGCGCCAACCATCAATAAAACAGACAATACTGCTTCCTTTGCCTTTATCGTTAATGATTACCCCAAACCTATGCAGCGCACATTTAATGAAGCAAGGGGAATGGTCATTAATGATTACCAGGATATTCTTGAAAAACAATGGAATGAAACGCTGCTTAAAAAATATCCGGTTGTGATCGATGAAAGAGTGCTGGCTGAAATCTCAAAATGAACATCGAACAGATCAACAGAAAATAATGAAGGTTTGAATACTTCGACATTCGGAGTTCTATAATTCTCTCACCACATTCGCCACTACATGTGGCTTGCCAAGAGTATAATAATGCAGCACAGGAACACCGGCTTTTTTTAATTCCTTTGATTGCATCAGTAACCATTCCTCACCTATTTTTTCCACATCTTCGTCGGTCTTACATTTAAGTATTTCAGTCGAAAGTTCAGCAGGAAGGTCAACATGAAATGTGCGGGGAATAATGGAAAGTTGTTTTTTGGAAGTAACCGGTTTTAATCCGGGAATGATGGGAACGGTAATACCTGTTTCCCGGCAGGCTTTTTCAAAAGCAAAGAATTTATTGTTGTCGAAAAACATTTGTGTAACAATATAATCAGCACCGGCGTTCACTTTCTTTTTCAGGTTCTCCAAATCAGTTTGCATATTCGGTGCTTCAAAATGTTTTTCAGGGTAACCTGCCACACCAGCGCAAAAAGTTGTATTGCTGGTTCCTTTCAGTTCTTCTTCCAGGTAAACGCCTTTATTCAGGTTTATTACCTGCTTTAACAGGTCAATGGCATATTTATGGCCTCCAGGCTCAGGTTCAAACGAGGTTTCATTTTTTGCTGCATCACCCCTTAGCACCAGCACATTATCAATGCCAAGATAACTGAGGGTTAACAAAGCGTCTTCTGTATCCTGCAAGGTGAATCCCCCACAGATCAGGTGAGGAACAGTGTCAACATTGTATTTATTCATGATAGAAGCACAGATGGCTTCTGTGCCGGGACGTTTGTGTATCACTACTTTCTCAAAACTTCCATCAATCTTCTTTTTAAAAATATGTTCGCTGCGGTGATAGGTAACATTAATGTAAGCAGGCTTAAGTTCCATCAGGGGGTCGAGATGGTTGTAGATGGCTGAAATGCCTTTTCCTTTTAAAGGAGGAAGTATTTCAAATGAGATCAGTGGTTCTTTTGCCTGCTTTATATATTCAATAACCTTCATAAGTGTGCAAAGCTAACGATGCAGTCCCATTAGTCAAAACCATGTTAAATACAGCAAGAGACCTCCTCATTCATTGGCATAGCTTATTTTTGGGCATGCCCGTTACTATCGAAACAAAAGGACTGGTAAAGAAATACGGTAGCCGCACAGTGGTTAACCAGGTTTCATTTGAAGTAAAGCAGGGAGAGATCGTTGGTTTACTGGGACCCAATGGCGCCGGTAAAACCACTTCTTTTTACCAGGTAGTGGGACTGATAGAGCCTGACGAAGGAAAAGTGTTTCTGAACAATGAAGATATTACCAGCCTGCCAATGTATAAAAGGGCGAAAATGGGCATTGGCTACCTGCCTCAGGAAGCATCTGTTTTCCGTAAGCTGAGTGTGGAAGATAATATTGCTGCCATACTTGAAATGAGCGGCAAATCAAAACAGGAGCAGAGAGACAAACTGGAATCGCTGATCAGCGAATTTCGCCTGCAGCATATACGCAAAAATAATGGTGATGTGCTGAGCGGGGGCGAAAGAAGAAGAACAGAAATAGCAAGGGCCTTGTCTGTTGACCCCAAATTCATTTTACTGGACGAGCCTTTTGCCGGTATTGACCCCATTGCAGTAGAAGATATACAGTCTATAGTAGCAAAGCTGAAATATAAAAATATCGGCATACTCATCACCGACCATAACGTAACCGAAACCCTTTCTATTTGTGATAGAGCCTACCTCCTGATCGAAGGAAAGATCTATAAGCATGGTACGGCTGAAGAATTGGCGGCCGATGAAGAAGTTCGTCGCTTATATCTTGGAAGAAATTTTGAGCTTCGCAGAAAGGATTATTTACATGAAGAGGCAAGGGGTGAAAATAATTAATTCTTTTCCTGCCAATCTTTATACTCCGTAAAATCCCGGTTCTTTTTTATCTTGCTCTAAGCAATGAAATTGTTCAGCCTCGCCATATCATCCCTTACCCGAATGCGGCTCTGGCGCATTGAAGCTTGGAAAAATAATCCTCTCGATGCACAGCGGGAAGTGTTGCAGGATATTGTCACTGCTGCACAATACACCGAGTTTGGCTGTAAATACAATTTTTCCAATCTATTAAATGTCCGTGATTTTAAGTCAGCCGTTCCCATTCATGAATATGATGACCTGAAACCATATATCGAACGGGTCATGAAAGGTGAACAGAATATTTTATGGGATACCCCTATTTACTGGTTTGCCAAAAGCAGCGGCACTACCAGTGAAAAGAGCAAATTCATCCCGGTAAGTCAGGAAAGCCTGCACGATGGCCACTATAAAGCATCAAAAGATGTGTTGTCATTGTACTATCAATACAACCCCGATTCAGGATTGCTGACGGGCAAAGGGTTGGTGATCGGGGGTAGCCACAGCATCAATCCGGTAAATAATGTCACCCGGTATGGCGACCTCAGCGCTGTGTTGATGCAGAATTCACCATTCTGGGGTCATTGGCTCCGCACACCCGGCCTTAGCATTGCATTGATGGATGAATGGGAAAATAAGATCGAAAAGCTGGCTGCCAGTACCATTAAGGAAAACGTTACTTCTGTATCGGCTGTACCTACCTGGACGCTTATCTTATTTAAACGCATACTTGAGCTTACCGGCAAAAGAACAATAAGTGAAGTATGGCCATCGCTTGAATTATTTATGCATGGTGGTGTTTCTTTTACGCCATACAAAGAACAGTTTCAAAAACTCATCGGTAATAACATCAATTACCTTGAAATGTATAATGCGAGCGAAGGGTTTTTTGCTGCGCAGGATATTCCGGGCGAAGAAGGAATGTTACTCTTCACTGATCATGGTATCTTTTTTGAGTTCATGCCGGTAGGTGAGTATGGCAAAAAAAACCCTCAGACTGTTAGCCTGCAGGATGTTCAGCCCGGAAGGAATTATGCTCCGGTCATTAGCACTAATGGAGGCCTGTGGCGCTACCTGCTTGGCGATACCATCCAGTTCACTTCATTGCAACCTTTCCGGATCAAAGTATCCGGCAGGCTGAAACATTATATCAATACTTTCGGTGAAGAGGTAATTGTAGATAACACTGATAAGGCCATAGCAGTTGCATCGGCAAAAACAGGAGCTATTGTAAATGATTATACTGCTGCCCCGGTATATTTTTCCGATACATCTAATGGAGCTCATGAGTGGCTCATTGAATTTGAAAACGAACCAGAGAGTTTAGCTGTCTTTATCAAAGAACTGGATGCTGCTTTAAAAAACATCAACAGCGATTATGAAGCGAAACGATACAAGGATATTGCATTAAAAATGCCTGTTGTTCATTCTCTGCCCAAAGGGATCTTTAATGAATGGCTTCGCAGCAAGGGAAAACTGGGTGGGCAGCACAAAGTGCCGAGGCTGAGTAATGAAAGAAAGTTTTTGGAGGAGATACTGCTGCATCAAAAATAATCTTCCAGTAATGTTGAACAGAACTTACCTGTTTGCTTTCTTTTATTCTTGGAGCTTATCTTCCTTTTCTCAAAACAATCTGCAGCTAACTGAGCATTCCGTTAAATTAAAAAATGGCCTTTCATTTAATTTGAAAACTCCAGAAGGCTATCAAATAGCCATTGCTTATGAAGGACTAAACAGGCCCCGTTTTTTTGCCATAAGCCCCGATGGAAGGTTGTTCATAACAGATATGTACGACAAAACAGATAATACAAAAGGGAAAATATACATACTTGAGAACTGGAATGACAGTGTAAAGAAATTTGAAAAGGTCTCTGTCTACATGCAGGGTTTGCGAAATCCTAACCAGGTGGGCTTTTACAGTACCGGAACCCAGGTTTACATTTATATTGCAGAAACCCATCAGCTGAGTTATTATCCTTACAAAACCGGCGACAATAAACCTTTCGGTACCGCTAAAGTAATTGCCCGCTTTCCTGATTATGGCCTTGATTATAAATATGGAGGATGGCACCTTACCCGGAGTTTTGCTTTTAATAAAACCAAACTCTATGTAAGTGTAGGAAGCAGTTGTGATGCCTGCGTAGAAAAAGAAGAGATCAGGGCAACGATCACAGAAATGGATCCGCTCAGCGGGGACAATAAAGAAATTATTGCAAGAGGCGTCAGGAATGCAGTGGGGCTGAAATTTGTAGGTTCTGAATTATGGGCAACCAATATGGGCAGGGATAACCGTGGCCCGGATAAACCGGAAGAACAACTGATGAAAATAGAAAGAAATGCTTTTTACGGCTGGCCCTACTACTATCAGTATAAAAAACGGATTATTGCCGACCCTGATTTTAAAGATTCGTCCCATCCGGCCTATGTAAAACGACCGCCTATCAGCAAGTGGGGCATCAAAGCACATTCTGCTCCGCTTGGCTTTGATTACTTCAAAGGTTTTACCGATTCGCTGTTAAACAATTCTTTTATTACTGCATTGCATGGCAGTACCAGCGTATGGCGGCAAAGAGGAAATGCGGTGGTGCAAATGATGCCCGATGGAACTTACCGGGAAATTGTAACAGGTTTTCTGCAAGGCAAAACAGAAGCCGCTCGTTATGGACGGCCCTGTGATGTACTACAATGGAGCAGTAACTCATTTTTTATTTCCGACGACAAGAACGGGGTGATCTACTATGTGTGGAAGGAGAAATAAATAACCTGTTGCAAAGCATTTTGCATTTATTTTCTTTCTTTTGCCTGTATAAACATTGTATATGAAACTGCTTGAAGGAAAAGTAGCAATCGTAACCGGGGCCGCCCGCGGCATCGGCGAAGGCATTGCTTTAAAATTTGCCGAGCACGGTGCTAACGTAGCATTTAGCTATATTAGCGACAGCAGCGCTGAAAAAGCAGCTGCACTTGAAAGCAAGCTCTGCGCCATGGGAGTAAGGGCAAAGGCTTACAAAAGCAATGCTGGTGATTTTGCCCAATGCGAGGCGCTTGTAAATGATGTATTTAAAGAATTTGGTAGCGTGGATGTTTGTGTAAACAATGCCGGTATTTCCAAAGACAACCTGCTGCTTCGTATGACCCCCGAACAGTGGGATGATGTAATAAGGATAAACCTAAACAGCGTTTTCTATATGACCAAACAGGTCATCAAACCCATGATGAAAGCCAAATCAGGTTCTATCATCAATATGAGCTCCGTCATCGGCGAGATAGGGAATGCAGGACAGGCAAGCTATGCCGCCAGTAAAGCCGGTATCATCGGTTTTACAAAAAGTGTGGCAAAAGAATTAGGCAGCCGAAATATTCGCTGCAATGCCATTGCACCCGGTTTTGTGGAAACAGATATGACCAGTTATTTAAAAGAAGGTGAAGCGGCTGATAAATACAAAGCCAGCATTCCTTTAGGAAGGTTTGCCAGCACAGATGATATTGCCAATACAGCTTTATTTCTTGCTTCTGATATGGGCTCTTATATCACGGGGCAAACCATCAGTGTTTGCGGGGGATTGAATATATAACCTTATTATTCCTGCAACTTTATTTTTCGTTTCTTCATATAAGCATGCCACAGTATCATTGAAGCTATTGTCCGGTATGGCTTCCAGGGTTCGGCTATTTTCAGCATTTTTTCTTTTGTAGTATGCGCCGGTAATCTTTTAACCTCTTTCAAACTGTTCACTAAAGCAATATCTCCCAGCGGAAACAGATCAATGCGTTGCAGGCAATGCATCAGGTACACATCCACTGTCCAGTCGCCGATGCCTTTTATTTTCTTCAGCTCATGCCTCACTTCATCTTCGGGTGCATGGTTTAGTCTTTTCAAAACAAGTTTTTTCTTTTGAATGGCTGTAGCCAGTTCTCTTACATAAATTATTTTCTGCCGGCTGAAATAACAGGATCTCAATTCTCCATCAGACAATGAAAGAATTTTTAGCGGCGTAACAAATCCAATTTTTTCGTTCAGTTTTTTAAATGCTGCATAGGCAGAGGCCAGCGACACCTGTTGTTCAAGTATAAACAGAATAAGCGACTGAAAGGTGGCGGGCCTTGTCCACATGGGCGGATAGCCATGTTGTTGTATGATCTGATTAAAATGAGCATCCTGTTTTGCCAGTCTCAAACACAGTTTGCGGAAATTTCTTTTATTAAAAACCCTGATTTGTTCCGACATAAAATATTTTTGATAACTTTAACATTCAACTAAACCCATCGGCATATCATGAAAAAAATATTCATCATCCTCTTATCTGCTGTTTTTTTCAGCTGCAATCAAAAAAAGAAAGAGCAAACTACCAAATAGGAGAATAAAAAACCCACCGATACCACTTACATTATTTCCGGTAACGGGCTGGGGCCAATAAAAATCGGAATGACACAGGAAGAACTGGAAAAACTGCTGAACCAGAAGCTGGCGCTTAAACATACCAATGATGCGGATGCCTGGTCTGATACGGCCATTGCCAAATACAAGGATATTGAAGTTTCACTTTTTTTTCAGCAGCAATACAACGAAGATCAGAATGCTCCAAAAGTGTGGGAGTTGTTCGAGCTTAGTTCCGAAAGTACACTTTGTAAAACTATGACTGGTATTGGTATCGGCGATGATAAGATTGCTGTGATCAGCAGATATGATGATAACTACATCAATATGGGTCCGCAGTTTGAACAGGTGAATGACAGCACCTGGCTGCCCAGTAAGACCAAATACATGATCCATGTATTAAATACTGATGATAATAAGGAGATATTCTTCAAACTCATTAATAAAAAAATTGTATCAATCGGCGTTTCTTTGGCAATGGGGGATTAGGAATCCTGTTTTTTTTTATTTTGCAATTGCATTCCTGGTAAATTCGCTCAGCACCAGCCTCCCGCTGATCTTTGCTCTTTCCATCAATAAGGTATCCCAATCTTCTGTTCCTTGCCAGAGTATCTTTTTCACCTCTGCCATTGCCTGCGGCGAAGAATGAGAAAGATGATGGGCAAGCCGGTGAATAGCTTCATCCATATCTCCTGCATTTTCATATACCTCGGCAAATAACCCTTTGCGTTTGCCCCATTCTGCATTCCTCCAGCCGGATGCATCAATAGCCAAGGCCGCAAATGCAGCTGTGCCGATCTTTCTTTCCACTGCGGGCCCCACTACAAAAGGGCCGATGCCAATTGCAAGTTCACTGAGTTTTACTTCTGCGGCTTCGGTGGCAATGGCATAATCCACAGCAGAAGCAAGGCCTACGCCACCTCCTACGCATTTCCCATGAATACGGCCAATAATAAATTTCGGGCAAGTACGCATTGCATTGATCACATTGGCAAAGCCGCTGAAAAATGCCAGTCCCTCTTTCTCATTCGTAATAGCGGCCAGTTCATCAAAAGATGCTCCGGCGCAAAAAGCCTTCTCCCCTGCAGAACGAAGAATGATCACTGCAGCATCCGGATCTTCCCCCGCATGTTTGATAGCGGCGGCGAGTTCCTGCAAAATTTTTGCCGGCAACGAATTACTCTGAGGATGAAAAAACTCCACTGATGCAATTCCTTTGTGCAGTTCGCTTTTTACATAAGCCTCTGTCATTGTATGTTTTTTTATTGATTCTTCTTTGCCACCATCGTAAGTATTGTAGCCACCCCTGTTATTTCCTCTGTCTCGTCAATCATTTCCACCAGCCATTTTACAATTCCTTTTTCGATATCATCTCCTCTTTTAGGCTCATCGCCCGGTTGCAATATTCTTTTATCATTCGGTAATTTTTCCTTGCAGGTAAACCGGATATGAATTTCTGCGCCGGGATAAACCGGTTTCGTAAACCTTAGTTCATCAATGCCGTAATTCAGGAGCACAGGATTTTTTTCATAACTGTCAACAAAAAGCCCGGCAGCAAGGCTCATTATAAAATATCCATGAGCAACCTGTCTTTCAAACATAGTTCCGTTAAAATCAGTGGTTTTAATATGTGCATAAAAATGATCCCCGCTGAGATCGGCAAACTTATCTATATCTGCTGATGTGATAATTCTCTTTTCTGTGGTGAGTTGGTCTCCTATTTGAAGTTCTTCAAAATATTTTTTGAAAGGATGTTTGCCCGGGTCTTTGCCTTTGGCATTTTGCTGATAAACATTGGTAATAGCTGTAATGGTTGTCGGGGAGCCTTGTAAAGCTGTTCTCTGTAAATAATGTTTTACACCACGGATGCCCCCCATTTCTTCACCTCCCCCTGCACGGCCGGGGCCTCCATGCACCAGCAAGGGTAGTGGTGAACCATGACCGGTATTTTCTTTGGCACATTCATTATTCAAAACCAATATTCTTCCGTGATGTGATGCTGCACCAAGTACATACTGCTTTGCAATTTTATAATCCATAGAAACAATCGTAGTAACCAGGCTTCCTTTTCCCAGTTTACTTAATGCTATTACTTCATCTGTTGTTCTGTAAGGCATGATGGTGCTTACCGGGCCGAATGCTTCCACCTCATGTACTTCTTTTGTTTCAAAAGGTTTGTTGTTCATTAAAAGCACCGGTGACATGAATGCTCCTTTCTCTGCATCAGCATCAATCACCTGAACACTGTCAAGACTACCATAAACAATTTGAGAACTGGCCAAAAGTTTCTCTATCTGACCCCTTACTTCCGACCTCTGACCTCTTCCTGCCAAACTTCCCATCCTCACTTTTTCATTCAGCGGATTGCCAATAGTTGTTTGCGACAGTGAAGCTGCAATGGCTCTCCACATATCCTCCATTCTGTTTTCCGGAACAAAAATCCTTCTTACTCCGGTGCAGCGCTGTCCGGCTTTCAATGTCATTTCTTTTCTTACTTCTTTTACAAATATTTCCCATTCGGGTTTATCTGGTGTTACATCTTCGCCAAGCACAATACAATTCAATGAATCTGCTTCCATATTGAATGGTACGTTGTTGGCAAGTATATGGGGATTTTGCCTGAGCATTAACCCTGTTGAAGCAGAACCTGTAAAGGTGACGATATCCTGTGAAGTGACATGATCCAGCAAATCACCTGCTGAACCACATATTAATTGCAATGCGCCTTCGGGTAAAATATTTGATGCAATAATCTCTTTTGCTACTGCTTCTGTCAGATATGAAGTAACAGTTGCGGGTTTTACAATTGCAGGCATTCCTGCCAAAAGATTCACTGCAATTTTTTCCAGCATGCCCCATACCGGAAAGTTGAAAGCATTGATATGAATAGCCACCCCTTCTTTGGGAACAAGAATATGCGTCCCCATGAATGTATTGTTCTTGCTGAGGTTATGACTTTCTCCATCAATACAAAATATTTCGTCGGGAAATTTTCTTCTGAGTGAGGCATTGGCAAAAAGATTCCCTATACCTCCTTCAATGTCCACCCAACTGTCAGGTTTGGTTGCGCCGGTCTGGTACGAGATTTTATAAAATTTATCAAGATTCTTTCTTAAATGAAGTGCAACGGCTTTCAGCATATTGCCCCGCTGATGAAAGGTCATTTTGCGGAGGTTTGGATTCCCGACTGTTCTTGCATAATCTGCCATGTCATTAAAATCCAAACCCTTTGTACTGGCGGCAGCTACCGGCTCTCCGGTTACTGCATTAAAAAGTATTTGCCCTTCGCCCTCACCTTCAATCCACGACCCGGCAATATAATTTTGCAATTTGTTCATTCTGATTGATGCTTTGTTAAACGAAATTAAAATATAAATATGAATGATTTTCCTCATCCAGATATTTGGCATTGCTCCTATCTTTGCACCACAAAAAAATTAAATTTGAAAAAATTATTACTGTTAACATTTGCTGCATTGTTTTTTGGATCCGTAAACAATGTGCAGGCTCAAACAAAAGAAAAATGGAAAGAACTGGACACTTTTCATGAGGTAATGAGCAAAACTTTTCATCCTGCTGAAGAAGGTAAGCTGGAGCCCATCAAATCCCGCAGCCAGGAAATGCTGGATAAGGCCATTACCTGGAAAAATTCTACCGCACCCGCAGGATATGACCAGGATGCTGTGAAAGGTAATCTTAAAGATTTGGTGAAAGGCGCAAAAAAAGTGAACAAGCTGGTACAAAAAAATGCCACTGACGCTGAAATAAAAGAAGAATTGACGGAACTGCATGATGTGTTTCATCAGATAGTGGAGAAATGTGAGAAGGAAGAACATCATTAATAAGGATTAACAAATGATAGAATGAAAAAAATATTAATCCCTGTTGCTGGTTTTTTCCTATTCCTCTTTACCGCCTGCATTGGAGACAATGAAGATAATGCCTCAGCATTAGCGGACA
>Ga0233425_10004190_pt1 | contig 24607 bp, 22 predicted proteins | sample Watercolumn_Towu_2_FD_181712 | JGI IMG/M metagenome (GOLD analysis project Ga0233425, IMG submission 181712) | Freshwater microbial communities from Lake Towuti, South Sulawesi, Indonesia - Watercolumn_Towuti2014_140_MG | ecosystem: Environmental > Aquatic > Freshwater > Lake | place... | reverse complement strand
TTGACGCCGCCGAGGCCCGGCACGAATAGTCCCGCCTCCATGGTGTCGCCCCGCATCGTGACCGTTGGTCGCGGAGAAGAGCTGGTCGCCGCCCTCGGAGAGGCTGCCCGGGGTCTCGACGGCTGGGTGCAGGCGAGTGGAACCGTGGAAGCGGTGGAGATCCGCCTGTGCGGCGAGGGCGCCAACCCCGTGCGCGCGCCGCGCGGGCGCTTCGCGCTCGTGCACCTCGCAGGCCCTGCCGGCGGGCCCTACGGCGTCACGCTCTCGCGCGCCTCGGACTCGGGCACCGAGGTCTGGGCGGGCGAGTTGGTGCGCGCGCGCTCCGACGGCGTGACGGCGTTCTTGCAACCGACGGGCGTCGCGGAGCATCCCGTCGCGCCGCCCGCGAAGCCTGCCGCGCCGCCCCGTGTCGCTCCCACGCCCTCGTCGCCCGTGAACGAGCCGGTCACCCCGGTGCCAGCCGATTGGGCCAGAGCCGCGCTGGCCAGCGCCGCCGCTCGCCGCGCGGCCGAGGCGGAGCACGAGGTGCTGGTGCCCGAGCCTGGGGATCTGGTGCAGCACTTCGCCTTCGGTCTGTGCGAAGTGCTGATGGGCGACGACGAGCGGCTGAAGATGCGTGACGTCGACGGTCCAGGGCGGATCCGAGAGATCCGCCTGGACATGCTGCGCGTGACCGGCCCCGGCGAGCGAGACGGCAAGCGTCTCTACAGGCTGGAACGCAAGAGCTGACGGCTACTTTGCCGGGTTCTGCGCGACCTGAGTGGCCAGAGCGTCGAGCGCTCGCGAGACGTCGGCGTTGGCGCCCTGCTTGGCCGCCGCGATCAGCGCCGGCGTGGCCGGGTCGTTCACGACCAGGATGGCCCGCGCGGCTTTGCTGCGCATGTAGCCGCCGTTCTTCACGAACACGCCCATCAGCGCGCGCGCGGCGACCGCGCGGACCTGCGCGCCTTCACCCGTCTTCGCGATGTCGGGCGTCTGCCAAGCCCAAGCGTTGCCCACGGTGCCGAGGCTCTTCACCACGGTCAGCAGCTGCGCCTCGTCCGTGGTGCTCGTCAGCTTCGCCAGGGCGTTCGCCGCCGTCGTGCGCCGGCACTCGCCGAGGGCCGAAACCACCGCGGCCTGCTTCGGGTTGTTGGTGACGGCCAGGCGCGCGAGCTTCTTCGCCGAGGCGTCGTCCCCGACGCGGCCGAGCGCCTCCGCCGCCGCGCGCACCACCTCGAAGTCGTTCTCGCGATCGAGGATGGCGTTCAGGACCGGCGTCGCGCGCGTGTCACGGATCAGGCCGACGGCCTCGATCAGGCCGACGCGCAGCGTGGTCCAGCTCGAGTCGTTCATGGCGCCGCGGCTCGGACCGTCGAGCGCGAGCATCTCGAGCATGGGGAAGAGGGCGTCCTTGCCCAGCGCGCTCAGCGGCAGCGTGATGCTGGCCGCGCGCCCGCGCTTCAGCTGATCCGCCTCGATGGCGAGCTTCGGCGCCTCGGCCACCTTGGTGAACACGGAGGCGTTCGCGAGGCGCGCCTTGGCCACGTCGGCCTTGAGTGCCACGCGGTCCTTGGCCTTCAGGTGCTTGGACTGGACGCCGATGCCGTCGGCGCGGGCGTTGCCGGAGAGCGCCACCATCACGAGCCCCGCCAGAGCGAGGCTGACCCAGAGCTTCGAGGTCCTCATTTGCCGGTCTCCCACCACTTCGTGGTTACTGCACGATCCGCGTTGCTGCCGCAGTGAACCTCTCCGAGCAAGCGGTGGTAGAGGTCCCAGTCTTCGACGAACTTCACGCTGATGCCGTAGGGCTGCAGCGCCTTGATCATCTGGTCTTCGAAGATGTCGACGTTGTTGATCTTGGGGCCGTAGGGCTTGGGCACTGCGACCGTGGTCGGCCCGACGTAGGTCAGGTTGACCGTGCCGGGCTGGTACGCCACCGAGTAGCCGCCCGTCTTCCAGTGCAGGAACGGGATCTTCACGATCTCGGCGTCCGTGATGCCCGTCTGCGCCTTCATGATGGCGATCTGCGCGTTCACCTCGACGATGGCCTCGTTCGAGGGGCCCATCACGTTGGTGTCGGCGAGCACGGCGTTGATGGTGGTCTGCGCGGAGGCGCCGCCCGACCAGGTCTTGCCCACGAACATCGGCGTCGAGCCGTAGCCCTGGGTCTGGGCGTTCTTGAGCATCGTCGTGGCCAGGGCCGCGTCGTTCGCGAGCATCACCCACCCGCGCGGGCTCGACGCCTTGACGAAGGACAACGTCTCGTCCACGTGCCCGACCGCGAGCCAGGACGTGTCGAGGAAGATCTGCGGCTGCATGCCCTGCGCCGTCAGCATCCCTTCGAAGGCCTGATCCGGGTAGAAAGTCGAGACGCTGCCGCGCAGGATGCGACCGAGGGGGTGTCCCGTGAAGGGCGGCACCGTCTCGGTGTTGCCGAAGGAGTTCAGCGTGTCGGCCCCGTTCGGGTGGTTGGGGTCGTACTGCGTGATGCCGGCTTTGTCCTTGCCCTGGAAGTAGGTGTAGACGACCTTGCCGGCCTGGCGCAGGCCGCTCGTGGTGTAGTTCGGGGAGCGGAAGTAGACGCGGATGATCTTCTGCGCGCCGCCCGCGGCGGGCATGCTCATGTAGCCGGTCTCGAAGAAGTCCTGCGTCCACTGGTCGCCGATGCCCGTGAGCTCCGCGTAGGCCGTGCCCGCCGAGGAGCAGGCCGCGGACATGTCCGCGCGAAAGGCCTGCGACGAGGTGGAGTTGACCGCCGTGACGTAGATGTTCGTGGCGTTCTGCACGTGATGGTTCAGCATCACCGGCGACATGCGCATGCGCACCGTGTCGCTGCCCGTGCCGCCCGCCGTCATCGTCACGGTGACGTCCAGGTAGCCGTCCCAGCTCGAGTTGCGCCGGATGTCGAGGCCCTCGATGCCGAATTCGACGCCGGCCTTGAGCTCCGCGCTGGTGAGCGAGGCGCCGTTGGCGATGGCATTGAAGGTGCCGCCCGTGTTCTTGAACAGCCGGACCTTGGTCGGTTGGGTCGTGCTGATGGTCGCGGCGGCGTTGGCCGGGGCGCTGGGCCACGGCACCGTGCGCAGGCGCGCGAGATCGGCCAGATCGTCGGGCCCGTCGATCACGGTGTTCGTCGCGTCGTTGCAGGCCGCGAGCTGATCGTCGGTGCCCGTCTTCGGGCAGTTGCCGTCGTCGTCGTCGATGTTGGGGAGGAAGATCGCGCCGTGGCTCGCGTCCCACGTGGTCTCGCCCGTCTCGTCGCTCGTGCCTGCGGTGTCGACGTTGCCGTCACGGTTCACGTCGGCGCGGAGATCCAGGACCGTCGCGGTGCCGCCTCCGCCGCCCGTGCCGCCCACCGCGCCGGTCCCGCCGGTCCCGCCCGTCCCGCCCGTGCCTCCGGTCCCGCCGGTACCACCGGTTCCGCCGTTGCAGACCGTCGCGTAGTCTGGGCAGCAGTCGCCGTAGCCCGTGCACTGCGAGTCGCAGTAGCAGGCCGGATTGCTCCCCGGCACCTGCGCGGTGCTGCCGCAGTAGCCCTTGCAGCTCGGACCGGTGCTGCCGCCGGTTCCGCCTCCGCTCGGCGCGCCACCACCGCCCGGTGCGCCACCACCGCCCGGTGCGCCACCACCGCCCGGTGCGCCACCGCCGCCTGGCGAGCCGCCGCTCCCGGCGGTCGCTCCCGAGCCGCCGCCACCCGGCGAGCCAGCCAGCCCACCGGTGTTCCCGGTGTTGCCCATGCCGCCGAAGCCTCCGGCGGGCGCGCCACCCACGGCGCCGCCGGCACCGTTGCCGCCCACCGACGCGCCGGCTGCGCCGCCGAAGCCGACGTTGCCACTACCTGTCGAGCTGCACCCTGCTGCGGCCAATAGAACCGCGAGCGTCCACCACGATGATCGCATGTGACCGTCCTGCCTCTCGCGGGATGAGCGCCTCTTCTCGTCCCGCGGCCCGAAGGGGTGCGAAACAATGACCCATGATGGGCGACCGCACACGCGAAATCTGTGGGGCGATGTGCCGAATTTGGCGGACCAGGAGCGGAAAATTTTCGCGAGCCTGGAGCACGCGATGCGTCAGAGAGCGGCGCACGTGCGCTAGGGGGCGCCCCTGGTCCTAGCTCGCGCTCGGCCGGAGGCCGAGCCCCGGGACACCCGCCCTTCTTGAGTCGCTACCTACTTGCAGATCTGGATGTCGCCGCAGGCTGCTGCGTTGGCCTTGCAGCAGACCCCGTCCTTCGCGCAGTGCTCTGTGACCGTCTTGGCCTCGTCGGTGCACGGCACCTTCGGGTCCACGCAGCACGTCGGGATGGCGATCTTCTTCTTGCAGTTGATGTACGGCGGGTCCGTGTACGCGCCTGCCGTCGCCAACTTCTCCAAGGTCCAAGTCGATCCGGGGAGCGGGATGGGCACGGGCTTCGTCACGTCGCCCTCGGCGCTGCCGCAGTAGAACCCATCGGTGTTGCAGAACTTCCCCTTGAGCACCACGTCCGCCGTGATGGGCGTGTGCGAGAAGGGGCTCGCTTCGCCGACCACGTTCAGCGGTGGGAGCTTCGAGTTGAAGCTGCCGTCTGCCGCCAAGGCGAACGCCGGCTCGCTGGTGGGAGGGATGTCGAAGGTGGGTCCGACCAGGGTCTTGCGATCGCTCCACAGAAGCCCCTGAAGGGTCCAGCGCATCGTCAGCTGGCCGCCTTCGTCTTTGGTCGTCACCTTGGCGGCGAACAGCAGCGGCTTGTTCGCGTCGAGCACTGCAGAGAGGGTGAAGAGGTAGTCGCCGTCGAGCTCGCCGGCCTTTGGCGGCGTACAAGCCCCGGCGTCGCCGGCATCACCCGGCGCACCCGCTGCGCCGGCGGTGCCGGGGGGATGCAGCTCGTTGAAGCGGTCTTTGAACGCGTCGTACTCCCCTTCTGCGTCCGGACAGCCGGTGACGAGCAGCAACGGGAAGGACAGGGCCAAGAGCGTGCGAATGGACGGCATCGTGGGCTCGGACGGGTTCCAAGGAGTATGTCAGGCGGGCTGTCCGCCGCAACGGCCCCGTCGGCTCTGTAATACGAGCCGAAGCTTCGCGGCGTCAAGTCTCGCCCGGGAGCGAGTATCCGGTCGCCTCGCGGCGCGGAGCTGGTGTAGAACCCGGGCATGAAGCCCGCACGGCTTGGCCTGGTTGGGGGAGCGTTGTTGTTGTGCTGCGTGGCGGCGTCGCGCGAGGCAGCGGCCGCGGGTATCTCGGTCGCGCGCTTCGGTGGTGAGCACGGCCACCCGACGACCACCAACGCCACCGCGATTTTCTACAACCCCGCTGGCATCGGCATGAGCGAGGACACTCACGTATTCGCGGACGTGTCCTTGGCATGGCGCAAGGTGTCTTACCAGCACGATCCGGCGCCGACCGACGACACCAGTGTGCCTGGCGCCAACGACGGAAAGGGCGGGCTGTTCAACATCCTGGCGTCACCGATGCTCGGTGTGACCACCAAGCTGGGTGACCTGGCGTTGGGCGCGGGGTTCTACGTTCCCTACGGCGGGCAGAGCGTCTGGGACAAGAACGACGACTTCAAGGACGACCCCAGCTACGCCGGACCCTACGACGGCGTGAACCGCTGGTACGTGATGGAAGGCATCATCCGCTCGAGCTTCGTCACGCTCGCGGGCGCGTACCACATCAAGCCGGCACGCCTCTCGGTCGGCGTCTCGGGCAACCTGATCCTCAGCACCGTCGACACCGTTCGTGCCAAGACGACCTCGGGAAACAACGACCTGGACACCGAGGGACGGGCGTACCTTCACACGACCGGTGTGGATTGGAGCCTCGGCGTGGGCGCCATGTACGAGGCGGTGCCGAAGGAGCTCTGGTTGGGCGCGTCGTACCAGTCGCGCCCGAACCTGACCGGCATGAAGAAGCTGAAGGGCAAACAGCGGACGTTGCTGGTCAACGCCAACGGAACCTCGAGCGAGAGCGACGTGAACGCCACGCTCGAGCACGAGCTGCCGGACGTGATCCGGGTCGGTGGCCGCTATCGGCCCGTTCCCGACGTGGAGCTCCGTCTGTTCGGCGACTACACGCGTTGGAGCGTTCTCGAGCGTCACGTGGTCATGAACACGGACAACGACCAGTTCTTGCTGGAGCAGGACAGGAGCTGGAAGGACACGTTCGGCGTCAGGGCCGGCGCCAGCAAGTGGGTGACCAAGCCCCTCGAGGTGTACGCCGGGGCGGGGTACGCCTCGAACGCGGTGCCCGACGAGACCCTCGAGCCTGCGCTGCCCGACTGGGACGGCATCTCGCTCACGGCGGGGGGGCGCTACGAGCTCGTCGAGAAGCTCTTCGCGTCGCTGTCGTACACGCAGATCATCTACTTGCCCCGCGATACCAACGGCAAGAGCACGCTCACGGTGCTGGCGCCGGGGAGCACGGCCCCGACGAACCCCGACGCGGGCGGCAAGTACAAGCAGGCCGTGGGCGTGGTGAACCTGAACGTGGATTTTGCGTTCTGAAGTTCTGTTCTCGCCCCGGATCTGATCGTGCCGAGACGGGTGAAGTGATTCCGGGGCTCGGCCGTATTCTTCCCGCTCCGCTGAAGTGCGCCACGCCTCGCCACTGTTCCATCTGGTGAACGGCCTGCGCCGGTCCGGGCCGGTTTCTCCACTCTTCTCTCCTTTGCCGATCGTGATCTGATCGTGCCAAGACGGGTGAAGTGATTCCGGGGCTCGGCCTCCGGCCGAGCGTCGCGCTCATGGGTCCGAGAACTGTTGAAACCGTGGCGCACGTGGCCTCGTAGCGTCGTGGCACGACCTCTGGGGCGCTTGACGCCCCGGCCGAGCTTTGGTGTTCCTCCCTCCACCATGGGAGCCGTTCGGGAATTCATCACTCACCACTACCGCCACTTCAACGCGGCCGTCGTCATCGATGCGGCGAAGGCGTGGGAGGAGCACCTGGCAAAAGGCGGCAAGATGCTGCTGACGGTCGCGGGCGCGATGAGCACCGCGGAGATGGGCCTGGTGATGGCCGAGCTGATTCGCCAGGGCAAGGTCCACGGCATCTGCTGCACCGGCGCGAACCTCGAGGAAGACGTCTTCAACCTGGTCGCGCACGACAGCTACAAGCGCATCCCGGGCTACCGGCAGCTCAGCGCCGAGCAGGAGAAGGAGCTGGAGCACCAAGGGCTGAACCGCGTCACCGACACCTGCATCCCCGAGGGCGAGGCGATGCGCAAGATCGAGCGCCACATGCTCGACCTGTGGACGGACGCGGACAAGAAGGGCGAGCGCTTTTTCCCCCACGAGCTGTTCTACAAGCTCTTGCGCAGCAAGAAGCTAGAGAAAGACTACGAGATCGATCCCAAGGACAGCTGGCTGCTCGCGGCGTGCGAGAAGAACCTGCCGATGTGGGTGCCGGGGTACGAAGACTCGACGCTCGCCAACATGTTCGTGGCGGCGGTGGTGCGCGGCGACGTGAAGAGCCCGCTCGTGATCAAGAGCGGGCTCGAGCAGATGCGCACGCTGGTGGACTGGTACCGGGAAGAGAGCGCGCGCTCGAGCATCGGGTTCTTCCAGATCGGCGGGGGCATCGCCGGCGATTTCCCGATCTGCGTGGTGCCGCTGATCCATCAGGACCTGCAGGAGCAGTGCCCATACTGGGGCTACTTCTGCCAGATCAGCGACTCGACGACGTCCTACGGCAGCTACAGCGGCGCCGTGCCCAACGAGAAGATCACCTGGGGCAAGCTCGACATCGACACGCCGCGCTTCATCATCGAGAGCGACGCGACCATCGTGTTCCCGCTGGTGGCGGCCTACCTGCTCGACATGTGAGCGTCCAGCATGGCTGGTTGGGACGGCCGGGCTAGGTTGCTGTGATCTGATCAACGAGTAGCTCGACGCCGGCGGCGAAGGGCGAGCAACGAAAGCGCCAGCGCACCCGGCCAGAAGCTCTCGCTCTTCACCGGCGCCGTACGACAGCCGCAGCCCCCGTCGTCCCCGCCGTCGCCGCCGCTCTTCGCGCCGCCCGTGCCGCTGCCGCCGCTCGACGCGCCGCCCGCGCTCGCGCCGCCGCTCGAAGCGCCGCCCGTGCCCGCGCCCGCGCCGCCCCCCGCGCTCGTGCCCGCGCCGCCACCCGTGCCCGCGCCGGCCGCGCCGCCGCTCGACGCGCCGCCGCTCGGCGCGCCGCCACCGCTCGGCGCGCCGCCGCTCCCGCCCGTGCCACCGCCGCCCGCGCTGCCGGTCGGATCCTTGAAGCCCGCGCCGACCGTCCAGCCCGGGTTCGTGGCGCCGTACTTGTACGCACCCACGTCGGCGACGCCGCCGCGCGCGGTGCCGTTGAAGTCGTCGTTCGTGACGTAGGTCGCGTTGCCGGCGGCGATGAGCTTGCTGCCCGCCTTCGGGAACACGTTGAGCTTTGCGCCGCCGAAGGCCGCGTCGACGAAGTCGGCGGCCAGGCTGCCGCCGCCGGTGAAGCCGCCGCTCACGCCCTGGGTCGAGCCCATGCCCACGTTGCCGGCTACGGTCAGCGCGCTCAGCGTGCCGGAGGCACGCAGGGCATTGCCGCCCTGGCTGTAGAGCGCGTTGTTGGCGATGATCACGTTGGTCTTGATGCTGTCCGAGCGCAGCGCGTCGCCGGCGTTCAGCACCGTGTTGTGGACGATGGTCAGGTCCTCGACGCTCTGCTGCTGGTGGAGCTGGTTCCTGATGCCGTCGGCCTTGGCGCCCAGCACCAGGTTGTTGCGGATGATGGCGTCGGCCTCGGCCTGGATGCCGTGGTCGCCGCAGTTCCACATCGCGTTCCGCTCGAGCAGGTTCACGGCTTTGCCCGCGGTGCCGTAGACCAGGATGCACGGGTAGTTCGTGTCGTGGATGACGTTGTCCCGGACGATGTTGTTGTAGCTGCCCTGCTTGATCTCGATGCCGTCGCCCTGGCTCACCGTGGCCTGGTTCGTGTGGTGGACGTAGTTTCCCTCGATCAGGCTGTCGAACATCTGGCAGCCGTCGTTGTTGCAGCCCAGGTACATGCCCTCGCCGGTGCCGTTGGTGTGGTGGATGTGATTCCGCCGGATGGTGAGGCCCTGGTACTTGCCGCCGCCCACGTTGGCCGACAGAGCGACGTCCGCAGTATCGTGGATGTGGCAGTCCTCGACGGTGATGAAGCTCGAGTTGAGCATGCGGATGCCGTGCGAGCCCTTCGAGACCTCGAGCTTCCGCAGCACCACGTACTGGGTGTTCTCGACATTGATGACGTTCTGGCTCGCGTCGCGCGTGATGTGAGCGGTCTGGCCGTCCTTGCTGCGGATCACGATGGGCGCGCTCGCGGTGCCGGCCACCGTGATGGTCAGCTTGCTGGTCAGCGTGTAGGTGCCGCCCTGGAGCACGAGCTCGTCGCCGGCCTTGAGCTTCGCGATCTCCTGTCCCAGGTTCGCCGTCGGTCCGATCTCGTAGGTCGCTGCGAGGAGCGCGCTCGGACACGAGGCCAGGGCAAAGGCGGAGAGACACGTCAGCTTCTTCATGGGCACCACCTGCACCCCAGGCTACACGAAGGCGTCAGCGCGCGGCGAAGGCCGCGAACGCCGGCGCGATCAGCTCGCGCCGCCAGCCCTGGAAGACCTCGGCGCCGCGCGCGCGGTCCCCGCTCTCGGCGATGTGCGCGGCGAGCCGGCGCATGAGCCGGCTCGGGAACGCGAGCTCCGGGGCGACCTCGAGGCTCGCGGCGATCTCCGCCCGTGCCAGGGCGAGCCACCCCTCGAGTCGCACCTCCTCGGCCGTCGCGTAGGGGGGCGGGTCGATGGGCACGAAGCTCTGCGTGTCTGCGTCGGCAGCGGCTCGGCGCATCCCCGCGAGCAGGTGCTCGCCATGCTCGGCGGCGAAGCGGCGCCCCACGCCTTTGATGCGCCCGAGGTCGGCGAGGCTCTCCGGGCGGCGGCTGGCGATGGAGAGCAGCGTCTTCGAGTCCGGCGCGTGAGCGCGCTCTCGAGAGCCGAGCCCGTTGTACCAACCGATCAGGTGACGCAACGCGGCCTGGCAGTGGACGTCGAGCTGCCAGGCGTTGCGGAAGTCGTCCACCGCTAGGGGCTCGGGCTCCTCGCGTACTGGCCAGGTCACCTCGCGGCTGACGTCGAAGATGAGGCGCTCGCGCCGGCGCGCGGCGAGCCGCGCGTGCAACGCCTGGTGCAGGCGCGGCAGCTCCTCGATGTCGGCCGCGGCGTAGGCGAGCTGCGCGCTGGGCAGCGGGCGGCGCTTCCAGTCGTCGGCCTGATGCGACTTCCCGCTGCGGATGCCGAGCAGCTGGAACTTCAGGTAGGCGAGGGCGACGCTGTGCTCCACGCTGGTCAGGGCCCAGGCCACCTGGGTGTCGAACACGCGGGGCGGCTCCGGGAGATCGAAGCGGATCGCCAGGAGATCCACGTCCTGGCTGCCGGCGTGGAGCACCCACTCGCGCCCGCCGTCTGCGAGCAGCGGTCGCAGCGCGTCGAGTGAGCCGAGGCGCAGCGTGTCGATCAGGTGGACGCGCTCGCCCTTCGAGATCTGCAACAGGCACAAAGTCTTGCCGTCGCGGGTCGAGTCGAACTCCGTGTCCAGGTACAGCGTCCGCGCGTCGGCGAGGCTCGCGGCCACTTCTGCGAGCTCGCGCTCCGTGTCCACCAGGTGCACGCGGCGAGCATAGCCCGATTCTTGGCCCAGTCGCCGGGGCCCTGCTTCAACGAGGCGTGCCTCGTCTCCCCTGGCTCCTCGCGGCCCCGTGGCTGTTGCTAGCCTGTGGCAACGGCGCGGAGCCAGGTGCGACGCCGGAGCCGGCGGAGGTCGCTTCGCCTGCGCAAGCCGCCGCGAGCCACGAGCACCTCTCCGACACGCTCGCCGAATGGGTCACGAAGGACTGGTCGGCGCTGCGTGGGGCGCGCGAGGAGAAGTGCGACGAGTCGAAGTGGGGCGAGCTTCCGGCGGACGAGCGCACGCTGGTGCTCGCGGTGCGGGACGCGCGCTTCGAGAAGAAGAACCTCCTGCCCCTGGCTCTGACCGGCCCGCTCACGCAGCCGCGGCTGCACGCGCTCCGCGACCAGCTCGCGCTCGCGCCGCCGGGTCGCCCGCCGAGCGAGCTCCTCGCGGGCGAGATCAGCGCGCTCGAACGCCGGCGCTTCGCGGGCGTGTTTCACGTCACAGAGCACTACGGCGCCGAGCGGGTGTTCCGCACGGACCGCGGGCGCTGGGAGTGGATGCCGGGCACGTTGGTGGCGTGGCTGGCCGTGCACGACGGCCGCACCGGCGCGGCGCTGTGCCAGACCCTACTGGTGGTGAAGAACGACACGCGCTCGGCGCCGCTCGCGCCGCGCCTCAAGTCCGACACCCGCGAGCGCCTGACCCGGGACCTCGGCCGGGACGTCCGGGCCGAGGCGGCCCGCGCGCTCTCGCGCATCAGCACGCGGCTCGAGCTGCCCGAGACCCCGGAAGTCCCGACGACGGCGCAGCGCTAGCTCGGAGCCCCGCGCCCCCGGCTTGACACGCCGGGAGGGTCGCGGAAGCGTTCGCGACCCCCGTGGCAGCGAGCTACTTCGACGTCGACGGAACACTGGTCAGCACGAACCTCGTGCACCCGACCTTGTTCTACCTCCTGAACCAGGGCACGCCCGTGCAGACGGCGATGCGCTTCGGTCGCGCGCTGTTCAAGGCGCCGGCCATGGGCTTCGCGGAGCTGGCCGACCGGCGTACCTTCAACGAGCTGCTCTACAGCTCGTACCAGGGGATGAGCGAGGACCGGCTCGTGCTCCTGGCGGACGAGGTCTTCGAGAAGGTGCTTCGGCCCTCCATCTACCCGGCGGCCCGCGACCTGGTGAGGAAGAACGTCGAGCGCGGCAACGTCGTCGTGCTGATCAGCGGCGCCCTCGACTTCATCGCCCAGCGCCTGGCCGATCACCTGGGCGCGCAAGAGGTGATCGCGAACCGCCTGGAGATGAAGGACGGCTACGCGACGGGCAAGCTCGAGAAGCCCGTCGTCGCCGGCCCGGAGAAGGCGCGCCTGATCCGCGATCACGCGCGCACGCACGGCCACGACCTCGACGACTGCTACGCCTTCAGCGACAGCTACTCCGACTTGCCGATGCTGAGCGTGGTCGGACACCCGGCGGCGGTGAACCCGGATCCGCGCCTCGCGCTCCTCTGCAAGGCCTACGCCTGGCCGAGCTTCGACCTGAGAGCCTCGTCATGAACCACCCCTGCCTCGTGACCCTGGAGCGCGACAGCGCCCCGCGCGTGCTGTTCGCCGGCGACAAGCTGGTCGAGGTGGACCTGCCCGCCGGCACGCGTTGCATCTACCCGAAGCCGCCCATCCAGCCGCTGCGCGACGTGGACGCGGCCATCCGCTACGCCATCAACCATCCGCTCGCGAGCGAGCCGCTCTACGCGAAGCTCCGCCCTGGCATGAAGGTCACGATCGCGGTGGACGACATCTCGCTGCCGCTCCCGCCCATGCGCGCGCCGGACGTGCGCGAGCGTGTGCTCGAGATCGTGCTCGCGCTCTTCTCCGACCACGGCGTGGACGACGTGGAGATCATCGTGGCCACGGGGATTCATCGCAAGATGAAGCCCGCCGAGGTGCGCCACATGGTGGGCAGCCGGGTCTTCGACGCCTACTGGCCGGACCGGCTCTACAACCACGACGCCGAGGACCACGACAACCTGGTCGAGGTGGCCACCACCGACCACGGCGAGGTCATCGAGATGAACCGGCGCGCCGTGGAGAGCGACCTGATCGTCTACGTGAACTTGAACTTCGTGCCCATGGATGGCGGGCACAAGTCGCTGATGTGCGGCCTGACCAGCTACAAGAGCCTCTCCGCGCACCACAACCCGGAGACCATCCGCGGCTGCGACAGCTACATGGACCCGAAGAAGAGCGAGCTGGCGACTCGGGTCTGGCGCATGGGGCGGCTCGCCAACCAGAAGCTGAACGTCTTCACCATCGAGACGACGATCAACAACCGCATGTTCGATCGCCCGCTCGAGTTCTTGGCCAAGAACGAGGACGACCTCGACGGGCGCGAGCGCCTGCTGCTCAAGGGCCTGGTCGCCACCACCGGGCGCCTGCCCCAGGCGGCGCGGCAGGCCGTCTTCGATCGCTTCCCCGCGCCCTACGGCGTGACGGGCGTGTGGGCGGGCGAGACGGAGGCGGTGCACGAGAGGACGCTCGAGCGCTGCTACGAGCAGTACCTGGTCCCGGTCGAGGGCCAGGCCGACGTGCTGGTCACGGGGATCCCGTACATCGGCCCCTACAACGTCCACGCCTTCCTGAACCCGCTGCTCGTCAGCGTGCAGGCGCAGGGCTACCTGTTCAACTTCTACCGCGGCGCGCCGCTCCTGAAGAAGGGCGGCACGCTGATCATCACCCACCCCTGCACGGACAAGTTCGATCACGAGCAACACGCGCCGTACATCGACTTCGTGCACCGCCTGTTGCCCGAGACGCGGGACGCGGTGGAGCTCCACAAGCGCTACGAGCAGAAGTTCGCGCAGGATCCGGCGTTCATCCAGATGTACCGGACCGGGCACGCCTACCACCCAGCCCACGCGTTCTTCATGTGGTACTGGGGCGAGAACGGCCGCCAGCACATCGGTCGGGTGATCGTGGTGGGCGCGGACAACGAGTACATCCCGAAGCTGCTCGGCTACGAGACGGCGCCGAACATGGACGAGGCGCTCTACCGCGCCCGCGGCAGCGAGAACCGCAGCCTCGACATCACCTGCCTGCACGTGCCGCCGATCGTGATGGCGGACGTGTTGGTCTGAAGGCTGCCCCCGCGGCTGACGCCGCGCCTCGGGCTCGCGGCGCTCGCCCTCGCCCTCGACCCGCTCTGCGCGCGGCGCGGGCGCCCGACCCCGACCCCGAGCTCCAGACTGGGGACCGGCGCCCGACTCATGTCCCGGTTTTCTGCCGGCCGCAGTTGACACGGTGGCGCGCGGGAGTTATTTGGTTGGTCAGCCAACTTATAATGGCACGCCCCTCGAACACCGCCGAGCGCCGGGCTCAGATCGTCGAGGCGCTGATCCGCGTGATGGCCAAGAACGGCTACGACGGGGCGTCCGTCAGCGCCGTGGCCGAGGAGGCCGGGCTCGCCGCCGGGCTCGTGCACTATCACTTCGAGGGCAAGCGCGAGATCCTGCTCGCGGCCGTGAACGCGCTCTCAGGTCGCCTGGAGCGCCGCTGGCGCGCGCGGGGCGGAGCAGCGAAGAACCCTTGGGCGCGGCTCCACGCCTACCTCGACGCCCACGTCGCGCTGGGCGCCGACGCGGATCCAGAGGCCGTCGCGTGCTGGGTGGTGATCGGGGCCGAGGCCGTGCGCGACGAGCGCGTGCGCGGCGCCTACGAGCGCGTGGTGGGCGAGCAACTCCGACAGCTCGAGCAGCTGGTGCGGGACGTGCTCGTCGAGGAGCAGCGCTCGCCGCGCGCTGCGCCGTCCATCGCAGCGGCGCTGCTCTCGACCATCGAGGGAGCGTATCGACTGGCGCTCGTTGCTCGCGCGACGCCGAGCGGATTCGCCGCACCCATGCTGCGGCAGGTCGCGGAGGGGCTGATCGGCGCCGCGGCCAGGGCGCGGGGGCGATCTCGATGAGGTCCACGGCGGCCAAGCTCGGGCTGCTCGGCTCGCTCTACCTGTCCCAGGGGCTGCCGTTCGGGTTCTTCGCCCAGGCCTTGCCCGTGCTGTTGCGCGAGCGTGGCCTGAGCCTGCCCGCCATCGGACTGTCGTCGCTGCTCGCGCTGCCCTGGGCGCTCAAGTTCGCGTGGGCCCCAGTCGTGGACCACACCGGGTTCGCTGGCTTCGGCAGGCGGAAGAGCTGGATCGTGCCGCTGCAGCTCGCAGCGGCGACGCTCTCGCTCGGCCTGGCCTTCGCCGACTCCGAGCGCGCGTTGACCTGGCTCCTGGTCGCCGTGCTGCTCACGAACCTGGTCGCGGCGACGCAGGACGTTGCCACCGACGGGCTCGCCGTCGAGCTGCTCGCTCCCCACGAGCGTGGTCTCGGCAACGGCGTCCAGGTCGCGGGCTATCGCGTCGGAATGATCCTGGGCGGGGGAGCGCTCCTGGTGGTGTTCGCGCGCCTCGGCTGGAGCGCCACCTTCGTCGCCATGGGGGGGCTCTTGCTCGTCGCCACGCTGCCCATCCTCGCGCACCGCGAGCCCGCTTCGACCCCGTCGCGGCCGCTCCGCGTCGCACTCGGGTGGTCGGCCTGGCGCGGGCTCGCGCGGCACTTCGGCCCGTGGCTCTGGGTGCTCGTTACGTTCAAGACGGGTGACGCGCTCGGCACCGGTATGCTGCGCGTGTTCCTGGTGGACTCGGGTCTCGGGCTCGAGGACATCGGCGTCCTCATGGGTACCGTCGGCTTCAGCGCGGGCCTCTTCGGGGCCCTGGTCGGGGGCTGGGGCGTCGGTCGCCTGGGGCGGCGTCGAGCGCTGCTCGCGTTCGGCTCGATCCAGACCCTGGCCGTCGCGGCGTACGCCGTGCCGGCGTGGAGCCCTCGCGTGTTCTCGGCCGTCGCGCTGGTGACCACGGTGGAGCACTTCACGGGCGGAATGGCGACCGCGGCGCTGTTCACGCTGATGATGGATCGTGCGCGTCCGGGCTCCGAGGGCACCGACTACACCTTCCAAGCGTCGGCGGTCGTGCTGGCCACGGGCGGCGCCGGCGCGATCTCCGGCTGGGTCGCCCAGGCCGCAGGGTACTTCTGGCACTTCGTCATCGCCGGCGGGCTGTCGCTCGTGGGGGTGGTGATCGCTGCCCGTGTGGTCCGTGAAGAACAGCTCGCGCTCGTCCAGGAGACACCATGAGCATCGCCGTCTACGCAGGCAGCTTCGATCCCATCACCCTCGGGCACGCGTCGGTGGTGCGCCGGGCTGCGCGTCTGTTTTCCCACGTCCGGGTGTTGGTCGCGGTGAACCCCGACAAGCAGACGCTCTTCAGTGAAACGGAGCGGGTCGCGTTGGCGCGTGAGCTCGTCGCCGCCATGCCCAACGTGTCGGTGGACGCCACGACGGGGCTGGTCGTCGACTACGCGCGGGCCATCGGCGCCAGCTACCTGGTGCGTGGGCTGCGCGGTGCCGCCGACGCTGCGCCCGAGACCGAGCTGGCGCGCGCGAACTCGGCGCTGGCGCCTGAGCTCTTGACGCTGCTGATCCCCGCCGAGCCGGGCTTGAGCGAGGTGTCGTCGAGCGAGCTCAAGAGCCTGGCGCGGGTCGGCGGGGACCTGAGCCGGTTCGCTCCAGCGAGCGTCGTCGTCGAGCTCGAGCGCCGGCTGGCCGGAGGTGACCGATGAGCGCGCTCTGCTGCACCCCGCTGGGCGTCGGCGACGCCTTCAGCGCCCGCTGGTACTCGTCGTGCCTGCTGCTCGAAGCGGAAGGCGAGCGTCTGCTCGTCGACTGCCCGCACCCGATCCGGAAGATGCTGGCCGAGTCCACCTCGGGTCGCGTGGACGTCGGTGACGTGTCCGCCGTGGTGCTCACGCACCTGCACGCCGACCACGCTTCGGGGGTGGAGGGCTTCGGCTACTTCACGCGCTTCGTGCTCGGGCGTCGCGCGCGCCTCGTCGCGCACCCCAGCGTGGCGGCGCGGCTGTGGGACGGGCACCTGGCGGCCGGCATGGAGACGTTGCTCGACGCACCCGGCGGAACCCCGCGGCCGATGCGCTTGCAGGACTATTTCGAGCTCGAGTCCCTCGCCTTCGAGCGGCCGCTCGTGCTCGGTCCTTTCACCCTCGAGTGCCGTGCCACGCAGCACCACGTGCCGACCACTGCGCTCTGCATCTCGGCCGCCGGGCGGAAGCTGGGGCTCAGCGCCGACACCTGCTTCGACCCGACCCTGATCGAGTGGCTCGCGCAGGCGCACCTGGTGGTGCACGAGACGAACCATGGCGTGCACACGCCCTACGCGGCGCTCGCGGGCCTGCCGGACGAGCTCCGGGCGAAGCTGAGGCTCATTCACTACCCCGACGACTTCGAGCGCGAGGCCTCGGTCATCCAGGTGCTCGAGCAGGGCGTGACGGTCCGCGTTTGAAGGGGGTGATTAACGCCCTGCCGAGCACCGGCATGCGCCCGATGTGGGACGGATCAGACGCACTCTTTCGCTGTTTCTCGTGGGGGCGGGCCTGGTCGCCTGCGGGCACACATCGGCTCGGATGGCGCCCGAGCCCGCCGTGGCCCGCCCTGCGACCCGGCCGCTGACGGTCGCGGACGGCCACCACCTGTTGAACCGCTTCGCCTTCGGGCCGCGGCCGGGTGAAGCCGAAAGGGTGGCGCAAGGCGGCATCGAGCGCTGGCTCGACCTCCAACTCGCACCCGCGAAGGCCCAGCCCGAGCTCGACAAGGCGCTCGAGCCCTACCGGCCCGCGCTCGAGACCCCGGCAGAGCTCGTCGAGCGTTGGCTCGGCGACGACTGGGAGGAACTGGGCAAGGGCGTGCAGAAGGAGGTGAAGCGGCGCGCGAAGGACCATCTGGCAGGGGTCGCGCTCGCAGAGCTGACCCGCCACATGCTGAGCGAGCGGCAGCTCGAGGAGGTGATGGTCGACTTCTGGACCAACCACTTCAACGTCTTCGCGAAGAAGGGCTTCGTGCGCCTCTTCGCGGGTGACTTCGTCGAGCGCGCTCTCAGGCCGCACGCGCTCGGCCGCTTCGAGAACCTCCTGGTGGCGACAGCGCGGCACCCGGCCATGCTCATCTACCTCGACAACGCGCGGAGCCGAGCGCCGCGCGAGACCGCGGGCGGCGAGACGCGCGGCGGCCTGAACGAGAACTACGCCCGCGAGCTGCTCGAGCTCCACACCGTCGGAGTGGACGGCGGCTACACCCAGGCCGACGTGGAAAGTGCCGCGCGCGTGCTCACCGGCTGGAGCGTGCGTCGGCCGCGCGAGGGCGCCATCGGGTTCATGTTCCGGCCGAACGCCCACGACGGCGGTGAGAAGAGCGTGCTCGGCACGAAGTTTTCCGCGGGCGGCGGAGAGGACGAAGGGAAGAAGCTCCTCACGCTCTTGGCCAAGCATCCCTCCACCGCGCGGCACCTCGGGCGGAAGCTCTGCGCGCGCTTCGTCGCCGACGACCCGCCCGCCGCCTGCGTGGACGCCGCCGCGAAGGCCTACCGCGAAGGCGACGGCGACATCGCGCGGGTGCTGCGCGCCATCGCGCTCGGAGAGAGCTTCTTCGCCGAGGGAGTCCGCGGCGCGAAGCTCAAGTCGCCGCTGGAGTTGGTGGTGAGCTCGGCTCGCGCCCTCGGTGCGCGGCCCGACGGAAGCGTGGGCCTGGCGCGCGTGCTCGAGCGCATGGGCGAGCCCATCTTGCTCGAGAGCGTTCCGACCGGACACCCCGAGCAGGCCTCGGAGTGGACGAGCACCAGCGGGCTGCTCTCGCGCATGAGCTACGCGTCGCAGCTCGGCGCCGGAAAGGTCCCGGGGCTCGAGCTCGACCTCGCAGCGCAGCTGCCCGACGGAGGCAGTGAGCTGCTCCCGAAGGCGAGCGCGCTCTTGCTCGGCGGCCGCGCCCGCCCCGAGACCCTGGCCGCCGTCGAGCGCGCCCTGGCCGGCCTCGACGACCCCGCGGAGCGCCGCGCGGTCGCCGTCGCGCTCTTGGTCGGAAGCCCGGAGTACCAACGCCAATGACCACGATGCTCTCGCGCCGTTCCCTGTTGCTCGCGGCCTCGGGCGCCGCGCTCGCGTCCACGCTGCCGCGCTGGGCCTTCGCCGAGACTCCGGACCGGCGCGTGCTCGTCGTGCTCTTCCTGCGCGGTGGCGTGGACGGGCTGCACCTGATCGTGCCGCACGGCGACCCCGAGTACTACTCCGCGCGGAAGGGCCTCGCCGTGGCGCGCCCGAAGAAGAGCGATGGCGCGATCGACCTGGACGGGCAGTTCGGGCTGCACCCGCGCCTCGCGCCCCTCGAGCCCGCGTACCGCGCGGGCGAGCTCGCCGTGATCCACGCGGTCGGCTCGCCCGACGCGACGCGCTCCCATTTCGAGGCGCAGGACTACGCAGAGACGGGCACGCCCGGCCGGCGCTCGACGCGCACGGGGTGGCTCGCTCGGGGCCTCGCCAGCGCTGGCAAGGGCAGGCAGCCGCTCGGTGTGGTGGCGCTCGGGAACAAACGGCCGCTCGGGCTGCGCGGCGAGATCGACGTGGTGACGGCGAAGCGACTGGATCAGTTCAGGCTGCTCGCTCCGAAGCGGCTCGAGTCGCGGCTCGGTGAGGCGTTCGAGGCTCTGTATGCGAAGGGCGACGACGCCGTCACGCGAGCCGGGCGGGACGCGCTCGGCGCGACGCGGCAGCTCGCGAAGCTCGAGCGCGACACACGCGCCGGCGACTACCCGGACGGGGCGCGCCCGCTGGCGGAGGTCGCGGCGCTGATCCGCGCGGACGTCGGGCTCACGACGGCCTGGCTCGACGTCGGCGGTTGGGACACGCACCAGGCTCAGGGCCAGCGGCTCGGGCGCCTGTTCGACGGCCTCGGGAAGGGCCTGGCCGCGTTCCGCGCGGACCTGGGCAAGGACCTCGAGCGCGTCGTGCTCCTGGTGATGAGCGAGTTCGGGCGCACCGTCGCCGAGAACGGGACCGGCGGTACCGATCACGGCCACGGCACGGCCATGCTGCTCTTCGGCGGGCCAGTGCGCGGCGGCAAGGTGCACGGCGTCTGGCCCGGCCTGGCGCGAGAGCAGCGCTACGAGGCCCGTGACCTGGCGGTCACCACCGACTACCGCGACGTGCTCGCTGAGCTCGCGACCGGCCACGTCGGAGCGCGGGACGCGAGCGGCGTGGTGCCCGGGCACTCGCCGAAGAAGGTCGGACTCCTTCGCTGAGAGCGTGGGACGAAGCGCTCACTGCGGCTTCGGCGAGCCGCAGTCGCTGGACTTGCAGGTCACCTCGGCGACCGGCTTGTCGGCGAGCGCGTCGCCGAGCCAGTCCACGAGCTTCGTGCCGCCGACCTCGACGGAGTAGAAGGTGTCCTTGTCGATCACGCAGTGGTCGTAGCCCGGCGCCAGGTACGAGCGGAACGCGGACGACCCGGCCTTGATCTGATCCAGGTTGCCCTGCATCTTCTGGGACCACTCGTTGGCGTCCTTGCCGCCCATGGCGACGAAGTACTTGGTCTGCGTCGCGTCGAAGGCGGTGTTGAACTGTGACGAGAACATCTCGGGGAACGTCTTGCCGATGCCGATGTAGAGCTCCGGCAGCGTCTTGAACGTCGTCGGATCGACGCCGTCGAGCTTCGGGAAGTTCGCCTTGGCGTTCCACGCCGGGAAGCTCTGCTGGAAGAAGTCGTCGGTGATGATGCCCGCCGAGCTGTCGGAGAAGTGGTAGACCTTCGCGCCCGTGTAGTGATCGCGCACGTGGCCGGTCCAGTAGACGGCGCCATAGCCGCCTGCGCTGCAGCCGGTCACGAACGCCTTGTCGGGGTTCGGCACCTTCGTGTAGACCCAGTCCAGGGCCGCCTGCGCGTTGACGGCGCCGCGGTGCTCCACGGTGGACTCGAGCGCGGTGCCCGCGCCGTAGACCTGCTTCGCGTCGCCCCAGTGCACGTCGCCAGTGCAATAGGAGACGTAGACGTGGTGCCAGTCCTTGAAGGGGTTGTCGTCGCGGCTGTGGTCGTAGATGCCCACGGCCTTGCTGTCGTCGCTGACCCACGGCTCGGGGCTCGCGGTCTCCTCGAAGAGATTCGCCTCCGCGAAGCAGGTGACCGCGTTCCAGCACGCGCCGCCGCCGCGGAACTCGACGACCACGCGGTTGACCTTGCCCGGGCGAACCCAGAACCGATACTTGTCTCCACGGGCGCAGGTGGTCGAGCCGCCCGGCGCGATCTCGTTCCAGCCTTGGGGCAGCTCCGTGATGGGCCCCTCGGCGGGCGGCCCGTTCAGCACGCCGCCGCTGCCCGCCGCGCCAGCGGCACCGGCGGCTCCGCCGGAGCTGCTGCTCCCACCGGAGTCATCACCGCCACAGGCCGAGGCCGAGGCCGCTACCAAAGAGAGCACGGCGAGTGAAGCGAGGCGCTTGTCCATGGCTGGGGAGGATAGCCGAGGTTTCGGCCCCGAGCACCAACGCTCCTGTATACTCCGCCCGCATGCGACCCTCGTCTCGCCTCACCGCCGGTGCGCTCGCGTTCTTCACCCTCCTGGCCTGCAAGATGTTCAAGAAGGAGGAGCCTGCGCCGAGCGCGCTGCCTCCCCCGGAGCCGCCGCCCACTGCGACCGCAGCTGCGACTGCGACCACGGAGCCGAGCGCCGAGCCCGCGAAGGACTCGCCCACGCCGACCAACGTGACGACGAAGAAGGGTGATGCCGGCGCCAAGGACGGCGGCGCGACGGACGCAAGTGCGTCCACGGACTCCGGCGCCGCGGCGAGCGACGCGGGCAAGGCTGACGCCGGCGGCAAGGGCGCGGCGTGCGCGGCGAAGTGCCAGAGCATCCTCCAGGCGTGCCTCTCGCCGGGGCTCACCGAAGCCGGCGCGCCGAAGCTCCCGGATCCGCACAAGTGCCAAGCAGCGTTCGACGACTGCGCGAAAGCCTGCAAGTAGCAACCCGCGGTTGGCAGCGTGCGTTGGCGATCGGCGGGCGCTACGCGGACAATCACGCACGATCCGCGCGCCTGAGCGCTGGCACGAGCACTGCATGTAGGTGCGTGTGCGTTCCGTGCCGCGCGAACAAGCTGAAGAGTCGCTGAGCACCATCCGCTTGTTGGTGAGCGGCTGGCGCCAGAACGACGAGTGCTTCGCGTACGCCCGCAGTGACGGCGCCGTGCTCGAGGTCGCGTGGCAGGACGAGCGCGTGCACCTCGTGCTCTCGGACGCCTGCGGCGCGGGCTTCCGGTCCAGCGTCGACTGCGACGCCGGTCTCGCGAGCGTCATCGACGAGCTCGTGGCCGAGCAAGATCGCATGTGCGCGTCCCGCGCCGGAGCTTCCGTGCGCGCGCTCACCCGAGCCGGAGCACGGCTCGTCTCGATGGCGGTCGTCACCTGAGCTCGAGGAGGAAGTCGAAATGGGTCAGCCAGCACCGGTTCTCGCAGGGGTAGTTTGGGAGGTCGACGACGCAGCGCCGACGTGGGTGAAGAGCGACCCGCCGCCGAGCGAGCTCGAGGCCACGCGCGTGTGGCGCGAGGACCGGAGCGGCGTCCGCGCCACATCGGTCGCGGACTTCTCGTCGCGCGATCAGGAGATCACGGTAGTGTTCCCGCTCGAGCGGCGCATGCCGCCGCGGAGCGCGATGGCTGTCTCGCTACCGCCGCCTGCCCCGACACCCGCGGAGCGGCGCTCGCTCGCGTTCGGCGTCATGGTCGTCGCCTTCTCCGTGACGGCGTTCGCCCTGGCGTTCCTGCTGCCGTGGGTGCTCGTGCGGCTGCCCTGAGTAAGTTGCGGCACCGGCTGCGCCGACCCGCGCCGGATGAAACGGCCTCCGAGCTCGGCTTCGCCGTCGACCTCAAGCCCGCCGCGTGACCTCTGGCTGTAGCCTGCAGCCTGAAGCCTGGAGCCGAGTTTCTGTCTAGAGCCCCACGAGCCCCGCGACGAAGTGGAAGTAGAGGCCCCCGAGCGCCCAGAGCGGGAAGGTGACGAAGCTCGTGTGGCCGTGGTCGATCTTCCAGTGGTTGTAGGTCCAGAGCCCGCGCTCGAAGAACAGGCTCATGCTGCGACCGTAAGAGTACTCGGTGAGGAACCCCACCAGGGCGAAGGCGAGCATGAGCACCAGGTAGTACGGGCTCACGAGGGCCGCGAGCAACGCGGCGACGCAGGCGATGGGGAGGCAGAACACGGCGAACGCGCCCTTGGTGAAGCGACGCTCCCGCGCGCTGGTGAGGCGGCTGAGCGGCCAGGCGACGAGGATGCCGAGCCCGAGCGCGGCGGCGCACACCCAGGCCGTTCGGAGCTCCGCGGTTGGACCGCGCAGCACGCGGCGCGTTTCGCAGAAGAGCAGCGCGCCGACGGCCCAGGGCAGGAAGTTCAGCGTGCTGGTGTAGCCGGCCAGGACCGAGCGGTAGCTATAGGTCCAGATCGGGACCGAGAAGAAGCGGCGCCAGACCACCGAGACGATCAGCTCACCGACGATGCCCGAGAGGCCGGCGGCGACGAAGAGCGCGAGGTAGCGCGGGCTGATCCAGAGCGCGAGCGCCATGAACGCCAGCGGCACCCACCCCATCAGCACGTAGAACTTCAGGAGCGAGAAGCGCTGGTCGGTGAGCCAGTCGCCGTGGCGCAGCGCCAGCACCACCATCACGAAGCTGTAGGCGTTCGTCGCGGTGCCGAACAGCAGCAGCGGGTGGTAGGCAGGGTCGAGGATCAGCGCGGCCATCGCGAGCCCTCCCCCGGGTCCGCCCCGAGCGCGACGTCCGCGGCCGCGAGCGCGCGGTCGCGCCAGACGTAGAGCGTCGCTTCGTCGATCCCATGACGCCGGGCCAGGACCCCCGGTGGGACACCGCGCAGCATCTCGAGGACGACTCGCCGTCGCGTCGCGCCGGGCTCGGGGAGCTCGCGGAGAGCAAGCTCGGCGCACGCCGAGCGCAGGTGCTCCGGGCTCGAGAGCGGCGTGCGCAGCCAGACCAGGAGGCGCGTCAGCTTGCGCTCCGGGTCTTCGAAGGCGGTGCGGCCGTGCAGCATGCGGTGATTGTTCACCACCAAGACCTCGCCCTCCGCCGGGCGGATCCGCAGCACGGGCGTGGCCTCGAGGTGCGGGTGCAGGCGCGCCGCGATGGGATCTTGCGGCAGCGGCATGGGGGAGCAGGTGAGGACCAGGCGCCCGCGCCGGAGCGAGAGCGTGGGACCGACGACCTCACCGAACACGAAGGGGATGCGGCGCTCCTCGCGCGTGAGGGCGCGGAAGAGCTCCGGATCGACCTGCGCCATCCGGTCGAGCAGCGCCCACCCGTCGAGCAGGGTGGTCTCGCCACCGCGCTCGGCGGGGCGCGCGCAGAACATCAGCTGCAGATCCGGCGGGCAGCCCGCGAACAGCTGGCTGTCCGTGTGCAGCGGCGTCTGCCCCGACGTCGAGGCGAACGACTTGCCCCAGGGCACCGGCGCGATGGGTTGACGCTCCACGAGCTCGACGGGCTCACCGACCAGCCGCGCCGCCGCCTCCCACGGATCGCGCTCCGCGAGCTCGTGCGAGAGGAGCGCGGAGTCCGGTTGGAGCAGGACGAACCCGTGCTGATCGAGGTGAGCGTCCTTCAAGCGTACCCCCACTCGAGCTGCTCCACGTCCATGTCGAGCAGGCGGCGCGGCACCGGCAGGAAGCGCGCGAGGGGAGCGCCGGCCTTCACGGCGACCTTGCGGCCCGGGAAGCCCAGGCGGAAGACCGCCGGCAGCGCGTGGAAGCGATCCGTCGCCACGATGCCGCGCAGGACCTCGTAGCCCGGGCCGGGGATGCCTTCCACGAGCGTCGACCAACCCGGCGAGGTCTCGAAGAGCGCGGGCGGCTTGAGGAAGAAGTAGGGCTCGCCGGCCTGGTGAGGGGTCACGTACTTGGTGAAGTACCAGAGCGCGCCCGGGTGGGCTTCGAGCGTCTCGGCGTCGAAGCTCCGGGCCCAGGTTTCGCGGGTGGTCTCGGCGAAGCGCTTCAGGGCGGCACGCTCGGGCTCGACGACTGTGTCGTGCCCGTCGAAACGCGCGGAGAACGGCAGCGCGTTGTCGAACACGAAGTGCGGCACCGGT
>Ga0233425_10004189_pt1 | contig 24610 bp, 21 predicted proteins | sample Watercolumn_Towu_2_FD_181712 | JGI IMG/M metagenome (GOLD analysis project Ga0233425, IMG submission 181712) | Freshwater microbial communities from Lake Towuti, South Sulawesi, Indonesia - Watercolumn_Towuti2014_140_MG | ecosystem: Environmental > Aquatic > Freshwater > Lake | place... | reverse complement strand
CGAGCGGTGGAACTCGACATGGCCGCGGCCGAGATCGAGCGTGACATCGCTCAGATGCAGACGGTAGTTGAGGAAGAATTCCTTGATGACGTAGCCCTTGTAGCCGAGGCAGATCACGAACTCGGTGACGCCGTGGGCGGCGAAGATCTGCATGATGTGCCAGAGGATCGGCCGTCCGCCGATCTCCAGCATCGGCTTGGGGCGCACCACGGTCTCCTCCGAGAGCCGCGTGCCGAGTCCGCCCGCGAGGATCACGGCCTTCACGGTTGGTCTCCGAGGTTGTGCTTCGTCGCCATCATCGCCACGCCTCTACCATGCGCTGCGCGGCGAGCGGAAACCGCTCGGCATCGAGCGCGAAGGCAGGCGGGCGGATGCCGAACGGATCCGGGTAGTACGGATCGCGGGCGAGCCTCGCGCCCCAGCGTCTGCGAAACCGGGCTTGCTCGGCGGGATCGACGGTGGGGATGCGGTTGCGGCTCTCGTAGTGATGCAGCCGGGCCTCGGCGCAATAGACCGTGCGCAAGCCCCGCTCGCCGAGACGCAGGCAGAGGTCGATGTCGTTGTAGTTGATGGCGTAACCCTCGTCGAAGCCGTCGATTCCCTCGAAATCGGCGCGGCGCACCATCACGCAGGCGCCGGTGACAGCGAGATAGTTGCGGTTGGCGAGGCTGGAGCCGTGATAGCCGGCGTCGTCCCCCGGAAAGCCGCGGCGGACATGGTCCGGCAGTCCTTCGCCGAAGACGACCCCGGCATGCTGCAGGCCCCCGTCCTCGAACAGGAGCTTGGGGCCGACCGCGCCGACGCCGGGGATGGCCAGCAGCGCGAGCATCGCCTCGATCCAGTCCGGCGTGATGACGCTGATGTCGTCGTTGAGGAAGACCAGCACGTCGCCGGTCGACGTCCGGGCACCGAGGTTCATCTTGGCGGCGACGTTGAAGACCGGCTTGTCCCAGGTGACGGTGCGCGCGCCGAACCGCTCGACCGCCGCGCGCGTCTGCGGTCGCAGGTCGCCGTTATCGACCGCCACGATCTCGATTGTTGCGAAGGTGCTGGTCTCCCGGATGCTCGCGAGGCAGGCGGCCAGGAGATCGATGGTGCGCCCGCCGATGGTGCTGTCGCGCCCGGCGGTCGGGATCACGAGGGAGACGAGCGGGCGGGTCTCGAGCCTGCGCCGCAGGGCGAAATGTTCGGGGCCGAGGGTGCGGACGGCGTCGAGTCCGCCGGTGCGCCGGGCGCGGCGGGCGAGCGCGCGGGCAGCGGCTTCTGGGTCGGATCCGGCAGGGCGGCGATGGTAGAGCACCTGCGCGAGGTGCCCGATGCGGTCGCTCCGCTCGGTCAGGCGCAGCGCGAGGTCGTAGTCGTGTGCGCCCTCGCTCTCGCCCGGGAAACCGCCGACCGCCCGCACTAGGCTGGTACGATAGAGGGCGAGTCCGCCGATGTAGAAGCTGCTCTCAAGCGTCTCGGGCGACCAGTCCGGCTTGAAGCAGGGATCGCAGCGCTCGCCGTCCGGTCCGATCCTATCCTCGTCCGTGTAGAGCAGATCGAGATCGGGCTCGCGGGCGAGCTGTCGGACGAGGACAAGGAGGGTGTGCGGCGCGAGCCGGGCACCGGGCTCCACCGTGGCGAGCCAGGGGCCGCGCGCCTGCGCCAGCGCCGCATCGAGGGAGGAGGCGGTGCCGTGGGCGCGCGGGACGATGCGGATGCGGTCGTCTTCTGCCGCCAGGGCCCGGAGCGCGGCCGAGGCCTCGGCGGCGAGGCACAGCTCCCAGTCCGGATAGATCTGCGCCCGCAGGCTCGCGACGGTCTCCGCGACATGAAGCGAATCGTCGCCGGCCGTCATGAGAAGCGAGATCAGCGGACGCTCTGGCAGGGCCGCGAGGCTGGCCCGCATGGCCTCGGAAGAGGGCAGAGCCCTGGCTTCGACCGCCTGGATCCAGGCGGCGTAGGTGGCGGGCGGGCGCCGGGTCTCGGCAGCACGGGTGAGGCGGCGCCAGATCTCCCGCGGCGGCGTGCTGCGCACCAGCCCGAAGGCGCGCCGCAGGAGCCGCAGGGGCCGACGCTCCTGCGGCGGCAGCCGTTCGAGGATCTTGCGCGCTGACAGGAGGGCCGCCTCGATCCGGCCCGCCGGCTCGACCTGCACGGCATCGATGCGGAAGCGTGGCCCCGCCTCGGCCGCTTCCAGGCGCAGCGCGCGGGTGCCGGGGGGCAGGCGAATCAGGTCGTCGGTGCCGTCCGCACGCCGTGTGAGCCGGTAGCGGCGCGGCTCCGCCTCGCCCGCGGCGTCGACGGCGAGCACCGGCTGCACCGCCTCGGGGCGGCAGCGGATGCGGATGCGCGTCGCGGACAGGGCCGCCACCGCCGCTGCCGGTCCGAGGGCGAAGGTCGGATCGGGGCCGGTCGCGATCCAGCCCCCATCGTCCGCGGGCCGGCGCAGGTCGCGCAGGGGATAGAGGCCGAGCGCCTCGCGACGCCTCATCGGAACGGCCCGGTGTCTCGGTTGCGTTGGACGCTCATGCGGCGCCGGAATCCATGAAATCGGCCGCTCCGTGAAGCGATTTCTCGAAAGAGCTGTGTCTTGTCTCCCCGACGGCGGCAAAGCGCGGCGTTTCTGTCATCGAAGTTTCATGGGCTGTCGGCAGATGCTTGCCCGGCGGGCCGCCTGCAGTTCATCCTCTCGGGCAGCGTTCGAGGGCCCGCGCGTCCGTGAAGGGAAACCGGATCATGTCGGCGGCAAACGAAGCGGTCGCCGTGGCGGCACAAGGCGAGGCCACCGGAACGTCGGATGGCCGAGGCGCGCAGAAGGACCGCGCGGGCAAGACCGTCAAGCGGCTGCGTCCCCCGGCGGCCAAGAGCGTCGGCTGGGCGCTGGTCCAGGCGGCGCGGCTGCATCGCGCCCGGGTTGGCGACCGGCTCGCCGAACTCGACCTGTTCGCCGGCCAGGAGCAGGTGGTGCAGGCGCTCGCCGCCGCCGGCAGCATGACCATGGGCGATCTCGCCGCGACCCTGCGGGTGCGCCCACCCACCGCCTCGAAGACGATCTCGCGGCTCGCCGCCCTCGGCTTCGTCGAGCGCCGGGCCGAGGCCGGTGACGGGCGCATCGTGCGCGTGCGCCTGACCGAGACCGGGATGGCCAAGGCCGCCGCCATCGAGCGCATCTGGGACGAGGTCGAGGCCGAACTGCTCGAAGACTTCGACAACAAGGAGCGGCGCCGCCTGCGCAAGCTCCTGCGCCGCGTCGCCCGCAACCTCGCGGAAGCCGCGGGCGTGAGCGGCCACGAGGAAGCCGATTCCGAAATCGACGGCGAGGTCGACGACGAGGACGAGGCCCTGCTGGGATCGGCGGCCTCCGACGCGGTGGCGCGATCATAGGGTGCCGTCCCGGAAGGCGGGCCGGCTTGTCCGAACCCGCTGAGAAACGAGCGCCCGGAAACAGGCGCCCGTCCGACGGTTTCAGGCCCGACCGACCGGCACCATGTCGGCAAGCTCGCGCCGGGGCGGATGTGCGAGGGCGGCGGCCAGCATCGCTTCCAGGACGATGAGGTCGGTTTCCGGATCGGGTTCCCAGCCGCAGGCGCAATGTCCGTCCGGCCCATGCGCGGCGGCCACCTGCCGGTAGAGCGTGCCGACGGTGCGCGCCGCCGCCTCCAGCGCGGCCATGACATGCATCGGTTCCCGCTGAAGCGCCTGCCAGAAGGCGACGGTGAGCGCCCGCTCCAGCATCCCCTGCGCGTGTCGCTCCGCCGCGTCGGAGGGAGGCGTGCCGAGACCGGCGCTCATGCCCGAACCTCCGTCCGCATCCGCGCCCGGGCTTCGACCGGCACGAGGCGCGGCGGCGTCGCGTCTCCGGGCTCGAGCCCGACCAGGGTTTCGAGGCCCCCCCGACTCAGCGCGAGGGAGGAGCCGTCCCACCACGCGAGACGGACGGCTTCCAGCACGTTTTCGAGAGTCGCGAGCAGAGCGGCGAGGCCGCCCGCGCTGTCGCGAACCGGGGGCGGCCTATCGGCCCGTGCGGGCCACCGGCCGTCGTGAGAGACGTTCGGGAACAGGAGAATGTGCGCCATGGGTCCACCATGGCTCCAACTATAGTTGGTATGCAAGCATTCTCTAAAACATTGGAAATACTTTAAATATCCTCTATTTTGAGCTGTTACAGCATCGATTTAGAACAATTCAATCGGCGCTGGAAAACTCCCGTCCCGTCTCGGCTTGGCCGAGACGCTCATCGCACGGGTTGATCGAAGGAGGTTGTGGGGAAGGGCTCGTCCCGGAGGGTGAAGTGCCACCATTCCTGGGCATAGGGGACGAAGCCGGCGCGAATCATCGCGTCGCGCAGGCGGCGGCGGTTGCGGGCCTGCTCCGGGGAGAGGCCAGGAAAATCGGTCGCCGACGCCTCGTCGAACAGGTCGAAGGGGGTGCCCATGTCGAGCTCGGCCCGGTCGGCGCGGCGCACCAGCGTCAGATCCACCGTCGAGCCGCGGGAATGCGACGAGCGCTCGGCGATGTAGCCGAGGCGGAAGAGATCGGCCTTGTCGGTCCGCGGGTAGTAGGCGGGCTTCATGCGCGTGTCGGCGGGGTCGCGCGCCCAGGCCGCGAAATCCGCGACCGCGCGGCGCGGGCGGTAGCAGTCGAACACCTTGAGGCCGAGACCCTCGGGCGCCAGCGCCGCCTGGACCGTCGCCAGCGCCCGCGCCGCCTGCGGCGTCAGCAGGCAGCGCGGCGCCTCGTAGCCGGCGATGGGGCGGCCGATGAAATTGTCGGAGCCGGCATAGCGCAGGTCGAGGACAAGGCCCGGCACCACGCCGCCCGCATCGACGAAGGGGCCGGCCTCCGTCGCGGCGGGCTGGGCGGCGGCGAGGGCGAGGCCCGTCAGGACCGTGCGCATCAGGTCCGCCATGCCAGCAATCCCGCGCCGGCGGCGATCAGCGCGACGCCGGCCCAGTGATGCGGCGCGAGGCGCTCGCCGAGGAAGAGGACGCCGAATACCGCGACCAGGACGACGCTCAGCTTGTCCAGCGGGGCGACGCGGGCGGCCTCGCCCAGGGCCAACGCCCGGAAGTAGCAGAGCCAGGACGCACCGGTGGCGAGCCCCGACAGGGTCAGGAAGACGAGGTTTTTCGTCGAAACACGGCCAAGATCCGACGCCTGTCCCGCGGTGACGACGATGGCGCCCGTCAGCAACAGGATCACCACGGTCCGGATGAAGGTCGCCACGTCCGGCGCCACGCCGTCGATTCCGACCTTGGCGAGGATCGCGGTGGCGGCGGCGAACCCGGCCGAGAGCAGGGCCCAGAACCGCCACGACAGGAGAAGATCAGCCACGGGAAGCCTCCGCTACAGGGCGTGGCGCATGACGACCAGCGCCAGGGCCAGCCCGCCGATCCCCGCCAGCACCGAGACGAGGACGTAGGCGAGGGCCGCGAGCCCGTCGCCGCGCTCCATCAGGGTGACGGCCTCGAGAGAGAAGGTCGAGAAGGTGGTGAAGCCGCCCAGGATCCCGGTCGCCACGAACAGCCGGGCCTGGAGGGGGCCGCCGCGCGCGGCCATCCAGCCGGTGACGATCCCCATCAGGACCGAGCCGACGATGTTGATGCCGAGCGTGCCCCACGGGAAGCTCGATCCGAGCCGCACGGCCCAGAGATTGACCCCGTGGCGCAGCACACCGCCGAGGCCGGCACCGAGGAAGACGAGGAGGGTGTTCAAGTCTGAAGGCTCGGGAAGGGGCGCCGGGTGATCACCTCGGTCGACGAGGTGTGGCGCCGGACGCAGGCTGACGATCTTACAGACGCTTTCCCGTTCATCACAGCCGTCAGTCCGGGGCCGCGTCGCGGAACCCGGAAACCACCCGTGATGCGTCGTTGAAAGCAGGGCGTCGCGGCCGGTCGTGGAGTCCGGGTTCGCCTTCGGCGCCCCGGAATGACGATCGCCGGAATGCTGCGCCGCCGCCGCGATCGGACGGCTCTTCGATCTGTCGACGCGCCCGCCTTGCGCGGAAGCCAATCCGACGAGAGGGACCCACCGACGGAGCCGGTGGGTCCCTTCGGTTCATGACGGTGCTGATCAGCCCTCGCCGATGACCTTGTCCGGCGTGATCGGCAAGTGGCGGATGCGCTTGCCGGTGGCGTGGAAGACCGCGTTCGAGATCGCAGCGGCCACGCCGACGATACCGATCTCGCCGAGACCCTTCACGCCGAGCGGGTTCGCCTTGTCCTCCTCGTCCACGAAGATCACGTCGAGGTCGTGAATGTCGGCGTTCACCGGCACGTGGTACTCGCCGAGATTGTGGTTCATGAACCGGCCGATGCGGTGATCGAGCATCGATTCCTCGTGCAACGCCGAACCGATGCCCATGACGATTCCGCCCAGGATCTGGCTGCGGGCCGTCTTGAGGTTGAGGATCTTGCCCGCCGCGATGGCCGAGATCACGCGGGTGCAGCGCACGATCCCGAGCTCCTCGTCGATCTTCACCTCCGCGAAGATCGCCGAATGGGTATAGGCCTCGTATTGCTGGGCGAAGTCCTTGTCCGGAGCGGCCTCGCCGGTCGCCTCGAGCTTCTGCGTTCCGGTCGCCTTCAGGACGTCGGCCAGCGCCACGCTCTTCGAAGGATCGCCCGTCACCTCGATGCGGCCGTTCGAGAACACCACGCGCTCGAAATCGGCGTTGGCCAGCGGCGAGTTCTCCATGCCGCGGGCGAGCTTGAACGCCTGCTCGGCGATGTCGCGGCAGGCCTTCATCACGGCTGTGCCCGACGAGGCCGCCGTCCACGAGCCGCCCGCCACGGGGGCTTTGGCGAGGGTGGTGTCGCCGAGCTTGGTCGTGACATGGTCCAGCGGCAGGCCGAGCGTGTCGGCGGCGATCTGAGTCAGGATCGTGTAGGTGCCGGTGCCGAGATCGCCCGTCTGGTTGCCGACCTCGAGCCGGCCGTCGGCGGTGAGCACCGCGTGGGCGCTCGACTGCATCATCATCGATTCCCAGATGCCGGTCGCCATGCCCCAGCCGACGAGTTCGCGGCCCTCGCGCATGGAGCGCGGCTCAGGGGTGCGGCGGCTCCAGCCGAAACGTTCGGCGCCCTGGCGGAAACACTCCTTGAGCGCCTTGGAGCCGAACGGCTTCTCCTCGGTCGGATCGCTCTCGGTGTAGTTCTTCAGCCGCAGCGCGATCGGATCCTGGCCGGTGGCGTAGGCCAGCTCGTCCATCGCCGTCTCGATGGCGTAGACGCCGGTCACGGCACCCGGCGCGCGCATGTCGCCCGGCGTCGGAGTGTCGAGCTTGGCCAGGCTGTAGGTGAGCTTGACGTTGTCGCAGTCGTAGAGCACGCCCGACCAGTTGACGACGACCTCCTGATAATCCTCGTAAGACGAGGTGCCCTGCACCGCGTCGTGCCTGAGCGCGGTGAGCTTGCCCGAGCGGTCCGCGCCGAGCGAGACGGTCTGAAGCGCCTCAGAGCGGTAGGTGAAGGACCACATCTGGTCGCGGGTCAGCGTCACCCGCACCGAGCGCCCGAGATCCTTGGCCGCCAGCATCGCCAGAAAGAGCTGGTATTGCGGGCGAAGGCCCGAGCCGAAGCCGCCGCCGAGATAGGGGTTCAGGACCCGCACCTGCTCCGGCTTCAGGCCGAAGGCGCTGGCGATATAGTCGTGGGTGTTCGAGACGCCCTGGATCTTGTCGTAGACGGTGTAGGTGCCGTCCTTCTCCACCACGACGGTGGAGGCGTGCGGCTCCATCGGGTTGTGGTGCTCGTCGGCCATCCGGTACTGGCCGTTCACGCGGATCTCCGCGGCGTCGAACGCCGTCTCGGCGTCGCCCCACGGCTCCGGCGGCGGCTTGATGCCGGCCCGCTTCATCGGCGGATCGTAGGCCTCGGGCGCCTGCGCCGCGAGGTCGGTGCGGGGCGCCACGACCCCGTAATCGACCCGCACCAGGGAGGCGGCGTAGCGCGCCGTCTCGAAATCCTCGGCCACGACGAGGGCCACCGGCTGGCCGGAGAAGACGATCCGGTTGGTCGCGAGCGCCTGGAACGGCGCGCCGGGGGGCGCCACCGCGTCCTGGTAATCCTCCGGGTTGTCGGAGGTGGCCGGGCGGTTCTCGTGGGTGATCACCTTGATGACGCCGGGCACCGCCTCCGCGGCGGAGGCGTCGATGCTCCGGATGCTGCCCTTGGCAATGGCGCTCGACACGACCACGCCGTAGGCGAGGTCGGGCGCGGCGAACTCGCCGGCATACTTGGCGAGACCCGTGACCTTGGCCGGGCCGTCGACGCGGCTGACGGCGCTGCCGACGAACCGGTCGCGGCCAGCCGCCGTGCTGATCTGAACGGTCATGGACGGCTCCTTACTGGATGCGCTTGTCGGACTGGGATTGGGGCGTGCCGGCGGCGGCCTGCTCCAGGCCCCGGACGATGGCGCGGCGCGCCAGCTCGATCTTGAAGCCGTTGGTCGATTGCGGCTTGGCCTCGCGCAGGACGAGGTCGGCGGCCGCCTTGAAGCTCTCGCGCGTCGCCGGCCTGCCCTGCAGCAGGGCCTCGGCGTCCGTGTTGCGCCAGGGCTTGTGAGCGACGCCCCCGAGCGCGAGGCGCGCGGTGCGGATGGTCTGCCCGTCGAGTTCGAGCGCGGCCGCGACCGAGACCAGCGCGAAGGCGTAGGAGAGCCGGTCGCGCAGCTTCAGATAGGTATGGTGCCCGGCAAAGCCCCTGGCCGGCAGATCGACGGAGACGATGATCTCGCCGGGCGCGAGGTTGGTGTCCTTGGCCGGATCGTCACCCGGCAGGCGGTGGAACTCGGCGAACGGGATCGCGCGGTCGCCCTGCGGCCCGCTGACCCGCACCGTCGCCTCCAGTGCGGCCAAAGCCACGCACATGTCGGAAGGGTGGGTGGCGATGCAGTGCTCGCTGGTGCCGAGGATCGCGTGGATGCGGTCGACGCCGCCGATCGCCGAGCAGCCGGTGCCGGGCTCGCGCTTGTTGCAGGGCGTGGCCGTATCGTAGAAGTAGTAGCAGCGGGTGCGCTGCAGCAGGTTGCCGCCGGTGGAGGCCGCGTTGCGCAGCTGCGCCGAGGCGCCGGCCAGGATCGCGTCCGCCAGCAGCGGGTAGCGTTCGCGGATGCGGGTGTCGTAGGCGAGCGCCGCGTTGGTCACGAGCGCGCCGATGCGCAGGCCCCCGTCGCGCTCCTCGATCTTGTCCAGCGGCAGCCGGGTGATGTCGATGAGCTTTCCCGGCCGCTCGACATCGTACTTCATCAGGTCGATGAGGTTGGTGCCGCCGGCGATGAAACGGGCCGCCGGATCGCTGCCGAGCGCCTGCACCGCCTCCGCCACCGTGCTGGGACGGACGTAATCGAAGCGGTTCATCGGGCGCCTCCCTGCTGCATCACCTCTTCGATCGCGTCGACGATGTTGGTGTAGGCACCGCAACGGCAGATGTTGCCGCTCATCGCCTCGCGGATCTCGTCGCGGGTCTTGGCGTGGCCCTCGTTCATCATTCCGACGGAGGAGCAGAGCTGACCCGGGGTGCAGTAGCCGCACTGGAAGGCGTCGTGCTCGACGAAGGCTTCCTGGATCGGGTGGAGGCTGTTCGTGCCCTCGCGATGGGCGAGGCCGGCCAGACCCTCGACGGTGGTGATCTCCGCGCCGTCCTTCATCACGGCGAGCGTGAGGCAGGAATTGATGCGCGTGCCGTTCACCAGCACGGTGCAGGCGCCGCACTGACCATGGTCGCAGCCCTTCTTGGTGCCGGTCAGGTCGAGGCGCTCGCGCAGGAGGTCGAGCAGCGTGGTCCAGGGCGCCACCTGAAGCTCGCGCCGCTCGCCATTGATGGTGAGCGTGATGCCGATTGTCCCGACGGCGCCGGGCGAACCGCTGTCGATGAGCATGGTTACATCCGTGATGAGGCGCGAGCCCCACACGGACGAAGCGCGGGCCGGGAGGCTTCGCGAGGACCGAACAGGGAGCGCGTCTTGAAAGGGCGCGGTCTTGAGGGCCCGCGCCGGGTCGTGTCGATAACCATTCCAAGGTGACCCTGTTCCGCTCGGCCGTTGGAGCCGACGGACCGACCCGATCACGGGCCGGCGGGATGCTGGGCGGCTTCCCGTCGGGGGAGGGGCGAAGGGCCGGGTGAAGGGCGGGGTTACGCGCGGCGAGAAGCTCGGCTAACGCTTGCCCCGCACGCCGACTTCGAGGAGCCGCCATGGCCGATGCACTCGACCCCGTCCTCAACGACATCGACCGCGATCTGGACAACAGCCTGGAGCGGCTGTTCGCGTGGCTGCGCATCCCCTCGATCTCGACCGACTCGGCCTATGCCGGCCATTGCCGCGAGGCGGCGCAGTGGCTGGAAGGGAACCTGACTGCGCTCGGCTTCGAGACCAGCGTCGAGGAGACCTCGCTCCACCCCGTCGTTCTGGCCCACCGCCCGAAGCCGGGCGCGCCGCACGTGCTGTTCTACGGCCATTACGACGTGCAGCCGGTCGATCCGCTGAATCTCTGGCGGACCTCGCCGTTCGACCCCCGCATCGAGGAGGCGGACGGCACGAAGCGGATCGTCGCCCGCGGCGCATCCGACGACAAGGGTCAGGTGATGACCTTCGTCGAGGCCTGCCGCGCGCATCTCGCCATGAACGGCGATCTGCCGGTCGGGGTCACCATCCTCATCGAGGGAGCGGAGGAGAACGGCTCCCAAGGACTGCCCGAATGGGTCGAGGCCAATCGCGAGCGGCTGAAGGCGGATGTGGCGCTCGTCTGCGACACCGGCATGTGGGACCGCGAGACCCCGCAGATCACGACCTCGCTGCGCGGCCTCGCCTATTATGAGGTCAAGGTCACCTGCGCCGACCGCGACCTCCATTCCGGCTTCTTCGGCGGCGCCGCGGCGAATCCGATCCACGTGCTGTCGCGGATCATCGCCGACCTGCACGACGCGGATGGCCGCGTGACCCTGCCGGGCTTCTACGACGGCGTACGCGAGCCGCCGCCGGACCTGCTGGAGCAGTGGCGCTCGCTCGGGCTGACGCCCGAGAAATTCCTGGGGCCGATCGGCCTGAAGCAGCCGGCGGGCGAGCGCGGGCGGCTGCCGATCGAGCTGATCCAGTCGCGGCCGGCCTGCGACGTGAACGGCATCATCGGCGGCTATACGGGCGAGGGGACCAAGACCGTCATCGCGTCCCAGGCCTCCGCGAAGGTCTCGTTCCGCCTCGTCGACGACCAGGACCCGGAGCAGCTCTCGAAGACCTTCGAGGCCTTCGTGCGCGAGCGCGTGCCCGCCGACTGCTCGGTGGAGGTGATCTGCTACAAGGGCTCGCGGGCGGTGGCTCTGCCCTACGACATGCCGCAGCTCGCGGCCGCGCAAGCAGCCCTCTCGGCCGAATGGGGCCGCGAGGCGGTGGCGGTGGGCGCCGGTGGCTCGATCCCGATCGTCGGCGATTTCAAGCGTATCCTCGGGCTCGACACCCTGCTGATCGGCTTCGGCCTCGACGACGACCGCATCCACTCGCCCAACGAGAAGTACGAGCTGACGAGCTTCCACAAGGGCACACGCTCCTGGGCGCGGATCCTCTCGGCGCTGGCCGAGGCGTGATGCCGGATCGGATGGGCGAGCGTCGGCTTCTCCGGCTGGGATCTGCGGCAGCATGAATGCGGCTGCCCTCTCCGGACTGTCGAGCGGTGCCCCTGCGTCGCTGCCCGGCCAGCTGATCGAGGCCGCGCCCGACGCCTGCGTGCTGCGCTTCCCCCTGCCGCCCTCGCTGCCGATCCCGCTGTACGTGTCGGCGCCCGAAGGTGTGCGTCTGGTGACCTGGGCCCTGGACGGGCTCGGCGCCGGTGCGACGGAGGGGCCCGTCTGCCTGCTGGTGCTCGAAGGCGCCGGCGCCGCCCTGCGCGACGGCGTGACCGTCGCCACCCATTTCCGCGATCTCGCGGTGCAGCCCGCCCCCGCCTGGGCCGACGCCCTCAGCGCAGCCGAGCGGATCCTCCTCGCGCGGGCGCTGCTTTCCGCGGGCACCGCCGGCCTCGCGCCGCTCGGACGCCTGTTCGGTCTCGTCGAGGCGGCGATCGCCGCGCTGCCGGTCGCCGAGGATGCGCCGGATCTCGCGGACGAGGACAGCGGCTGGTCGCTCGGCGGTACGGCGGTTCCGCACGGCCTGCTGTTTCGCACCCGCGCCGGCTGGGGCTGTGCCAGGGTCGCGCGCTCACGCCTGCGCTTCGGCAATCATCCGAGCAAGCATCCGCGCCAGAACCTGACGCTCGAACCCGTCTGGGGGGCGCCTCCCGAGGGTCTGCCCGAGCGCTCCTACGCGCTCAGTGCCCACGGCTTCACGGCGCTGACGAGATGAGCTTCGTGACGCATATGGGCCTCGTGACGCGATGGGCCGCCTGATGCCGCCCGACAGGCCGGACAAGCCCGCGATCCTCGTGCTCGCGCCGATGCCGGCGGCGCCCGTGAGTGCCGGCAACCGGCGCCGGCTCGCGGCCACCTGCGAGGCGCTGACCCGCGGCGGCTTCGCCATCGACCTCGCCTATTACGCCCACGAGGATCAGATCTACCGCCGTTTCGGCCAGCACCCGCCGACCGACTTTCGGGCGATGGAAGCGACGTGCCGGAACGTCTTCCTGATCGAGGCGCGGACCGTGATTCCGCTCAAGACGCGCGCGACTTCGTTCGGGATCGACGAGTGGTGCCCCGACGAGGTCGGCGCGTTCGTCGCGTGGTATCTCTCGGCCTATCCCGACACCGGCGCGGCGCTGGTCAACTACGTCTTCCTCTCGCGCGCCCTGGAGCGGGTGCCGCCGGGCGTGTTGACGCTCATCGACACCCACGACCGCTTCGCCGGCCGCCAGAACCAGTACCGGCCGTTCCGCGCCGAGCCGAACTTCTTCTACACCGACGCGGCCGGTGAGGCGCAGGGGCTGTCGCGAGCCGACGTCGTGCTGGCGATCCAGGCGGCGGAAGCGGGCATTTTCGCCGGCCAGACCGACAGCCGCGTCCTGCTTCTGCCGCCGCATTTTCCCGCGCGGAAATCCTTCTCCGTGCCCGATCAGGTCAAGCGGATCGGCTTCCTCGGCCACGGCAACGATCCGAACCTGTTCTCCATCGGCCGGTTCATCCGCGTCTGGCGCGACGGCTGGACACCGGATCGGCCCGAGCTCGTCATCGCCGGCGAGATCTGTCGCAGCCTGCCCGGCGTCGAGGGACCGGGCGTGCGGCTGCTCGGCTATCTCGACCGGCTCGACGAGTTCTACGCGCAGGCCGATCTCGTCGTGGCGCCGATGCTCATGGGTTCCGGGCTCAAGATGAAGGTCGGCGAGGCGCTCTCCTTCGGTCGCCCGGTGATCGGCACCGAGATCGGACTCGAAGGCTTCGAGCCCGAGGCGCCGGCCCATCGCTGCCGCGACGCGGAGGCGGTGAAGGAAGTGGTGCTGGCGGTGGCCGACGATGCCGACGCGCTGGCGCACCTGACGCGGGCGAGCGAGGCGCTGTTCACCCGCTACGCCGCGGCGGCCCTGGCGGCGGAAGCGGAGCTGACCGGGCTGCTGAGGGCGCGTTGCGGTGACCGTGCCCTCGCCTCGCCCGCCAGGCAGGATGTGGGGCAGGGAACTCCTGAAGCGGAGCGAGCAGACACGTTCCGAGGCGGCAGCCTCGTTCTGACCTGCGAGACCTCCGCCCGCTCCCTGCCCGCCGCCGACCCTGATCTCGGGGTGCTGGTCGCTACCGAACGAAGGCCGGGACAGGGCACGGCGGACGTCTACACACCCCGGCGGCAGCGCTGGTTCGCCCGTGCGGACGCCTCCGTCGACGGCGCGCCGCCGGATCTCGGCGCCCTCGACGTCGCCCTCTCGCCCGAATGGGTGCGTGACCGTAAGCTGCCGCCCGAGACCCGCGTCGCGCTCGCCCGCAGCTTCGCGGGCATCCAGGCCGATTGGGAGACGCGAGGCCGGATCGTCGGCCGCGCGGGGGATCGCATCGAGATCGCGACCCTGCTGCCCGGCGTGCTCGTCAACGGCACCCATCCGGCGGTGGCCTTCCTGATCGCGGAGGAGGGGGCTTCCGAACTGCGCCTCGAACGGGTCACGCCGCTCCACCGGCGCGGGACTGACATCTATGCCGATCTCACCGGCCGTCTGCCCGCGCCGCTCCCCGTGAGCCTGTCCTTCCGCGCGGCTTCCATGCCGTCGGACGGCCGCCGCCTCCTGTTCCTCACCGATGACGGGATCGGCCGGATCTTCCTGGCGGAGGACGCGGCCCAACCCATGACCGGACCATGAGCGAGATTCCCGCCGTTCCCCTGCTCGACACCGTCGATCCCGGTATCGGGCGCCGCGCGGCGCTCGCCGAGGCCGCGCTGATCTTCGACGCGATCGTCCGCAACGGCGTTCGCCTCGCCTTCGCGCCGCAGCCTGAGCCGGACGTCTCCATCGTCATCGTCGCCCGCGACGCCCGCCACCTCCTGGCACTCACCCTCACCCGCCTCTGCGCGGGGCAGGTTCTGGCCGGCGTCAGCTTCGAAGTCGTGCTGGTCGACAACGCCTCGGCGCCGGAGACCCGCGGCCTCTACCGGCATCTCGACGGGGTCACGCTGATCGAGAACGCCACCAACACCGGCTTCGGCCCCGCCTGCAACGCCGGCGCGGCGCGGGCGCGGGGGCGCTACATCCTGTTCCTCAACCCGGATGTCGATCTCCTGCCCGGCGCGCTGGCGGCGATGGTCGCGACCTTCCGCGAGTACGAGGGCACCGGCATCGTCGGCGCCCGACTCGTCTTCCCTGGCGGCGTTCTGCAGGAATCCGGCGCGGGCTTCCGCGACGATGCCGGGCTCACCCATCCGCACGGCCGCGGCAACGCCGACCCCTTCGCCCCCGAGCACGCCGCGACCCGCGATGTCGGCTACGTCTCGGGCGCCGTGCTGATGATCGAGCGGGACCTGTTCGAAGGCCTGGGCGGCTTCGACCCGCTCTTCGCCCCGGCCTATTTCGAGGACACCGACCTCTGCCTGCGCTGCCATCAGGCCGGGCGGCGGGTGATCGTGCAGCCGCGGGCCACGGCGATCCACTACGAGAACGCCACCAGCGCCCGCCGCGAGGATGTGGAGGCCCTGCTCGATCGCAACCGCGCCCGCTTCCTCGACCGCCACCGCGCGAACCTGTTCGCGCAAGGGCCGCAACCGAGGGGAACGGGCCTCCTCGACCACGATCCCTGGCGCCTGCGCGTGCTCTACGTGGATGACCGGGTGCCGCATCTCGATCTCGGCGCCGGCCTGCCGCGGGCCAACGCCATCCTCAACGCCATGGCGGGTCTCGGCTACGCGGTGACCTTCTTCCCGAACTACGAGGCGGATGCGGAGGAGGCGCAGCGCTACCGCGATCTCGATGAGCGCATCGAGATCGCCTATGCCAGCGGCGACGACGGCTTTGCCCGCCTGATCACCGAGCGGCGCGACCATTACGACGTGCTGTGGGTCAGCCGGCCGCACAACATCCTGTTCGTCACGCAGGCGCTGCACGCCGCCGGACTCGACCCGCGGGGCTTCGTGCGATCGAAAGTGATCTTCGACTCGGAAGCCCTGTTCGCGCTGCGCGACTTCGTGACCGGGGCCGCGACCTCGGGCAGCGCGGTCGCCGCCGATCTGGCGTGGCAGGCCGAGCGTGAGACGCGCCTGTTCGGCCTCGCCGACGCCGTGGTCTGCGTCTCGCCCGCAGAGGCGCGGGTGCTCGCCCGCTACAGCGCCTGCAACGCCACCGTGCTCGGCCACGCCCTGACGCTGCCGGAGGCGCCGACGCCGGGTTTCGCGTCGCGGAGCGGTTTCGTCTTCGTCGGCGCGCTCGCCCGCGAGGGCCAGCCCAACGTCGATTCCCTCGATTGGTTTTTCGGGAGCGTCTGGCCCCTCGTGCGCGGTGCGCTGCCGGAGGCGGCGCTGACGATCGTCGGCGGAATCGCGCCGGAGATCCGGGAGCGCTACGCCCGGGAGCCGGGCGTGCGGGTCACCGGCCGGGTGCCGCAGACCGAGCCCTATCTCGATGCCGCCCGCGTCTTCCTGGCGCCCACGCGCTTCGCCGCCGGCATCCCGCACAAGGTCCACGAGGCGGTGGCGCGGGGGCTCCCCTGCGTCGTCACGCCGATCCTCGCCGATCAGGTCGGTTGGGAGGATGGCGCCGGCCTTCTCGTCCGCGATTGGCGCGATCCGAAGCCCTTCGCCGAGGCGCTGGTGGCGCTCTACGAGGACGCCGCCCTTTGGGATCGCGTCCGGACGGAGGGAGGACGGAGAATCGCCGCGGATTGCGACGCCGGTGCCTTCGCGACGGCGATCCGGGCGCTCTGCGAGGCGCAGGTGGTGGCATGAGCACCTCTCCCGTCGCCCGCCTCGTCGGCCTCGCCACCAGCCTCCTGCGCCGCGCCGTGATCGGCCGCGTGCCGAAGCTGTTCGACGCCGCCTATTACCGTGAACGCAATCCGCGTGTCGCGCGCAGCGGTCTCGACCCGTTCCTGCACTATGCGTGGTTCGGCGCCCGCCGGGACCGCAACCCGAGCGCGGACTTCGACACCGCCTTCTACCGCCGCCAGAGCGGCCGGACCCGGCTCGATCCTGTCCGCCATTACGGGCAGATCGGCGCAAAGCAGGGCCTCGATCCGAGCCCCGGCTTCAGCACGAGCCTCTATCTCGCCCGCTACCCCGACGTGGTCGCGGCCGGAATCAACCCGCTGCTGCATTTCCGCACCGACGGCCGGGCGGAAGGGCGCGAGGCGGCACCCTCGCCGATCGAGCCCGATCGCCTGCGGGCACTCGACGGCGTGGCCGAGGACCATGTTCTCACCTTGCCCGAGGCGGAGGGCGGGCGCTTCGCCCTGACGCTGCTGCGCGAGAGTCCGCTCGACGGCGCCGCGGATTTCGCGCCACGCTTCTGCCTTCAGCTCTGCGTCGACGGCGTCGAGTACGACGCCCTGCTCGACGCGTTCCGCGCCTTCGAGACAGGCGGGCAGGAGGCCGTGGCCCTTGAGATCGACACCGGCGCCGGTCCGCACCCGCCGATGCCGACCCAGCTCCTCGCCTTCGAGCGCTGCTTCGTCTCGCGCGAGCGCGACGGCCGGGTGCTGCGTCTGCGCTACGCCGAGATGCGGGCCTGGGACCTGCGGCTCAAGCGCCCCGGCGTGGCGGCGGTGTTTTCCGGCGGCCATTTCTCCACACAGCGTTTCGCGAAGGGGGAGGGGTGGCCGGCGGCCTGATCCCCGCCCGGCATCCGGGAAACCGGGGCGGCGACGCGCGTTCCTCCGTGAAGGACGCGAGCAGGTTCATCACCATGAGCGACGACGACCGCCAGCCGCGCGCGGAGCGCCCCGATTCGACCGGGACCAATTCCAGGCCCCGCGACACCACCATCGGCCAGACCGGCGAGGGCATCCCCGACGATAGCGGGCGGCCGGTGCAGGTGGACGAGGCGGAGGCCAAGCGGATCGAGGAGAAGATCCGCAAGCTCTGAGGGTGGCGCGGAGCTCTTCTGCCACCGTCGCGATCCGGATCGCGGACGCCGAGCCTCGCGATGACGGAGAGGAGGACCCATCCGTCATCGCGAACGTCGACGAGCCAAGCCGGCAGCGCGAGGGTCGGCCTCCGTCCTGAGGCCTTCTCCGCCTCAGACCGTCCGCTCGGAAAAGATCGCCTTCTTGACGATGGCGTGGACGCCCCAATTGCCGTCGACGACCTGGGTGATGCCGAAATCGACGGCGACCGACATCAGCGAAATCGCCTCGTCCTCGGTCAGACCCTTCGCCTGCATCAGGAACTGACGCATCTTGCGGAAGGCATCGCGCATGGCGAGGTCGATGGAGGATTTCTGGAAGATCGCGTTCTGCGCGTCCGGCCCGAGATCCTTCAGATAGTTCGGGTAGCTGAAGCCCGAGAGCACCCAATCCTCGCTCGTCTCGATCATCGGGAAGTCGAGGGCCTCCAGCGAGGTGCCGGCGAGATCGGCCTTCTTGTGCAGGATGAACTGAAAGGTGCCGGTGAGCGAGCACTCGATCGCCGTGCCGCACAGCTCCGAATCCCCCTGGCTCGCATGGGGGTCGCCCACCGAGAACAGCGCGCCGGGCACGGCGACGGGGTAGTAGAGCGTCGCGCCCTTGCCGATGCGCCAATTGTCGATGTTGCCGCCGGTGTAGCTCGGCGGGATCGAGTTCACCATGTCGGCCTCGGACGGCGCCAGGCCCATCGTGCCGAAATGCGGGCGGATCGGCACGCGGATGCCCTTGAGCACGTCGAAGCTGCGCCGGGTCTTGGTGTGATCGACCGGTAGGCCGGGATAATCGATCGTCGGGTGGTCACGCCCGTCGGGATCGGTGACGCCCGGCCAGGGAAAGCTGTAGACGGCCTTGGCCCAGTCGCGTTCGCCGCTGGCATCGACCTCGTAGATCGTGACGACCTCGCGTTTGTTGCCTCCCAGCATGTCGTTGTAGTGGTAGCCCCACCACGCCGCGGCGTTGCTGCCGAAGGTCCGGCCCCTGAATTTCGGGTTGGCGGAGGGGCGCGGCGCGACGTCGAGGATGCGCACCTCCAGAACGTCGCCGGGCTCCGCCCCGCGGATCGCCACCGGGCCGGTGCAGATATGGACGCCGAGCCCGCCGCCGGGGCCGAGCTTGGAATCCTCCGGCCCCGCGCCGCGGCGGGCGACGCCCTTACGCTCCTTGGTCCAGAGGAACACGCTCTCGGCGCCGGGATCACCCGTCACCATGCGCTCGGCATCGTCGTTGGCGTGGTGGGTCAGCGTCTCGATGGTGACGAAATCACCTGATTCGATCTCGACCTGGGGTTTGAGCTTCTTCGAGAAGTAGCCCCAGTGCACGGTCTCGGCATTGGCCGGGAGGTGGTAGTGCGCGGTCTGCTTCAGCCGGCCCGCGCTGCTCTGCGCCAGCGCCGGGCTCACCAGCGTGAGCCCGCTTGCAGCGAGGGCGGCGGCCCCTCCGGTCGCGACGAAACCGCTCTTCAGGAAGGCACGCCGTTCCGGCTCCATGTCGCGCCGATAGCGCAGCCGATGCTCGGCGAAGGCGGCACAGGTCGGGTCGTCACCAAGGCACATTGCAGACTCCAGGCGCGTTCAACGCATGGATCTGAATGCAAAATCACAGCCAAGCTCGAGGTCCGTCGCCCGGCTCGGGCGACGGACCTCGATCTGCGGGGCTCACTCCGAGAGCGGCCCGGCGCCCGGCTCGGCTTCGGGGGCGGCGTCCTGTACGGCTCCGGCCTGGGCCTCGACCACCGCCGCGGCGGTGACGTTGACGATGCCGCGCGCCGTCACGGAGGGCGTGAGGATGTGCGCCGGCTTGGCCGGTCCGATCAGCAGGGGGCCGACCGGCAGGGCGTCGGCGAGCACCTTGGCGAACTGGAAGGCGATGTTGGCGGCGTCCAGGTTCGGGAAGACGAGGATGTTGGCCGCACCCTTCCAGTTCGAACCCGGAAGAACCCGGTCGCGCACGAGTTCGGACAGGGCCGAATCCGCCTGCATCTCGCCGTCGGCCTGGACGTCCGGCGCGCGGGCCTGGATCAGTTCGAGGGCGCGACGCATCTTCTTGGCCGAGTCCGAGTCCGACTGACCGAAATCGGAGTGGCTCAGGAGGGCGACCTTCGGCGTAAGACCGAAGCGGCCAACATGGTTGGCGCAGGCGATGGCGACGTCGGCGATCTCCTCCGCGCTCGGATTCTGGCGGACATGGGTGTCGGCCAGGAAGTAGGCGCCCTTCTTCGTCACGATGAGGCTCATCGCGGCGAAGTCGAGGAGATCCGGCGCGAGGCCGATGATGTCGCGGATGACGCGCAGGCGGGTCTCGAACCGGCCCTCGAGGCCGCAGATCAGGGCATCCGCCTCGCCCCGGCGCACGGCCAGCGCGCCGATCACCGTGCTGTTGGTGCGCACCAGCGTCCGCGCGAGGTCCGGCGTGATGCCGCGCCGCCCGGCGACCTCAAGGTAGGTCGAGACGTAGGCGCGGTAGCGCGGATCGTCTTCCGGGTCGATCAGGTCGAAATGCTCGCCGTGGCGAAGGTCGAGGCCGAAGCGCTTGATGCGGGTCTCGATCACCCGCGGACGACCGACCAGGATGGGGCGTGCCACCTTGTCCTCGACGACGACCTGGGCCGCGCGCAGCACCCGCTCGTCCTCGCCCTCGGCGTAGATGACGCGCTTGGGGTTGTCCTTCGCCTTGGAGAAGATCGGCTTCATGATGAAGCCGGAGCGATGCACGAAGCGGTCGAGCGATTCCGCGTAGGCCTGGATGTTCTCGACCGGCCGCCCGGCCACGCCCGAATCCATCGCCGCCTTGGCCACCGCGGGCGCGATGCGCAGGATCAGCCGGGGATCGAACGGGCTCGGGATCAGCGAATGGGGCCCGAACGGCCGGGCCTCGCCGCCATAGGCGCGGGCCACGACGTCGGAGGGCGCCTCGCGGGCGAGCGCAGCGATCGCCTTCACCGCGGCCTTCTTCATCTCCTCGTTGATCGCGTGCGCGCCGACATCCAGCGCCCCGCGGAAGATGTAGGGGAAGCAGAGAACGTTGTTGACCTGATTGGGGAAGTCCGAGCGCCCGGTGCAGATCATCGCGTCGGGCCGCCGCTCCTGGGCAAGGTCCGGCATGATCTCGGGATACGGATTGGCGAGCGCCATGATCAGCGGCTTCTCGGCCATCTTCTCGAGATATTCGGGCTTGAGCACTCCGCCCGCCGAGAGGCCGATGAACACGTCGGCGCCGGGGATCACCTCGGCCAGGGTGCGCGCCTGAGTCTCTTGCGCGTAGACGTCCTTCCAGCGGTCCATCAGCTCGGACCGGCCCTTGTAGACCACGCCCTTGATGTCGGTGACCGTGATGTTCTCGCGCTTGGCGCCGAGGGAGACCAGCAGGTTGAGGCAGGCGAGCGCCGCCGCCCCCGCGCCCGAGGTGACGATCTTGGCGTCGGGGAGCTGCTTGCCGGCCAGTTCGAGAGCGTTGAGGACGGCGGCTGCGACGATGATCGCGGTGCCGTGCTGGTCGTCGTGGAAGACCGGGATGTTCATCCGCTCCCGACAGCGCTCCTCGACCTCGAAGCATTCCGGTGCCTTGATGTCCTCGAGGTTGATGCCGCCGAAGGTCGGCTCCAGCGAGCAGACCACGTCGACGAGCTTGTCGACGTCCTTCTCGTTCACCTCGACGTCGAACACGTCGATCCCGGCAAATTTCTTGAATAGGACCGCCTTGCCCTCCATCACCGGCTTCGAGGCCAGCGGGCCGATATCGCCGAGGCCGAGCACGGCCGTGCCGTTCGAGAGCACCGCGACGAGGTTCTGGCGGATCGTGAGGGTCGCGGCCTCCTGCGGGTCGTCGTGGATCGCCATGCAGGCGGCGGCCACGCCGGGGGAATAGGCGAGCGCGAGGTCGCGTTGGTTGCCGAGCGGCTTGGTGGCCTGGATCTCGAGCTTTCCCGGTTTCGGCAGTCGGTGGTAGACGAGCGCCCCGGACTTCAGATCCTCGGACATGTTGTCGGCCATGGCGATGCCGTCCTCTTCCGCTCGTTTATGCGCGCCCGCACCCTCGTTTCTCGGGGGGCGCTGTTGAGGCATCTGTTGCAACGGCTGAAGCGGGGGCGCAACCCGCACAACGAAACCCGACTTCATCTCGAAAAGCTGGCGCGCCGCTGGAATTTTTCAATCGGGGCATACTCTTACGGGCGGCCGAAGGTACGCTTCCCGGAATCGGGGCGTCGGCTGACGATCGGCCGGTATTGTTCCATCGCCGACAAGGTCGAGATCCTGCTCGGCGGAGACCACCGGCTGGACTGGATCTCGACCTATCCTTTCGCTGCCATGTCTGGATTGTGGCCGGGGGCGAATGCACCGCAGGATTACCATGCCTCGCGCGGCGACGTGACCATCGGCAACGATGTCTGGCTCGGCTCGGGCTCTCTCATCCTGTCGGGGATCACCGTGGGCCACGGCGCGGTGGTGGCCGCCCACGCCGTCGTCACGCGGGACGTGCCGCCCTACGCGGTCGTCGCCGGCAATCCGGCGCGGATCGTGCGGCGCCGCTTCGACGAGGCCACCACCGCGGCGCTCGTCGAGGCGGCGTGGTGGGATTATCCGCACGAGACCGTGATGCGCTGGATCCCGCTGCTCCAGAGCGGCCGAGTGGAGGAACTCATCGCCGCGGTGGGGGCCGAGCGCGCCGTTGCGGGACCGCCCCGATTGCCGTAACCGGCCAGCAAGATCGTCAGGAAGTCACGACCCATGTCCGAAACGCCCCCCGACCGCCTCTCGGTGAATCCGAACAGCCCCTTCTACGACGAGGCGATCCTCGCCCGCGGCGTCGGCATTCGCTTCAAGGGCGTCGAGAAGACCAATGTCGAGGAGTACTGCGTCAGCGAGGGCTGGGTCCGGCTGTCCGCCGGCAAGGCACTCGATCGGGCCGGCAACCCGATGACGGTCAAGCTCAAGGGCCCGGTCGAGCCGTATTTCCGCGAAGAGGGCTGAGGAGAGGCCCGACGCGGGAGCCGCTCGATCGACGCGGACACCGCCTCGGCTGGCCCGCCCGGCGTTCGAGCCGCGCCCGATCCGCCGTTCCGGCGGTTCAGCCGGCCTTCGAAGGGGCGACGAAAACGAAGAACCCCGCCGGGGCGGGGTTCGTTGGCGGGGTGAGATGAGGCTGGCCGTCAGACCGCCATGCGGTCCTCGCCCTCGAGCGGCTCGCGCAGCACGTAGCCGCGGCCCCACACGGTCTCGATGTAGTTCTTGCCCTCGGAGGCGTTGGCGAGCTTCTTGCGCAGCTTGCAGATGAACACGTCGATGATCTTCAGTTCCGGCTCGTCCATGCCGCCGTAAAGATGGTTGAGGAACATCTCCTTGGTGAGCGTCGTGCCCTTCCGCAGGGAGAGGAGTTCCAGCATCTGGTACTCCTTGCCGGTGAGGTGCACCCGCGAGCCGGAGACCTCGACGGTCTTCTGGTCGAGGTTCACGATCAGGTCGCCGGTGGTGATGACCGACTGGGCATGGCCCTTCGAGCGGCGCACGATGGCGTGGATGCGCGCCACCAGCTCGTCCTTGTGGAACGGCTTGGTGAGGTAGTCGTCGGCGCCGAAGCCGAGGCCCTTCACCTTATCCTCGATGCCCGCCATGCCCGACAGGATCAGGATCGGAGTCTTCACCTTGGCGACGCGGAGCGAGCGAAGCACCTCGTAGCCCGACATGTCGGGAAGGTTCAGATCCAGAAGGATGATGTCGTAATCGTAGAGCTTGCCGAGATCGACGCCCTCCTCGCCGAGGTCGGTCGTGTAGGTGTTGAAGTTCTCGGACTTGAGCATCAACTCGATGCTCTGCGCCGTCGCGCTGTCGTCCTCGATCAGAAGTACGCGCATCGTGATCCCCACCGGACAGGCCGTTTCGGGGCGCTTGAGACAAGCCGCCGCCGGTCGTCCGCCGACGGCCTCGGCGGACGCTCCCTCATTCCCACTTTCGAAACGCTATTCCTTAACCGTTAACAAAAGCCGAATCCCGCTTGCAAGCGCTGTCCCTTTCGAGTCCGGGACCGATTCTCGCCATGGTTGGCGATCTGTTCTCCATCCGCAGGGGCTTTTCCGAGTCCGAGAATCCGTGCCGCCGGCTAACCCCTTCATTTCGCTGAGGTTGGCCGTTCTGTTGCCGAAAGGAGACGGATACCATTCGTCGCAATTTCAATACGCTCCAGCCGAGGACGCCCCCGGCGGAGCGGGGTCCGAGCACCTTGGCGGAGGACCGCGCGGTGTTAAGACATCGGCCGGTTCGGTGACGAATGGCGGTTAACGGGGTCGAGGGCGCATGACGCAGGAGCGCGGCTCCGGGGGATTGTCGGCGGCGCTCGCCGCGCTCTCGACCGTCGAAACCCTGGAAACCTTCGGCCGAGTCACGGCGATCCGGGGCCTCCTGGTCGAGGTGGCCGGTCCGGTCTCCGCCATGCGGCTCGGCGGCCGCATCGATGTGGTGGTGGAGGGCGGCGGAGCGGCGACGTCAACTGCGACCGTCCCATGCGAAGTCATCGGCTTTGCCGGCGATCGCGCCCTCGCCATGCCCTTCGGCTCGCTGGAAGGCGTGCGCCGCGGCTGTCCGGCCCTCGTGCGCGACGAAGCGGCGGGGGCCATCCGTCCCTCTAATGCCTGGCTCGGACGCACGGTCGACGCCCTCGGGCGACCCATCGACGGGCTCGGCCCGCTCGCCCAGGGCCCGGCGATCTATCCCCTGCGGGCCGATCCGCCGCCGGCCCACGGACGAAGGCGGGTCGGGCCGCCGCTCGACCTCGGGGTGCGCTGTATCAACACCTTTCTCACCATGTGCCGCGGGCAGCGCATGGGCATCTTCGCCGGCTCCGGCGTCGGCAAGTCGGTGCTGCTCTCGATGCTGGCCCGCTACACCGCGGCCGATGTCGCCGTGATCGGCCTCGTCGGCGAGCGCGGGCGCGAGGTGCAGGAATTCCTGCAGGACGATCTCGGCGCGGACGGGCTCGCCCGCTCCGTCGTGGTGGTGGCGACCTCCGACGAGCCGGTGCTGATGCGCCGCAACGCCGCCTACGTGACGCTGGCGATCGCCGAGTATTTTCGCGATCAGGGCGCCCAGGTGCTGTGCATGATCGACTCGATCACGCGCTTCGCC
>Ga0233425_10004188_pt1 | contig 24612 bp, 23 predicted proteins | sample Watercolumn_Towu_2_FD_181712 | JGI IMG/M metagenome (GOLD analysis project Ga0233425, IMG submission 181712) | Freshwater microbial communities from Lake Towuti, South Sulawesi, Indonesia - Watercolumn_Towuti2014_140_MG | ecosystem: Environmental > Aquatic > Freshwater > Lake | place... | reverse complement strand
ATTGCCCTTAACCTGGTTAAAAAGGAAACAACAAAGAAAAGAAGTGTTAAAGGAAAACGGCTGGATGCCGGTTGGAATAATGACTATTTGCTGAAAATTCTTAAAAATTAAAATGCGTTTGCCCTGATGTTCCGGCTTTTTTTATGGATTAAATTTCGTTTATTTGCAGACAGTTGTTTCCTGATGTAGTAAGTATGAAGGTAAAAATAGGTTTTGGATTCGATGTTCACAAACTTGAAAAAGGAGGTGAACTCTGGCTTGGCGGTATAAAGATTCCTGCTGAAAAAGGTGCTGTCGGTCATTCGGATGCCGATGTACTGATCCATGCCATTTGCGATGCTATTCTCGGAGCATTGAACCTTAGGGACATCGGTTACCATTTTCCTGATACCGATCCTGCCTATAAAAATATTCAAAGTACCAAATTACTTTCGGAGGTTTGCAGGATGGCTGACGAAAAAGGTTATTCCATCAGCAATATCGATTCGACCGTAAGTCTTGAAAAACCGAAAATCGCTGACTATATCCCGTCAATGAAACAAGCCCTTGCGTCAGTGACAAAACTGACAGAGGAAGATATTTCCATAAAAGCCACTACCACCGAAAAGCTCGGTTTTACCGGTCGCCAGGAAGGAATTGCCGCTTACAGCGTAGTGCTGATAAAAAAGAATACCTGAAGCATTATTTACCTCACATAAAAATCCAGCATTTTCTGTTTCCCGAGATAACCTTCGAGATGGTCGCCGATTTTTACCGGACTTACTCCAGCCGGCGTTCCTGTGAAGATCAGGTCACCCATTTTTAGGGTAATGAATCGTGAGATGTACGAAATAACCTGGTCGAACGAAAAAATCATATCTTTCGAGTTCCCGGTTTGGACGGTGCTGCCGTTCAGGTCAAGATGGAAATCAATATTGTTGATCTCGCCCGCGCTTTCAAGTGGGATCATTTTGCTGACCGGTGCCGAATGATCGAAACTTTTGGCAATTTCCCAGGGCAAGCCGCCTTTTTTACATTCCTTCTGCAGGTCGCGAGCCGTAAAATCAATTCCCAGCCCTATTTCTTTATAATAGGAATGTGAAAATTTCGGGTCGATATATTTGCCATTCTTACAAATTTTTATCACCAGTTCGATTTCATGATGGACATCAGCGCTGAACTCAGGATAAAAAAACGGTCGGTTCCTGATTACAAGGCTTGTATCCGGCTTCATGAAAAACACCGGTTTGTCAGGTAATGGGCTATCGAGCTCGCGGGCATGTTCAATGTAGTTCCTGCCAATACAAATAATTTTCATCCTGATTATTCTTATTGCTGTTGAAATGATACTGCGGCAAAGTTATTTATTTTCAGACGCGTAAAAGACCTTGAGTTTATTAACATCAGTTTGTTGAAAAATTATTAAAAATCAAAAATCCTGTTGAAAAATAAAATCGTTAACCAATGGTCAGGCTGAATATTTCTGACATACTTTTGAATCATGGAGGATCAAGAAAAAAATATTACCAAACGAAGTGATTTTCAGGATCACGTGAAAAAGCGCATCCAGCAAAATATGCTTATACATGGTTTGGCTGAGCACGGTCGGGTGCCTCCCCAGGCAGTCGACCTTGAGGAGGCAGTTTTGGGTGCTCTGATGCTGGAGCAAAATGCATTGACAAATGTAATTGACATTCTGAAGGCTGATGCTTTCTACAAAGAATCGCATAAAGTCATATTCAAAGCTATCCACAGGCTTTTTTCAAAATCACAACCGGTGGATATTCTTACAGTAACCAACGAGTTAAAGCAGAGCGGCGAGCTTGAAGTGGTCGGCGGAGCCTATTTTATTACACAGCTTACAAACCGGGTTGCATCGTCAGCGAACGTGGAATATCACGCGCGCATTATCATTCAGAAATATATACAGCGGGAGCTGATCAGGATTTCATCAGAAACAATAAAGGATGCCTTTGAGGATACGACTGATGTTTTTGATCTGCTCGACAATGCCGAGAAGGGATTATTTGCTGTTAGTGAAAATAATTTCAGGCGACAGTTCGGTACCATGCAGGAACTGGTAACGGATGCGATCAAAGAAATTCAGAGCGCGCGCAATCATGAAGGAAACCTTCGTGGAGTGCCTTCCGGATTCACCGATCTTGATCGCGTTACCGCAGGCTGGCAAAAATCAGATCTCGTGATCCTTGCAGCCCGACCCGGTATGGGGAAAACTGCTTTCGTGCTGTCGATGGCTCGGAATATTGGTGTTGATTTCAATATTCCATGTGCTATTTTTTCTCTCGAAATGTCGGCAATACAGCTTGTAACCCGCCTGATTTCAAGCGAAACCCAATTACCTGCCGATAAGCTGAAAAAGGGAAATCTTGAAAATTACGAGTGGGAACAGCTTAATGCCAAAATAGGCAAGCTGGTGGATGCACCTATATATATTGACGACACACCTGCTTTATCCATCTTCGAACTCAGGGCAAAATGCCGCCGCCTCAAAGCCCAGCACAATATTCAGATCATAATCATCGATTATATCCAGCTTATGTCGACGGGAGAGGATCTCCGTGGTAAAGGCAACCGCGAACAAGAGATCAGTACGATTTCAAGGTCTCTCAAAGCGCTTTCCAAGGAGTTGGACGTACCGGTAATAACTTTATCCCAATTAAACCGATCGGTTGAAACTAGAACCGGTACAAAAAGACCCATACTTTCAGACCTTCGCGAATCAGGCGCCATCGAACAGGATGCCGACCTGGTCTGCTTTATTTATCGTCCTGAATATTACAAAATCGATCACGACGAAATGGGAAACTCGACCCGCGGCTTAGCCGAACTGATCATTGCTAAGCACAGAAACGGTGCTCTCGCTGATGTAAAGCTGCAGTTCGTGGATAAATATGCTAAATTCACGGATTACGAAGGACCATTTCAGGAAACAACAAGTTACCAGCCCTCTGATTTCGATTATCCGGTCGAAAACACATACACTATTCCGTCCAAAATGAATGACATCACCGAGACGGACGATGAGCAGCCATTTTGAGCAAATGTTCTGAAGGTTCCGGTTCGGGATTTATAAAATATATGGAGCGCAAAAGCCGTTAGCAGATAAATTTCCTTCATGAAGCGACTTATTATCTCATTTATCTTATTCCATGCTGTTTCCAGTATTCAGGCAGCTTACCTGTTGATCCCAATGGATGAATCCCAGCAAAACCATTTAAAAGCCTACGGAATTGCTTACTGGGTATTGCAGCAGGATGTGGAAGTGGATTGGTTGCTGAATTACAGGGGCGGAAGCTTTATGTGTCCTTATCATGATGCCATTGAGAAAGAGTGTGTGATCCGTGGAGTTACCTGCCAAATCATCGCCGATGCTCAATATTCCGCTATTTTGATTGAAATTGCAGATCCCCAGGTGAACATGGATGATGTGAAGCTGCAAAAGGCTCCCAAAATGGCTGTTTACTCACCGGAGAACAAGCAGCCGTGGGATGATGCAGTAACTCTTGTGCTGACTTATGCCGAGATCCCCTACGACGTTGTTTATGACGAAGAGGTTATTTCCGGCGTTCTTCCGCTTTACGACTGGCTGCACATGCATCATGAAGACTTTACGGGTCAGTATGGAAAATTCTGGGGACGATATCGCGATGCCGACTGGTATAAGGAGGATGTGAGGCTGAATGAGGAAATTGCGCACAAATTGGGATTTGCCAAAGTGTCGCAATGCAAGCTGGCTGTTGCCCAAAAGATTCGGGATTTTACAGCCGGCGGCGGCTATTTGTTTTCGATGTGTTCGGCTCCGGATAGCTATGATGTAGCGCTTGCTGCAGAAGGATTAGACATCTGCGATATCATGTTCGATGGAGATCCGCTTGATCCGACTGCACAGCAAAAGCTGGATTACTCGAAATGCTTTGCATTCCGGAATTTCAACCTGACTGTAAATCCCTATGAATATGAAATTTCAAGCATCGATATTGATCCGAACCATCGCATTCAAAATCCCCTGAATGATTATTTCTCGCTCTTCGAGTTCTCAGCCAAGTGGGATCCGGTTCCTGCAATGCTTTGCCAGGATCATAATCAGCTTATCAAAGGATTTATGGGTCAAACCACCGCTTTCCGAAAGCAGTTTGTGAAACCGGGAGTGCTTGTCATGGGCGAAAGCAAAGCGCTGGATGAAGTCCGTTATATTCACGGTGAATTTGGAAAAGGTATGTGGACATTTCTGGGTGGTCACGATCCCGAAGATTACCAGCATTTCGTCGGTGATCCGCCTACAGATCTCAATTTGTTCCCGAACTCGCCCGGTTACCGGTTGATCCTGAACAATGTGCTTTTCCCGGCTGCAAAGAAAAAGAAACAAAAGACCTGAGAAGCAGTTTCATCCTGGGTTTACGTACTCCCGATCTCTTTAAGTTTTCTGTTCCAGTACCAGTAAAAAGGCAGTCCGCTTGCAATAAGCACCAGCCCGATCAAAGCTTCGCGGGGTTTACCGGCTAGAGTAACAAGGATCAGCACGATGCAGAAAATGATAAACAATGCAGGAATCACCGGGTATCCCCATGTTTTGTACGGGCGATGGGCATCTGGCATTTTCACCCTGAGCACAAACACGCCCAAAGTGGTAGCACCGTAAAATATAAAGGCTGCAAAAATCAACATGTCGGTTAGCTGATCGAAGCTTCCGGAAAAAACAAGCACTGACGACCAGACAGCCTGGATCAATATGGCTTTTGAAGGTGTATTGAATCGCGGATGAATATAAGACGCCGACCTGAAAAATAAGCCTTCCCTTGCCATGGCATAGTATAATCTTGGTGGTGCAAGCAAGGTTGTATTTGTACAACCAAAGGTCGTAATGAGGACGAGCACTGCAATGAAAACAGCCCCCGGTGCACCCAGGAATTTTCCGACAACCGCTACTGCAGCTATCGTGTTCTGGGACTGATAAACCGAAATCATCTCATCCACCGGCATTACCCACAGGTATGTGAAATTAACTACAACGTAAAGAAGAATCGTAAAGATGACTCCAAAAACAAGTGCAAGCGGCAGGTTTCTGTATGGATTCCTTATTTCACCGCCGATATAGCCCGTGGCACTCCAGCCCTCATAAGCCCAGAATGCTGCCAACATTGCTGCAAACATGCTTTTAATGAAGCCGGATGAAAAAAACGGTTGCGGATGATATCCAGTAGCCGGAGTTCGAAAACTCGAATAACTGCCACCACCGATTGTCATCCCGGATATGATGATCAGGAAAATGCTGATCACCACGATGATAAGGATAATCCTGCTCAGCCCTTCGCCGAAAGAAAGACCGCGGTAATTAACCCAGGAAAGGCAAATGATGAGGATTACAGTCAGTGATTTGACTCCAAAATTATCGAAGGGATAAAAAATTCCGGCGATATTTAGTTTAGCCAGCGAATCGGGCAGAACGGGCAACTGTACAAGCGTATTGAATGAGTGGGCAAAAACATAAGCGATCGAAGCAACCGCAGCTGAACGGATCACGGTAAAAGTTGTCCATCCGAAAATAAATGCAAAGAACCGGTTATAAATCCTTTTAAAATAAACGTATTCGCCTCCCGATTCAGCCAGGAGTGAAGCCACTTCCGCATTGCTGAGAGCACCGAACAGCGAAATGACTCCAGCCAGCACCCAGCAAATCACCACCCAATCAGGTGACAGCAATTCGGCTGACATGGGCGCAACTTTTTTATATACTCCTGAACCGATTACCGAGCTGACGGTGAGGATAAACGCAGAAAACAATCCGAGCGAGCGGACTAATTTTCCCTGTGTAGCTGTTTCTTTTGACATGGTTTCTACTTCACTTCCATTTTAAACAATCCGCCAGTCATTCTGAGCAGTTCAGTTTCAGCGCTTTTTGCACGGTACTGGGCTAAGACAAGTTGAAACTGGGCATCGATATATTTAACCTGGATTTCTCTTAATTCCAGGTCACTGATGGATCCCAGCTTGTATTTTTCAATTGCTACCTCAACATTGGTTTTCGCTGCCTTGCAGTTAGAGGTTTCCAGTCTGATAATGGCAAGGTTCATACGATAATTCTCATAGGTGCTAAACAATGTAGTTCGCAGGTCCAGTTCCGTTTCTTTCTGTTTCAGATCGGCTGAACTCACACCGATGTCAGCATTCCTGATATTCCTGCCTGTATTGAAGCCGTCGAATAAATTATATGACAGTGTCAGTCCCACAGTAGGTCCATAAGCCCGGTTCGATTCGAGAAAACCGCTTTGCGATTTCGACCTGTTAAAATTATAGGCTGCATCCAGGTCGAGCGACGGGTAACGGTCAGCTCTCGCTTCTGTTAAAGCCAGGTGTGCTGCCTGTTGATTGTTCCTTCCCATCATGAGTTCGGAATTCTGATCCGATAATTTTGCTGTAAGGTCAGCATAAGAGAGGTTTTCGTCGAGGCTGAGCAAATCCTGAACTTCGAATGCAAATTCCGGAAATCTGCCCATAATCCGGTTCAGTGTGGCTTTGAGATTATTTAGAGCAGCCATTTCCGTCAGCAACCTGGCGCTGTCTGCATTCAGGTCGACCGTAGATTGAAGAAGCATCATTTTTGATCCGGCTCCGATCGAAATCCTTGCCTCAGCGAGATTCTTTCTTTCCATTGACAAATCAACAGCCTCTGCTTGCACACGAACCAGCTTTATTTGCTGAACGATCCCGTAATAAGTCAAAATTATCTGGGTAATGGTATTTTCGGCAGCAAGCCTTGCCTTGGTCTCTCCGATTTGCTCAAGGATATCGAAGGTATTTTTCTTCGCAAACATGGCAAGCCCGTCGAATAGGGTCCACGAAAGCTTTATGCCGGCAGTAAACGAGTTGTTGGACGCGTTGCTAACATTTTTTTCAGTTCCGCTGATATATCTTGAATTAGCTGAACTGACCGACATATCGGGTGATACTTCCAGATCAACCGACGGCAGCATACCTGCATTGCCTATGGTGTTGTTGTTCTCAGCAATCCCGAGTTCATTCTTCTGAATCCGGATCGAATAATTATTCTCCAATCCGATTTCGATAGCCTGAAACAAAGTAAGGGTGTCCTGGCTAGAACCGGACTTTATACCGGCAAGAATCACCAACAGGATAAGCGTTGTCTTTCTCATAGGGGTTTTTGTTCTGAAACCAATTCAGTATCTGCAGAGAGCTTCCGGGTTTTTCCTGTCAGATAAGTGTAAAGGGTCGGGATAACATATAAGGTAAGAACGAGTGAGAAAATCAGTCCGCCAATGATCGCAATACCCATAGGGATGCGGCTTTTAGCCGAAGCTCCAAGAGCAAGTGCGATCGGCAAAGCACCCAGGGCGGTAGCCAGGCTTGTCATCAGGATCGGTCGCAGTCTTCTGGCAGCCGCATCGATCACTGCATCTGTCTTATTCAGTCCGGCGGCTTTTCGCTGGTTTGCAAATTCAACAATCAGGATGCCGTTTTTGGTTACTATTCCGATCAGGATAATGACCCCGATCTGGCTGAAGATATTGATGGTTTGTCCGAAAAGCCAAAGCGACAGAACGGCTCCTGCAAGTGCAAGCGGTACGGTAAACATGATGATAAGCGGATCCCTGTAGCTCTCGAACTGAGCTGCAAGAACCAGGTAAATCAGAACCAGAGCCAACAAAAATGCAAAAATAAGACTGCCTGAGCTGTCTTCGAATTCTTTTGAAACGCCAGCCAGGTCGGTCGAAAAAGTGTCATCCAGGGTTTTATCAGCAATTCTTCTCATTTCATCAATTCCTTCCCCAAGTGTTACACCTTTTGCCGGCTGAGCTGAAACAGTTGCCGAAACATACCGGTTGTACCTGTAAAGCTGTGGCGGATTGTTTTGCTCCGACATACTTACGAGGTTGTCGAGTTGGATCATTTCACCCTGGTCATTGTGGATAAAGACGGAACTCAGGTCGAGCGGCTTATTTCGGTTTTCGCGCTGCGCCTGCCCAATAATCTGGTATTGCTTGTTGTTCAGAATAAAATATCCCCATCTTTGTCCGCTGAAATAAAGCTGCATAGCTTCGGCAATATCTCTCACATTAACGCCCATGCTTCTTGCCCTATCCCGGTCGATTTCGATTGAAAGTTCCGGTTTATTGAATTTCACGTTCAGATCGGTGATCTGAAATTTCGGATTTGTCTGAGCCTCCTCCATAAATCGGGGAAGCATATATTTAAGCTTTTCGAAATCCGGCGCCTGCAGGACAAACTGCACAGGAAGTCCTCCACCCCTTGAACCGCCTATGGTTTGCTCCTGAACCACATACGTCCTGGCAAAATTGTACCTCCTGAAAATCATGCTCAGTTCATCTGCAATTTCCTGCTGGGTTCGGCTCCGTTCAGACGGTTCGGAAAAAGTAATCCTGATAAAACCGCTGTTCACGGAATTGGAAGCACCGAAGCCCGGAGATGTGACAGAAAGCAAAGCCTTCCTTTCGGGCAGTGTATCGACAATGCCCAGCAATTGCAGCATGTATTTATCCATCAGCTCAAAGGAGATACCTTCGGGCGCAGTTGAAAAAACCGACAATCTTCCTTTGTCTTCAAGAGGCGCAAGCTCGGAAGGCAACAGGTATCCCAGACCGATGATCATTGCGGCTGACACTGCAATAATGACAAACGAAAATCTTCGGTGCCGCATGAAATTCGTTAACGAACGGTTGTACCCTGAAATCAGGTCGTTGATCCACTTTTCGGTCAGCCGGAATATCCGGTTATGTGATTCTCTTTTCCTGAGCATTCTCGAACTCATCATCGGAGTAAGTGTGAGCGATACGAGCGCCGATATAAGCACTGCCCCGGCAACCACGATACCGAATTCCCTGAACAACCTGCCGGTAAGACCTTGCAGAAATATGATCGGCAGAAAAACCGATGCGAGGGTGACAGTTGTGGATATGATCGCAAAATAAATTTCTTTGGAGCCCTTATGACCAGCTTCAATGGGATTCATTCCGGTTTCGACTTTGTGGTAAATATTTTCCAGAACCACAATAGCATCATCTACAACCAGTCCGGTCGCCAGGACGATTCCGAGAAGTGTGAGGATGTTGATGGAGAATCCAGCCAGGTACATCACAAAAAAAGTACTGATCAACGATATCGGTATAGCAATGACAGGTATCAGCGTTGTTCGCCAGCTCCTGAGAAAAACGAAAATCACCAGGACAACCAGGCTGAAAGCAATCAGGATTGTGTCCTGAACTTCTGTGATGGCTTTTCTGATGCTGATGGAGGTGTCGATTGCCATGCCCAGCCTCAGATCTGCCGGCATTTCCTTTTTGATCTGGTCAACCCTTTTGTAGAATTCATCGGCAATTGCTATCTGGTTTGCTCCGGGCTGTGGCGTAAGCACAACACCTACCATTGGGAGGAGTTCCTTTCCTCTCAGAATGCTCCGCTCGTTTTCGGGCAGTAACTTAGCTTCGCCCACGTCGCTCAACCGGATTAATATTCCTTTATCTTCCCTGATGATCATATTGTTGAACTCGCTGGTGGTGGCGAGCCTGCCGCTTGTTCTGATCACGAGTTCGGTCCTGTAACCTTCGATGCGTCCTGTCGGAAGCTCAACATTTTCACGAAGAAGTGCCTGACGGACATCCTCCGGCGTGAGTTTGTAACCCGAAAGTTTTGCCGGATCGAGCAGCAGCTTAATGGAATACTTTTTTTCGCCCCAGATCCGGATTTCGCTTACCCCTTTGATGGTCTGAAGCCTTTCTTTAAAGACATTGTTAGCAATGTCGGTAAGCTCCATCAGGTTTCTCGAGTCGCTCTGAATGGTAAGGGCGACAATCGGACCGGTGTCGGCATCGGACTTGATGACAACCGGCGGATCAGTATCCGGGGGGAGGTTTCTTGTCGCACGGGAAACTCTGTCGCGGACATCATTAGCAGCCGCTTCCATATCCACTCCCAGTTCAAATTCAACCGTTATCGTGCTTTTACCGTCGCTACTCACCGAACTCAGTGAACGGATGCCGGCAATCCCATTGATTGATTCCTCCAGAGGTTCAGTGATCTGCGATTCGATAACATCTGCATTTGCTCCTACATACATGGTGGTAACGGTGACCACCGGCGGATCCACGCTCGGAAATTCACGTACGCCAAGGAAAGTATATCCGATAATTCCAAACAAGACCAGGACGATAGAAATCACTGTCGCCAATACAGGTCTGTTTATACTTATCGAAGAAATATTCACCGGTTATGCTTTGATAAAATTAAATTGCCTTCGTGCGTACCTCCACCTTCATTTTTTCTCGCAACTGCAACAATCCTGTTGTGATTACCGTGTCGCCCGGCTTAATTCCTTCGCTGATCTGCACTTTTCGCTCGGTACGGATTCCAATGGTGACATATATTACTTTTACCATTCCGTTTTCACGAATAAACAATTTTTCACCGCGGATGTCAGGAACGATGGCTTCGGACGGAACAACGAGGGCTTCCGGCAATTTCCCGATGATGATTTCGATCCTCGCGAATGCTCCCGGGATAATCAGCTTTTCATTGTTCGAGCACTTTGCCCTGACAGTCATCGATCGTGTAGAAGGATCGATCCTCGGATCGACCGCATAAACCTGCCCGGTAAACGTGCTGTCAAGATTAGCCGTACGGAAGGAAATTTCTGTCCCTTCCCCGATCTTGCCAAGATATTTTTCAGGCACAGCAAACTCAATTTTCACAGGATCGGTATCCATCATTCGTGCAATGAGCATTGTTGGCGACGCAAACCCACCCGGGCTTGCATACCTCAAACCGATCTGACCACTGAAAGGAGCGAATATTTCTGTTTTTGAAATCTGCGATTTTACGAGTTCAATTTCTGCCTCAAGAACGCTGAGCTGATTATGCGCCACATCCATTTCTTCCTGGCTTATGGCAGCAAGCTCCAGGAGTTTTGTTTTCCGGTAAACATCCTCCATGGCGAGGGATTTCTCTGCCGTCAGCTTTTTCAGTTGAGCCTTGAGGTCTTCATCGTTGATCTTAACCAGCAAGTCTCCCTTTTTTACAACAGCACCCTCCTGGAAATTGATAGAAACGATCCTGCCCGAAACTTCGCTCCTGATTTCAACTTCTTCATTCGCCAGGATAGTTCCGGTAGTGTTGATCTTATTTTCAATTAGTGACGGGATTACTACTACACCCTCGACGCTTACAGCCTTTTGAACATCCGTTGGATTGGCTTTCGGATTTTTTTCCCGGCAACCGAGTAACGAAATTATCAGAAATAAAGCTGACAGGTAAACGAGGACTGATCTGTTGATTCCCATAATAAATAAACCAGCAATAATTAAAAACGGTAAGTAAGTGCAAATGTATATTTATTTTTCCTTTGATCTTTAAGGCTTACAATTCAGCAGAAATCATATCATAATATACCGCTAATTTTCTTGATTTACCGGCTTCTCGGTGGAATGATAACTCTTCTTGTGCGTGTCTTGATTGATAAGAATTTTGGTAAGGGAAATCTATGTAAGAAAAAACTATTTGTTCTGCTGCCTGATCAGGTTTAATGCACTTCCGGCTTTGAACCACCCGAACTGGTTTTGATTGTATGAATGCTTTACATGGAACCTATCGGTGCTGCCGTCATGATGATGAAGTACCACGGTCAGATGTTCCGATGGGGAAAACTTTTCAAGCCCAAGGATATCGATGGTATCGTCTTCCCTTATCATGCTATAATCGTCTTTGTCGGCAAAAGTCAAAGCGAGGATCCCTTGTTTTTTCAGATTGGTTTCGTGAATCCTGGCAAAAGACCTGACAAGAACCACCCTGACACCGAGGTGCCTGGGTTCCATAGCGGCATGTTCCCTCGACGAGCCTTCGCCATAGTTTTCATCGCCGATTACTACCGACCCGAAACCGGATTGCTTGTAAACACGGGCAGTTGCAGGTACGGGACTGTATTCCAGGGTGAGTGCATTCTTCACACTGTTGGTTTTACCATTGAAAGCGTTCACAGCACCGATCAGCAGATTTTCAGAGATATTATCCAGGTGTCCCCTGTATTTAAGCCAGGGACCAGCCATTGAGATATGATCGGTTGTGCATTTTCCTAAAACCTTGATCAGTAATTTTAAGCCTTTGAAGTCCTTACCATACCAGGCTGGAAAAGGTTCCAGGAGCTGAAGCCTGTCCGATCCTGGATTTACGATCACTTCGGCTTGACTACCGTCTTTGAGGGGAGTCTTAAAACCATTGTCCTCAAAAGCAAATCCATTTAAAGGCATTTCGATTCCCTGAGGTTCATCAAGTTTAACCTTTTCACCTTTTTCGTTTACCAGAAAATCAGTAAGCGGATTGAAATCCAGCGTGCCGGCAACAGCAAAAGCGGTAACTATTTCAGGAGATGCGACAAATCCGTGAGTGTTCGGGTTTCCATCATTCCGTTTGGCAAAATTCCGGTTAAATGAGGTCATGATGGAGTTTTTCTCCTGCTTGCCGGCATTGTGGCGTTCCCACTGTCCGATGCAAGGTCCGCAGGCATTAGCAAGAACCACACCGCCGATTTTTTCGAAAATCTTCAGGTAACCGTCCCGATCGACGGTATAACGAACCTGTTCCGAACCCGGGGTGACAGTGAATTCCGATTTTACTTTCAGGTTCTTCTCGAGTGCCTGCCTGGCAACGGATGCTGCACGAGTAATATCTTCATAGCTGCTGTTGGTGCATGAACCGATGAGTCCGACCTCGAGTTTCAGAGGCAAACCGTTCCTTTTCATGGCTTTGGCAAATTCAGATACAGGAGTAGCCAGGTCGGGTGTGAAGGGTCCGTTGATATAAGGTTCAAGTTCCGAAAGATTGATCTCGATCAGTTCGTCGAAGAATTTCTCGGGATTTTTATAAACCTCGGGATCGCCAGTGAGATGACGGGCAATTTTCTCCGCTTCGTCGGCAACCTCTGCTCTGCCGGTTCCCCGGAGATATTCTGCCATCTTTTTATCGAATCCGAAAACGGATGTGGTAGCGCCGATCTCAGCACCCATGTTGCAAATCGTACCTTTACCCGTGCATGAAAGACTTACGGCTCCGTCACCGAAATATTCGAGGATAGCTCCTGTTCCGCCCTTAACAGTAAGGATCCCTGCCACTTTCAGAATGACATCCTTGGCAGAGGTCCACCCGTTGAGCTTACCTGTAAGCCTTACTCCGATAAGTTTCGGTAACTTCAGCTCCCAGGGCATTCCTGCCATTACATCAACTGCATCGGCTCCGCCAACTCCGATAGCAATCATACCAAGACCACCGGCATTAACAGTATGCGAGTCTGTACCGATCATCATCCCTCCGGGAAATGCATAATTTTCGAGGATTACCTGGTGAATGATCCCCGCTCCGGGTTTCCAGAAGCCGATCCCGTACTTGTTCGAAACCGATGAGAGGAAGTCGAAAACCTCCTTGTTGGCAACCAGCGCGGTTTCGAGGTCAGGCTTCGCTCCAAGCTTAGCCAGGATCAGGTGATCGCAATGGACAGTTGAAGGTACAGCTACCTTGTTTTTGCCGGCTTGCATGAACTGCAGCAAAGCCATCTGTGCAGTGGCATCCTGCATGGCAACCCTGTCGGGACTGAAGTCTACGTATGATTTTCCCCGTTCGTACCTTACCCGGGCATTTCCATCAGCAAGGTGTGAGTACAGGATTTTTTCAGTGAGTGTCAGCGGTTTGCCAGTTACTTTCCGGGCAGCTTCAATCCTTACTGGAATCGTAGCATATACCCTATTTATCATGTCGAGATCAAATACCATTTTTATTGCTGAATTTTGATTTTCATCGTTCGCTTAGCCCCGGGCTCTCAAAGTGAGTGGTACCACGGTTGAGGCACTGTGCGGCAAAAGTACAGATTTATCTCATACGGATTTCATTAAATATTTAATTTGCTATATATTTCCGAATCCCGCAATCCAATTAATTAACAAATTAATTTTATTTTTGGCTTCTCGGATTTTGAATAATAATATCACCGGTGGTTTGTTGGTCAGAAGTATTCGCCCGTCATTACGCTTTACCTGTGTTCAATTACTTCAGTTGATTCGACTGAATTATTACCGGATATCGATCAACCGGCTGCAATGATTACAGATCAAACATTTTAACACATTACAATATAAATGAAACAGCACATTGTAAACATTTTAAAGGAACGAGCCAGTAAATACGGCTCCAGCGAGATGTACCGGTTCAGGTCGGGGCAAAAATACCATTCGATTTCGTGGAATGAAATTTTGGCTGAAGTGGAAAATGTTTCCTGCGCTTTGTCGGACAGAGGTTACGGATACGGCTCGAAGATTGGCATCTTCAGCAACAACCGTCCGGAATGGAGCATAACCGATTACGGTATTCTGGGCATTCGGGGTGTTGTCGTGCCCTTTTTCGGCACTGCAACCAGGGAGCAAGTCAGGTATATCGTAGATGAAACGGGAATGGAACTGATGTTTGCAGGCAACGCCGAACAAGTGGAAAAAGCCGTGTGGGTACTGGATCATTCTGAGAGCCTTAAAAACATTGTCGTTTATGATCCGACGCTTCAACTGTCGGATCCGAGGTGCATTTCCTGGACTGACTTTATTGTATCGGGAAGCCATAAGAGAAATCCGGAAAAACTCGCACAAATACTTGATGAAGCTCAGCCTGATGACCTTGCCACGATAATTTACACTTCCGGCACTACCGGCGAGCCTAAAGGCGTGATGATCGGACATGATAATTTTATCTATTGTTTCGGAATCCATGATCAGCGCCTTGATGTGACCGAAAAGGATGTTTCGATGTGTTTTCTTCCGCTGAGCCACATCTTCGAGCGGACGTGGTCGTATTACATTATGCATTGCGGAGCTGTAAATGTGTTTCTCGAAAATCCCCGCGAAGTCATCGATGTGCTTCCTGTTGTAAAGCCCACTCTTATTTGCACGGTTCCCCGTTTTTTCGAAAAAACGCATGAAGGTATTATGACGGAATATTCTAAATGGAGCGGGGCGAAGAAAATAATTTTCGACTGGGCAATTTCTAAAGGCAGACAGTCATCTCAATTCCGCAGATTTTCAATGCCCTTTCCCTTTATTCATAAGGTTAAACATGCAATTGCCGACAGGTTGGTGTTAAGGAAGCTGAGAGGTATATTCGGTGGCAATATCCGAATGATGCCCTGTTCCGGAGCTGCAATACGTCCTGAATTGCTGAATTTTTTCCATGCTGCAGGATTGTTTGTCAATTTTGGTTATGGAGCCACTGAAACTACAGCGACTGTATCGTGTTTCAAAAGCGACGTGTATGAGCTTGAATCCTGTGGTACTCAGATGCCCGGAATTGAAGTCAGGATCAGCGATAAGGGTGAAATCCTGGTAAAAGGAAAAACCGTTTTCAGGGGCTACTTTAAAAAGAAGTCAGAAACGGATAAAGTCCTGGTTGACGGATGGTACCACACCGGCGACAAAGGTCACTTTTCCGACTCCGGAAACCTCGTCATGACCGACAGGATCAATGATCTTTTTAAAACATCTGTAGGGAAATATGTATCTCCTCAAAAAATCGAACTCACGCTGGGCAGGGATGCCTTCATCGAACAGGTAATTGCTATCGGCGACAACAGAAAATATATTACTGCACTGATCGTCCCTTCATTACAGCATCTGAAAGATTATGCCCAACGGCTTGAATTAAAATACCATTCCGATGCTCATCTCGTGTCACTGAAAGAGATCAGGGAATTGATAGCCGGCAGGATCGAGGTACTACAGTCCGAACTTGCTTCTTTCGAAAAAGTAGTCCGTTTTACTCTGCTGCACGAACCTTTTACGATCGAGAACAATGCGATGACAAGCACCCTGAAGTTCCGGAGAAAGGTTATTTCAGAGAAATACCGGGATGAGATTGAAGAAATGTACAGCAAATAAATGCCTGACGGGATATTTCAAAACCGGTTTACTACTATTCAAATCATTCAAAAACGAATTTGGATCCTGGGGTTTCAAAATTTGGAATTTAACCTGAAAAATTTGTGAATTAATCAGGTTAATTTCCATCTCCTGTGAGTCCATAACCAGTCCTCCGGTTTTTTCCTGATCACTTCCTCCAGTTTACCTGCATACCTGCGGGTTAATTCTCCGGGCATTAATTCAGCAGGATTTTCAGCAATTAAAGACAGTTCGAGGGTATAAAAGCCTCTTTTCTCCCGCTGGATATCGACAAAAAAAACCGGCAGGTTATCATGCAAAGCATGTTTTTCGGGTCCATGAAGAAAAGCCGTCTTCCTGCCAAGGAAATCAACCCAGACGGCATTTCTGGCATTGGACGGACTCTGGTCAGCCGCCATGATAAACAGCGTTCGTTTATTGCTATAGTCTTTAAAGGTTGAACTGGTTTTATAAATGGATGCCAGAAACGTCCCTGTCCGCGACCGGTTTTTCCTCATGAATCTGTCGGCATACGGATTTGTCAGCGGCTTGTAAAAAGCCACAATGCTGTAATCCTCCAGGTATAATCCAGCCGACAGTGCGCCCCATTCCCAGTTGCCGTAATGGCTCGGAACTGTTATAATGCTTTTGCCCGATGCCCTGAAAGGATCAAGTATTTCAGGATTAAGAACCCTGTGCCGGCGGAATACCTGGTCGTGCGACATCGTAAATCCCTTGATTCCCTCCAGCAAAATATCAGTAAAGTTTTTATAGGTCTTTTTTATGATCCGCTTCAGGTACTTCCTTTCCATTTCCGGAAAAGCACCTGTCAGGTTAGCCAGCACGACTTTTTTCCGGTAACCGAAAACGCGATATAACACCCAATATAAAAGATCGGAATAAAAGTAAAGCAACGGGAAAGGGATCAATCCCAGTATCATGATGAAAAAAATCAGTATGGAAGCTAAAATCAGGTTCATATCATTCCTCTTTTTCCGGCAGCGGTTCCCACTCTGCAAATCGATCTGAAACTACATACGTTTTCGGTTCGGTATTCAGGAATTCATTCGAATTATAAGTCCATTCCAGGGTTTCGGAGCCGCCGCCGTTTTCAGTAGTGATCAGGTAGCGATGCGAAAGGTGACCGATATAGTTTGCCTGGTCGCGACCCCAGTCCTGGTCTCCACCGGAAGGGTCAACCGGAACCCAACCATAATACGGGAAATAAACCTCAACCCACCGGTGAAAAACATCATCCATCGAAGCATAATCCCCCCTAACTACTACCGATCCGACATATCTTGCAGGAAGTCCTGCTGCACGGCACATCGAAATATACACAAAGGCATATTCCGAACATGAACCATTACCTCTGGCAAGGACGGTCGGAGCCGTATTCCACCCACCGACCATCTCATAGTACATTTTCCCACGAACGTAATCGAATATTTTGCGGGCTATCCAGTAGGGATTGGTTTCGTTACCGATAGCTTCCGCAACCGCATTCCTGATCACCGGGTGATCGAACTGGTATTTGTCATTATTTTCGAGGTATTTGCCCTTGATTTCTTCAGGAATTTCAGACATTGAGCCTGCCATCTCAGGATAAATGAAATACCTGATCTCGCTTATTTCGGCAACGGTGGTCATGATGCATTCAGCATTCTGACCTGCAGGCAGGTTTTCGAGATGAAAATGTGCCGTTTCCTGTCCCCATTTATCCGTTACAATTTCGTCATATTCCGGCTTAAACGATGGTTTGCTGATAATCTCCTGATTGGGTCGGTTCCTGGGAATGGCGATAAAGATGTCGGCTGATTTCAATATCCCGGGTCCGAAATTGGTGACCTGGTGAATATACATGATTTTTGCTTTATGCGGATTGTATGTCCTGAATTTATCACCGTCCCTGGTTCTGAGCTGGTAAATCTTGTCCTCCTGGTAATCCACCGCCCAAAGATCCTTTCCGTCCCATGCGAGTCCGGTCGTATATTCTCCCGGAGCACTGGCAATGATGATCACCGAACCCGATGCAGGGTCAACCATATAGATTTCGTCTTTGCTTCGGTCCGAAATCCACAAATATTCGCCATCGAAAGCCAGTCCCCGCGGATCGGATGATGGCGATGAAAAGGATTTAATGGTTGTACCGTCCTCGGGGCTGAACTGAATCACCTCCGATGCATCGCTGTCCACGCACCACAGGTAAGTTCCGTCCCACGCCAGCCCTCTTGGCGTGGACGAAGGCGCTTCTATCGTCTTCAGTATGGTTCCTTCTTTGGGATCGGTCATGTAAATCTTCCCCTTATAATTCTCCGAAAGTGGTATTCCACCCTTCACATCAGCAATCCACAGGTTTTTACCATCCCAGGCAAGTCCTTCCGTCCAGTATGCCGGCGCAGGTATGGTGCGGATCACGGTTCCGCTGACCGGTTCGATGCAATACAGCAGATCGGTGTGATAATCTGCCATCCACAGGTTCGTGCCGTCAAAAGTCAAACCCGCAGGATAGTTTCCCGGGCTGGGAAATGACTTTATCACCTCGCCGGTATATGGAAAGCCGGTTAAGGGAACCAAAATAACGAGGAGCGATAACTGAAGTCTCATTTTAATCTGCTTTTTTAAAACCGTAAAGATATTAACTAAGTTTGTGGTTTTGTCTGTGATTCGAAAAAAACTGAACTTAAATCAGCTATCATGAAACTGTCGGAGCATCTCAGGGAAACAGCTACCTTCCTTAACAGCCGGGGCATTATTTCTCCCGAAACAGGCATCATCCTCGGAACCGGTTTGGGCAAACTGGTGGATGAAATCCAGGTCGAAACGGTCATCCCTTATTCCGAAATACCCTATTTCCCGGTATCAACGGTGGAATTTCACAAGGGAAACCTCATCTGCGGCAGGATGGATGGTAAATATGTGTTAGCCATGCAGGGCAGGTTTCATCTTTACGAAGGCTATTCCCTTCAGCAAATCACCTACCCCGTAAGGCTGATGAAGTTCATGGGAATTAAGTACCTCCTGATCTCCAATGCCGGTGGCGCTTTAAACCCTGCTTTCAAAAAGGGTTCCCTCATGCTTATCGACGACCACATCAACCTTTTGGGCAGTAGTCCGCTGGTGGGAGCCAACCATGATGAACTGGGTCCGAGGTTTCCCGACATGAGCCAGCCCTATTCGGAATTCCTGAACCAGAGGCTGCTGAATATCGCAAAGGCTTCGGGTATCACGCTTCACAAAGGTATTTACCTGGCTGTCGGCGGTCCGAACCTGGAAACGCGTGCTGAATACCGGTTCATGAGGATGATAGGTGCGGATGTGGTCGGTATGTCAACCGTTCCCGAGGTCATTGTTGCCAACCACGCCGGGTTGCCGTGTGCTGCCATTTCGGTGATCACCGACGAATGCGACCCCGACAACCTGAAACCGATCAGCTTAACCGACATCCTCGAAACCGCCGCAAAAGCCGAAACGGACCTTATCCGCCTGTTCTCCGGGTTGATCAGGGAACTTTAGGATTTTGGCAGAAATAAAAATTAGTATGAAAAAATAGGATCGACTATGGCAGTACCTGAGCCGAACCCGGACACCAGTCATGCCATTGCACTGGCTCGGCTGGAAGACTGGCGTGAGATAGCAGTACATTGAACCAACGAACGTACCTGGAAGAATACACCGGAGGAGACAGATCATTTTTTCAGGCTGCAAGCAGGAAAGGATAGGTTTGGCTAAGGCGGATCCATAACTCAAAAATATTGTCTGAGACTATTATTTGTTTTCGACGGTGTCGGAGACTACGCCGAACCAGGGTTATAAAATTCAGTTGGTATATTTGTTCTATATTTGCAAAAAAATTAGATAAATGGAACAAATTCAATTATATAAGAAAATTATCCACTTGCCTGAGAATCTTAAATCGGAAGTGAATGATTTTGTTGATTTCCTTTTAACCAGGAGTAAGAATCTCAAATCCAAAAAACAGCCGGAATTTGGTTGTGCCAAAGGAATGATATTTATTTCGCAGGATTTTGATGAGCCTTTGGAGGATTTTAAAGAATATATCTGATGGAAATCCTGCTCGATACACACACCCTCATTTGGTTTTTGAAGGGCGATGAAAATTTATCAGTCAAAGCCCGAAAGGCAATTGAAGATACAGCAAATTTTAAATATATCAGTATTGCCACTTTCTGGGAACTTGCAATAAAAACAACCCTCGGTAAATTTAATTTTACAGGAGGATTTAAAAAGTTTGTTGAATTAACCGAAAATTACGGTTTTGTTATTTTACCAATTACAATTGAACACACCTTTATTGTTTCATCCCTTGAATTCGTTCATCGCGATCCGTTCGACAGGATTCTTGTTGCACAGGGTAAAGCAGAAAACCTGACAATGATTACAAGAGACGAGAATATCAAAAAATACAATGTGGCTACACTTTGGTAGTTTCTTTTAGATTCTCCCGAAAATATAAAAACCGATAACCGGATTCCTGCCTCCCGATTTGAAGATGAGAAGTATTTGGCTTTAATATGATTTCAAGCGGCAGCCTGAAAAGATAGGTTTGATTAAGGCAGTGATTGAGCCGAACCCGGACACAAGTCATGCCATTGCACTGGACGGGCTGGAAGAATGCGTCAGTTGGATAGCAAATTTTTTATGTAATTTTGTTTGCTAAATAAGAAATGGCTTTGAAAGTCAGCGAAATCATCAGGATAATTGAAAAGGATGGCTGGTATTTAGCCAGACAAAAAGGAAGTCACAGACAGTATAAGCATAACATGAAAAGCGGACTGGTTACAATTGCTGTGCACAGGTTGTCGGATGACATTGCTAAGGGAACGCTAAACAGTATTTTAAAACAAGCACAAATTGAACTTCAACATGAATAAATATCTTGTTATTTTTGAAGAAACTGCCTCTGGATTCAGCGCTTATGTGCCAGACTTGCCTGGATGCATAGCTACCGGAAGAACAAAGGATGAAACTGAAAAAAACATTTATGAGGCGATTCGGTTTCATTTGGCCGGACTCATAAAAGAAAACCTGAACATACCTGTTAATAAATCGGAAGCCGGAACGCTTTATATCCAGGCATAACCATTACAAGGTTTGGAAGTTAGCGGGGGCAAAGTTGCATACTTTGCTTACTTATTGCCACAAGTGATCCTACGGAACACTATTGACTGAGAGAGCCAGGCTGCAAGCCTGAAAAGATAGATTCGACTGAGGCAGAGCCTGAACCGAAAAATAATGTAAGCGTTTTAGAAGAAAATATCTTTTACCAATTTGATTAATACTTTCTTTGGAATTGACTTATCTTCTGACTTATCGTAAATTGTAATCAAATAGATTTCGAAAACAGATGTAAATTCCTGTATCAAGTATGTAATAACCCGGAAACCGCCACTTTTACCTTTCCCTTTATCCTTGCTTGCCAGCCTGATCTTGTACAAATTTCCACCCAAAGGTTCTCCCAGTTTTGGATTAGAAATGAGTTCCTTTTCAAGTATTTCTAATTCACCCTGAATTGATGGAAATTTCCTGACGAGCCGTTTATACCTGCTTTCGAAAAAAGGTGTGGTATAAACCTTATTTTTCATTAAGCAAATGACTTAAAGTTTTTTTTGGTAAATAACCGCTGCGCATTTTTTTCACTTCTTTTAAACCGGTTTCTATTTCGGTGAGCAGTTCCGATGGTTCACCTTCGTACACTTTAACCTCGATTCCTATTTTTTTTGCGAGTTCAACCACCAGTTTCAGGTCTTCCTTTGATTCGCTTTGTAATACTGCTGTTTGCATAAATATCTGATCGCTTTAATACTGCAAAAATAGCAAAACGATTTCATTTTTTGTTGTGATCCTTTTCAGGATACATTCCTGAAAGGATAGGTTCGGCTGAGGCACAGCCTCAGCCGAACAAGGGGAACTTTAGGATTTTAGCAGAAATAAAAATTAGTATGAAAAAATAGGATCGCCTATGGCAGTACCTGAGCCGAACCCGGGCACCAGTCATGCTATCGCACGGGCTGGCTGGAAGACTATGCGTCAGAAAGGGATCATTTCATAGGGTGTAAACCTTTCATTGAAAATGATGGAAGACAATTCTGATTACGTGATAAGCGTTAACCCGCATTTCGGAACAGGCTTTTCACTGGTGATAAAGGGAATTTTGCATCCTGAACCAGCCAGGAGCTGAAAGTATTTCTAACACGGTGTTATCGCGAACACACCACAATAAACTCCCGCGATTCACTGTTCAGCTCCGTTTCGTCAAAGCTGCCGAAGATATTTTCAAGGCTGAGCCTGGAACGGCTTATCAAATGCTCTATTTCGTACCTGAAGAACAATCTCAAATCGGTTTTCCATTCTTTTGAATGCTCTTTTCCATCCTCGTCCCAAACAAATCTGAAAGTCACATGGCTGATCTGGTTGATCAGGTCGGCATGCATGGTTGCATACCTTTTAATCTTCTTACCCGGTTCGTATTCGCCCGAAAAGTCATTGACATTGTCAAGTCCCTCAAGGAGCAGCTTCAGGTTCGGAACGAAAAGATCGAAGATGAACATCCCGCCGGGTAATAAATGATCATAAATATGGTTCAAAGCAGCAATTTGATCTTCGACACTCACAAGGTGCATAAAAACCCTGAAAGGTGCGATGATAAGGGAATATTTTCTTTGCATCCACAGCCTGCATAAATCCTGTACCAGCACCCTGTGGTGTTGGTTTGCAGGAAGCTTTTGCATAAGAATCTTAACCATTTCAACACTGATATCGATGCCGTCGATGTCGGCGCCACGATTTAATGCTTCGATAAAAAACCGGCCCGTCCCAACGCCCACTTCAAGGACAGGCCCTCCTGCATCCAGAATCTTTTCCATGAAATAATCATGATCGGTGCTACTTCGTACATGATTATAAATCAAATCGTAAAAGCGTGCGAAAAAATCAGGGTATTCAGGGCTATGGCTCATTGCACAAGGAAACTTTCTGTGCTTACATGACCGTTCACAATCATTTTAAGCAAGTACAAACCAGCAATTTTTTCTCCTGATCCGGGATCGCTCAAAATCAGAGTTCTCGTATGTGGACCCTTTTCGAACACCGATTCCTTCTCATAGGCAAATAACGCGCCCTTAGAATCGTATATCTCTGTTTTAACAACTGATTTTTGAGGGAGGGTGAACGAAACATGAATCTGATCGGTTGCGGGGTTCGGATAGATGTGTAAATTCAAATCCGGCTGATCATAATCTGAGATATAAATTCCTGTATTCACCGGCGGGTAGGCTATGTCGGCAATAGCGCCCTCGATGACCGTGAGACCATACGGAATTTCGTCGGGCAACAGGTACCAGCCGTTGTACGGACCACCCCAGCCGAAATTCAGGTGAAAATAATCATCGGTATTGTAGCCGTCCACCACTACATTATGTCCCATCGTCCATCCGGGATCGACCACCGCCAGGTGAGCCGGGCGGGCTTCCATCATATTCTGGGCTAAAGCCGTATAAACCGAAGTGTCGTTTTCGTCGAAAAAGGCAACCTCTGCAAATCCGAACTTCTGGTATGCCTGCAATGCCTGGTTCACACCGAAAGTACCCGAAACCTGGGACGTATAAACCTGGTGTGCGGCAACTCCGCAGGCAAATGTAAGGGCTGCCTTGTCGATATCTTTCAAAACACCGCCGTTGGCATAGCAGGAAGCTATCGTATCGAGATGGGCATTGAGTTGCGGGAACGACGGAAAATCGATCTCAATATAATCATCATCTATCCAATAGTTCCTTCCGGCGTATGCGTGGTAATAATCATCATCATCCGTGAAGAAAGTACCGTTGATGGTTTCGAAGTAGTTCACAATCTGAGCCATGGCAGTAGCCGGGCAGCCTGCAACACTTCTCTGGTTGGTAACAGGATCCATCGGACACAGATTGTTATAGGGAGGCGACTGGTGCCAGTTTGCCTCGAGCCAGCCGCCCGTAGGCGTGGTTCCTTCGGGAGGCCACTGCTGAAATTTTCCTGATCGTTCAACAGCCTTGCCCGCTTCGAGTTCTTCCCATTCCCTGTTTCGCTCCATGATCACCTCCTGTGGAATCCTGCCTATATTACTGCGCCTGTTGGTCAAGTCAGCTATCAGCAATTGTATCAGCAAATTGTTCCGGTCATCCAAAACTCCGGCATTATCCGAAAAAGAATACGAAATAACCGGTGGCAGATCATTGTCGGCTGAAGTTACAATGAACCCGCTTGGCTCGAGCCCGAAGAAATAAAAAAGCGGTTGACCCGACGGATTATAATACAATTTTCCATTGCTCACCACCGTAAAATCAATGCTGTGTTCCAGAACACAGATTTTATTAACGGCTGTTTTATATGCCGTGGCTTGATCCACCGGCTCGGCGAAAGAATTGAATCCGGCACCAATAATTAAGCAGCACAATAAGATTGTGGAAATTAACCTCTGTTTCATCGTCAGAATATTTTAGGGATTGTGAGGCAAAATTAACTATTTGCAAAGGGAAATAATAATTTTGCCAAAAAAAACCCAGGGCAAACGCATTATAATATTAACATTAGAATGATAATAAATTTTTGATATCCAAAAGATAAGGTGTTTGATTTATAGTTTTCTTTCCCGAAAAAAGATGAAAACACCGATTGATTTTTTTTC
>Ga0233425_10004187_pt1 | contig 24613 bp, 17 predicted proteins | sample Watercolumn_Towu_2_FD_181712 | JGI IMG/M metagenome (GOLD analysis project Ga0233425, IMG submission 181712) | Freshwater microbial communities from Lake Towuti, South Sulawesi, Indonesia - Watercolumn_Towuti2014_140_MG | ecosystem: Environmental > Aquatic > Freshwater > Lake | place... | reverse complement strand
TAACACTTACAGGTGGTTGTGGGTTTGAATTTCCTATCCGTTGATCGCAAAGCCGTGGGACGATGCCGAGCTGAAGCGAACGCTGCGTGAGGCGCTGGCCCGCCGCGCGCCATCGTGCGCAGCCTCGCCGTGAGCGCGCCCTAGAAGACGAGTGTCAGGCGCCGTGTTGGCGCAGAAAATCGAGATCGTCCTTCTGGCTCGCCTTGCTGCCCACAAGCAGAACGCGAATGCGCGCTTGGTCGCCTTTTCGGTAGTACACGCGGTACTTGCCCGCGAAGCCCAGCTCGAAGACCGAGAGCTCCGGCGGGAGTCCGCCCACCTTGCGTCAAACGGCTGTGTTCTCTGGATCTTCAGCGAGGCGTTTGATCGCCTCCTCCCCGCGCAGCACGAGATTCGGATCGCCTAGCTCCGCCAGCGCCTCGAGCGCTCGCGGCTCGATCTCAAGATCGCGGTAGAGAACTTCGAAGCGGCGAGCGAGCTGCGTCGCTTCGCGCTCGCGCACCGCGCGCGCGCTCACTCACGCGCCGTAGCTCGGCGAGCTCGCGTTCGCGGGCCGCGAGATCGCGCTGCGCTTCGTCGAGCAACTCCTCGAGGGCGCCGCGTTCTTGGTCGAGGACGTGGACGCGGTCCGCGTCTTCGCGCAGCTCGAGCTCCCTCAGCTCGAGCTCCTCGAGGCGCGCGCGCAGCGAACGCGCTTCGCTTTGGAGTGCTTCGAGCAGAGGTGCATGTGCCGGAGCCGCGGCACGCGCACGGAGATCCGCGAGCTCGCCCTCAATCCGGCGCGCCCGCTCCGCCGCGAGCTCGCGTTCGCGCTCCAGCAGAGCGATCCAGCGCTCTCCTCGGCGCGCGAGTTGCCACAGGCCGGCGCCGAAGGCGCTCGCATAACATGCGAACAGTGCAGCCGAAATCGGCGACCCGATCGGGATGGCTACACCGTCGATGACGGCAGTCGCCGGAAGCAGCCGCCCGGCCTCCCCCGCGAGCGCTTCGGGCGTGCGCTCCAGCGCAGCCCCGCCTCGTCGGCCTGGTCCGCGCCGCCATCCACGTGCGCGCCGGGGTCGATCGTGTAGAACGAGAAGCCGGCCGCAGCGCAGGCGTCGATGTCGGCCGGGGTCTTGAGGTGGTCGGCGTCCGCGCCCAGCGGGCCGCGCCAGCCGCCTTCCACCGAGCCGAAGGTCGCGTCGCGCAGCACGTCCGACGGCGTGCGGCGTGTGCGCGTCATCTCGCGGATGGACTGCTGGGCAAAGATCGGCGCGACCATCTGGGCACCGGGCCGGGCGGCGACCGTGTGGAAGGCGCGCACGTGGCCGGGTGTGGCCAGGCCGAGCCGGTCGCCGCAGCCGGCCGAAGTCGCCAGGCCGAGCGGGACCGGCGTGAGGTGCGGCACGGCGGCGCGCAGGGCGAGCGCGTTGCCGGCCGAGAGCGGGCCGCGCTTCACGCGCCAGCCGCTGCCCAGGTCATCGGCTTGGCCCAAGAACGCCGACAGCCCCGGCCAGCCGTCCGGGGCCGCGATGAGCAGTTCCTTCCGGTCGCCGGCGGACACAAGCGCGAAGACTGCGCCGCCGGACTCCACGACCGAGCGTGCGATCAGGGCGCGGCCGAAATGAGCCTGGAGTTGTGCGACAGCGTTCACAGGCGGTAGGCCTCCCGGGCCAGGTCGTAGGCGAGGGCGCGCATCAGCTGGTGGGCGTCGCCCAGGTCGATGAGGTGGCGGGCGACCAGGCCGGCCAGCCAGTTCGCGCTGGCCCGCCGCCACAGGTCGTGACGAGCGGGGATGGAGCAAAAGGCGCGAGTGTCGTCGACAAAGCCGGTGGTGTTGTAGACACCGGCGGTCTCCATCACCTGGTCGAAGAAGCGCGCAATGCCATTCAGACTGTCGAAGAACCACCATGGCGGCCCGAGGCGCAGGGCCGGGTAGTGGCCGGCCAACGGCGCCAGCTCACGGCCGTACGTGGTCTCGTCCAGTGTGAACAGGATCAGGCGGAAACGCGGGTCGTTGCCGAAGCGTTCCAGTAGGGGGCCGAGGGCGCGTGTGAACTCCACCGCCACAGGGATGTCCGCACCCTTGTCCGGCCCAAAGGCCCGGGCGACGGCCGGGTTATGGCTGCGGAACGCGCCCGGGTGCAACTGCATCACCAGATCGTCATCGGCGCTCATACGCGCCAGCTCCAGCAGCATATGGGCCGTGAAACGCGGCGCATCGCCTAGATCGGGCTGGCCGCGCAGTGCCCGCTGAAAGATGGCCTCGGCCTCCAGCGGCGAGAGCGCCTCCGTCCAGGGCGTGAGCACGGCATGGTCGGTGGCAGTCGCGCCCATCGTCTTGAAGAAGGCACGGCGGTCCTCCAGCGCGGCGATGAAGGCAGCGTAGCTGCTTACCGTGATGCCGCTGATCGCGCTGAGTGCGTCCACGTTGGCGTGCCAGCCGGGCGTGTTCAGATTCACCACGCCGTCCGGGCGGAAGGTCGGGCGCACCTGGCCCGCCCACCCGGAAGCGCGGATAACCTGGTGGTGGTGCAGCGGATCAGTGGCAGCGTCCGTGGTGCAGAGTGCTTCCAGGTTGAAGCGTGCGAACAGGGCCCGCGGCTGGAACTCGGGCGTGCCGAGCTTGGCCGCGATCTGGTCGTAGATCTGCTGAGCGGAGTCAGCGCTGAGTTTTTCGTCCACGCCGAACAGCTCGGCCAATTCGGTCGTGAGCCAGACGCCGGAGGGCGTGCCGTGAAAGAGGTGGAAGTGCTCCGCGAAAATCTGCCAGATGCGGCGATGGTCGGCCTCCACCGGCGCTCCGTCCACGCGCGGGATCCCCAGGCGCTCCAGCGCGATGCCCTGTGAGTACAGCATCCGGTAGATGTAGTGGTCGGGCAGGATGAACAGGTCCACGGGCGAGCCGAACGAGTAGTCCGGGTCGGCGAACAGGCGCGGATCCACGTGGCCGTGCGGCGAGATGAGCGGCAGGCCGGCGGCTGGTGCGTACAGCTCGGCGGCCAACGCGCGCTGGCGCGGTTCGGACGTGAAGCAGCGGCCGGGGTGAAGCCTGCCCATACGATTAGTCCGGTTGCCTCTGGCCCGCGCTGGCGTGAAGAAGTTGCTCCACCTGATCCGCCTTCGGCAGTGACGGCTGAGCGCCTGCCTTGGTCGTGGCGAGAGCACCGGCTGCGGCGGCAGTCCGGACAGCCTCCCGCAAGGGCCATCCAGCTGCGACGCCCACCGACAGCCCGGCCATAAAGGCGTCGCCAGCCGCTGTTGTATCGACCGACGTCACCGGGAAGGCCGGCACGGAAAAGGTTTCGGCGCCGTCGCTGACATACGCCCCACGACTACCCAACGTCAGAATGACCGCGCCAACTCCTTTCAGGCGAAGCTGGATGGCAGCTTGCTCCCGGGAGGCGCTATCCACGACCGGCACGCCGCTCAACCGACTGGTTTCGCTCTCATTGGGCACCAGGTAGGTGACCAGTTGGAGCAGTTCCGGCGGCAGAGTCTGGGCGGGAGCCGGGTTCAAGATCACAGGAACTCGACGGGCGTGTGCCAAACGTGCTGCGTGCATGACGGAGTCCAAAGGCGTCTCCAGTTGGAGAAGCACGGCATCGGCGCGGGCAATCTCTGAGGCGGCGGCCTCCACGCCGGCCGGCGTGAGGCACCCGTTGGCCCCGGAGATGACCACGATACTGTTCTCGCCCTGGTCATCGACGATGATAAGCGCTACACCGGTCGGATGCGTTGGATCCCGGCAGATGAAACGGGTGTCGACCCGATCGGCCCGAAGTCCCTCAACGAGCGCCTCGCCGTACGGATCCTCACCCACGCTACCCACCATCGTCACCTGCGCTCCCAGACGGGCAGCGGCCACCGCCTGGTTCGCGCCCTTGCCGCCGGCAGCGATGGCAAAGGTGCGGCCCAGGATGGTCTCGCCCGGCGCAGGAATGCGCGGTGACCGGGCGATCAGGTCCATGTTCAGGCTGCCCACCACGACGATTTTCGGGCTCATCCGCCTACACTCCTTCTCGCAACTGGGTGACCAGGGCTTTCGAGACAGCCGGCCTCTAAGCGGCCCGCAGCTGGGCCAGCAGTTGACGATATTGCTCGCGGTCCAGCGGCAGGTCAACGGCCCTATTTCGGTGACTGGACAACGTTATGGCATTGGCCAACTCCAGTGATTGGGCTGCGGAGCGCGCCTCGGCGAGGAGCGGTTCCGTGCCGTCCAGAGCCGCAATCAAATTGGTGTAGACCGCCAGATGATCGCCCCGGCGGCCCGCTTCCAGCGCGACCGTCTGTGGCTGCGTCGGCGGCGTGGTGGAGATCTGCGGGCTGGTCTCCAGGACATCCCGCAAATCCAGGGCGGATTGCTCGAACACCAGGTGATCGCTCCGTATCTGCAGATAGCCACACGTCCCGACGATGTCAAAGCGCCTAAGCGCCGGCCAGCCTTCGGCTGTGCTCGCCTGAAAATAGCCGAGCAGGCCATCCTCCCATTCAAACAGCCCGTGCGCGGTGTCCTCCACCTGGATGGCGTGCCACGCTGTCCGTGTCCAGGCTTGCACGCGGAGCGGCAAGCCCAGCAAGAAGCAGAGCAGGTCGAGGTCATGAGCGGCCTGGTTCACCAGCACGCCGCCGCCTTCCTCCCGCCAGCGGCCGCGCCACGGGGCCGAGCGATAGTAGGCCCGCGTGCGGGTCCTGGGGGCGACCAGTTCCACCCTCTGTAGCCGGCCAAGCGCCCCGGACTGAAGCAGTGCCCGGGCGGCGCGCACCTCCGGCCGGGCGCGCTGCTGGAAGCAAACGGCGACCAGACGCCCGGCCCGGTCCGCCGTCGCAATCAGGGCGTCCGCGTCGGCCATCTGGATCGCTACAGGCTTCTCGACCAACACATGACAGCCTGCCTGCAGGCAATCGATCCCAATGGCCGCGTGTGTGGGATGCGGCGTAAGGATCACCGCTACATCCGGCCGCACCTCCGCCAGCATCTGCCGATAGTCGGTGTAATAGGCGCACCGGCAGGCCGCGGCGTGTTCGCGGCCGAGGGTCTCCGTCCGGCCCGCGATCGCCACCAGCCGCCCGGCCGTCTGGCTCAGGGCTCTGACGTGGGCTTCAAATATTCCAGCGCTGGCGCCGATGATGGCGAACCGATAGGGGGCGGGCATCAGACTGGACCGTTGGCAAGGGTGAGTGCGCAGTGCCGGCTCACAACTGACCGTTTTCCAAAGACAGCCGGTCCCACAGGTGACAGGCGACCCAGTGAGCGGGAGCTGCCTCCGGCGCGCCATTGATCAGAGGCGGTTCCTGATTCTGGCAGACTGGCTGCGCATACCGGCAGCGCGGATGGAACGCGCAGCCACTGGGGCGCCGGGCCGGATCCGGGATTTCGCCGATCAGATCCGGCGGCTTATTTTTCGAGCGCGGATCGGGATTGGGCGACGACAGCAGCAGCAGCTCAGTATAGGGGTGGAGCGGGCGGCCAAAGAGCTGGTCACGGGTGGTCAGTTCAATGATCTTCCCCAAATACATGACCGCGATGCGGTCGCTCTGGTAGCGAACAACTGCCAGATTGTGGGCAACGAACAGGTAGGTAAGGTCTTTCTCCTGCTGGAGTTCCTTCAGCAGGTTGAGGATTTGCGCTTGCACTGAAACATCCAGGGCCGAGACCGGCTCGTCGGCGATGACCAGGCTGGGATCCAGCGCCAGGGCTCGGGCAATGGCAATCCGCTGGCGCTGCCCGCCCGAGAAGGCATGCGGATAACGGTTCATGTACCGAGGGTCCAGGTGAACCAGCTTCAGCAGCGCCGCTACCCGCTCCTGGAGCTCAACGCCCGGGCGCACCCGCCGGTTGATCAGCAGCGGCTCCCCGATGATCTCCAGCAGGGTCATGCGGGGATTGAGCGACGCAAAGGGATCTTGAAAGACCATGCGGATATGCTGGCGGGCCTGACGCAGGGCCGGACCATCCAGGGCAGCCAGATCCTGCTTCTCGCCACCCTGATAAAAGAAGACCTTGCCCGCGGTCGGCTCGATGGCGCGAATTATGCAGCGGCCGGCCGTGGTCTTGCCGCAGCCGCTCTCCCCGACCAGGGCCAGGGTCTCACCCTGGAAGACCTGAAATGATATGCCGTCCACAGCCTGCACGAGGCCGTGGACCCGGCGCAATAGGCCCCTGGTCCTGGCGAAGGTCTTGCGCAGGTTGACCACTTCCAGCAGAAGGGGCGTGCTCGTCTGGCTCACGCTCACGCGGCGCCTCCGTCATCGTAAAGCCAGCAGGCGACGGCATGGCCGGCGGCCACCTGGACCAGCTCGGGCTCGCGGACATCGCAGCGGCCTGGGATCGCGTGCGGGCAACGCGTGTGAAACTTGCAGCCAGGCGGCATATCCATCGGGCTGGGCACGGTCCCCTCAATCGGGATTAACTTCTCGAGCGGGCCGCTGGTCTTGGGCACTGACCGGATCAACGCCTGGGTGTACGGATGCCGGGGCTGATGGAAGAGATCATCCACGGCGGCCGTTTCGGCCACCCGCCCCAGGTACATCACCACAACCCGGTCGGCCATCTCGGCGATGACGCCCAGGTCATGCGTGATGAAGATGATCGCCATGTGGTAGTCCGCCTGCATCTGCTTCATCAGCCGCAGCACCTGCGCCTGCAGCGTCACATCGAGGGCGGTGGTCGGCTCATCGGCAATCAGGATCCGGGGGTTACAGGACAGGCCCATGGCGATCATGGCGCGCTGCCGCATCCCGCCGCTCAGGTTGTGCGGGTAGGCGTGCAGCATCTCTTTCGGATTGGGCATGCCCACCTTGCCCAGGATGGCGCTGGTCTGGTCGTCAACCCACCGGCGCACGGCCAGGCGGTTCAGGAGTCCGGGCTTCGGCGGCGGGGCCGCCCGAGGCGGCGCACCGCCCGCCGGCGGGGTGCCTAGCAAGTGCAGCTCAATCATCTCGCCGATCTGGTCCCCGATGGTGTGCAGCGGGCTGAAAGCCGTCATGGGCTCCTGAAAGATCATGGCGATTTCTTTGCCCTGGATAGCGCGCATGGCCTCACCGTCCGGATCCAGGCGCGCGATGTCAATCGTCTCAGCGCCGCGCCGAAACAGGATGGTCCCGTCTACAATCCGAGCGTTCCGGGAAAGGACATTCAGGATGGAGAGCGCGGTGACGCTCTTGCCGCAGCCGCTCTCGCCGACGATGCCCAGCACCTCTTCGGGGTAGACCTCGAAGGACAGGCCGTCAATGGCCTTGACGGTGCCTTCCTTCGAAGTGAAATGAACCTTCAGTCCCTGGACTTGCAGGAGCGGGGCACGGGTGTCCATCAGCTGCCGTCCTAGATCCGCGCATACGGGTCGGCCGCGTCCCGGACGCCATCGCCGACGAAGTTAAAGGCGATGATGGTCACGACGACAAATACGGCCGGGATGAAGAGCCACGGGTTTTCGGCCAGCGTCTTGACCGAGCGGCCCTCCTGCAGCAGCACCCCCCAGCTGATGGCCGGGGCCTGCAAGCCCAATCCCAGAAAGCTCAACGAGGTCTCGCCCAGGATCATGCCCGGGATCGACATGGTCAGATCGGCGATCTGATGGCTGAGGAAATTGGGGAACAGATATTTCATGATCAGGCGCACATTGCCAGCGCCGTCCAGGCGGGCCGCCACCACGAAATCCTCCTCCTTCAAGGCGAAGAACTTACCGCGCACCGTCCGGCTGGCGCCGGACACCACGCCAAAGAGCGCCAGGATGATCGTGATGGCCAGGTAGTTCTCCTCCACGGTCCAGTTCTGCGGCAGCGCCACTGAGAGCGCCATCCACAGCGGCAGGGTCGGAACCGCGTTGAAGATCTCGGTAATCCGCATGATCACGATATCGACCACACCGCCCAGCAGCCCTGCCAGGCCTCCGATCAGCAGACCGGAGAAGAAGCCGATCAGGACGCCGATCAGGCCGATCGACAGCGAGATCCGTGACCCGTACAAGATGCGCGTGAACAGGTCGCGGCCCAGCGAGTCTTTGCCGAGCGGGCTGTAGACTCCGTCGCGCACTCCAAACAGGTGCCGGTCGCCCTCCCACAGGCCCCAGAATTTGTAAGGGTTACCTTGCACAAACAGCTCGAGCGGCAGTTTGCGGCTGCGGTCCTCGGTATATTCGGGACGGTAGGTGACCGGGTCGACGGTCTTCTTCAGCGGGTAAACGAACGGCGGCCAGTGGAATTGCCCCTGTTCATCGAAGAGGTAGACGGCCTGGGGCGGTGCATAGACCAGGGTGGGTTGGAAGGCGTATGGATCGTAGGGCGCAATGAATTCCGCGAATAGGGCGCCCAGATAGACCAAGGCCAGCACCACCATTGACAGGACCGCCAGGCGATGTTTGAGGAACTTCCAGCGGAAAAGCTGCCATTGGGAGGCGACAGAGAACTTCTCGTTGTCAGGCCGGGTGGTGTCACGCAACCGCATCCGCTTGAACATGGCCGGACCCTACTCGTAGCGAATCCGTGGATCGACGATGGCCAGCAGGATGTCGGACACCAGAATGCCGACCACGGACAGCGTCGAAATGATGAAGACGAGGCTGCCGGCCGTTTCGACGTCCTGCATTTCCAGGGCCTGCAGCAGGACCGGCGCCAGCGTGGGAATGCCCAGGGTGATCGACACCATCAACTCGCCGGACACCAGCCCCGGGAAGACGCCGGCCAGACCCACAACAAACGGGTTGAGCGCCATCCGGAACGGATATTTGTAAAGCAGTTTCCGGCGGGGCAGTCCTTTGGCCCGCGCGACGATGACATAGGGTTTCTCCATTTCATCCAGCAGATTGGCGCGCATGATCCGGATGGTGCCGGCCGTACCGGTGGCAGCCGCGATCAGGGCCGGCAGCCATAAATGGCTGATGATGTCCAGGAACTTGGCCATACTCATCGGCTGCCCGACAAACTCCGGGGAGGTGGCCCCGACGCTGGCCTGGCCGGTAAAGGAATAAATACCCCACAGCATGACTACCGCGAAAATGAACTGCGGGACCCCCATCCCCAGAAAGCCGAGGATCGAAAAGAAATAGTCCGCGACCGAGTACTGGCGCGTGGCCGACAGCATCCCGATCGGGATGGCGATCAGGTTGACCAGCAGAAAAGACAGCAGCGAGATCAGGGCCGACAGCGGGAGCCGATCGGCCACGATCTTGGAGACCGACTCTTTTAGGGCCAGCGAGACTCCCAGATCTCCCCGGACAATCCCCGATATCCAGCGGCCATACTGCACCAGGAAAGGGTCATTCACCCCAAAGCGCACGCGCAGCGAAGCTTCCTCTTCAGAGGAGATGATGCGCCCCCGTTCGCGCTCGCCCTGGATGTAGGCGTCTACAAAGTCGCCGGGCGGCAGCTGGATGATCATGAAGGACAGCAGGCTGACCACCAGCAGGACCGGGATTATCAGGAGCAGCCGCTTGAGGATGTAGGCCAGCATTCAGGCCGCCGCCTCTCTCGCCCAGGCAAAGAACCCGATCGCTTCCAGAGCCAGGCCCAGGCGCTTGGCGGCGTCCGCGGAGAGCGAGGCATTCGGCCAGCGGATCGGCCCGCAATCCGAATCGATGAGAGTCATCACCGCTTTTTGGGCCGCCAGCCCGCCATGCGCCAAAATGACCCGGACCATCCGCGCGGCCTGCGCTTGTTCGCGGAGCGCAGCGGCGTACTCGCCGCACTCAAAGGCGCTGATAAGGCGCCGGTAAAGGGGCGCGGCGAAATTGTAGGTGCTGCCGATGGCCCCCTGCGCGCCGGCGCCGAGGCCGTTCAGCAGCATCTCATCCCAACCGAAATAGATCCGGTAGTGGCCGCCCCGCACCTCCCGGCAGGCCTGCAGGTCGACGAGCTGGGCGTCGGTGAACTTGACCCCAGCCAGGGAGGGCAGTTCATCGCCCGCGCGCTCCAACAAGGCGGCCACGTCCAGGGTCAGCCCGGATTTCTGTGGAAAGTGATAGTAGATGAACGGCAGCGCGGGCGCCCCCGCCGTAATCGTCTTCAGACACTGGATCAACGTCTCCAGGGAATTCGGCTTGGTGTAGGTCGGCGCCATCGCGGCGATGGCATCCGCGCCGATGGCGGCCGCATGGGCGGCCAGGTCCTGCGCCTCAAACAGACTGTTGTGGCCGACCTGCACAATCACCGGGACGCGGCCCGCCGCCGCCCGCACGTGGGCTTCGGCGACGGCTTTCCGTTCGGAGGCCGTGAGCGAAAAACCCTCGCCCGTGCCCCCGCAGGCAAACAGGCCGGTCACGCCTTCGCCGATCAGCCGGTCCACCATACCCGGGAGCCGGTCCAGGTCCAGCCGGCCGTCGGGCTGCATCGGTGTGAATGTGGCCGCAATCAGGTGAGTCGAGTTCGGCGCCGTTTGACTAGGCATTCGGGCTCCCCAGAATGGAACAGCCGGAGAAAGCAAACAGCTTCGCCCCTGTCAGCGCAAAAGTGAGGCGGATCGGCCGCCCGGCCAGCGCGTTCCAAGGTCGACCCGGCCAACGGACCGCGGCGGCCAAATCTCCCGTCGTAATCGGCTGACAGTCGTCCAGGCCGTGGCCCGGCAGCGGCCAGCCCTGGTCGTCGAGCACCGCCGCACGCAGCGAGCCGCCCGGCTGAAGTTCGACGTTGACGGTGAGCGCCTCGGCCCCTGCCTGGACGAGCCTGGTCGTCAGCCGGCCCGGCTGATCAGGCTGGGAAGGCACATAGCCGGCGAACCGGTCAAGCGGCAGGGTCGCGAGATTGAACGAGCCTTCCCGCCAGCCATTGTGCAGGCCGTTGCTCCCGCCATAATACACGCGCAGGGTATCGCCCACCCGGATTGGCGCGGCGGAGTAGATGCAGCCGCAGTCATAGGCCCCGGTTGGATAGCGCCCGGCCCCGAGGGGGATAAAGGCCTGCCCCGGGCAGACCCGGTGCCAGGTCACGGTGTCCGGGCTCCAGGCCAGTTCGGTCGTGACGGTGTCCCAATCGGGGGCCTCCCGATCCCCTTTGTGCAGGATGGCGGGCAGGCCGAGGTAGAGACCGCGATACCGAAACACCTGCATCGAGTAGACCTGGTCGTGGGCATCGCGGCCGCGCAGAACCTCGACCGGGGCGGACCAGTTCACAAAATCATCACTCTCCGTGCGCAGGACCGTGCGCACGCCGGAATAGGGCGGTTCGGTCCAGCCGCGGGTAAACCCCACATATCGCCCCAGCTCAGGCACCCACAGGGCGTTGTTGTGCGTGTCGCCGGGCGCGTCATGCGCGGGCCAGAGCACAGGCTCCGACCAGCGCAGGCCATCCGCCGAAAAGGCCACCGCCATACGACGCTCGCGTGAATTGCGGAACAGACACTTGTAGCGCCGGGCGGGGTCGGGCTCCCGGTCGTCCTTGAACACGCCGCCCGCATGGATGCCATGGGTCCGCCGCCGCATAACCAGGTTGTTTGCTGTCGAGCCTTCAAACTCGATCAACCCCAAGGCCGGCCGCTCCCAGTGCAGACCGTCGCTGGACATGGCGTAGAGCAAGCCTTCCTCTTCGTGCGCGCTGCCACGATAGATAACGGCTGGGCGTTGCGCCAGCGGCGTTTGCGCGGCCAGCGCCTGGTTGATGAAGCTGAAGTACCAGAGCTGGTACAGGCCAGTCGCCTCATCGTGCACCACGGAAGGGCAGACATTGTCCAGACGGGCCTCCCAGCGCCGGGGCGGGTCGGCGAAGAACCCCTCCCGAAACAGCGGGTTGCGCTGATCCTTGGCCACCGACCCGAGAGTCAGGCGGGCGTCTTCCGCGCTGGCGACTACTCGCGCATCCAGCAGCAGGTGCGAATTGTGGACCTTTGAATACGTCATCCGGCCTCCGCCTCGGCGGCGCCAGCCAGCACCCAGCCCAGGGTGAAGCGGGCAAATACAAGGGTTTCGAATCCGTTCTCAACCCGTTGTTCATACAGGCAGCCGATCGTCCCATCATCGGCCACGCCCAGATCGGCGTAGCCGGCCAAGCCGGCATATAGCGTCCGCGCGACCGGCCAGGTGCGGCATTCGTCATAGCTGAGCCGCACCGTGAGGTTCTCGCGCCGGCGGCTGGCCGGATTAACAAACAGCACCCGATTACGATCATGTCGGCGCTCGTCCGTGAGGCGGCAGAGGCTGGCCTGGCAGACGGGTTCCGGCAGGGTCGGGTCGTGCCGGACGATCGAAAAGGTGCCCCCGCCGTCGGCGCTCCAGGCATACGCGCGGTAATAGGGCTGGTCCGGCGGCCGGGAACCGCCGCTGCGTTCGAGCAGAGAAGCGGGCGCGTTGCGGCTGTTCAGATAGAGGCGCCCGTCGACTGTTTCGACGGCCGTGCTCTCGTTGGCGCCTTCGACCGTGCTGCCGCCCACCGTCCAGGTGTAACCGTGGTCGTCACTGTAGATGACGTGTGCGAAGTAGGGCACCTGCGTTTCCACATCCGGATTGGTCAGGCTGTGGTCGCACGGGATGAGCAGGCGCCCGCTCTGAAGCTGTATCCCGTGTCCGGGGCCGGTGGCGTACCAGGCCCACTCTGGCCGCTTTACGTGCGCGGTGATTTCAGTGGGTTCGGCCCACGTTTCACCCTCATCCCGGCTGCTCGTCAACCAAACGGTTCGGAGAAGCCCTCCGCGAACGATCTGCCGCTCGCGGTCCTCTTTTCGATTCTTGCAGAAGAGGAGCCAGATCACACCGGTGTCTCGATCCAGCACTGGCGCCGGGTTGCCGCATACCCAGCCGTCCTCATGAGCGACACAGTGAATGGGCCCGAACGTCCGGCCGCCGTCGAGGCTGCGCCGCAGGAGCAGATCGATCTGATCGGAGTCGTGCCCGGTATGCTGGCGCGCCTCACAAAAGGCCAGCACGGCGCTGCCCTGGCCCAACGCCAGCGCCGGGATGCGATAGCGGATGTACCCGCCAGTGCCGCTGACAAAGAGCGGCGTCTCTTGCAACTCTTCCATCGCCACCCTCTATCCTTCCCACCGGTCGCGGGCTTCCCGCATGCGCCGCCTGACGGCCTCATACGCCAGCTTGGGGCGGCGGTATTCGTCCAACGTGCCTTTGTTGTTGTAAGAGCGCGGCCGCCATTTGAAGTTAGACTCCGTCACGCGGCAGTCGCAGAACTGCCAGATGGCGGCCCCGACGATGTCCGGATGGTTGAGGTAGACGCGCAGGCACTCGTCCAGCACGGCCGTCTGATACTCCTCCGACCAGTGATTGCGCAGCCGGCCGCGATTGCCATACAGGGCCTCGGCCCCGAACTCGCTCATGATAACGGGTTTACCCAGACCGCCGCCACTGGAGTCCGAGTGAATCCAAACCAGCAGATCCTGGATTACGGGTTCGATCTCGCCGAGCGTGCCCACCAGGCCGCCGGTATAAATGTTGAGCGAAATGATGTCAGCGTATTTGAGGCACCGATCCGCCTTGCGGTGGTGGGTGGCGTAGGTGGCTGGGCGATGCGGGTCGAAGTCCTTGATCTGCTGCAGCACCCGCGCATAGACGTGCTGGCCCTGCTCAGAGACGGCGTCGCATTCGTTGAGACAGCCCCAGATCACGATGCACGGCCGGTTATAGTGCCAGGCGAGCATCTCCCGAGTGCTCGCTTCGATCTGCTCGGCAAAGCGGGGATGCGTAAACTCGACCCCGCGCGCATGTGATTCCTCCCAGACGTAGACACCCAACTCATCGCAAAGATCCAGGAAACGTAGGTCATTGGGGTAGTGCGCCGTGCGCACGAAATTGCAGCCCAGGTCGGCCAGCAGCTGCAGGTCCAGCATCATCGCCTCGACGGGCAAGGCGTTGCCGAATAGGGCGTGGTCTTCATGACGGTTATAACCGCGCAAGCGCAGGGGGCGGCCGTTCAGCAGCAGCTGCTTCCCGCTCAACCTCACCTGGCGAAAGCCCACCCGATCGATCAGGTCATCGACGACCATCGCGCCATCGAGCAACTCCGCGGTGAGGGGGTAGAGCGCAGGCGTTTCGGCGGACCAAGCCATCACCCCCGGGACGACGCTGGTCTGGTGCAACTCAACGGAAGCGCCGGCGGCGACCGTTACCGGCCCCAGTTCGATCAGCGTGCCGGCAATCCTGGCCTGGACGTTCCGGCAACCCTCGACAGTTCCAACGTTGCGGACCACGACGCGCACGTCGAGGGTCCATCCATCCATCTGCCTGATCGGCCGGACCAGGACCCGGACGATATGGATGTCGGGCAACCTCTGCAGCTCCACCGGGCGCGTGATCCCGCCGTAGGTGAAGTAATCATTCTCTTTGTGCAGGGCAGAATGCTCCCCAAAAGCGTTGTCGACGTCAACCACCAGGCTGTGCTGGCCGGCGGCCAGATGCGGGATAAGCACTTCCCACGGGGTGAAAGCGTCGTAGTGTTCGCCGACGAACTGGCCGTCCACGGCCACGCAGGCGGTGTGGGAGACGCCGCCGAACACCAACCGCGCCGTGCCAGGCAGCGGCCACTCCAACGTCCGGCTGTAACGGGCCTGCCCGCGATAGGACTCAAGCCCAGGCAGGGTCTCCCAGGCGCCCGGGACCAGCACCGGGTGTTCGTTCGTCCAGCCGGCCGGCGCTTCGGAGCTGGTGGCCACAAACCCCCATAACCCATCCAGGCTGATCACCTGGCGCACCTGATGCTCGGCGAATGTTCGCAACATGGGGTGATTTTCTCGATGGCGCGGCGTTCACGAGCTGGGCTGGCCGGGGCGTGCTGGGACTGCGCCCCGGCCGCGCCACGCGAACAGTGGTCCAGCAGGGGGAGGGCCGGCGGACCCTCTCCCCTGGCTGAAAACTAGACTCGACTACTTGATATACCAGGTTTCCAGCGCCACGTAGCTTTGCTCCTTCGAGATCGGATTGGGCACATTCCCCATCCGCCCGCTGATCACGTGGACATTGGTGTAGAACGCGGCTGGCCGCTGTAACAGGCCGATGATCCACAGGTTGTTGGCGTGCAGCGCCGTGATCTCATTCTCGATGCCGATGGCGGCGCTGGGATCCTTCGCGGCCTTGAACTGCTGGCAGAGGCCATACAGTTCCTTGACCTCCGCTGGCGGCTCCGTGCCTTCCGCGCCGTCGCTGGTCAGCCACACCGCCCAGGCGCCGTGCACGGGCCAGTCCTTCTCGCGCGGGCAGACCACCTCATTCGCGCCAATGGACGCCGGGAACTCGCTGCCCATGCCGCCGGCGCTGAGATTGACACCGTCAAGCCCGTTCGTGTACGAGGCGAAGCCGAACTGATCCTGGTCGGTCGGGTTGATCACGACCTGGATCCCGAGTTTCTGCTCCCACTGGGACTTGATGATCTCGGCCATCGCCACCAGATCGGCCGCCGACTCATTGGACCTCACGTTCAAGACGAGCTCAAAGGGTTTGCCGTCAGGGCGCAGGCGGGCCGTCTTGTCCGCATTCCAGGTGAGGTCCAACCCATCCAACAGCGCGTTGGCGGCGTCGGGATCGTAGTTGATGTACTGCTTGAACAGGTCGCTGTCGCCGTTGTAGGGTTCGCCCTCCGTCGGCGCCCACTGGGAGGGCACCAGCAGGCCGTTGAACATCAACCCGTTGATGGCCTCGCGATCCGTGCCGAGCGAGAGCGCCTTCCGGAAATCAAAGCTGTTGTACAGCTCCCGCAAGACCGGATCGGCGGACGAGTAGTTGAACTGGATCCGGCCAATCGTCAGGGCCGAGACGACCATCGGGATCAGTTGATAGCCCTCCTTAGCCTGGTTCTCCTTCACAAGGGGATAGTTCTTGAACAGGTCCAGCGAGTTGCCGGCCGCGTAGTCGAGTTCACCCGCGATCGTCCGGACCAGCAGGACCTCGCGGTCCATCCCGTCCTCGAACTGGGCGGAGTCGATGTAGGGGAGTTGGTTGCCGGCCGGGTCCACCTTCCAGTAGTAGGGATTGCGCTCGATGACCTGGATCGGCTGGGACGAGTCGGACACCAGCTTGAACGCCCAGATGGTGGGCATATCCTTGTTGCCCCAGTAGTCGGATTTCTTGTCGAAGAGAGCCCGCCAATCCGCAACCCCGAGCTCGGCGATGGCCTTGTTCAAGTCATCGGCCTTGGCGAAATCCGGATGGAACTGGCTCACGTAGTGCCAGGGCAAGATCCACTTATAGGTCCGGCTCATGATGATCGGGAACAGGCCATTGGGTTCCTGGAAGGTGTACTCGATGGTGAAGTCGTCGACCTTCTTGACCGTCGCCATGCCGCTGGCCGTCTTGTACTCGCCGCGGCCATCCGGCGAATAGTCCGGGTTGTTCAAGACGTGGTCGTAGTACAGGACCACATCGTCGGCCGTCACCGGCTCGCCGTCGCTCCACTTCATGCCCTTGCGGAGGTGACAGGTGTAGACCTTGCCATCGGGGCTGGCTTCATAGCTCTTGATGATATTCGGGGCCGTCGTCTTCAGGGTCGCGTCGTAGGAGAAGGGGAATTCGTGGGAGAACTCTCCCTGCCACTGGCGACCCGCCAAAAACGTTCCGCCGTATGTCCCAATTTCGTTGGCGGGCAGCATTACCATCACATCCTCCGGCACGCGCTCCTGCACGGGCGGCAGCGCGCCCGACTTGACCTGGTCTGCCAGGCCGGGCGCCTCGTGGAATTCTGTGATCGTGTTGCCGGTGGCTGCAGTATAGTCGGCGATGGTCGAATACCGCTGCCACACGCCGGTGCCCGCAAAGACCGGCGGCGCTTCGGTCGGCGAAACAGTTTCGGCTGTTGCAGTCGGCGAAACCGTTTGTTCCATCTGAGTTGGGGCGGTCGTCGGAGCGGGCTGGTCGGTCGGTGCCGGCGTCGGGTTCGGTGTTGTGCATGCTGAAATTATCAAGCTGGCTACGACAATGAGCATCATCAGGCGTTTCATGGAAATCTCCTTGGTGTGAGTGGTGTCATGTATCAGGCAATCGCTATGTAGTTTCAGTCATCCTCACCTCCATGTTCCTGTGGAGTCATGCTCTGACCTGGCAGCTTGCTCATTGGTTATTTTGGTGGAGAACATAGCCTCTCCTTAAGCTCGCCACAAAAGATTCATTCAGAGCTCTCGCCCGTCTCACGCTTGGCCAGTTCCAGTCGGCGGCTGATGCCGGCATAGTGAGTCAACAGGGCAGCCCGCGCTTCGTCAGCGTTTCGCTTGGCCACGGCTTCAACGATGGCCACATGGTCTTTATAGGTTTGTTGAGGATATTGATCTTCCAGATGGGCGTACTGTGAGGTATTACTGAATAACAGCCAGAACATATCCAACAACTTGAGAGCCATGTCATTGCCAGTGGCCTGAAGGAGGGTCTGGTGGAATTCACGGTCCTCCTCGCGGAACGGCTCGCTTCTATCAGCCTTGCTGCGCATGCGTTGCAGAATCGCGTTTAACTCCGTCAAGCGAGCCTCGGTCATTGTTGAGACCACCTTCGTCATCATCCCTGTTTCCAGGATCTGCCGAATCTCCAGCAGGTCGGTTAATTCTTTGAGATCCTGTGTGCGCGCAAACGGAAGATACTCAAGGATCGGGTCGAAGGAGAAACTGCGGACGAAGACTCCAATCCCGCGGCGGGTTTCGAGGATCCCCATAGACTCCAGCGCCTTCACCGCTTCACGAACAGAGTTGCGACTGACACCGAGACTCGTGGCCAGTTCGGTCTCAGGCAACAGCGTCTCGCCCGCCTTCAGGCCCTTTTCGATGATGTAGTTCTTGATGGCGTTCTGAACTGAAAGATGGAGCGGGATCGGGCGATCTATAGTTTCCATAAGATTCCTTGTCGAGATCATCCAGTACTCGATGTTTTGCTTTTTTCGGTCAGCCCAGCGCCACCATGTTGTAGGCAAGTTGGTGTTGATGTAGAATATCCAGTAGTAGGATGTCCTACAAGTAATGGTATTGTATCATAATTGGCGATCAGATACAAGGCCCAATTTCCAAGAAACGCTTGGCCGGAAATGAGACAAATAATTATGTCTATAAAAAAGACAGAAGGCAACCTTGCTGCCAATGCCAAATTCGGGCTGCCCGTTGATGCCCGGGCAGACGAAAACGCCGTTGTCCAATGCGGACCAGCCCGCTTTACATTTCTGACTACCCGCCTTATCCGCCTGGAGTATCAGAAGGAGGGCAATTTTTCAGACCAGGCCAGCCAAGTGTTTTGGAATCGGCGGCAGCCTGTGCCGGCGTTTGAGGCACGGCGGGAAGGTGGCCTCTGGTACATCGAAACTGAGCACCTTCAACTCAAGTACGCCGACGGACAAACCTTCAGCGCCGAGACGCTCTGCATCGTACTCAAACAGAGTGGGGTGACGTGGCGTTATGGGGATGAGGACCGGGGAAATCTCCTGGGCACGACCCGTACATTGGACCAGGTAAGCGGCGCGACGAAGCTCGAACCAGGCCTCCTCTCTCGGAGCGGTTGGGCGGTGATTGATGATTCGTCCAGCTTGCTTTTTAATGAAAAGGGTTGGTTGGAGCCTCGCCCGGACCGCAGCCTGGACCTGTACTTCTTCGGTTATGGGCACGACTACCGCGCATGCCTCGCCGATTACGCCCGGCTCGCCGGTGCCGTTCCTCTGCTTCCCCGCTGGGCACTGGGCAATTGGTGGAGCCGCTACTGGGCTTATTCACAATCCGAACTGGCGGATGTGATCCGTGAGTTTCGAGATCATGCGGTTCCTTTATCCGTGTGCGTCATTGACATGGATTGGCACCTGACGGACATCCCAAAGCTGACCGGCACAGCGTACCGATCTTCGCCGGGCTGGACGGGCTACACCTGGAATCGAGAACTTTTCCCCGATCCGGATGCCTTCCTCGCCTGGCTTCACGAACAGGGATTGAAAACCGCCCTCAACCTGCATCCCGCCGATGGTGTCCAGCCACATGAGGTCATGTATCCGGAAATGGCCCGGCGGCTCGGGATTGATCCGGAAACACGACAGCCGGTAGCGTTTGATATCGCCAGTCCGGAATTTGCTGGCGCATACTTTGAGTTGTTGCATCATCCCGAGGAATCACGCGGGGTGGATTTCTGGTGGGTAGATTGGCAACAAGGGCGAACCACCCGGCTGTCAGGATTAGACCCGCTGTGGTGGTTGAATCACTTGCACTCTTACGATCTTGCGCGCGACGAAGTGAAACGGCCGTTTGTCTTATCAAGGTGGGGCGGCCTGGGCAACCACCGTTATCCAATTGGCTTCTCTGGCGATACCCATGTGGATTGGGAGTCACTCGCCTTCCAGCCTACTTTTACTGCAACGGCTGCCAACGTTGGGTATGGCTGGTGGAGTCATGATATCGGGGGCCATGGCTCAGGGATCGAGGAGGGCGAGCTATATGCCCGCTGGGTTCAGTTCGGACTCTTCAGCCCAATTCTTCGTCTGCACAGCTCCAAGAACCCGTTTCATGAGAGACGCCCCTGGGGTCATGACTCTGAGGTGGAACGCGTCGCAAGCGAAGCGCTGCGTTTGCGCCATGCCTTCATACCGTATCTCTATTCCATGGCCTGGTTGAACCACACACGGGCAGTCTCTTTGGTTCGACCGATGTACCATGATTATCCGGACGCCGAAGCTGCTTACCACTGTCCGCAGCAATACATGTTCGGCACCGAACTGCTCGCGGCCCCGTTCGTCAGCCGTGCTCATCCAGAGACGCAGCTGGCGCGTCAGAAAGTCTGGCTGCCGGAGGGGGAGTGGTATGACTTCTTTACAGGTGAACACTATCCAGGTGGGAAAACTGTTATGCGATATGGCCAACTCCGGGACATCCCCGTCTTTGCCAGAGCGGGGGCCATTGTGCCTCTCGGACCGAAGGTGGGCTGGGGTGGCATCGAGAATCCGGCTGAGCTTCACATTCATGTCTTTGCCGGCCAGGACGGCAGCTTCACAGTGTACGAAGATGACGGCGAGACTACGGGCTACTTGAGTGGCCAATATGCACAGACGGAAATCGCGCATGCCTGGCAAGATTATGAATGGCGGCTGACGTTACATCCCGCCACCGCTGACCCGAGGTCCATTCCCGAACGGCGGGTCGTTACGCTGTACTGTCATGGGGTGCGTGATCCCGATCAGGTAAATTTATCCGTGGGCCAGCGATCGATTGCGCCGCACATGCGCTACGATCCGGTCACCGAAGTGTTTGAAGTACATGACGTGGAGGTATCCCAACCCGACCCGCTTCACTTAACCTTGGGCGCTCGAAATCAGCCCTTGCTTTCCCGCCGCGATCGGATTGATGAGAAATGCTTCGCAATATTGCGTGCCTTTCGTCTTCAAACCCTCATCAAGCGCAGCATTGCGAGAGAGTGGCCGAAGATACGCCACGATCCGGGACTATTCGACAAGTTTACGCCCAGTCTGACGGAAACCCAACGGCGCGCGGTGTTGGATTTGATCGGGGCAAAATAGGCAAACCCCAGACACGAGAAAGCGACTCCCCCATGACCCTCCCTCCCGACTTTCTTGAACGTGTGTATGCCGGCGTGCTAGGCAAACTGATCGGCGTGTATCTGGGCCGGCCCTTCGAAGGCTGGAGGTACGACCGCATCCTGGCGGAGTTGGGCGAGGTTACGTACTACGTGCACGAGCGGCGCGGCGTGCCGCTGGTCGTCACCGACGACGACATCACCGGCACCTTCACCTTCCTGCGTGCGCTGGCCGACTACCCCGTCGGCCGCGCGCTCACCCCCGAACAAATCGGCGCGACCTGGCTGAACTACATCATCGAGAACCGCAGCATCTTGTGGTGGGGCGGGGTGGGCAACTCCACCGAACACACCGCCTACGTCCGGCTCAAGCACGGCATCCGCCCGCCGGATAGCGGGTCGTGCGCGCTGAACGGCCGAACCGTCGCCGAGCAGATCGGCGCGCAGATCTTCATAGATGGCTGGGGGATGATCGCGCCGGGCGACCCGGAGTTAGCGGTCGAGTTCGCGCGCAAGGCCGCGTGTGTCAGCCACGATGGGGAGGCAATCTACGGCGCGCAGGTCATCGCCGCGCTCGAAGCCCAGGCCTTTGTCGAATCGGATTTGAACCGGCTGCTCGACGTGGCGGTCAGCTTCATCCCACAAGACTCCATCATCTATCGGCTGATTACCGACCTGCGCGAGTGGCACAGCACAATTCCGGATTGGCGCGCGGCGCGGGAGAAGATCGCCGCCCGCTACGGCTACGACCAGTTCCCCGGCAACTGCCACATCGTCCCCAACCACGCCCTCATCCATCTCGGCTTGCTGTATGGCGCTGACGATCTCCAGCAGTCACTGATGATCACCAACACTGCCGGTTGGGATACCGACTGCAACTCGGGCAACGTCGGCTGCATTTTGGGGATCAAGAACGGGCTGGCCGGCATTGACGCCGGGCCGGATTGGCGCGGGCCGGTGGCGGATCGGCTGTACTTGCCCACCGCCGACGGCGCGGGCTGTATCAGCGACGCCGTGCAAGAGTCGGTGCGGATCGTGAATCTCGGCAGGGCGCTGTGCGGTGCCGCACCCATCACGCCGAAGGGCGGGGCGCGCTTTCACTTTGAAGCCCCCGGCGCGGTGCAGGGGTTTGAGTCGCACTCGCCCGGATTGCGATTGGAGAACGTCAACGGCCACAGCGCGAGCGGCGCGCGCAGCCTGGCCTTGCGCTATCAGTCGCTCGAGCCGGGTGCGCCGGTGCGGGCCGCAACCCCCACCTTCATCCGCCCCGACGATTTGCGCATGCCCGGCTACGACCTGCACGCTTCCCCGACTCTCTATCCGGGCCAGACCGTGTGCGCGCGCATCGCCGCCGATGAACACAATCGCGAGCCGGTGACCGCCGCCCTAACTCTAAGCGTGTATTGCGCTGATGACCAATCAGAAACAATTCTGGGGCCGGCGGCCACGCTCGCGCCAGGCGTTGCACAAGAGCTACGGTGGACGGCGGGTGAGACCGAGGGCCAGCCCATCTACGCGATTGGAGTAGAGCTACGCGCCACGCATCCTGCCACTGGCGTGCTGTACTTGGACTACTTGACCTGGGACGGCGCGCCGAATGCTGTGTTCACGCGACCCGCCAGGCCGGGCACGGCTTGGCAGCGGGCGTGGGTGAGCGGGGTGGATCAGTTTCGTCGTGACTTGCCGGAGCCGTTCCGCCCGATCCAGAATGAGGGGCGCGGCTTGCTCATTCAGGGCGCCCGCGAGTGGCGGGCCTATCGCGTCGGGGCAGATGTCAAACCGCTGATGTGCGCGGCAGCCGGCATCGCTTCGTGCGTGCAGGGATTGCGCCGCTACTACGCGCTGCTACTCGCTCCAGGCGGCAAGCTGCGTCTGATCAAGATGCTGAAACACGAACAGACGCTGGCCGAGATCGATTTAGCGTGGGCGCTGGAGCACAGCTATCAACTTGCCCTGGAGACCGACGGCCATCGTCTGCGCGCCAGCGTGGACGGCCGATTGAGTTTTGATGTGGTGGACACTGATACCCCACTACTCAGCGGCGCGATAGCGCTGGTCGTCCAAGACGGTTGCTCCTCGACGCGTGGGGTATCGGTGAGGCCGCTCAACGCCTGAACAGTTGAAATCTTACCCTGAAGTACTCCAAGCCGTTTCAGTCACCCTCAATGCCCATCACGCGGGCCCAGAGATTAACATGATATTCGTGACAACTCGCGTGACAACTAGAATGAAATGGCTCTTGTGTTGGTGTGCAGAATGGAGTATCGTATTGATCACAACTCATCAAGTGCTTTGGGATCGGTTGTCGTCAATGTCAGGTTTCAGCCACCCCAACGAGTGAGTCGTATGCGTTCTGAGAGCATAACTCATAACCCGGAGGTCAGTGGTTCGAATCCACTCCCCGCTACTGAAACGATACCGTAGACCATCGGTCTACGGTATTTTGTTGACCCGACGCTCTTTGGTTCCAGGGAGCCCCCCAAACGGAGGCATTCGAGATGAACCACAGAGCGTCGGGCCTTAGAACCGATAAAGCCATTAATGGCTTCATGCAGCACAAGGCTGCCGAAGGGTGCAGCACCACCACCCTCATCAGCTACGCCCAACACCTGAAAGCGTGGGGCAAGTACGCCGGCGAGATCGATATCGACGCCATCGCGGCCAGCGACCTGCGCGCCTTCTTGGCCTGGCTGCGCTGCGACTACAAGCCCCGGCGCTTCGAGGGCAGCGATCTGCCCCTGTCCCCAAAGCCCCTGCGTAATTACTGGATCACGCTCTCGGCCTTCTTTCGCTGGGCCAGCGCCGAATTCGACCTCACCACCCCGATGCGGTCGGTGCCAGCGCCGCACTTTGAAGAAGCCCCGGTTGAGCCATTTACTCAAACTGAGGTCGTAGTCCTGCTGAAGGCCTGCGAGTTCTGCCAGGAGACCAAGACCGTCGACCGCCGGCGCTTTACGATGCGCCGACGCACCGCACACTGCGACCGGGCTATTATCCTGAAGTTGCTGGACACGGGGCTGCGCGCCTCGGAACTTTGCGCCCTGACGATTGGCGATGTGGATCAGAAGACGGGCAAAGTACAGATAAAGCACGGTCAGCGCGGCGGCGCAAAGGGCGGCAAGGGTCGCTTGGTGTTTCTGGGCAAGGCCGCGCGGCGGGCGTTGTGGCGCTACCTGGCGACGCGGGACGAGGATGAGAATGCCGACTCGCCCCTTTTCGTGGGGAAGCTCAACCGGCCGTTCAACAAGAATGCGCTGCGCCAGTTGATGGCCCGGTTAGGAACAAAAGCCCAGGTCGCGAACTGTCATCCGCATCGTTTTCGACATACGTTTGCCATCACCTATCTTCGTTCGGGTGGCGACGTTTTTACACTGCAAACGTTGCTCGGCCACAGCACGTTGGAGATGGCCCAGCACTACGCCAGAATTGCCCAAATCGATATCGAGCAAGCCCATCGCCGAGCTAGCCCGGCAGACAACTGGCGTCTCTGATAGCCACCTTCATCAGCTCACCACCCTACCGCGCGACTTCATCCGCCAGGATATGCAGCGCTTCGGATATCTGGCTCTTGGACAAACCCCGTAAGAGTCGGGACAGGTCAGAGTCCGCGGATGGTAGGGTGGTGGGTTGCCCGGCCAGGCCGGCGATACGCTTCTGCACTTCGTTGCTCAACAGGGGTGCATAGATGCTGTCGGTCACCCGGATGTCGTCGTACATCAGGTTCATGCTGACGGCCTTGTAGTCGGCCATCGTCCTGGCGCGTTGGAGCGCATAGACCGCGTGTCCGTGGCGAAACTTGTGCGGCGACTTACCTTCGAGGCCTGCGGCCGTGAAAAGGCGACGTATTCGTTTGCCAACCGCTCCATACCGGTGAGCGCCGGCGGGCCCCGTGTCGAGAATTTGCTCGCCCCAGCGGATAATGATTGGCGTGTACCACATCGCTGTGCCGGGGAGTTGGGCGCGAACGTGCGTGTCCCAACGTTCGATGACCGGCATGAGTTCGGGGATCTCGAGCAAGTACGTGGTTGCTGATTTGCCCCATTTGGTCTTCACGCCGAGCGACGGCCACTGTTTGACTTCTCGGTTACGCACGTCGATGGCCTGAATAGGCAAGGAGCCCAACGCGCCGGCAATCGCACCCGCGCGTTCACCACCGGTGGAGGCGAATGCAGAACAGCTGATTGCTCCAGAAGCAGTAGAGGCAATCCCCGAAATTGAGTTTGACC